>ENA-UPTA01003304-UPTA01003304.1-activated-sludge-metagenome-genome-assembly--contig:-NODE-3304-length-15954-cov-82.951506_pt1 | contig 15954 bp, 15 predicted proteins | sample MGYA00238184_ERZ773361 | MGnify/ENA primary metagenome ERZ773361 (study PRJEB29100, sample SAMN05720205) | activated sludge metagenome | isolation source: anaerobic digester from wastewater...
GGGAAAGACATTCACCGCCGACTTCATATCCCGACAACTCTGTGATACGCTCCGGCTCATGCCCTACACCCTCGTAGACCATACCGCGGACATCGGGATGCGGGTGAGCGCGCCCACCGTGGAGGAGCTGTTCGTGGAGGCGGCGCACGCGCTGTGCGACATCATGGGAGGGCTGACGGACCACGGGGAGGATGCCGTCACCGTCCGGGCCGCGGGCATCGACCACGATGAGCTTCTCGTGAGGTGGCTCCATGAGGTGCTGTTCCTGGTGGAGGTCAAGGGGTTCAGGGTCTCGGGCATCACCCTGCAGGACCTCACCGACACGGGCGTCACGGGTATGCTCGCAGGGTCCTTTTCGGGTGCGCCCCTGCTGGCCGAGGTCAAGGCGGTCACCTACCACAATCTCGAGATCGCACGTATTGACAATGCCTGTGTCGCCACCATTATTCTCGACATGTAAAAGGTGATGACATGAGCGGCCTGACCATCAGACGCCTCGACCCTTTCCGCATCGAGATCGCAAGGACCCCTCCCATGCGGACCACCGGCCTCGTCTATGCGAACCGCGCCATCGAGCGCACCCTCGAGCAGGAGAACGCGCTCCAGCAGGTGGCCAACGTGGCGGCCCTGCCGGGCATCGTCGGGCCGTCCATGGCCATGCCCGACATCCACTGGGGCTACGGCTTTCCCATAGGCGGCGTGGCCGCCTTCTCGCGGGACGACGGCGTCATCTCGCCCGGAGGCGTCGGGTACGACATCAACTGCGGGGTGTGCTGCATGCTGACCGGGATGAGGGTCGGCGACGTGACGCCCCGCCTGGACAGGCTCCTGGCATCGCTGTACAACAACGTGCCCGCCGGCGTGGGGTCGAGCAACAAATCCCTCGCGGTCTCGGGCCGGGAATTCGAGCAGGTGCTCGAGCTGGGTGCCCGGTGGGCCGTGAAGAAGGGCTATGCCCCGCCCGGCGACCTGGATGCGCACGAGGACGCCGGGTGCATCGCCGGCGCCGACCCGGACGCCGTCTCGGCCAAGGCCATCGAGCGCGGCCAGCCCCAGCTCGGCACTCTTGGATCGGGGAACCACTTCCTGGAACTGGACGTGGTGGACCTGGTGGCCGACGCAGAGACGGCCCGCGGGTTCGGGCTGTTCGAGGGCCAGGTGGTGGTCCTCGTGCACACGGGGTCCCGGGGGCTGGGACACCAGGTCTGCGACGACCACGTGCACGGGATGGTCTCGGCCGCCTCCCGCCACGGCATCGCCCTGCCGGACCGCCAGCTCGCATGCGCCCCGGTGACGAGCGTTGAAGGCAGGGAATATTTCGGTGCCATGGCCGCCGCAGCCAACTTCGCCTTTGCCAACCGGGAGCTCATCGTTTTCCTCATACGGAAGACCTTCGAGGAGGTCTTCGGTGGCTCGTTCGAGCGGCTCGGCATGCGGATGCTCTTCGACTGCTGCCACAACATCGCGAAGATGGAGCGCATCGAGTGGGGGGGCAGACGGATCGATGCGTGCGTTCACCGCAAGGGGGCCACGCGGGCGCTGCCTCCCGGGGATTCACGGCTTCCCGAGCGATTCCGGCGGACCGGGCAGCCCGTGCTCGTACCGGGTGACATGGGGAGGATGTCCTTCATCCTCGCCGGGGCCTCCGGGGCCAGAGAAACCTTTTACAGCGCCTGCCACGGCGCGGGCAGGCTGCTGTCGCGGCACGAGGCGAAGAAACGTGCAAAGGGCAGGAAGATCATAGACGAACTGCGCAGCAGGGGCATCCATGCCATGGCCGCCTCCCGTGCAACGCTGGCCGAGGAGATACCGGATGCCTACAAGGACGTCTCCGACGTGGTGGACACCATGACCGGGGCCGGCATAGCCACTGCCGTCGCCAGGCTCAGACCCTTCGCCATGGTGAAAGGGTAGATCAGCCCTCGGCTGCCGGCGCCTCTTCGGCTGCTGCCGCCGCCGCTGCGGCCTCCTCCTCGGCTTCGGGTGCCGCCTCAGCCATGCGGGCCGTGGCCAGCGACGCTATGACCTTCTTCTCGCTCACGCCGTGGGCCAGGTGTACGCCCTCGGGCAGTTTGAGGTCGGAGGCGTGGATGACGTCGTGCTTGTCGTAGATGGCCGACACGTCCACCTCGATGGCCGAGGGGATGTCGGCGGGGGAACACTTCACGTGGATGGAGGTCTCCTCGTGGGTGACCTGGCCCTTGCCTTCCTTTTCGCCGGGAGACACACCCACGAAGACGAGCGGCACATCCACGGTGACCTGCCTCTTGGGGTCGACCTTGAGGAACTCGATATGGACCGGGGTGCCCTTGAGCTTGTCCCTGAACACCGAGTGGATGAGGACCTGGGTGTCCTTCCCGCCGATGTTCAGGTTCACCAGAGAAGTCCCGTGGGCCTTCCTGTAGAGCAGTTCGAACGTCCGTTCATCCACCTGGACGTGGATCGGCTCGAAGTCCTTGCCGTGCACGATACCGGGGATGATACCCTCCCTGCGAAGCTTTCCGACCTTCTTCTTCCTCAGGACACGCTCGCTGACTTCCAGGGTGAGCTTCTCTTTCGCCGCCATACGATCCTCCAGTCTCGAAAATAGAGACTCTCTATACCGGCAAGCCCCTGGGGAAGTCAATGGGTAAGTCCAATGACCGATGACCCCTTGACACCTCCGCCCTGTTCGGGGATAATGCATCCAAACGATACTGGTAGGACGCCTACCGGTATCTTTTTCATTTTCTACCGAGGTCACGGCATGAGCATGAAACGAAACCCCATCACCAAGGAAGGGTACGCCGCGCTGCGGGAGGAGCTCGAGCGACTCAAGAAGCACGAGCGGCCGAAGATCATCGCGGCCATCGAGGAGGCCCGTGGGCACGGAGACCTCTCCGAGAACGCCGAATACATCTACGCCAAGGAGCGGCAGGCCTTCATCGAGACGAGGATGCAGGACCTGGAGAACAAGCTCGGCAACGCTGAAATCATCGACACCAACAAGCTGCCGACGGACCGCATCGTGTTCGGGTCGAGATTCGTCCTGTGCAACGTGGACACCGAAGAGGAGATCTGCTACCAGATCGTGGGCGTGGACGAATCGGATCTCAACAGGGGGAGGATCTCCGTGGAATCGCCCATGGCCAAGGCCCTCATCGGCAAGAGGATATCCGACGAGGTCGTGGTCGACACCCCGGGCGGCAAGAGGGAGTACGAAGTCCTCGAGATCGTCACCGAGTAGCTCCTCTGCGGCGCCTTCGGCGCCGGCATCATGATTCCCCGTTTTCCCGTTCGCACGAGCCCAGGAAATACACGTGCGGCCTGTTCAGGTAGGGGTCACAGGCCACCTGCGAGCGCAGCCCGTAGACGTGCTCGATGGTGTCCCGGGTGATCACCTCGCCCGGTGTCCCCCGGGCATGGATGCGCCCCCTGTCGAGCAGGGCGAGCGAGGTACAGTACAGGCCCGCCAGGTTCAGGTCGTGCAGGGTGACGAGCACGGTGAGCCCCCTCTCGGCCGACAGGGTGCGCAGCATGGTGAGCAGCCTGACCTGGTGACCGATGTCCAGGTGCGCGGTGGGCTCGTCCATGAGCAGGATCTCGGGCCGCTGCACGAGGCCGCACGCCAGGAACACCCGCTGCATCTCGCCACCCGAGAGCCGCTGGATGCGCTGGCGCCTCACATGGTCTATGCGGAGCATCTCCATGGTCTCGTCCACGATGGCGTGATCTTCCCTCGTGAAGGCCGACAGCCTGCCCCGGTGCGGGTACCTGCCCATGAGGACGTATTCCTCGACGGTGTAGGGGAAGGTCACGGCGTGTACCTGGGGGATGAACGCGGCCATCCGGGCGAGCCTCCTCCGAGGGATCCGGGAGACGTCCTCCCCCCCGAGCCTGATGGTACCGGAGAACGGCCTCAGGAGCCCGCACATGCACTTGAACAGCGTGGTCTTGCCGCTGCCGTTGGGGCCGATGAGGCCGAAGATGCTCCGCGGTTCCACCTCGAAGGAGACGTCGTCCACCACGGGCCGGTCCTGGTAGCCGGCCCTGATCCTCTCTGCGGTGAGCCCGGTCATCTAGATGACCTCCGGCGGGGAGGATCTGAGGAGATAGGCCAGGAAGAAGACGCCCCCCGCGATGCCGGTTATGACGCCCACGGGCAGCTCGTAGGGCCTGAGCACCACCTGGGCCAGCGTGTCGCTCAGGAGCAGGAACACGCCCCCGGCGAGCATGGCCGCGGGCATGAGCCTCTGGTGGTCGGCGCCCGCCATGGGCCGCATGGCGTGGGGCACGATGAGCCCCACGAAGCCTATGATGCCGGCCACGGCCACGCAGAGCCCCGTGACCAGCGATGCGAGACCGAGCAGGAGGAGCTTCAGCGCACCCGGGGAGAGACCCAGCAGGTGCGCCTTTTCGTCGCCCAGCGAGATCAGGTTCATGTCGCGGGCCAACGCCAGCAGCCCGAAGAGCAGCGGCAGCATGGCGGCCAGGAGCGCCGGCAGGGACAGCGCGTCCGTCCCGCCCAGGCTCCCCATGAGCCAGAGCACCGAGGCATGGACCTCGCGGGAGCTCGCCACGCTGAAGATGAACATGATGACCGAGGAGAGCAGGAAGCTCAGCACCACGCCGCTCAGGATGATGGTGGAGGTCGAGAAGTCCCTGAACGTGGACATGGCCAGCACCGCCGAGATGCTCAGGAAGCAGCCTGCGAAGCACAGCGCGACCATGGGGATGCCCGACAGCCCCGCCATGATGGCTATGGCGGCGCCCAGCGCACCTCCCGCGGACACGCCCAGGGTGTAGGGCTCGGCCAGGGGGTTCCTGAGCACGGCCTGGAAGACGACCCCGCACCCTGCCAGGCTCGACCCCACCACCAGCGCCCTGAGGACGCGGGGGATGCGGAGCTGCCACACGACGGTCTGCGCCATGCCGTCGCCGCCCGGGTGGAGCAGTGCGTCGACGATGTCCCGGGCGGGCAGGGCTGACCCCCCGAGGAAGACGCCCAGTGCCGCCGTGACGGCCAGCAGCGACGCCAGGGCCAGGAAGGTCGCAGGGCCTCTCATGGTTCCCCGGGGTGCACGGCGGCCACGACCGCCTCGAGGGCCTTCAGGAACATCGCCGGCGTCGGCTGGCAGACCAGGTCAGCGCTCAACTCGTGAACCCGGCCGCTCCTCACCGCGCTCATGCCGGGGTACCGTTCCCAGAGGGTCGACCCGGAGCCGGGCTCCATCCGGCTCACCACGATGATGACGTCGGGGTCGCGCCTGAGCACCTCCTCGGCGTTCACCCGCGGGTAGCGCATCCGGGCGTCGCCGAACACGTTGACCGCGCCGGCCCTGCGCAGGAATTCCCCGGCGAAGGTGGCATCGCTCGCCGTCACCAGCGGGCTCGCCCCGACCTGCCAGAACACCTTCGGGCGGTGTGTCGCCCGGACGCCGGACTCGATCGCCCTGATGCGGGCCTGGACGTCCTTCACGATGGCATCCGCCCGATCGCTTCTGCCCAGCAGATCGCCAAGCTCCCGGAACGAGGTACACATGCATGCAAGGGTCTCGCACCCCGCAAAGACGTGGATGGCGCAGCCGAGCCCCTTGAGCGCGGCGACATCGGCCCTGCTGTTGCAGTCCGTGCTGGCCAGGACGATATCGGGCTTCAGCGCGTAGACCCTCTCGATGCTGATGCGGCCGGGGCTCCCCACGATCCGGACGGAAGTGCCTGCAGGGAGCGGGCAGTGGGTCGTCGCCCCGACCAGCAGGTCCTGGGCTCCCAGGTCGGAGAGCTCCCTGGTGATGGAGGGCGCCAGCGACACGATCCGTCCCGGCGTAGAGTCCTGTCCGGCCGATGCGGGCCACGCAGAGAGCGCCAGGGCCAGGAGGGCCAGGATCATGGCGGTCGGGCCCCGAGAAGCCATCATGGGCGGGTTCGCTGCCCGCGCCGGGTGTTCACGCATCGTTGACCCTCGAGCCGTCGGATTCTTCGGGAGGGGCAGGCACCCTCTTCTTCCCGAACAGGTAGGTGACCACCACGCTGAGCTCGAAGAGCAGGTACAGGGGGATGCCCAACAGGGTCATGCTCAGGATGTCGGGGGGGGTCAGGACGGCCGCCAGTATGGTGATGGCAAGGAACGCGTACTTGCGGTATCTCCTGAGCATGAGGTGGTTCACGATGCCCATCCTGGCCAGGAAGAACATGACCACGGGGAGCTCGAAGGTGATGCCGAAGGCCATGAGCAGGCTCATGCAGAGGCTCAGGTATTCCTTCATGGAGGGAAGGGCCTGGATGTTCTCCGTGGTGAAGCCGAGGAAGAACCTGAACCCGAAGGGGAACGCCACGAAGAAGGCGAAGGCCGCCCCCATGATGAAGAACAGGCACGCGGTGAGCACGAAGGGGAGCACATACCTGCGCTCGTCGGCGTACAGGCCCGGCATGACGAATTTCCAGATCTGATAGAAGATGACGGGCGTCGCGACGAAGATCCCCGCGAAGAAGGAGATCTTCAGGTAGGTGATGAACGCCTCCTGGAGCGAGGTGTAGATGAGCTTGCCGTCCTCGGGCATGGCCTGCATGAGCGGCCAGGTCAGCACGTCGAAGATCTGCCTGGAGAAGGAGTAGGACAGGGCGAATCCCACGGCCACGGCCAGCAGGCACTTGATGAGCCTGCGCCTGAGCTCTTCGAGGTGGTCGGTTACCGGCAGCTTGTCTTCTTCCACGGGCACGTCCTCGTCAGCCCCGGCGTTCAGGGGTTCTTTTCAGGGGGCGGGGGCTGGTCGGCCGGTTTGGCGGGCTGTTTTTCCGTGTCGCTGCCCGGGGACCGATGCAGGGAGGAAGAGACGTCGATCTCCCGCTTGAGGTCATCGGCGGCCCGCTGGAACTGTCCGAAGGCCTTGCCCAGGGTGCGGGCGATCTCCGGCAGGTTCTTGGGCCCGATGACGAGCAGGGCGACGATGAGGATGACGAACAGCTCCTGGCCGCCTATACCGAACATGTTCTCGATCTATATCATTTCATGAAGCCCTGTCAAATGAGCAAAGCCTCGGGAAGGAACCCGTCCGAAGGACGCCGACTTGACGGGAGCGGTCCAGACCTCTATTATGCATGGTCGTCATGAAGACCAGACCTGTCCATGCGCTGTGTGCCGCCGCCCTGGCGTTTCTCTTCTGCACGGCCGCGTTCCCGTTCGGCCTCGCCGACCAGGCCCCTGCCCACGAGAACGCCGTGGGGGTGATCGTCCCGCTCAGCGGCAGGTGGGAATCCGTGGGCCAGAAGATCCTCAGGGGCGTCCTGGCGGCAGGGGGGGTGTTCAGCCGGGGCCAGGCATCGAACGTGCGGTACATCATCAGGGATTACGGCGCCAGCGAGGACTCCATCCCCGCGATCATCGACGAACTGGTGCGCGAGGACGCCATCGTGGGCATCATCGGCCCGGTCGGGGAGCGCGCCTCGGAGATCGCGTGCGGGGAGGCCCAGAAACACGGCCTGCCCGCCGTCATGTTCACCCAGGCGGAGATGACCTCCGGCGAGGGGACCTGCTGCTTCAGAAACTTCCTCACCATCGAGATGCAGGCAAAAGCCCTGCTCGATGCGGCACGGTCCATGGGCATCACGAGGTTCGTGATCATGAGCCCCGATGACCACTTCGGCAGGACCTTTTCGGATCGGTTCCAGCGGCTTGCCCCCGCCTTCGGTGTCCAGGTGGTCAAGACGCGGGTCTACGCCCTGCGCAAGGCAGACTACAGGCAGGAGCTGACGGCCCTGTTCTCGGGCCTCGGGAAGACATCCGTCCCGGAGGCGCTCCTCATCCCCGACTCCGCGCAGAATGCCGGCGTCATCGCCTCCTACCTGAGCTACCTGAAGATGGGCCATGTCCGGATCTTCGGGCCCACGCTGTGGGACAGCCCCGAATTCCTCAGGGTGGGCGGCAGGTACGTGGAGGGCGCGGTGTTCCTGAGCGGGTTCTTCCTCGAAAGCACCTCGGGCCACGTCCGGGCCTTCATCGGCACCTTCCAGGAGACCTTCGGCGCCCAGCCCTCCGTGTGGGACGCCTGCGGCTACGACACGGCCCGCATCATGCAGGCCTTCCTCGACGAGCACCGTCCCTCCCCCGCGGGCCTCAGGGCATACCTGGCAGGGCTGAGGGGGTTCGAGGGCGCCAGCGGGAAGACGTCCTTCCTCCCCGACGGCGGCCTGGAGAAGTCCGTCCACCTCCTGACCGTCAGGGGCGGGCGTGTCCAGGAAATACATCCTTGATTCCGATGGCGATCTGTCCTAATGTTGGCCTCCGCATGAGGCCCGTTCCGCTGACCATCACGATCCTCCTTGCCGCGGCGCTCTTCTTCGGGTGCGCCCATGAGGAAGATGCGATCAGGCCCGCCCAGGAGCTCTTCGACGAAGGGGCGCGGCTTGCCGCCAAGGGCGACGTGGAGAAGGCCTCCGACACGTTCATGCAGGTGAGGACGTATTACCCCGGCCACGACCTCGCCCGCAAGGCGCTCCTGGCCACCGGCGACCTCTACTACGACGAGGAGGATTACCCGTCGGCGCTCAAGAGCTACCAGGAATTCAGGCTCCTCTACCCCACGGACCCGGATGCCGGCTACGGCCTGTTCAGGATCGGCATGTGCCATTACCGGCAGATGGGCACCTTCGACCGGGACCAGAGCCAGACCATAAAGGCCATCCAGAGCTTCGACGCGTTCCTGAAGACCTATCCGGGTTCCCCCCACACCGAAGAAGCGGCGCGGTACAGGAACGAGGCGCGCACGCAGCTGGCCCGACACAACGTGTACATCGGCAGGTTCTACCTCAGAAAGGGCAACACCGCTGCGGCGTGCGCACGCTTCGCAGCCGTCAAGGCGCAGTACCCCGACGCCGAGCTCGGGGAGGACATCGACGCCCTCATCCTCGAGGCGTGCTCGTCCGGGACGGACGCGCCAAGGGAATGACCGCCCGGCTGCCGGCAAACCTGTCAATATATTGAACTACCCCTGTTGCTGTTTCCAGGAAGATCTGAATCCTTGAAGAAGACCTTTTCATCGGCATTCATGGAGAGTTATGGCGTGAGACGCCGCCCCTGAAACCGTCAGAAGAACCGACATTGACATGCGGCAGCACGGCCCGAGAAGACCGGAAAGGCTCTCAACGCTCTGAATATATTGCGATAAATATTCGTGGCATGATTTAAGCAATCCTCCTCGTCATGATGTTTTTCATGACAGGGGACGGACGATGACCAAGAAGGAGATCATTCGGGCCCTGGTCCTGAGCCCTCTGTACTGGAGACTCAAGCTCAAGGACAGGGCATTCCTCATCCGCAAGCTCATCCCCCGGCGGTGACCTCAGGGCTGCTTTGCCGCGGCGAGCTTCCGCACATCCCCCACCCGCATGGTGAAGTGGATGCGGTCGAGGTACTCGAGATAGGGGATGGCGTATTTCCGTGACACGCCGATTACCGCCTTCATGTCGGAGGCGGCCATGGACGCGTTCTTCCCTATGAACTCCCTGACCCGCTCCCTGAGTGCCTCCTCGTTCGTCCGGGAGAGGTAGATGTCGTCCTTGATCTTCACGAGGCGGCCCTCCCTGCAGAGGAAGGCGAGGATCTCGCCCGCCTCCCTGGGGGAGATGCGCAGGGCCTCGGCCACCTCGGCGATCCTGGGCGGCTCGAACGCGGCCTTCTCGATCATGGCCGCCATCCGGTCGCTCGTGCCGGTGCGGTCGGCGGCCAGCGATGCGCTGAAGCCGGGCCTCGACAGGGTGTGCCCCGTTTCGGCGAGGGCGCCTTTCTTCACGAGGTCCTGGAGCACCTTGTGGAAGAGCTTCGCCTCGACGCCGCCCTGCACGGAGGATCGCAGGTGCTCCCGCGAGATGCCCGAGGTCGAGGGGTTCGCGCCGTGATAGTCGTCGACCCTCGAGACGAGGATCGCCTTGAGCTTTTCCAGGTGGCTGCCGTGCACGTACAGGTCGCCGGCCGCGTCGAACCGGACGAGCTCGCCGGCCGACAGGAGCGCCGCGATGGCTTTGTCCGTCCGCGCCGGCGCGTCGGAGAACACCGCATCGATGACCCTGCGGGCGATGCCGTGCATACCGCCGTCCTTTGCCAGGCCCACGATGCGCCGGGCCGGGTCGTCGCTGAGGAGATCCTCCAATACCTCTTCGGAGAACCTCCTGGCCGGGTGCGGGTTCAGCACGGTGCCTCCCCCGATGGTGACCGGCGGCGAGACGGCCCGCAGGATGAAGCGGTCGCCGTAGGCGGCCACGACCGGCGCCTTGAGCCTGATCCGCGCCGCATCCCGGCCGCCCGCCGCGTGCAGGCTGATATCGCCCATGACCTCGGCCGTGCCGATGTACATGCGGATGCCCCCCCTGCCCGGCTTGCGCAGGAGGGTGACCCTCGCGTCGATGAGGCGGGTCGCGTCGAAGACCCCGGCGGGCACGACCCACTGGCCGCGCTCGATGTCCTCGGTGGAGAGCCCCTGGAGGTTGACCGCGGTGCGCATGCCCGCCAGCGCCTGGTTCACGTCCTCGTCGTGCACCTGGAGATTGCGTATCCTGGCAGTCCTGCCCGCGGGGAGGACCTCCACCTCCATGTCGCCGGTGAAGGTGCCGCGCGTCAGCGTCCCGGTCACCACCGTGCCGAAGCCCTTGATGGTGAAGATCCGGTCCACGGGCAGGACCGGGATGCCGGTCACCTGCCGTTCGTGCACCAGGGCGACCTGGGCATCGAGCTCGGCGAGGAGGCTTTCGATGCCGTCGCCCGTGGCGGAGCTCACCGGGATGATGGGCGCGTCATGGAGAAAGGTGCCGGCGATGAAGTCCCGCACGTCGCCGGTGGCGAGCTCGAGGAGGTCGTCGTCGACCAGGTCCTTCTTGGTGAGCGCCACCACGCCGCGTTCGATGCCCAGGAGCTCGCAGATCTGCATGTGCTCCCTGGTCTGGGGCATGACGCCCTCGTCGGCCGCGATCACGAGGAGCACGAGGTCGATGCCCGATGCGCCCGAGAGCATGTGCCGGATGAACCGCACGTGGCCGGGCACGTCGACGACGCCCACGCGCTCCCCCGAGGGGAGGTTCATGGAGGCGAAGCCGAGCTCGATGGTGAGCCCGCGCTCCTTCTCCTCCTTGAGCCGGTCGCAGTCGATGCCGGTTATCGCCTTGATGAGCGACGTCTTGCCATGGTCCACATGGCCCGCCGTGCCGATGACCACCCTCTTCATGGCGGGCAGTATAGACGGAGAGTGCACGGATCGTCAACGTGGACGCGTGAGCGGAGGTTGTCCTTGTCGCGGCCGGGTATTCCTTATATATATCCTGGTGCATGGACAGACGGCTGGCGGCCATCGTAGCGGTGTGCATCATCGAGGCGGGGTTCAGGTTCGTCTCCGGCCACGTCGCGGTGGACCGGCTCGCCTGGACGCTTCTCGCGAGGACCGTCGAGATGGGCTTCATCCTTGCCATTGCCTTTGAGCAGTGCGGGGTCGTCGCTTCGTCCGTACGCAGGGAAATGGCCCTGGGCCTCGCCGTGTCGGCGGCCTTCGGCGTTCTCGTCATCGCTGGCGACCTCGCGAGCCGGCTCTTCATCGATGGCGGGCTGCTCGGCGGGCTGCTCGGCGGGCTGCTCGCGGGGCAGAGCGCAGACGCGTGGCTGCTGTACTTCTTCACGGCGTGCATGGTGGGGCCTTTCGTGGAGGAGCTCTTCTTCAGGGGCCTGCTCTACGCGTGGATGAGACAGGGGCTCGCGGCCTGGCTGTGCATCGCGCTCACCTCCGTGCTGTTCGCATCGGTGCACGGCCACCTCTCCGTGGTGCAGCTCGTCGGAGGCGTGCTCTTCGCGTGCCTGTACGAGTGGAGGAACAACGTCTGGCCAGGCTTCGTGCTCCACGCCGCGGCCAACTTCGGGTTGTGGGTCCTGCCCGGCATCCACCCGCTCGTGTGAGCTCTGGGAAGGCTGAAAAAAGGCTGGTGCCGGAGAAGGGAATCGAACCCCCACGGACCTTAAGTCCATCGGATTTTGAGTCCGACGCGTCTACCAGTTCCACCACTCCGGCACGTGCAGGATTTTTAGCAGAGCTCGTGGTGCAATGCAAGGCCGGGTGTGTTGATATGGCAGTGCCGCTGTGGCGGAAATCCAACACATTCTGGTGGGGAGATGCATTTAATATATGGATATCAATGATGAACATGATGGCATGCAGTTTGCTTGAAGTCATCGCATCCTATGGAGAGGAGTATCTTGGCATCGATTCATGTGTTGGCAGGTACGGGGATAATCGGGATGTTTTTTCGAAGTCGCTACCGGGTCGTTCGGTGACCTCACAAATCCTTGTTTTCTTTGTTGACAAACGGTTCATGCCCTCTATAATAGTATCTCAAGCTGATTATTTATAGAATGGCAATGGTTAGAGGTGAAGTTAGTCCCAGGAAAAAATAAAAAGATTAAGTAGAGGAGGAAGATATGGCTAAGAGGTTTCTAGTTCTGATCGCACTGCTCACACTCGGTTTCTTCGTGGCAGGCTGTTCGGAAGGTGATGAGAGCGCGAGCGTGGTGAACCCGAATCCTGACGTGTTCGCCCCGACGGGTTCCATCTCAGGCGTTGTTGTTGACATGTGCAACCGCAGCAATCCGGTTAAGGGCGCAGTGGTGTCCGTTGCCTATGCAGGCAAGGTCCGCCAGGTGACCACCAAGGCCAACGGCCAGTTCGCCTTTGACAATGTCCCTGTCAACTGGGTAGGCGAGCTTATCGAGGCAGACCAGGGCTATTACGTCGTGTGCGACCTTTCCGACAAGACCGGCTTCGGCTACTCCATAGTAGAAGAGGTCTGGGTCGCCGCAGGGTACCTCCTGGACGGCACCAACATGGCCTATGCGGACGAGTTCACCGAGAGCGGCAGCGGAGCGGCCACGCCGGTGAACAAGCTCGGCAACGGCGTGATCTTTGAGGTCGGCCCGCTCAACTCCAGCATTTCCGGCAACGTGTACGACCTGAGCATGGCCCCGACGGCACCCAACGCCCCCGGCGCAGGAACGGCCGCGACGGTTTCCCTGTACTACGGCAGTGTCCTGGCGGCAGCTCCGCAGACCACCACCACGGGCGCGTTCAGCTTCACCGGCATCCCGCCCGCCTATGATGGCTACTACCTCGTGGTCGACAAGCCAGGGTACAAGTACGCTGACGGCGAGAAGGTCTCCTGCGGAGGTTCCTGCGGGTGGCTCGCAATCGAGTGCGCCGTTCCCTGCAACTCCGGCCTGAGCGGCGTCGTGGTGGGCCTGACCCCTGACCCGCTGCGCGACATGACCGTTCCGTACATCGTCCAGGCAGATGCAGGTGCCGAGACCGATGTCATCAGCGATGACCACTTCGCGGACCTGACCCCGGCCGACATCGACGAGATCGTGTTCACCTTCAGCGAGGCCATGAAGGTATCCCGCTCCCTGAAGTACAATGCGGTCAATGTCTATGCCGATATCACTGTGCTCGTCACTTCCAACGGTGCCAGCACGACTGCAGCCACTGCAGAAGCTACTGTTAGTCTGAAGGACTTCTCCGTGTCCATGACCTCTGCAGGCGTGATGACCATCACACCCGACTACTACTCCGATGAGGAGATCCTTGACATCGCTAATCCGTTCGGAGGCACCGCCGAGGTGGTGGAGTTCGTACGCGCAAGATACCATGTTGACATCAATGCCAGCGCGCATCTCACCGATGCCAACCTGGTTCCCTGGTATCCGTACCTGGAAGACCTGCCGGCAACCGATGGCCAGGGCTACTTCCACGCACTGAATGAGATGTACCAGAACTACTTCATCCTGTACACGCCGTGGATTGACAGCTACGAGGATGGCGACTTCATCTTCAGCATCGGCGAGTATCCCATGCCGTAAGGCTGCGACCGGGTAACCGGTCCCTGAGCACCAGAACCACCAAGGGGGTGTCCGAGCGACACCCCCTTTCTTCGTGCATGCCGGGTCACTGAAGCGGACCAGGCGCACTCATTCATGCCCCTTCTCGACCGAGGCACTGCAGTACCAGCCTACCGACCCCGAGCCAGGAATCGACCAGCACAAGGCCCTGGCGCTGATCATGCGCAGAGGCTCAACCCAGGCAGGGTTCTCCGGTCGCACGATACAGGGGGGCATCCATGCTGCTGGAGGAGCGGACCGAGATCCTCCCTGGGAGAGGGGCCAAGGTCCTAAAGCGGTGCGCAGCGGTGGTCCCCTTCAAGTCGAAGAAGCACGAGAATACGTGGGTATACTTCCTAGAAGAAGTACCCCACCCTTGCCGTGAAGGCGTTGACATACAACGACAGGTCGTCGTTGATGGCTGATGTGTAATCGATGCTTACGACGATATTCCCCGAGAGAATTTTGCCCGCTGTCATGTCAAAGGGTATGAACCACTCGTCGTCCTTCCAGTCGTATCGCATCTCCGGCGCAAAGGTGAGGAACCACGCATCCGGAAGGTTGATGTTAAACAGAGGCTGAACGATTGTCTGACTGACACGGTCGTAGCCGCTGTATCCACCGACGTCGACGGCATGCCTGAACATCATGCCGCACCAGGCTCCGGGCATCCATCCGCCCATCTCATACCTGAATCCCGCCGAGGGGACAGCCTGGTGCCTCCCCGTACCGAGTTCGTCGTGCGAGGCGGAAGGCGGTATGTACCGGGCACCCAGGGCGTATGCCCATGATCCCTCCGACGGGGGGATGAACAGGGCCTCGAGCAGGATTTCGGAAAACCCGTCAAGACGCTTTCCCGTCGGGTTGTTCCTGCTCACCCCCTTGATCCACGTATAGGGCTGTTCAGCGCGAAGGGACGCAACCCACCCATCGGGCAGCGGGACCGGCAGGCCTGCATGCAGGGCCACGGATTGGCTCCACGCGTTCCCCGCCATGTCTGCATACGTGGAGAGGAGATCGACCCGGCGCACGGGTTTCGTGAAGTCCTGCCCGTTGTTGACCTGACCTTCCTGTGCAGACAGGGAGGTCACGGACAAGGTGAACATCGTGGAAAAGAATAAAGATGCGACCGCACGACTCATCCTCATCGATGAACTCCTCTCAGGGAAAGAATCGTCTCAGGACAAAGGCAAGGTATACGAGCGTTCCCGTCAGGAGCACAGACAGACAGGGGAATATCCCGCCCTGGCTTGAGACCGCCATGAAGCAGGACGTGTCGCGGCCCTCGTAGGGCACGTCTTCCGAGACAGCTCCCCCGCCCTCGGGAATCGTAGTGACCCTGAACCGTCCCAGCGCCTGGGCGGAGAAGCTGAGATAGCCCTCTTCGATCAGCACGTCCTCGATCGGCACCCAGGTACCGTCAACGTTGTCATACCACTCTGCCGTGGCCTGCGAACCTTCAAAGGGCAGCGAGACGAGGGCCGGCTCGCTGAGCACGAGGCCGTAGGGCAGGATGTCGAAGAAGTAGGTGCAGGGAGGGGACGTCAGCACCGAGTCAGCCAGGAAGGCGTCCAGCCCTCCCCATCCGATGGCGATGGGCCCGGCCGCTTCCGTGGCACCCACAGGCAGCTCGATGGCAACCCCCGAGCTGGTGTCCTCGATGAATTCGACCGCCGACGGGTCGCAGGTGCGTATCACGTAGATCTGCTCCACCACGGACAGCCGCAGCAGGTGGTCCACGGAGCCGGTTTCTCCGAACACCACGTAGATGAAATACCCTGTATACCCGGGCACGACGGTGTAGTCGTCTATCTCGGGGCAGTGGCCGTCCAGGGGATAGAAGAGATGCGCTTCGTCTCTGTACAGAGAGGACAGGTCGAAGGGGAAACCCCTCTCCAGGATCACGTCGCGGACGGGGTACAGTGCGCAGAGCTCCTCGTACCCCGAGGCCCCCTGTCCCGTGTACTGTTCGAACGTGACCGACCCGGAAGGATTCGGTGATTCCTCCGGGTCCACGAGGCCGAAGTCGCCCAGGGCATAGACCGGCACGTCCGGGTCCAGGCCGAAGAGGTTCC
>ENA-UPTA01003310-UPTA01003310.1-activated-sludge-metagenome-genome-assembly--contig:-NODE-3310-length-15928-cov-21.179046_pt1 | contig 15928 bp, 10 predicted proteins | sample MGYA00238184_ERZ773361 | MGnify/ENA primary metagenome ERZ773361 (study PRJEB29100, sample SAMN05720205) | activated sludge metagenome | isolation source: anaerobic digester from wastewater...
TCGCCTCCTCGGACTCGGCCTTCATCAAAGCCTTGTCCTTCCTGGCGGCGTCAACTTTCCCCACCGCCGCCCCGACCTCATCCTTGAACCCGTCGGGAAGAAGCTCGTAAAGAGCCTTTCCATCCAGAGCGGCGATTCCCAGAGTGTAGCCCGCCTGGTCCACAAGGTAATCCGCTCTGAAACGAGAGCCTACTTCGATAAGTTTTTCCCTCGGAATTTCGGTGATCATCTAGACACCTCCTCTATCAAGACGCGCCCGGACGGAGCATCCCCCCGCCCTGAAAGGCGCGGTCTTACCCCGCAGAACTCGTCCTTCCGAAAGACGACGCGCCAAAACGCCGCGAAGGACGCCAGTCAAGCTGAAAAAGGCTGATTTGTTCCAAGGACACTAAAAATCCTCCGAAAAATTCAAACCCCGGTGCTGCTTTCTTAGTGAGTCAAGAGGGAATTGTAAAATAAAAGAGGGAGGGAAGCAAGGGGGGATTAGGGCTTTTTAAAAAGATCGGATTTGACGAGGCCGAGAGCATCAACCATCTTTTTTGCAACTTCACCAACTTGTTTATCAATACTCGCCTTTTCCCTTTCTAGCTCTTTTTTCCCTTTTTCAGCCAACACGTTTGAAAGAACGCCAAGGGTAGCCCAAGAAATAACTTGCTTCGGAGCTCCATCAAGAAATATTTTGAATGTCGTTTCTTTCTCTGGAGTCCAATCTGGATTGGTCATTTTTATAATTGATAATTTCTCGGAGAGAGATAGCTTTGATATTTCTGATTCTAGAGAATTTGCCACTGATGATATGTTGTGCACGAAATTATTTCTGATCTTCGTTAATGTTCTAAGATAATTCATATCTATTTCGCCAATCAGAGCCAATTCCTTGGCAAAGGCTAATTTGCCGGTGCTGGTATTGGCAAAGGTTAATTTACCTAGAATCTTGCCCAATTCAGGTTTTCCTACAGTTATACTTATTACCTGTGTAAGCAAAGCCTCAAGCAAGGCATGGGTCTTTATAACAAAAGACCAATCGTCTTGCTTTATAAGATCATGATAGAAGTTTTTGGGCAAACCCAAGCCCTGTTCAAATTGATCAATGGCTTCGTCTAATGATTCTGGAAATAATTCTTTTTTCAGACTTTCTTCCACTTTCACCTCTCTTTGTATTCCCTGAAACCATCCATCAAATGCTTGAATGAAGTCGGCTTGTATTTTTCAAAGCTTTCTTCGTCCACGTAAACGAAGTCATACCGCACCTCTGTCTGCACCCGGTTGACATCTTCGCACCATTGCCGCAGGCGCGCCATCTTCAGCGGCACATCCAAATCCTCCCGCCCCTTCGTTTCAACAATGACGGTCCGCTTGTCGGAAAGCTTGACCATCAAATCCGGGTAGTAATTTGAAATATCACCATCGGCGTTCACATAGTCCAGTTTGAAATGCACGGCCAGATAGTTTTTCGCGTATGAGACCACGTCGCTGCACTCCTCCAGGAATGAGGCAAACCGAAGTTCCAACTGGCTGTCGCCGATGATGCGGTTAAAGACGCTTTTCTTGGGAACAATGTAACTTTGCTCCTTTGCGACAAAAGGCCGGGTCTGGCGCAACTTGATAGTATCCCTGATTTCGGCGTCGCCTTTCTCCCTGACGGTTAATGCGTTGATAGCCTTTTTGAAGGTCTCAATCAGTGCCTTGCTGGCGGCCAGTTCTGAAAGGTTGCGCAATGTGTTGGGGTCTTCCAGGTCCACCGTGCGGTCAAACAATTCCTCTTGCACAAACGCCTTGATTTTGCCGTACAACACATCATAGCCGCTGACCAGGCGCAAATCCTTCATGATGCTTTGAGCAAAGTAGCCGATCACGCTTCGATAGTCGGCAACGCCGGCTGTGTCGAGAATCGTCGTATGCGTGATCTCGCCGGTAGTGATGTCCTTGAAGACGATCTCGCGCTGCTGCTCTTCGCTGAACTGTAAATACAACAATCGTTGATGCCCCAGCTTGCCCACATCCAGATCGCCAAGATTTTTATATTCCCGATAGACGCGAGGCGTCAGCACCGGAATTTCAATGTCCAGCGCGTCAATATTCTTCTTCTCATTCTCATTGTCAACTTCTACCACCAGCGGAGTCTTCGGCCCCGTTCCTTCACCCATCGCCTTACGCTCCAGCACCACGCCTTCTTGCTGGATGGATTCCACGAACTCCATAAAGGCATTGGTGCCCACCACGCTGACAAACTCTTCCACATCACCGGGATACATCCTGCGCAACCCCCTGCCCAGTGTTTGCTCGGGAAGGATGTTGCTCTCGGCAACATAGGCGCGAAGGCCCACGATGGTTGTGACATTGCGAACATCCCACCCCTCTTTCAGCATCATGACCGAGATGATCGCCTTGTACGGGCTATCCATCCCGTCAATCTCATTTGCCTGTTTGCGCAGTTTTTCCAGTTCGTCCTTGTCCTTGCCCGAGGCGGATTCGGAAATCTCGCCGTTGTTCTTGGTGTGTATGACCAGCACGGCGTCCTTCAAATCCGGGTATTGACGTTCCAGATACTCGGCCACATCGTCGCAGTTGCGCGTGTCATCGGTCATTATAAACAGGATTGCCTTTTTGCCCATCTTCTCGTGTTCGGCGTATGCCTTGCGCCATTCGAGCACACCCAGATGAATATAGTCGGTATATTTTTCGGTGTACTTCGCGCTCTGACGCTCCTGCAATTTCGCGCGGCTGGGCGCGTCAGGCAGGAGGGGATGCTTGACCACGTTCTGCCTGATGGCTTCAACCAGCGGGTAATCAGCCACAGTCTGCACAAAGATAGCGCCGTTGTTGTGCTTGGGCGTGGCCGTCGTGTCAACCTGCATGGATAGAGCCGCCCCTTTTTGCTTCAGCCGATTGTGGATGTCTTCAATTGATTTGAACCATGCCATGCGCGGGTCGTGAATGTGGTGCGCCTCGTCATTCAGCACCATCAACTCGTCAATATCCCGCACAATCATCCCCAAATCCACTTTGGAGTCGGTGGTTGCGCCCGAAGGACGCTTGCCCAGAAAATAATCCCGCATGTCCTCATCCTCGGGTGAAGGCGGAATGTCATCGCCCGAATAAACCCGGTGAATGTTTGTCAGAAAGATATTGCCCGTAGGCCGGGTAATGCGAACCTCGTCTTGCACATGCAGTGTCAGTTGAAAATCGTCCCGCCAGTTACGCCCGTCAAACCCGTTATCCGGCAACACCGGATCGTCGAAGAAGATACGAAGACCCTGAAAATCCCGGTAAATACGATCCAGAACGATAATGTTGGGTGTGATGACAAGAAAGTTGCGCGAAAGTTCTGATTCCGGCTCGTAGAGTTTGTGATAAAAACTCCACGCCAAAACCAGGCTCAGCACTTTGGTTTTGCCTGTCCCCGTAGCCATCTTCACAACAAATCGCCGCCAGGACTCGTCGAACATGCTCCCCGACACAAGGCCGGTTGAATCGAAACGCATCATATCGTGTTTATCCTTAACCCCAACCACATCGAAGAGATAAACAATCGTCTCCAGCGCCTCGCGCTGGGCGAAGTAGTATTCAAACTCCGCTATGGCCCCGTCTGCCTTCGGCAATAGGTGCGGCGTCTTGAACCACCAATTGAGCAGGCTCCTGCTTGTTTCTGCCGCGCCCACATAGCCCCCGTCCCTAAATTCCTTCACCTTGCGGCGCAGAACCGCCACGAGCGGCGGCATAAGTTTCTCCATACTGCCTTCCCGAAGTGCCTCATCGGCGGGGAACCAGCGGATGTCCGGATCGAGAATAGCGTGCGGGGAATTTGGAAAGTCTTTATGCAGTGCCATTATTTCTTTCCTCCGTTCTTCCCTACACTTACATCAATAATCGTCATCGTGTCATTGCCGAATATGTCCACAACCTTTACAGCGATCTTCCGCCGCCCCGGCGAGCATTCATGAAAGACGCTCTTCAGTTCCAGCGACCGGTCTTTCTTCGTGCGGAAAGTCTGCCACTCGTTCTCGAAGATATAATCCCCCGTCCAGCGTTCTTCCCATTCGCCGGTTTCCTCGTTCTTTACGCGGATGATCTCCCGCTTGCTCTCGAAATCGAAATCCACCGACCAGTAATCAATCCAGTCGGTCCAGTTCTTGGTCAACACTTCACGGTTGGTGATCCCGTGCGCGTCCTTGCTCACCTTGACGATCTGTCCTTTTTCAACAACGATCCGGCTTCCCTTGTTTTTGATCTCCGCTTCGGCATTTGCAATAGAATCCTGCGAGTAAAATACCGAAAAATCCGTCAGCTCCATGGCCACGCTGTTGCCTTTGACGTGAGGTTTGACCTCAATGAAGGACACATCGTGAAATACAACCTGATTTTTCTCAACCGCCCGCTTGTCGAATACTTCGGCAGGGATGTATTTCGGCGCGATGTCAATGCCCTTTGCCCGCGCTTCATCCAGCACATTAGGGAACAGTCCCATCTCAAACTCGAAGCCCAGAATGTCCACTTTGGTGATGTGTTTTTTACGGCACTCCAGAATGATCTCTTCAACGAAGAGGCGCGTCACCGGCATGTTCACCGGCCCCACCGCCACCAGCCGTCCCGCCTTCTTGCCGTGAAAACTGGCGAAGCCTGTTGTCTTCTCCGCCCGGTAAGCCCGCAGGATCAAGTCGAGAAACGCCGCTTCTTTCTCTTCCATTTGCTTGCGCTGTTCCTCCTCGCGCAGGTTCGGGTTCACGCCGATATAGTGCTGTCGCTCGTACTTACCAAGATTGAGGATTTCAAATGCGCGATAATCCTTGCCCTCGGCCTTTAATTGCCGCTGGACGCCGATCAACCGCTTGCGCGTCGTGTGAATGGCGAACTTGCCGAGGTCGCTGACGATCCACTTCCGCCCCTGCTTCTCCGCCACCGCCGCCATCGTGCCCGAGCCGCCGAAGAGATCGGCGACAAGGTCGCCTTCGTTGGAAGAGGCTTTGATGATGCGTTCGAGGAGGGCTTCGGGTTTTTGGGTGGGGTAGCCTGTGCCCTGAGTTGAGGATGCACCGAGTCCAGTGATGTCATCCCATAGAGATTGAACGGAGACACCCTCACCATCATCTAAATATTGTTTTTTCTGAGGCACGGTTCCTGGCGTGGTTTGAACAACCAGTTCTTTAGCCATCAGGTCTTTCATCGTTTCTTGGCTATAACGCCAGTATCGCGTAATGCCCATAATCTCATAACTTGGATTCCCCTTGGCTGCGCCGCCCGGCCCGATCATGCTAACGAGCCTGTATTTCCTTCCCGTGTTGGGATCGGTATATTTGAAGAAAGAATCAATGTATTCCTGCGAATACGGAATGAATATATTGTTGAAGACGTAGGCTGGAGATTTTGCGTAGGCAAATATTGTGTCCGTATTTGCCCCCATGTACTTGCTACCTTGGCCTATGTTGCCCTTCACTGTGTGGGCTCGTTTCCATGTAATTTCATTGATGAAGTTTTCTGTGCCGAACACTTCATTTAAGACAAGACGGATGAAAGCGTTCACCCGCCAATCGCAATGCACATAAATGCTTCCATCTTCTGCTAGTAAATCGCGCATGAGGATTAGGCGTTCGTTTATCATGGCAATGAAGGAATCAGCGCCCTTGCCCCATGTGTCGCGGTAGGCGATTTCTTCGAGGATGTTGGGCTTCTTGGTGAAGGTGTTGTCACCGATCTCGATGTCCATGCTGAAGTCCGCACCAACATCAAAGGGTGGGTCAATGTAGATGAGTTTGATGCCTCCCTGCTTTTCAATCTCCTCGCGCAGTGGGCCGTTCTTTAGGGATGAGAGGATGAGCTTGTTGTCGCCCCAGATCAGCTTGTTCGTCCAGCCCTTAAGCTGACGGCCCCGTTCATCAAAAAGACCCCGTTGTATGGCCGTGTCGGAAGGCTTTTCGGCGCGCGGCTCGTCCACCTGCTCGATGACTTGAAAGGGCAGGACGATATTGCAGACCTCGCTCGTCTTGCCGTTCCAAACAAGCTCCACCTCCCGCTTGTCCTCGAACAGCAGAAAGCGGTACTTATCCGGCAGCGGCTTGCCCGCCTCGATAAAGCGGATGATCTCTTGCTGTTCCTGTTCAGTCAATCGCGGCATAAAAGCTTTCTCCTTCTCGGTGATCGGTGAAAATCATCGCTTTTGATATCTCCAGCGATTCACGACGACCTTCAACTGCACTTCCGACATTGCAGCGCTCTGCCATCCTTTGTCGAAATCGATGTCATTTGACTTGGGGAGCTGCACGGGCAACAAGTCGCGGATTAGGATGCGCGAGGGCAGCATCGCTGCTTGGCCTACAAAGATTGCCTCTTGTTTACGAAGTCCAGAGAGCATTTTTGTCAACCCCGCCATTGAATCAGGCAGTATCGCCTTTACATGTTCGCGATCAGAATCGTTGGTAATTCTCAGAACAATCCACGAATTGCATTGAGATAAAACTGTTGTCTCAACTTCACTTGGGCGTTGAGATACTAGGATCAAACCAACGCCGTACTTTCTCCCTTCTTTGGCAATGCGCCGTATCGCCTCTTGTGCCGCTTCGTATTGTGCCTCTCCACTATTCGGCACATACCGATGCGCTTCCTCACATACGAGAAGGATGGGATCGGTTGCGCGCTCATCGGATGTTTGCCATACCTTCAGGTTGAAGAGCGTACGTGCGATAACAGCACTCGATACACCCGCGACCTCATTTGGCACACCAGAGAGATCAATCACACGTGGCTGCTGTCCATCACCCACTAATTGCGCAACAATGCTCGGAAACGGGTCGTCCGCCACTCCCGTCCACTCTGTCATAAGAAAGTTGAGGCGAGCATCTGTCACAAGTACATCGAGCTTTTGAAGAATTGAGTTGTGCGAATCCTGTTTGCTAGCTTGCGGTGGCTTGTCTGCCTCTATCTTAGCGCGAAGGGTTGCAAGCTTGTAAGGTACAGGAGAATCTACGGTAATGGCAGCAGCATCAAGGCCGAGAATCCCGGCGCCCTCCTTTCGTGCATCTATCAGAGCGCTCTTCACAATGTTTGCCTGCGAAGTTGCTACGAATTCTGTCTTACCTATTAAAAGTGCGATGGTTTCCTGGAAGCTTAAGAGCCAATAAGGTAGTAACAACGTGCCATTATCAGTCGACAGCTGTGAATGTTCGGGAAATGCAGCACCATATTCGTTGTGTGGGTCGAGTATTACAATTCGTGGTTTCCATGTTGAGTATCCTGCCTCGAGTCCTCTTTCAAGAACGCTGTGAATTATCGCAGCTACTGCGCAAGACTTTCCTGCCCCGGTTGAACCAAGAACAGCTGTGTGTTTTCCTAAAAGTTCGTTCACATCCGCATAGCACGGTGCTCCACCCGAACCAACATGCTCACCAATTCGAATTGTTGCGCCTTTCTTGTGGCCATAGATTGAGCGCAACTCCGTCTTGGGCGTTAGATAGACAGTCTGCTGTGGTAAGGGATAGGTCGCAACTCCGCGCTCGAACTTTAGGTCTGAGGTGCCAGCCGCATCAAGTGTCCACTCGCCCTCCCCAAACAAGTCAGCCTCGACAATCCGCTCATCTGGAGAGGCATGAGAAGCCAGTCCGTGCTCTGCTTCGTATTCTGCTTTCATTCTAAGCCGACTCACGAGCGCATAGATTAGTCGGCGACCGAAGTGGATTCGAATGATCGAACCGAACTGGCCGATCGGATATGTTTCCCCCGCATAAACACGCGAGAGTTCTGTTAAATGAGGATCCAACTCAGCAATGATGCGGGAACCATCTACTTCTATAATCTTTCCTATAGCTAGGTTTTCAATTGGTTCGCCAGGCTTGCGTTTTCCGGTATTCATCTCTCACCCCCAAGCAGCCGTGTGATATTCTCAAACTTCCACCATAGGAGGTCTTTCGTCGTAGCCGCTGATTGGGTGCCATGGAAGAACCCACGGTTGGCGAATATCATTACCTGATCTGCCACGGAGGCATCTTTATGCCACTTTTCTAGTTGACCTGATGGTTCGTTATCAGAAGTAAAGACAACAATCGTGAGGTAACCTTTTGATTCTCGCAACGCACGATCAAGCTCAAGATTTATATGAGCATCTGCGAATCGATATCCACAGACGACCAACACACAATGGGAGCCGCTGTCTGGCCTGAGAACGCGTCGTGCGCGCTCTGCCAGTTGTGCATATGGGTCAAGCTGAGTTTCGCGATATTTGGTAGAGGCGGGCCAAATTAGAATTCGTCGCTCGCTGGCTCCCGTGATTTGGAGACTATCCCCAATCCGTCGAGGTAAAGGATCGTCCGGCAACTCGCACCAATTGATCGATCCGTGCAGCTTGAAAACACGTGCGGCCAACCCATCACGATCAAAGGTTTCAGGTTCCCACCAACCGGTCACTCCTCCGTCGATTCCGTCCGCGAAAGAAACACGCTCCAAGGCCAGAGCGTCCTCAAGTAAAGTGTCATAGTTCAAGACTAGGTAGTCCACTGTCTGTCCAGATGTTGGTTTTCCTGGCCGCAGAGGGCGATGCAAAGCTCTAATAAAGCTCTGGTGGGTTTCAATATTCACTTTCTTATCAAATATTTTAGCAATGCCACGCTTTATTTGATCAGATGCTGCTCGCAGTTGAACCTCACTATAAGATACTCCCTCGATAAAGACGTCCTTTTGTTTCGCGCCCCGAGCAGTTCTGCGGTCCGCAATCGCCAGCAGGTCAATCAGCTCACTGAGATAATCCTCAATATTCGCGTCGGTTGCACCGTCGAACAGCTTTTCTATTGCCTTAAGAATTGTTTTGGTAGTTGTGTCAAGTACGTCACTTTTTAGGGTTTCTTGAGTGAGTTCCATTGTCAGGGGTACTCCAGCGCACTTGCTACAGCCAGCCCCCATTAAAAATGCTCGTCCGTTCTGAACGAGTAGCTCCTCGAACTTCCCAACGGCGTCGGCGAAGGGTTTCTCTCTAAGCGCGGAAAGATTGTCAGGCTCTGTCATTGATCCCCTCCCTCAGAACATTCAGATTATCCCCGAAATACAAAGCGCCCATTCTAATCTCCATCTGCCTTGTGTGTCACCCCGGACCTGATCCGGGGTCTCGCCTATCGAAGATGCCGGATCAAGTCCGGCATGACATCTTTTCCTTACATCTATTATTATACTCCTCTCTCCCGCCCTTCGGGCAGTGCTGAAGGCTTAAGGCTGAAGGCTGAAGTTCAAAAGCGAGATTGCCGCAGAAGGGCTTACACTTCGAAGCCATCTTCGCAATGACGGGGTTCGTTGTTCCCTCGCGTCGCGAGGGCTTGTCCCCGGCGGGGGGCTCGAAGGACGCCCCCTGTCGGAGCCAAGTTTGGTTGATCCCTGAGACCCCGGATCAGGCCCGGGGTGACAAATCCCGGGTGACGCTTTGCAGGTTGGTTGAAACTGTCGGGGGCAAGCGCAGCTTGCCGCGTCCCGACGCCGACGGGCGGTATGCGAGGAAGACAAGGGGAGTAAGCCCGACTCATACTTGTGTATTCGGAGGGCCTTACACCCCGCGGGCTGACAAAGCAGGTCGCTCCATCGCCGTCGGCGCGTGGTTGGTTTGGGTGGGTGGATGTTTGTTTTATTGTGGCGCAGGTCAGGCGGCCAACAGGTCGCCGAAGAGCGAGAGGAAGCCTCGGGAAATGTCTTGCATTTCAAAGAGGCTGACTCGAAGCTCGAAAGGATGCGCAAGCATCCGGCCTGCGCTTTGATTTTTACTGGTGGTAAATCCTGTGCTTTAGGTTCTCTGTGGCCTCTGAGGCCCCTGAGGTAAAGGTCTTCTGTCCTTTCTTCGTGTCCTTCGTGTTTTCGTGGTGAGATCTATTTATGCTGGCGGAAAATCCCCCTCGCCCCCCTTTTGGCAAAGGGGGAAGGTTCCGGGCGTCTGCCGTCTGTTACTTCTATAATGTTCCTGCATCTCTGTTATAATGGGAACATATCCGAGGAGGTTTTAATGAAATATTTCAGAACGGCTATCCTGATGATCCTGACGGCGGCCATACCCGCCTTCGCCCAGGACGTCCGACCTGTGACACTCGATGAAGCGGTATCAACCGCGCTTCAGAAGAACAATCTTCTCAACGCGGCTCGCGGAGGCGTCGAGAAAGCCATGGGGATGAAAAAGGAGGCCAACTCCTACCATTTTCCCCAGCTCGACCTGAGCCTTGGTTACAGCCGGACCGACAATCCCGTCTTCGTTTTCATGGGCAAGCTTACCCAAGAGCGCTTTGCGATGACGGATTTCGCCATCGACAAGCTGAACACTCCCGACCCGCTGACCAACTACCAGGGCAAAGTGAGCCTGGTGATGCCCATATGGACGGGAGGCAAGATCGCCTCGGCCAACAGGGCGGCGAAATTCGGCATATCGGCGGCGGGGAACAGAGTAAGGGAAGCCGAGGAGGCGACAAAGAGCGGGGTCACGCAGGCTTTTTACGGCTCCATCCTCGCGGAAGAGGCGGTTGCAGTCTTCGAGGAGGCGGTCGAAACGGCCAAGGCGCACGAAAAACAGATAACCGCGATGCACAGGGAGGGGCTTGTCCTCGATTCGGACCTTCTGAGGATGAGGGTGTATCTTTCGGATATCGAGCAGGAACTGGCTTCGAGAAGAGCCGACCTCGAGATCTCCAGGGAATACCTAGCCTACGCGATGGGGGTCGAAGAGAAGGTGAAACCCTCGGGAGACATCACCTCATATCAAGTTCTTCAAATGGAACTTGACCCCCTCCTCGAGATCGCCGAAAAGAACCGCGGGGAGCTTCTCGCCATGGAAGACCAGTACAGGCAGGCCGGGGAAGGGGTCAAGATAAAAAGGGCGGAATATCTGCCCCAGGTCGGGCTCGGAGCCTCGGTCGAAAGGGACTACTACAACCGCAATGAATACGGGAAGAACTGGATGATCGGAGTCGAAGTGAGGATTCCCCTCTTCGACGCGGGCAGGAGGGGCGGGGCGCTCCAGCAGGCCAGAGCCGACGAGACGCAGGCGGCCATGGCCCTTCAGGATCTGAGGATGAAGGTGCTTCTCGACGTGAAGCAGGCATATCTTAAATTGAAAGCGGACGAGGAGAGGATCCTGGTCACGGGAAAAGCTCACGAACAAGCCGGCGAGAACCAGCGGATAGTTTCGAAACGGTATGAAGAAGGGCTCGCCCTCATAACGGAGCTTCTCGACGCGGACATCCTGGTGACGACGACCAAGCTTTCGAGAGCGAAATCATATTTTGACGCGTTGTCCGAAAAGGCGCGCCTGGCGGTCGCCGTCGGCGGCGCCCACTTGCTTCAGTAGAAGGAGCCTGAGATGAAAATATTTATCTACCTCGCCGCGGCGCTGGCCATTGTTTCGTTACTGGCATGTTCTTCCGGAAAAGACGAGTCCGGCCCGAAGGAAACCTTCAAGGTCAGGCTCGGAAAAACTGAAAAGAGGCCGTTCTCCTCCGAAGAGAACTATGTCGGAGCCATCAGGTCGAAAGACACAGTCAACATCTCGACCAAGATGATGGGAAGGCTCCTCTCGCTCCATGTGAACGAGGGATCCGTCGTCAAGAAGGGTCAGCTTCTCGCCGAGGTCGACGCCGCCGAGGCGCTTAGCGCTTTCAGGCAGTCCGACGCCGGCCTCAGGGCCGCGGAGATAAACGCGGGCAATTTGGAGAGGGACCTCGAAAGGTTCAGGAGGCTTTTCGAAGAAAAGGCCGTGACACGCCAACAGCTCGAACAGATGGAGGCGGGAGCGGCAGCCGCGAAAGCGCAGATGGAACAGGCTGCCGCCAGCCTGCAGATGTCGAAAACGCTCCTCTCGTACGGGAAACTTTATTCGCCCGTGGACGGGGTGGTGACAAAAAAATGGATCGAAACCGGCAACCTCGCCTACCCGGGGATGCCGATCCTCACTGTCGAGAACCCGGGCTCTCTCGAGGTTCTCGTGGAAGTACCCGAGAATAAATCCAGAGAGATCGCCGCCGGGTCGGGCGCGAAGATATTCCTCGAAGATGACGGCAGGTCCGTGGACACCGTCGTGGCCGCGGTGGTCCCCGCCGCCGACGCGTTCACGAAAACCTCCACCGTCAGGCTCGAAGTGCCGAATGAGCCCGGAATAGTCCCCGGCCAGTTCGCGAGGGTCAGGTTCAAGGCTTTCACGAAAGAGTTCATCTCCATCCCCTCCGGCGCTCTGAGGAAACAGGGACAGCTCGAATCGGTCTTCGTCAGGGACGATAAGGGTCTGGCGTCCCTCAGGATCATAAGGAGCGGCAGGAGCGAGGACGGCTTCATCCAGGCGCTTTCGGGCCTCGCGGGCGGCGAGACCGTGGTGGTCGATCCCCCCGAGGCGCTCGCTGAAGGAATGAAGCTGGAGGAGGGACAATGATCAAGGTAGGGCCTTCCGGCTCCATCGCCCACTATTTTCTGAAGAACAAGCTTACGCTCCTCATCGTAATAAGTTCGCTGCTTCTCGGCCTTTTCGCGGCGCTGATGACCCCCCGCGAAGAGGAGCCGCAGATCGTCGTGCCGATGGTGGATGTCATGATCCCCTTCCCCGGCGCGACCCCTCAGGAAGTCGAGCAGAGGGCCGTCGCCCCGCTCGAAAAGCTTTTCTGGGAGATCCCGGGCGTCGAGTATGTCTACTCGACATCCTCGTCTAACTTCGGGATGGTGATCGTAAGGTTCAAGGTCAACTCGGACGAGACCGACGCGATGGTCAGGATCTACGACAAGATGAAGTCGAACGGCGGACTGCTGCCGCAGGGCTCGATGGAACCGATCGTCAAACTCCACTCCATAGCCGACGTTCCGGTGCTGTCCCTCACTCTCTGGGGAGAGAAAGCTTCCTCTTACGACCTGACAAGAATAGCCCGGGAGGTCGAGTTCAAGCTGAGGGAGGTCCCCAATGTCGCGTCGGTCGAGGTCCTCGGCGCGCAGAACAGGGAGATCAGGGTCAATCTGGATCCGGTCAAGCTGGCCTCGTACAGCCTCAGCCCGCTGGCGATAGCGCAGTCTCTCGCGGCGTTCAACAGCAGGATGCCCGCGGGAAGCCTGGTCAGCGGGAACGAGGAGATCAAAGTCGAGGCCGGGTCGTGGCTCAAGGACAAGAACGACGTCGGCAGCGTCCTCGTCGGCTTCTTCTCGGGCAAACCGGTATACCTGGGCGACGTGGCGAAAATAGACGACGGAGAGCCCGTCCCGAAAAGCTATGTCTTCATGGGGCTTGGCCCCGCCGCGAAGGAAAAGGGGATCTCCGGAGGCCCGGGCAACTATCCGGCGGTGACCATCTCCGTCGCGAAAAGGACGGGCGTCAACGCGACGGAACTGAACGAGAACCTTCTTAAAAAGATCGAAGAACTGAAGGGAAGGCTGATCCCGGGAAGCGTCAACATAACTATCACGAGGAACTACGGCGAGACGGCAAAGGACAAGTCCAACGAGCTTATCGAGCATCTCCTCCTCGCAACCTTCTCGGTCGTCATCCTCATCGCCCTCATGCTCGGATGGAGGGAATCTATCGTCGTCGGCATCGCCGTTCCCGTCACTCTCGCCTTCACCCTTCTCATCTACTACCTCTCCGGCTACACGCTCAACAGGGTGACGCTCTTCGCGCTCATATTTTCCATCGGGATACTTGTCGACGACGCCATCGTGGTGGTGGAGAACATCTACCGCCACTTCACGATGAAAGACCAGAGGACTCTCGTCAGGAAGGCGATCGAAGCGGTGGACGAAGTGGGCAACCCCACGATCCTCGCCACTTTCACCGTCATCGCCGCGATCCTGCCGATGGCGTTCGTCAGGGGCATGATGGGGCCCTACATGAGGCCCATCCCCGTGGGAGCGTCGGCCGCCATGCTGATCTCCCTCCTCGTCGCCTTCATCGTCTCGCCCTGGGCCGCCTACAAACTGCTCAAGAACAGGAAGGCCGAACACGAAGAGAAGGAGATGGCTCTGCTCAAGTATTACCGCGCCTTCATGACCAGGCTCCTCGGCTCGAAGAAGCTGGCCACTTACTTTCTTTTGGGCAACGTCCTGCTTCTCCTCATCGCCGTCGGGCTCGTCGTCACGAAGGTGGTCAAGGTCAAGATGCTCCCCTTCGACAACAAGAGCGAATTCCAGGTGGTCCTCGACATGCCGGAAGGGACGCCTTTAGAAGAGAGCCTGCGCGCCGCGATGGCGCTCTCGGAAAAGCTCAAGGAGATGAAGGAGGTGACCGATTACCAGATCTACGCGGGCGCATCGGCCCCCATCACCTTCAACGGGCTTGTCCGCCACTACTTCCTGAGGCAGCAGCCCAACAAGGCGGACATCCAGGTCAGCCTGCTTCCCAAGGGCGACAGGAGCAAGCAGAGCCACGAACTGGCCAAGGAAGCGAGGAACCTTCTCGAACCCGTCGCAAAGGCTTACGGCGTGAAGATGAAGGTCGTCGAGATCCCTCCGGGGCCTCCCGTCATTTCAACGCTGGTCGCGGAGATCTACGGGCCGAAGATGGACAGGATGCTCGACCTCGGCAAGAAGGTGGCGGAACTTTTCAGGAAGACCGACAGCGTCGTGGACACCGACATCTTCATGCTCGAACCGCAGAAGAACCTCGTGATAGACGTCGATCCGAAGCGCGCGGCCTCGATGGGCATCTCGCCCATGGAGATCAGCAACAGCCTCGCAATGCTCATGGGCGGCCACCCTCCGCAGTACGCCCACGTGGAGGACGAAAGGGAGAGCGTCCCCATAAAGCTCAAGTTCACCGAGTGGGCGATGGCATCGAAGGAGGCCGTCTCTTCGATAGTGCTTCCAAACAGGACGGGGCAGATGATCCCCCTTTCCCAGGTGGCGGATATCAGGATGGAGGAGGTCCCGCAGGACATCTACCACAAGAACCTCCAGCGCGTCGTCTATGTGGTCGCGGAAGTGGCAGGCAGGGAGGAGAGCCCGGTTTACGCGATGATGAAACTCAACAGGGAGCTTGAAAAGCTCGATCTCGGCGGCGGGAAGGTCGGCCTCGACAGGCTTTACACTTCCCTCCCTTTCCTCGCGAACTCGGAAGTGATGAAGTGGGACGGCGAATGGCAGATAACCTACGAAGTGTTCAGGGACCTCGGAATCGCATTCGCTCTCGTACTCATCCTGATGTACATCATGATCGTCGGCTGGTTCAAGAGCTACCTGACGCCGATAGCGATTATGGCTCCCATCCCGCTTTCGCTCGTCGGGATAATCCCCGCCCACGGGCTTTTCGGCGCGTTCTTCACTGCGACGTCGATGATAGGCTTCATCGCCCTCGCGGGTGTCGTCGTAAGGAACTCGATCCTCGTAATAGATTTCGCGGAGATGAAGATGAGGCAGGGCATGGGAGTAAGGGAGGCTCTGATCGAAGGCGGAGCGGTGCGCTTCAGGCCGATGCTGCTCACGGCCCTAGCCGTCGTCGTAGGATCTTCCGTGATGCTTATGGACCCGATATTCCAGGGGATGGCCCTGGCGCTCATCTCGGGAGAGGTCGCCTCGACGCTTCTCTCCTGGGGCGCGATCCCGATCCTTTACTGGTTCTTCTACGGCGACAAGGCGCCGGTCTCGGACGAAGCTTTCACCGAGGAGGAGTAGAAAATGAAGATGTTGTTCATAGTCACCGACAGCGAATACGAACCGCACTGCCTGAAGATGATGAGGGAAAAGGGCATCAGCGGATACACCATGATCCACGACGTCTCGGGAGTCGGCAAGGGCGGGGCGAAGATGGGCGACCGTCTTCACCCCGGCGCTTCCGTCCTAATAATGTCGGCCATCGAAGACTCCACGGTCGAGGGGATCATGGGATGCATATCCCAGTGCGTCAGGAGTTCCAAGCTCTGCGAATCGACCCACGCCTGGGTGGTGCCCATAGAGGCCTCGCTGACGATTTAGAGCCTATCCGTAAATAGGGCATAGTCGCGCGCGTGGCGCA
>ENA-UPTA01003311-UPTA01003311.1-activated-sludge-metagenome-genome-assembly--contig:-NODE-3311-length-15928-cov-5.865747_pt1 | contig 15928 bp, 20 predicted proteins | sample MGYA00238184_ERZ773361 | MGnify/ENA primary metagenome ERZ773361 (study PRJEB29100, sample SAMN05720205) | activated sludge metagenome | isolation source: anaerobic digester from wastewater...
TTTGGGCTGCCATTCAGAGAATCTCAAGACGGAAATTTTTGCTGGCTATTGAAAAGCAGGCTTGGTAGGGGGGAGGGCATTCCTATCATCCCTGGCCAACGCTTGAGATCAATATCCCGGAGGCAGGTATGACGCTTATCAAAGTGATCAATAATGAACTCGCCCCCCAGACATTGTGGGCGCAGGAGAATAAACAGGTTCTTAATAGCCGGGGTATTAAAATGTTCAATGTGATGGGGATCCCGGGGGCCGGAAAAACATCTTTCATTGAGCAGACAATCCGGCAGTTGAGAGACCGGATCTCTATCGGGGTGGTGGTGGGGCAAATGGCCGGCGTCCAGGATGCGGAGCGGTTTTCCAGTTTGGGCATCCCGGTATGCCTCATTCAGCTCAAAGAGGGCGGATTTCTGCAGGCCCATCAGATCCATGAGGCGCTCCGGGCCCTGTGCACACAGCAGTCGTTAGATTTGATTTTTGTCGAAAATATCGGTAATTTATGTTGTCCTGTGGATTATGATATCGGAGAATTCACCAAAGTTGTGGTGCTCAATGTCACGGCAGGCCAGGACCTTGCGGATAAATATTCAGAAATTTTTAAGGAGGCCCAGGTGGTGGTCCTTTCCAAGACAGGGCTGCTCCCGTATGCTAACGTGGACTTGAATGTTATCAGAAGCAGTCTAGTCCGGCTTAATCCTTCTGTTTATATCTGTGAACTCGACAGCCTGCAGTGTTCAGGTTTTGATCAGTGGATCGATGTTTTATCCAAAATTGTCTGAGAGGATATCTCAGGTGGCCCCTATTTACAGGATTGGGGTAAAAAATATGAGTTGACCGTTGACAATCAAATTAACACAATGCAAAATAGTACCCTGGAAGTCGGTCCGGAGGTATTTAATACTATAATTTTTATTTTTCCGATAATTTATTTATGATCATGAGGTACCCCTGTCTCTGTTCATTATGTCGCGGGGTGGTTTTTGTGCCGCAGGTCAATTTAAAGGCATTAATAAGAAATTTCGAAACTAAGGGAATCAAGTCATGCCGCAGTTGAAGTTAGTCCTTCCTAACGTTCAGGAACAGGCCATGATCGCGGCCGTGAAGAGCATTGTCGCGACAACCTGTCAAGAACGTTTCAGTCAGGAGCCTGTGCTCAAAAGAAATCATATTAAGTGGAACGAAAAGTACCGTATGCTTGCCCGTGCTAAGGACAAAGGATTTGCGGAGGGGGCTCTTGTTTCCTGGATAGGCCTGTTTCTGGCGGAACGGCAGATCACACAAAATCAGCCGTGCGGCGCCATTATCCTTTATGCGGATGAATATTATATGCGGAAATTGATGAGTGCGGCCGGGTTGTCGGGTGAAGATGTCCTGAAACAGGGCGCCGTGGCGGATTTTTGCAGTGAGTTATGTAACATGATCACAGGCCAGTTCATCAACCGGGTGGTCAGCGAAGGTTATCAGGAAATATTCATGACGTCCCCTGATACCCAAATCAACGAAATACCGGAGGGCGTTAAATTCAACAGTGATTACGCCGAATACATTGAGTTTGGTTTTTTTCTTTGGGGGAAAAACGTTTTCTCGATTGATTTGACCCTGTCCGCAATTTTTAAAAATGAATAACATCTGAGGGGTTTATGAAACAGATTCTGGTGGTTGATGACTCGGGCGTGCAACGGAAAATCATTATTCAGATAATCCGCCAGGCCGGTTTTAATAATGAAATTCTGGAAGCCGGGAATGGAGAAGAGGCCATCCAGGTCTTGGGGAGTCATTTTAAGACGGTTGGCCTGATTCTCTGTGATTGGCATATGCCGGAGATGAACGGGATTGAGTTTATTGAGGGTGTCGCGAAAGTCCCGGCTGTGGCGAATATCCCGGTTGTGATGGTGACGACGGCCGGCACCGAAGAAAAGTTGAAGCAGGCCTATAGTGTTCATCCTAACCTGAAGGGTTATATTGTCAAACCTTTTACGTCCGATCAATTGAAAGTCGTTATCGCTCCTTTTGTGTAAGGACCCCGCGGTATTCTTGAATGAGGAAAAGCCATGAATAACGAACACGACAATACCGGAGAAGATCTCCAGAGTCCCCGAGAATATTTGCAGTTTGTTTGTTTTAAGTTGGCGGAAGAAGAGTACGCTGTGGATATTAACCTTATTACTGAAGTGATCCGGGTGGTTCCTTTTACCCCGGTCCCCCAGGTCCCGGATTTTTGTCTTGGTCTTATTAATTGCCGCGGCACAATCCTTCCGCTTTTTGATTTGAGGAAGAAAGTCCTGTTGCCGCAAAAACCGTTTAATGCGAAATCCAGGATTCTTATCGCCGTCATTGATCATGAAGAGTGCGGATTGATTATTGATGAAATCCTGGATAATATCCGCGTGGATCTCCGTCAGGTCGATTTGACCAAATTTTTGGCCATGAAAATCGGGAAAGAATATATCCGAGGGGTAGCCCGTGTGGAAGACCGCATGATTGCTATCTTGGATTTGCAGAAGATGCATGCCGTTGTCAGGCAAGAGCTGGCCCAGACACAAACATCAACCTGACTTATGGTTGTTTTGGTGTATTATGGAAATTCCCAAAACTAAATCCGCTGATGTATCTCCTGAAAATGTGCGCGTTGTCGAATTTTCGGTCGCGCAATCGTGCTATGGGGTTTCCATCGATCAAGTCAAAGAGATTATTTCGGCGAATGTCATGGTTGTCCCGGTCCCGGACGCGTTGCCGGCTATTGATGGGGCGATCAATTTGCGCGGGAAAATACTGCCCCTGATAAACCTGGCGAAATTCCTTCATGCCACGGATGAGAAAGTCGGCCGTATCATCATTTCCGAATTTGGGCAGAATTTGTTTGGTTTTGGGGTTTCTAATGTCGTTAAGTTGCATATTGTGTCTCCTGATGATATTTCCGTCCCGACAGATTTGCTGCAGGCCCGGGAAGGGTATGCGCTCGGGATCGCTAAGATCGACCGGAGGATTATATATCTTCTTTCTTTAGAAAAAATCGCCCGGACAATCAGCTCTTGACCCGGGGAGGCCAGTTGAGACCAGGAGTCAGATTTATGAGCGACGAAATGCAGGACAATGTCACCGGACATCGAAAATATGTCCGGATTCCACGCCGATATATCATTCACTGCTCACCGTTCACCGCGAAGGATTTGCTGTCTCCCGGGCGTGATCATATCACGGAAGGCTTGTTGAAAAATATCAGTTGCGGGGGGATCCTTTTCGAATCTAAGGTTAAATATGATGTGGGAATTTTGCTGCGAATCGAGTTGGCCCTGCCCGGCTGGGAGAAATTTAAAACAGAATTTTTTAGGGAAGTCACCTCCCCTTTGTTCAACCCTTTGACGGTTTTGGCTAATGTTGTCCGGCTGGAAGTGCTGGGAGAAGAGTTGTTTGACATCGGAGCCTGTTTTTCGGCCGTTGATGAGGGCGATAAATGGACGTTATTTAAATATATTCAAAACCACGCGCGGTGAGGTTTCCTTTGGGCGAAAAATTAGATATTTCCTTTAAAATTACCGATCATGAGTTTGCCCTGATCCGGGAAATCATGTATGAACGGACAGGGGTATTCCTCCGGGAGACCAAGAAAACTCTTGTCGTGGCCCGTCTTCGGAAACGGTTGGTACAATTGGGCCTGACCACTTTTGAACAGTATATCGCTATTTTGAAATCGCGTGATAAGAAGGAGGTCGAAACTTTTATCAATGCAATTACGACCAATGAAACGAATTTTTTCCGGCACCCCAAACAGTTTGAGTATTTCTTAAATCATATCCTCCCGGATTTGCGGGCCCGGAAATTGGAAACAGGGCAGAAATCCTTGCGTCTTTGGTCGGCGGCATGCGCGACAGGAGAAGAGCCGTACACGATTGCGATGCTGTGCCGGGAATTTTTTAAATCTGACCCGTCTTGGGCCGTGTCTATCTATGCTTCGGACATCAACAGCGAGGTCTTGGCTGTTGCCCAGCAGGGGATTTACACCGATCGCAGTGTCCGGGAACTGCCAGAGATATATCTTAAGAAGTATTTCCGGACGGTGCATGTGGACACGGGACATGGGCAGGAAGAACGTTATAAGATATCGGATGATATCATCCATCAGGTCAAATTCCGGCAGCATAATCTGCTGATGCCGTTTGTGATCGACCGGATTGATGTCGTGTTCTTCCGGAACGCTATGATTTATTTTGATGACGTCAGTAAACGGGAGGTTTTAAAAAAAATTTACCATCATATGTCGCCTTACGGCTATATTTTCATCAGCCTTGCTGAAAATTTGCCGTATCGTGATGCTTTATTTGAATTTGTCGGGATGGGAGTCTATCGCCGGGCCGTTTAAAAGAATTTTAAATGTGGGGGACTACCAATCGCTATGATTCGAGTTGTCGTCGCGGACGATTCCAACCTTTTTAGACGGGTATTAACGCAGTTGCTGGAAGGCGACAGCGGAATTAAGATCGTGGGGACCGCTATCGATGGGCAGCAAACGGTTGATCTGGTGAAGTCCCTGAATCCTGATATCCTGATCCTTGATTATCAAATGCCGGTCATGAATGGGTTGGAGGTTTTAAAGATTGTCATGGCCGAATGTCCTCTTCCGGTGTTGATGTTAAGCGCCCTGACCCGGGAAGGGGCGGCTGAAACGATACAGGCCTTGGAACTGGGCGCGGTTGATTATTATCCCAAACCGGCTTGGCATGAGAAAAAATTTAAGGAGATCAGGACAGAGCTTATTCAAAAGATTATAGCCATTGTCGGTCAGGTCGGGGCCGCTCAGGGTATGCCGGGTGGACGAGCCGTGGCTTTGGGGGCGCAAGATGTCTTAAAGAGGCTGAAAAAACGGCCGGTTGATGTTATCGCCGTTGGTTCTTCTACCGGAGGGGTTCAGGCCGCGATGAGCATTTTATCGTCTCTCCCGGGAAACACGAAACCGATTGTTTGGGTGCAGCACATGCCGGAAAATTTTACAGCCAGTTTTGCGGAACGCCTGAACCAGAAATCGAAGATGTCTGTCAAAGAAGCGGAAAACGGGGATACCTTGCAAAGTAATTTTTGTTATATTGCTAAAGCCGGGTGGCAGATGAAGCTGGAGCGGCATGGGCCGAGAATGCAGATTTGTCTTTATAAAGAAACGGAAAAAGTTTTGCTTCATGCCCCGTGCTGTGATGTTTTATTTGAATCCGTTGCTGAACTTTATGGTTCCCGGGCTATCGGGGTTATTTTAACCGGGATGGGGGATGACGGGAAAAAAGGGCTGGGCGACATGCACGCCCGGGGAGCTTTTGTCGTCGGCCAAAATGCCGCGAGCAGCGTTGTTTACGGAATGGCCAAAGCGGCTTATCAGGCGGGTGTTGTGGACCTGGAACTGGATGTGGCTCTGATCCCGGACGCCCTGATGCGTTTAGGGGCGGCGGGGTAAACTCCAGGAGGAAAACGAGAGACCATGGGGCAGAGTGAGTATGATAAAATACCGAAGGAAATAAGGGATTTTATCCCTGATTTCCTTGCGGAAAGTGAAGAGAATCTCCGTATCCTGAATGAAAAACTTCTGGAATGCGAAGAGGCCTTGAAACAGAACAAGGCCATCTCTTCCGAAAATCTGAACAGCCTTTTTCGGGCGGCGCATTCCATTAAAGGCACGGCCTCTTTTGTCGGGGTTGATAAAATTGTCCGGTTAACCCATAAGCTGGAGACTGTTTTACAGAAAATCCGCGACTATGAGTTGGATTTCCGTGCTGATATTTTTGATATTTTGTTCATTGCCTTTGACTGTTTAGCCAAGCTCTTGCTTGAGTTAAAAGAGAAGAAAGCCGGGGGCGTTGATCTTCAGCCCGTTATGGGCCGGTTAGAAGGGGTGCTTTTGGGCCAAGAAGAGACGCCTGTCTCGCCTGCCTTGAAGCAACAGGCGTCTTCCCTCTCGGGCCAGGATTTTCTTTCGGATGAAGTCATCCTGACCTCCTGCCAAGAGCTTGTCCTTCGCCTGCGAAAAAAAATGACGTCGGATGAGGGGGGGGAACAGCAGCCGGTTTGGAATGATCTTTTAATGATAGTGCAGCAATTGTTCCGTTTTGCCGTGCTTTTAAATTCTTCTGTCCTGGAAGAAATGGTCAGGAAAATTTTTGTTATTGTTTTTGCCTGGCAGGACCGGCGGGACCAGGCCCCTTTCCCACAGGATTTATTTTTTAAAAGTACGGAAGCTCTTTCCATGATCCTTCTGGCTGTTCAGAGGAATGTTCCTCCTCCGGAAGATGTCGGTCAAATCAGCGGGAAGCTACAGGTTTACATCCGACAAAATGTTCCGGATGGCCATAATATTAGCATTGAGGAATGGACGGGAGTTCCTGAAGACAAGGCCGTAACCCCGATTGAAGAAGTGTTGGTCTTAAGCCGGCTCAAAGACACTGATAAAAAGCGTCTTTTTGCTGCCCTAGATCAAGGATACGACCTTTTTAAAATATTTTGTGTGGTGGAAAAAGTCATCCTGGAAAAAGTCCTGAAGATCGCTTTAATGGAAGAACGGCTCAAGAAAAACGGTGTCGTCATTGCCATTCAGCCTCCGCTCCTTGAGATCGAAGGAACCGCGGGGGATATCAAGGTGGGGATCTATTTCTGTTCGGTTGAGAATGAGAATAATATCCGTAGAATTTTAACGCTGGACGGGGTTAAGGTTTTGGCGATTGAACGTCAGGGAGTGGAAGACCTGGTGGATTTGACGGGAGGGGGTGCTGTGCAGGCCAACGATGAAACCGGGGCCCTTTCTGCCCGGGAGAAGAGCCCGCCTCCGGCCTCGCTTCCCGCGCCAACCCGGAAAGAAGCCGGGGACCAGGGCATTTCCATTTTAAAGATAGATGCCCGGAAGATTGATAAACTCATGATCCTTTCGGGAGAGTTGGTGACGATCCGCGCGCAATTTTCCCGGGTGGGGCATCTTCTGAAGGATGCCGTGAGGGAGAGGGACAATATCAAGACGCTGATCAAAAATTTTTCTACTTCCGTTGGCGCTCTTCAGAAGGGGATCAAGAGAATGAACGAGACCGAGGCGCCAGACAAAAGAATGCAGGCGGAACAGGACCTGGGTCAGATTATCGTGAATTTGAGTGAGTATTTGCAGGTATTCAAAGAGAAAACACTGGAGAAAGAGTCGGTTAATAATATTAATTTCCTGGATGAAACAACAAACCATTTGGAAAAAATCGCCTCGGAAATTCAGAACAGCGTCATGAATGCCCGGATGGTTCCTATTGAAGGGGTTTTTAACCGGTTTAAACGCAGTATCCGTGATATGGCTAAAGAGGTGGGGAAAGACGTCGTTCTTCACATTGAGGGTGAGGAAACGGAATTGGATAAGAACATTATCGACACGCTGGGAGAACCTTTAACGCATATGATCCGCAATGCCGTTGATCATGGCATTGAAGACATGACGACACGCCGGCGGCTCGGGAAACCAGAAGCCGGCCAGATCTCCCTGAGGGCCTATCACCTCGGTAATAGTATATGCATTGAAGTGATAGATGACGGGCAGGGCATTCATCTGGACCAAGTGGTGCAGGTGGCCCTGCAAAAGGGGCTGATCAATCATTCCAAACTCGAAACCATGACGGAGCAGGAAAGAATGGGGATTATTTTCCTGCCGGGTTTCAGCACCAGCGACAAGGTGACCGACCTGTCCGGCCGCGGGGTCGGGATGGACTTGGTCAAAACCATGATCCATTCCCTGAACGGCATGATTGATATCAAGAGCGAGCCGGGGGAGGGAACGACGTTCCTGATCAAGATCCCTCTGACCCTTGCGATCATCCAGGTTTTGCTGGCTCAAATCGGAGGTTATACGTATGCTTTTCCGGTCGAAACGGTGCTTGAAATCATAAGAGTAAAATCTTCGGAAATTTATTTTATTGATGGCAATCCTATCGTAAAATTAAGAGAACACGCGCTCAGTTTAGTGAGTTTGGAGCAGATTATTAAGATCGCTGGAACAGACCGGACCCAGCAAGATTCCCATAATGTGGTCATTGTATCCGACGGGATTAACCGGGTTGGAGTTGTCGTCGATGAATTATTGGCGAAAGAAGAAATTGTTATTAAATCCTTGCCCAGTTATTTTTCTAAAGTCCAGGGGATATCCGGGGCATCAATCTTGGCGGACGGACGGGTGGCGCTGATACTTGATATTCATGCCATTATCCGTTCGACATTATAATTATGGGTTTTCATCAAGACCTTGACAAAATTATAGTTGGTGTTGCCGACATGAAGATTGGCCAGTCGCCCGAGGTGATTGAAACCACGTTGGGGTCGTGTGTGGCTGTCTGCTTATATGCCGCGGCACGGCAGGTAGGGGGAATGGTTCATATTATGATGCCTCACGCGGATGAAAATTCTTCTAAGGCGCAGGGAAAAAAGGCCAAATACGCGAACACGGCGGTCCCGGAACTGGTCCGCCAGCTGACGTCTCGTTATGGCATTGATTCCCATCATTTTGTAGCCAAGATTTTCGGGGGGGGGAAGATTTTGAAGGATTGCACGCTGAATATCGGTGAACTCAATGAAAAGGCGGTCAGGGAACAACTGAAGAATTTCGGGATTAGAATTATGGCTTCCAAGACAGGGGGCGAGAAAGGGTGCCGGGTGACTTTTTTTTTGGAAACCGGGATTGTTTTGTGTCAGAAGTTCGGCGAGGCCGTGGAGGAATTATAATGATGTCTCATGAATCTAAAATCAACCGGGCTATCAAACTCGTTGCCAAAATCAGCATTGATAAAGCCTCGCAGGTTTTTTCGAAGCTCATTAAGACCGGCGCACGGATTGAAATGGAGCATGCTTTTTTAGCTGATATTACCAGCGTCACGGAGCAAGTCAACCGGGAAAACGCGAATGTCGTCGGAGCATTTATAGACCTGACCGGGGAGGCCAAGTTTAAATTTTTATTTCACGTCCCGATTCAGGACAGCATGATTTTGGCTGATTTGATGTTGCGCCGGGAGGCGGGCACAACGAAGGAATTCGATCTTTACGCCGCCAGCGCGGTTCAGGAAATCGGGAATATCCTTGCCAGCGCTATCTCCGGCGTGTTTGCGTCTGATTTCGGTATTGACATCCAGCCGACGCCTCCGGCGGTCGTCAACGATTATGTGGGGACGGTCTTTCAGGAATTCCTGGTCAGCGCACTCCCGGAACAGAACGATATCCTCATGATTGAAAGCTGCTTTCATGTTATAAAAAACGATATCCATTGCCATATGTATCTCTTGCCCCTGGGGGAAAGTGAGAAAATTTTAAGTTACATTATTAATACTACGTAACAAAGAGAGTCCCTATGTCAAAAAAAATTATTATAGTTGACGATGCGCCTATCATCCGTTCCATGCTCAAAGATATTCTTGTCCAGGCCGGTTATGACGTCATTGCGGAATGTAATAACGGGAAAGAAGCTGTGGACGTCTTCCGGGAGCTGAAACCGGATCTTCTGACAATGGATATCGTGATGCCCGAGAAGGACGGCATCGAGGCAATCCATGATATCCTGGCCATTGACGGGAAAGCTAAAATCATTATGGTGACCGCCGTAGATCAGCGTGTGGCTTTGATGAAGGCGATCCGCGCGGGGGCCGTCGATTATATCATTAAGCCTTTTGAGAGCGATCGTGTCCTGTCCGCTGTCCGATCCGCTTTGGGGGAATAAAACAGAAGAGGGAGGCCTATGCTTCAGGCGAGGAATATTATGGTCCAAAATGTTGTCGTGGTGCATCAGGACACCCCATTGCTTGAGGTGATGAGGATATTGGTTGAGAAGCAGATCAGCGGGTTGCCGGTCGTTGATAAGGAGGAGAAGCTGATCGGGGTTATTACCGAGAAGGACCTGCTGCGTCTTTTGGTCTCTGATGTTATCACTTCCCATGAAGTCGTGGGGGATTATATGTCGTTGGATGTGCAATTTTTTTCCCCGGATGAGAGTGTCATTAATATTTGTGAATTTTTTATTAAAACAAATTTACGCCGGGTTCCCATCGTTGAAAACGGCCGGGTCATCGGCCTAATCAGCCGTCGGGATATCATAAAATTGATCCTGAATTCGGCTCAATAAAGCGCGACCTGCCGCCGAGGGGCGTTCCGTGAATGATTCCCCGGGAAGGATCGTCTGCACAATAAGGAGCGATCTATGAAGACGATTTTAGTGGTTGATGATGATCCGGTAGACCTGAAATTGATTTCGGATACTTTAAAAAAATTCCAATATAAAATTATTACGGCCACAAGCGGCCTGGACAGCATTGCAAAAGCCAGGGATGTTCATCCGGATCTTATCCTGATGGATATCCTGATGCCGGAGATGGATGGAACCGAAGCGTATAGCCTGATCAAAGCCGACCCGAAGACCGAAGATATCCCCGTGCTTTTTTTAACCTGCGCCCTTTCCAAGGAAGAAGAGCATTTGGGGGCCAATGTTGAAGAATCGTTTTTTAACGTGCTTGCGAAGCCTTTTAAAACGTCCGATCTCCTGGCCCGGATCCGCAATATTTTTGGGGAATAATTTTGTCATGGGCCGTGGGTTTTTCAAAAAGTGCATAATATTACTAATAGTCGCCGGGGGCATTTTGGGTGTGTCGGCGTTTGGGGCCTTGACCTCCGGGGAAGCGGCGTCCGGGAGCGATTTGTACAGCCGGGCTAGGGAGGCGGCCCAAACAGGGCGGAGGGATGCCGCCTATGCGTATTACAATTCGATTTTAAGGCTGCCGCAGTCAAAATACCATAAGACCGCTTTATTCGCTAAGGCGGAATATTTCCTGATCTCCGGGGATACTTATTCGGCCAAATCCGCCTGGCAGCTTTTCCTGGCCCAGTATCCCCGGGAGATCCCGGAAACGCTATTTGCCTTGGTGAACAGCTATCATATCGCCCGCAAAGAGAAAGCTGAGGTCGAGGCTGCGGCTATAAAGCAGCAAATCGTTCAATATCAGCAACTGAGTCTTATCTTCAGAAAGTCAAAAGACTTTTGTTTTATGTCTCCATTTTTTAGGCGCTACCAGGCCGTATACAGCATAGATAAAATAGAGTTTATGATTGATGGCATTCCATTTGAAACGATATTGTATTAAACCTTTACTCGTTTGCGGGGCCTTTATTTTTTTGTTATTTTGCCTGGCTGTTGGTCTGGGGACGTGGCGCCTGAATGTTTTAAAAGATTTGTTTTTAACCAGCCTGCATGAGCGGTTCCCGCAATATCATCTCGAGGCAGGACCTGTATTTTTTCTCCCTCCTAATGGCGTGATTGTTAAAAATTTTTTTATTCAGCGGACGGCTGAGCAAAAAGGAAAGGCTTCTGAACGTATTTTAGCCGGGGTTCCCACGACTGTATTAAGGTTTTCGGTTAAAAAATATTTTTTTGAACGGGAAATATCATTTTATTTTTTTTACCTGAGATCTTTGCGCGGAGATTATCCCGCGCTCCTTCAGGCCTGGGGCGACCTCAGCTCTTTTTTGCCCTCTCTGTCAGGACCGGACCGCCCGTGTTTCACTGTAAAATTGCGGGAGGCGCGGCTCGTTTCCTCGGAAGAGGAACAGGATCCGGATAGGGGAGTGAACATCCATGTTGTTTTCCGGCAGACTCAGCGGCAATTGGACTTGAAAGGCCGTCTTTGCCCCACCGGAGGACGCCACTGTTCTTGGGGGGGGCTGGTGAGACGGGTCATGGGGTACCCGGGTGACCTGACGTTTCAGTTAGCCATGGATTTAGGAGCGGGTAAAAGCCGTATTAAAGATTTGATCATCAAACACCCGCAGGGAGAAGGGAATTGGCGGGGCCTATGGGATGGGCATACGGCGGAGTTATCCGGGTATGCCCTTTGGGATACCCGCCGCCGGGATCCTAAAGAAGGCCCGTTGGGGCAGGGGCTTATCCCGGCCGGCCGGCTGGATCCTGATTTGGTTATTCTTGATATGCACGGCCGGGTCAAGGTTACTCCGGATGAGATTCTTGTGGACGGTATCCGTTTTGATATGAACAGTATTCCGGTGCGGATCAGTGGCCGCATCGGAACACGGGGAGAGCTCTCGACTCATTTTTTATTCCAGGCCCTATCGCCTAAACTGGAGAAAGTCCTCCCTGGCTGTCATAGTATCCAGGCGGATATCCGGAGTCACATGAAGCGTTGTCACTGGATTTCATCCGGCACGGTCACTTTGCTGGCCCGGTCTTCCTGGCCTCTCCCCGGAGACACTAAGGTTGAGTTGCGGCTGTCCGGCCTGCATGTCCAGGATCCCCTTCATCGTCCGGGTTTGGCGGTAGAGGAATTGACGGTCATGTGTCCGTCCGGGATAATCCATTTAACCGGCCTGGACATGTTTTGGAATTCGCAGTTAAACGGGATCGGCTGTTTATCTTTAACAGGGCGGATGTATTCAGGGGATATCTCCAGCCGGATGTGGTTTAAAAAAGGATCGGACGGGGATGTCCGGTCTTTTTTATCTTGGGATTTTCAGAATTTGCGCTTGGAGGATTGGCGGCAGGATTGGCCGGCCCTTTCTCCCTTATCCGGGCAGGTGTCGGGCCGCTATTTTAGCCGGTTAGGCCCTCAGTTCAGCATGAAGGGAAAGATGCTTGTCACCGATGGTGTCTTGAGCCGGGTGAGATTCCTGGAGTGGTTTTCCACCGCGTTCGGATTTAATGCCATGAAACATTTACGGTTTGACACGCTTTTTCTGTCCGTAGTGATGGATCCCTCGGGGATTCATTTTGACCGGTTAAACCTGAATTCCGACGGGGTTCGTATCCGGGGTAATCTTTCCCTCTCGGACAAGAACATGGTGTCCAGCCGTATTTCGATTCTTATGGAACCGTTTTATATCAAACAGTCTTTGGAATTGGCCCAGGTGTTGAGAGAAAAAAATCCGGAGACTTTAAATTATAATTTTGAATTTCAATTATCCGGTCCGGCGGACGCGGTTAATTTTCAGTGGCTGCCTTCCGAGGTCAAGGCCCTTATTCAGAAAAGGATTCCGGACTTTATCGAGAGGCGCATTGAAAGAAATATTGATCAAATGATTCAGGCGCCGCAGAGATAAGAAACAGCTCCTGTGCGTTGCCGAGCCGGGGGAAACGATAGGGGGGTGTTGTGCCGGATTATGATAAAGGAGAGCCGGATTATATAATTTTTCAGAAAGAACAGGAGCTGCGGTGGGAATCCTTGTGTGCCCGTTGCGGCGCCTGTTGCGGGGCCCTGGATGGGGACCCCTGTGAGCATCTGGCGGAGGAAGCGCCGGGGCGTTTTTTTTGCCGTATTTATGAAAACCGTTTTGGGCTGAGAACAACGCGAAGCGGGCGCCTTTTCCGCTGCCTTCCGATACGGGACATTTTACATGATGCCTGGCCCGGCCGGGAACGGTGCGTTTATGGGCAGAGATATAAAAAATTATTCATGGAAGGGAGCTGAAAAAAATTCTTTACACGTTGACATCTAAGAGCTTTCCGTATATAACTGAGGTATAGATTGGATATCTTTTTGATTATTAACCAATACAATGGAGGCCCAATATGGTGGAATACGATCTTGAATTGATCAGAACATATTCCAAACGGCTATACTCGCAAGCCAAAGCTACAACGATGCGGCATTTTTTCATAGGCATCTTTTTCGGGATCATTATTTTTGGAGCCGTGAGTGATGCTTTGTTGGGAAGTTATGACGCCCTTATTGTGGCCATCGGTGCGATGATTGGCGGTGTTATGGGATATGGTTCTGGACAAAACCGGGCATTTGAGCTTAGGATGCAGGCCCAGCAGGCTCTTTGCCAGGTCCACATTGAACAAAATACCCGGAAAAGTTGATAATTTCCGGTAACGTATATATGATGTGCATTTAAGTCCTGGCGGCAAGTCAGGACTTTTTTTTTCCTGTGTTTATCCCGTCTGCCCAGGACGTTAATGTCTCTAAGGCCGGTGAACAGAGTCTGGAGGGGTGCACCGTCCTGCGGAGGAATTTCTCATGACACCCTGTATCCTTGCTGCCAGCCATGACCAAGCCTTTCTTCAGCGGCTCGGCCTTTTATTGGAGCAGGCCGGCTACCGGCTCTTGCTGGCGTCCTCCGGAGAGGCCGGGTTTGAGTCTATGAACAGTCAGCCGGTCAATATTTTTCTCATCGATGAAGATTGGGCGGGGGGGGAGGCCTTTGAATTCTGTAAGCGCGTCAAGAATACCAAGAAACTCGCCGTGATCCCCATCGTTCTGTTGTTAAGCCGCCGCCAAAGGGAGGAAGGTTTTCGAGTTCTGGGGGTTGAGCATATCATAAAGAAACCGGTGGATGAATATTTTTTGCTGTCGCTTTTATCCAGCGCCCTTTCCCGGAGCCGGAGCCCCGGGGAAGCTTTGGACCTGAGTGTGCAGCAGCGCCAGTCATACCTTTATCGCCGGAAGGTTTTGCTGGGGGGGCAGGACCGTGATAATGCTGAAATTATGGCCAGGCTTCTCCGGCAGGAAGCCTGCGAAGTGGCCGTTGTCCGCCAAGGCCATGAACTATTGACCCGGGCGTTAGTTTTTCACCCTCATCTGATTATCGTGGATGTCCTTTTAGCGGGATTGGGCGCTCCAGCAGATTATATCCGAGCCTTGCGTATTCTGCCTGATTTTCAGACTGTCCCGGTGTGTGTGTTTAGCTATTACCGGGTGGAAAACCTGGGCAGCGAGGATATACACCAGCAGACTGAAATGATAGACGCGGGCCATGAAGCGTGCCTTTTGTCCGGAGCGAATGTTTACCTGGGACGGTTTTCGGACCGTACTTTTATCCAGCGGCTGAATGCTTTTTTAAATGAATTTTATTTCAGGAAGGCGTGAAGGAATGCGTGTCGCGGTGCTGGGAGCTTCTGATAAAGAGGACCGCTATGCTTATAGGGCGGTCGAGTTATTGTTAAAACACGGACATGAGGTTTATCCGGTCCATCCCCGGATCAAGACCGTGTTGGGGGTGCCTGTTTATCCGCGACTGGCTGCGGTGCCTGATTCCCCGGATACGATTACGCTGTATGTGAGCGCCGGGATTTCTTCCGGGATTCAGGCGGATATTCTTAAGAGCCGCCCCAGGAGAATTATTTTTAACCCTGGCACTGAAAATGAGGCCTTGGAACGCAGGGCGCAGGCAGCGGGGATCATGACCCAGCACGCCTGCACCATCCTCTTATTGAAAAGCGGCCAATTTTAGTCCCCTGGGGAATTCCCCACCCGTAATCAAGGCAGGGATCAGAGCCGGATTCAGCCATGGAATTCCTGGACAACGATTGGTCCCCGCAGGGCTTGAGACAATAAGGTCCGCGTCTGTGAGGGGGTGGGAATCTCATTGTTTGAAGGAGATGAAAAATATGAATGATCATGCGTTGACCCCTGGCGCGGTAAGCCGTATCCGGGGTATTCATGGTTTATCAAAGACGTATAATCAAAAAGTCGGCTATGACCACAGCCGCCGATTATTGGATTTAATGGCCCACCATGCCGGGGAGATTCAGGATCTTTGGGAAGAGGGGAACCGCCATTTTTTGGTGGAAACAGGAGATTTAATTGTTCTATGCCTGGAATTGCTCCTGGAATACGAGATGTCAATGGATGATATTCTTAGGACATGTTTTGACCGCTATGAGAAAAAATTAACGCAGTTGCTGGCGGACGCCGAACCGTGATTTTAGTTTTTTTCACCTTGGGCCTGGGTTTTTGTATACATCATATTTGACAATATTTGACAAATCAGGCATACTAATTTTGAAGTGAATAATCGTGTGAACGTGGTTACTTTTTGGGTGTCCTTCTAGGTTTCGTTTTTTGAGGTCGTTTCATCAATGTGCCTAAATTAAGGAGTACGAAAGGTACCGGTTTCTGCCATTATTTGCTTGCGTGAATAGGAGAAAGGAGGGTAAGTAATG
>ENA-UPTA01003312-UPTA01003312.1-activated-sludge-metagenome-genome-assembly--contig:-NODE-3312-length-15928-cov-5.226044_pt1 | contig 15928 bp, 17 predicted proteins | sample MGYA00238184_ERZ773361 | MGnify/ENA primary metagenome ERZ773361 (study PRJEB29100, sample SAMN05720205) | activated sludge metagenome | isolation source: anaerobic digester from wastewater...
AAAACGTTTCTCGGAGGCGCGGATTTCTCTGATCCGGGCAAGCAGTTCATCAAAATAGTCCCAGCCACTGGGGTTCTTGAGCCGCTCGTCGTCCATGACAAAGCCTTTAACGAGATATTCGGCCAAGTGACGGGTGGCCCACTGGCGGAACTCGGTGCCTCGCCGAGACTTAACCCTGTAACCGACCGCCAGAATCATGTAGAGGTTGTAATGTTTTACCAGATAACGCTTTCCGTCATCGGCAGTTGTCAAGTATTCCTTGACAGCTGCCTGCTCGGGCAGTTCGCCCTCGTCTAAGATGTTCTTAATGTGCAGACTTACGTTCTGCTTGGTCGTGTCGAACAGCTCAGCCATTTCGAGCTGACTGAGCCATGCGGATCCGTCAACGGCCTTGAGCTGGACCTCGGCCCGGCCATCTCCGGTACGGTAAACAATCAGCTTCCCTGCATTGTCTGGCACATCATTCATTATTCAGCCCTTATCGTTCCGCATCCTAACGCCCGCGTGCGCTCCAATACCAGAATCAATTTCAGGAAAAGGTTCCCCTTTGCGGACTTGGCTCCCTGGCGATCTCCGCGCGAGGAATCCTGCTGGAATGGTGGAATATTGGGTGTCGCTGCGCGATAAAATCTTTTCGCGTCTTTCGTGTTTTTCGTAGTTATCCTCTGAATCCTGTCCGAAAAGGTTCGTCGGCTGAAGGCTGAAGGAAGAGTACCTATCTCTGTGTCTCTGCGCGAGGAATCCTGCTGGAATGATGGAATGGTGGAATAATGGAGAATCCGTATTTTGTGTTTTTTGTGCTTTCTGTGGCCATTTTTGACTGTTTTTGGCTGTTTTTGGCCGTTTTTGAGGTTTTTCAGAGGCTGGGCGGCATGGCTTTTTCCAAGGCCTGCTTGGCCTGCAGCGCCTGCGGATGATCGGGATTCAGTTCTAGGGTTTTTTCAACTTCGCGCATCATGCCTTCGAGGTCGCCCTTGAACTGAAGCATAACCGCCATGTTCCAGTGCGCGGCAGCGCTTTCGGGACGGCGTTTCACCGCTTCGGACAGGTCGGCCTCCGCGCGGTCGTAATAGCCCATTTCGCCCCACAGGATGCCGCGGTTGATATAGCCCGAGACATCCTGCGGATTGACGCGAATCGCCTCATCCAGAAGCGCCATCGCCTCTTCGCGTCGGCCATCATCCTTCAGATACAGCGCAAGCCAGACCCGCGCGCGGGTGCTGTTGGGCTCATCGGCCAATGTCCGCGTCCACAGAGCAACATCATCTTTCCAGACCGGCATGCGGATCCATCCGATAAGCAGAAAGGCCGCGCAGAGAATTGCGAGCAGCATGTTTTCCGCCCGGCCGCGGCCGGCCAGCACATACGCGGGAAGCAAGCAGAACCCGGCGGCCATGAAGTAGAGGTAGCGCTCCGCCAGCGGATTGAAAAGCGGCACGAGGCTGGAGACCGGCAGGAAGGCCGCCAGCATCCAGCCGAGGCCGAGGCTGATCCACGGGCTCCTGCGCAAAAAGAAAATCGCGCCGCCCACGCACAAAATCAGCGCCAGCAGGCCGGCGGCAAAACGGGGGTCGGCAAAAGACGCAACTGGCAGAACCACGCGGTCGGCGACCAGCGGCCACGGGACGGCGAGCAAGCCCAGCATCCGCAGAAAGAGCCACGGCGAGGTGAAGTAATTATAAGGAGACTGGAGGGATCGCCCGTTCCACGTTCCGCCCACGGCCTGAAGGCCGGAGCCCGCGGAAAGTTTCATGAAAAGAAGCACCAGCCCAGCCGACAAGGCCAGAAGGAGCGCCATGCGCCGCCCGGGCATCCGCGAATGCGGCAGGCATATCCAGATGCCGGCGAGGATCGCGGGAACCACTGCGGCGGCCTCTTTTGAACAAAGGGCCAGCCACAGGAAAACAGCCGCCAGAACCGCCTGCCCGAAAAACCGGGAATCCGTCCGGACAGACACCAGCAGAAAGGCGAGCGAGAAAAGCCCGCAGAAAACATCCGGCCGGAAAGCGGGCACATGCACGGCCTCGATCAGGACCGGATGCAGGCTGAACAGGAGCGCGGCCCAAAACGAAAACTCCCCTCTCCCGCTGAGCCGCAACAGGAGAAAGAAAAACAGCCACACAGAGACAACATGCGCAAAGAGGTTCGTGAGGCGCCAGCCCCACGCGCGGGTTTCCCAGACGGCCTGATCGGAAAAATAGGTCAGAAGCACCAGCGGGCGGCGGCCGTTGATGACTTTCGCGTCGCCCAGCGTTTTCAGCAGCAGCACATTGGCGATGTTCGAAGGGTTCTGGAGAAAGGGATTTTCCTCAAGCTGCCCGTGGTCATCATAAACGAAACCGTGATGGATACCGGGCAGATACACCAGCGCCGGGAGCGCGGCCAGAACCGCCAGCATGATCCAAAGATGCCGGCGCGGAAAACTCACTGATACCCCAGCTTCTTGAGCAGCCAGAAATTCTTGGCCCAGTTGGGCTCCACCTTCACCCACAGCGTCAGGTTGACCGGGTGATCATAGATGGCCTTGATTTCCTTTTGCGAGGAAAGGCGCACCGACCGGAGCAGGCGGCCCTTTTCGCCAATGACAATCGCCTTTTGCGAGTGGCGGTTCACATAGATCGTGCACTTGATGTCCCAGTTCCCGTCCGCCGCTTCATCGAAGGTGTCCACCGTGACCGCGACCGAATGCGGCAGTTCCTCGCGCAGGCGGTGAAAAAGTTTTTCGCGGATGATGTCGGCGATGGCGAGCTTCCGGGGAAAATCGGTCAGCACATCATCCGGAAAGAGATGCGGCCCCTCGGGAAGCCTGTCAAAGAGGAGGTCCACAAGTTCGCGGACGCCGGAATTCTGCAGCGCGGAAGTGCGAAGCCACGGGATATCCTTCTGCACGCTCTTTTCCTTCTCCAGTTCATGCCAGCGGTCAAGATAGCGGCCGGAGCAGTCCTCCGGTTCGTCCGTCTTGTTCAGCACGGCGACAACCGGGACTGTTTCGAAAATGGCGCGGCGCATCCAGCCCTCGTCCTCGTCGCGCGGGGGGCGGGAGGCGTCGAACACCATGAGAATGACGTCCGTCCCCCCGGTGGACGCCCGCGCAGACCGGTTCATGATCTTGCCGAGTTCGGATTCCGCCTTGTGGATGCCGGGCGTGTCGAGGAACACCATCTGGCCGCGGGGCTCGGTCAGCACGCCCCGGATCACGTTGCGGGTGGTCTGGGCCACGGGGCTGACGATGGAAATCTTTTCTTCCAGGATGCAGTTCACGAGCGTGGACTTGCCGGTGTTGGCGCGGCCGACCACGGCCACGATGCCGCTTCGCCCGGCGGCGGGTTTCTTTTCATTTTGATTTGTATTCATGATTTTCTTTTTTTGAGCGCCGCGCTATGTTTCTGCAAATGTATACAGGACAGCGGCCGCAAATAAAACCTTATAAGCAATGAAGAAACGCCCAGTTCCGCTGATGGACATATACCGCGCGCTCTTCGGGCGCTGGGGGCCGCAGCACTGGTGGCCGGGCGACACCCCGCTGGAAATTTCCGTCGGCGCGGTCCTGACGCAGAACACAAACTGGCGGAATGTGGAAAAGGCGATCGCAAACCTGAAGAAGAACCGCGCGCTGAACGTGCGCGCGCTGGAGCAGGCTCCGGCCGGAAAACTGGCGGAATGGATCCGTCCGGCGGGATATTTCAATGTGAAGGCCAAGCGCCTGAAGGCGTTCATTGGAACCGTGCGGGAAACATCCGGATACACCATGAGCCGCATGGCCGGGATCGAAACCGGCGAACTGCGCAGGATTCTGCTGGAGACCAGCGGGATCGGGCCGGAGACGGCCGACAGCATTCTGCTGTACGCCTTTGAAAGACCGGTGTTTGTGGTGGATGCCTACACGAGGCGCATGCTGACGCGGCATCATTGGATCGCCCAGAATGCGTCTTATGCCGATATTGCGGAATTATTCACCGATGCGCTTCCGAATAAGACACAACTGTTCAATGAATATCATGCTTTGATTGTAAAACTGGGCAAAGAGCACTGCAAAAAGAATGCCCGGTGCGAAGGGTGCCCGCTGGAGAAATGGCTTCCGGCATGAAATACATTCATCCATTGCTGGCTGCTGCCCTGCTGCTGACGGCGGGCTGTGCGCACACGGGGCCGATGCAGCCGCCCGCTGCGGCTCCGCCGGGCACGGCGGGGCCTCCGCAGATACGCTGGGTGCCGGGCGCAACGGTGATTCACGTGGACCTCAAGAACGGACACGCGATTCTCGAGTGCATGATCATTCCCGGCGCCGGCACGGAGGCGGAGGTTTATCACCGGGGAACCAAGTGCGCCACGCTGCTGATGACCGGACACCGCAACGGATCCTACGCGGCGGGAAACATTGTTTCGGGCCTGCCGGAGAAGGGCGACCTGGTGCGATTCATGCGGGTGGTCTATCCGCGCATAACGGCACCGGCGGAATAAGTGCATCCGGCGTTGACCCCAATGACCCGGACGGGTATTCTCATGCCAGTTTATGGAAGGAGTTCAGAATGCGTAATTTGATCAGATGGATTCCGGTTTTCGTTGTGCTGGCCGCGCTGATGACAGGCGCCGGCTGCTCGACTGTGGTCTATGACGAGGGCGCCGGATACACGGACAGCGACTCGTCCATCGAGCGCGACATCATCAGCCGGCTTCGCAATGACGATGTGACCGGCAAATACCTTTTTGGCGTCGAGGCGAACCTCGGCACCGTCACCCTGCGCGGAACCGTGCCGGATGGCATGGTGCGGGCGCGCGCCATCGGCATTGCGTACAGCGCGGCGGGCGTGCGAGACGTGATTGACGAAATCCGCAGCTGGTAGTTTTTTCATCATGGCCAACGGGGAAAATTCTGCACCGGAACAGAACGGCCAGGCGCCGGCGCCGGAAAAAGAGGTCATCCGTCCGCGGCTGAACCGGCATGCGGGCCGGGCAGTGAAAAAAGTCCATCGCGAATACCGCGAACACAACCCCTTTCTTTTCTGGTCCGCCATGATGGCGCTGCTGGCGGTCTACATGATCCTGTTTGCGGCGGTCCGGTGGCACCAGCGCGCGAAATTCCGCAACCAGGCGGCCGCCGCCACAGCCGTCGCCGAGGTAAAAGCCGTCATCCCGGTGACAGCGCAAACCAATCTGCCGCCAGCGGATTTCAAAGAGCAGATTTCAATCCTGATCTCCCGCACGAGAGAGACTGAACTGGCCATTGAAGCCGCAGCACGGCTGGCCGAGTCGGGCGACCCGGCCGCGGCTGCAGAAGAGCTGCGGCAGCAGCTCGAAAAGGATCCCGGAAGTTTTCCCCTGAAACTGGCCCTCGCCCGGCACCTTCTGGCGCAGGGGCAGCGGCCCGGGGCCATCCGTCTGCTGACCGATGCGCTGGGAACCAGTCCGGCGCACGAAGGGGCGCGCCTGCTGCTGGCGCGCGCGCTGCTGGACGAGCAGGCGCACGAGGAGGCCCGCCAGACAGCCGAATGGATACTGAAGGGAAACGATTACGCCACGGATGCCCACGACATCGCCGCCAGCGCCCTGATGCTGGGCGGACGGCCCGCAGAAGCCATCCCCCATCTGCGCCGCATGGCCGGACTCGCGCCGGACAGCATCGCAATTGAGAACAGGCTCGCGCAGGCCCATATGCGCGCCGGGGAGTACGACAAGGCGGTTGAGCTCTTCCGGACCGTCATGGACACAGACCCCGACAATTCCGTGACCTACTACAATCTGGCCGCCTGCTACTCCCTCCAGAACAGGCCCGGAGAAGCGGTGCAAACGCTCAATGCCGCGCTGAAGCTTTTTGATCCGTCGTTTGTCGCCGCCTGGCTGCAGGGTTCGGATTTCGATGCGATCAGGACCAACGACGCCTTTGCGGCGCTGGCGGCGGGGCTCCCGAAATCCAGCGGCAACTGACCGGATCTATCGTTTCGGAATTTCCCTGCTGACGGCCTGCTCTTCGGCAAGGTTTTTCTGCGCCGCACGCAAGGCCTCGTTCTTCCACCTTTTCTCGAAGGCCTTGAGTCCCTGCTTGAAGAGGTCTTCATCGCTTTCGCGCCGGGCCTTGACATCCATGCGGAACATAATGTTGCCGGCGTCTATCATGGATTTCGGCGCGCGCATCATCACGCGCGGAAGAAGACGGCTGGTCTTGTAGAAGAAATCCTCCCCCGAAAACGGGTCAAGCGGGAGCGGGCCCCGGGCAACAACTGAAATCTCATCCAGCGAAACCGGCCACCGGCCGAAATCGTGCAGGTAAAGCAGGGCCGCGGTCATGATCGTCGCCATGGAGAACTGCCCCTCGGCCGCGAGGAAGCGCTCATAGGCGGGCGCCATGGAGGGAATGGCCAGGGCAAAAAGAGGATTCCCATCGGCGCCGGACTGTTCTTTGATCATCCGAAGCTTCTCGGAATCCGACCACCGGAGCGACCCGATGCCCCGTTCATAGGGTTCCTCGCACTCCTTCGCGAGGCGCAGCATCCAGGCCTCGTAATCCATGACCCAGTTCCCCATGCGGATGACTTTTCGCGGCGTATCGAGCGACATCAGCTGGACAACGGCGCCGGACTCGGCCGCCCCGCCATACAGCTTGATCAGCTTCTGCTCTATCTGCCGGGGATCCTTGAGTATCCACTGGCGGAAACTGAGCGACTCCGCGCGCAGATAGTCGCCGGGGTGAAAAAGCGGCCGCTCCGCCTGCAGGAAAAAGTCCGCAAGGATTGCGACGGCCGAACGATCGGGCTCGCGCGAAAGGAAACCCTCCAGATCCAGAAGAATCTGCTGAAGCATGTCTGCCGCCGCAAACCCGGAACGCATCGTGCCGTCCTTGTCCAGGTTCCGGACCAGCACCAGCAGATCGCGGTAGATGGCTGCCGCCCCTTCGCTGTTCTGACCGAACTCATAGGCCTTGGCCACGGCGAGAGCCCGGTCGGCCAGCGCGCGCATCGGGTTCAGGTGATCCAGCGCCGGGAACGGATCGGACGGGGTGCGCACAGCAAACTCGCACCGGGTGCAGCGCCCGGCCCTGGCCAGCGCCGCGACCATGGCGCGCTCGCCCATCAGCAACTGAGCCGCACCGGTCTGCGCGGTGAGTATGGACGGAGGGAGCAGGGGCAGATCATTCCGGATGAAATCAATAATGGGAAACTCCTCTGCGGAGGCGGGCTGGCGCATGAGGGCAAGAGCCTCCCAGTAATAGAGCGCGGCGTTTTCATTCAGCGGCTGGGCTCCGGCCATCGAAGCAAGAAAAACCAGTGCCAGCAGCGCCCATCCGCATTTTACAGTGCTTTTCATATTCCGCACATCTCCCTATTGCGCAGAAGCCTAACCGGAAACGCCCCGAAGCGCAACTTTTTGCGGAGCCAATCAGTGGCGGGGCATCCACTCATACTGGATCGCGCTCGCCGCAAAGACGGCCGCCGTCTCTGCGCGGAGCACGTTCGAGCCCAGCGTCACCGGAACCGCGCCGGCATCCAGCGCGGCACGGATCTCGTCCGGCGTGAAGTCGCCTTCCGGGCCCACCAGCACGCCAATCGAGGATATCCCGCGGCCATGGAATTCGCCCAGCACAGCCGCGAGCGAACGGGCGCCTTCCGCGAGTGAACAAATCACAACCGCATCGCATCCGGAGGCGCGCGCGAGCGCGCCTCTGAAATCCATGACAGGCCCGATGGCCGGCAAAAACGGAGTGCCGCACTGCTTCATGCCTCCCAGCGCAATCTGCAGCCAGCGCTCGCAGCGGTCCTCGCCCTGCCGGTCATTCAGCTTCACCACGCACCGGGCCGTCTGCACGGGAATCAGAGAGGCAGCGCCCAGTTCCGTCGCTTTCTGCACCAGCCAGTCCATTTTCGGGCCCTTGAGGACGGCGCACAGGAGATGCACGGCCAGCGCCGGAGACGGGTGCCGGCGGACAGCGCCCGGCTTCAGGCGGAGATTCCGGCCGGCCTCGCCGCAGACCTCCGCATCGGCTTCGCGCCCCTTGCCGTCCATGACCGTCACATGGTCGCCGGGACGGACGCGCATCACGTGCTTGAGATGATGGGACTCCGGGCCGGAGAGCGTGATCCCGTCATCACTCCAGCTTTCCGGTTCGGCATGACAGCGGATGGTCATCAGGGCTGCTTCATTTCATCGAGCCGGTCCTTGCGGCGGAAAAACTCGTCGGCCGCGGCATAGAACTTGCGCTGCTCGGGATAGTTGTCGGGTGTCAGGTCATCGGCAAGCTGCCGCACCAGCTTCTTCTGGCTTCCGCTCAAATGCTCAGGAACCTCAATGCGCACGCGCACATGGTGGTCGCCCTTGCCGAACTGCTGGGGAATATCAACGCCCTTGCCGCGGATGCGGAAAATCTTTCCGCTCGGCGTTCCGGGCGGAATCTTGAGCTTTGCATAACCATGGATGGTGGGAACCTGAATTTCGCCGCCAAGCGCGGCGGCCTCATAGGGAATGGGCACTTCGCAGAAGATGTCATCGTCCTGCCGCTGGAAAACGGCGTGGGGCCGGACATGAAGAACAACATACAGGTCGCCCGGAGGGCCTCCGCGCGTGCCGCCTTCACCCTTGCCGCCAACCCGCAGGCGCGAACCGGTCTCCACACCGGGCGGGATCTTGAGGGTCAGCTTGTTGCGCCCCTGCACGCGGCCGGATCCGTGGCAGGCGGGGCAGGCCTTCTCGATGGTCTCGCCGGTTCCGCCGCACGACGGGCAGGTCTGCCGCACACTGAAGAATCCGCTGGAAACAGCCACGGCGCCAGATCCGCCGCACTGCCGGCACGTATGCTTCTTCGATCCCGGCTGCGCGCCGCTTCCGGAACAGGTCTGGCATTCCTGCATCACCGGATACTCAATGTCGCGCTTCGATCCCAGCACGGCCTCTTCAAAATCAATTTCAAGATCGAACCTCAGGTCGCTGCCGTGGTTGGCCATGCTTCGGCGCTGGCGGCCGCCGCCCCCGCCGCCGAATATGTTGTCGAAGATGCTTCCGGATTCCCCGGTCGCGCCCATGAACACGCGCAGGGCCTCCTCAAGATCTATTCCGTGGAAGCCGAAACCGCCGGGGCCGGGTCCGCCGCCCTCGAACGCCTGCGAGCCGAAGCGGTCATACTGCTGGCGCTTGGCTGGGTCGCTGAGGATTTCATAGGCCTCCGAAATCTCCTTGAACTTCTCCTCGGCGGATTTGTCGCCGGGGTTTTTGTCCGGATGGTATTTAACCGCGAGCTTGCGGTAGGCCTTCTTGATCTCCTCCGCGTCGGCGGTTTTCTCCACGCCCAGCACGGCATAAAAATCCTTATTCGCCGCCATTCGCTTCCCCCTCTTTTTCTTCCGCTGCGGGCGCTGGATTCGCCGGACCGCTCGACACCACCACCTGCGCGGCGCGCAGCAGGCGATCGCCCAGCAGATAGCCGCGCCGCGTCTGGGCGATCACGATATTCTCGGGGTGCTCTTCCGACGGCATGTGCGTCACGGCTTCGTGCCGGTGCGGATCAAAGTCCTGACCCTCCGCCTCCAGCGGCGGCAGGCCGAAGCGGGAGAGCGCCGCCATGAGCTGATCGCTCACCATGCGGAAACCGTCCAGCACGGACTTGTCGGCATGGTGTTTCTCGGCGGTTTTCAGCCCGATCTCAAAATGGTCCAGCACCTGCAGGAGTTCCGTCATCAGATCCTCATTGGCGCGCTGGTAGACCTCGCTGCGCTCCCGCTCCACGCGGCGGCGGTAATTCTCAAAGTCCGCCTGCAGGCGGATCAACTGATCCTTGACACGCGCGAGTTCCGGCGCGGCAGGGCCCTCCGGCTCCGCGGCCTGCGCGGGAGTCTGCGGGGCCGCCGTTTCCGGCGCGGGCTCCGCGTTTTCCTTTTTTGCTGCGTGCTCTTTCTTTCTGCTCATGCTGAACCTCTAAATGCGTTTCGGCGTTTCATTCGGGCGGGGCGGACGGCTGGGGCTCGTCACTTTTTCTTGCTCATCCGCAGGCAATGGCCCAGGGGCGTTCCGCGCTGATAAGACAATCCGTCCACAAACCGGCGGATCACGAAGAGGCCGGTGGCCTCGAGATCATCTTCCCCGAACCAGTTCTCGGGGCTGGCGGATTCGCCCATTTCCAGGGGCTCTCCCCCGTGGCAAAGCTCCACCACCACCTGATCGCCATCCTGATAGAGTCTCACGGAAAGCTCACCCGGCAGCGCCGCATCGCGGATTTCCGGCGCCGAGCGCTCCTGGGCGGAAAAGATCAGGGACGAGGCCTCGTCCACGGCCATTTCAAACTGGGCGGTTTTGAACTCGCTCATGCCGGCATGCACGCAAAGATCCACGATGGCCTGCCGGATGATACGGGCATAGCTGTAGTTCAGGGGTGTGTACAGCGTGACCATCCCGCCGTGCGACTGGTTGTCTGGTTCGTGACCCATCCCGGTCCTTTTCGTCAGCCGACAAAGCTCTTCACCGCCTGATCCACCTCGTTGTGGATTTCCAGTATTTTGTGGAATCCGAGCAGCTCCACGATGTTGAAAATCTTGGGCGAAAGCTTGGCCAGCTTCAGGTCGCCGTTCTGCTCGCGCGCGCGGCGCGCGAACCCGATCAGCGCGCCCAGCGCCGCCGAGCTGATGTAGTCCAGGCCGGCGCAATCCAGCACCACGCGGTTGCGGTTGGTCTCGCGAAGCTGGTTCAGCGCGGCTTCAAGCCGGGGAAAAGAATAGGCATCGAGAGAGCCGTCCAGATGCAGGATGTCCAGATGCCCGTGCTCTTCGCGATGTATTACACATTCCTTCATATCCTCATCTCCATAAATGATCTGTTCCCCGCATTATGGCAGTTTCCGCAAGGCAATCAAGGTCATATCGTCGTATTGTGGAGCCTCGCCGATAAAACGCACCACTCTTTGCTGCAGATTGTTTATCACACTGTGGGCGCCTTCGGAAGCGGAAACGCTCACCGCCTCGAGGAAATTCTCCACGCCCCACTCCTCCTGGCGCGCATTCATCGCCTCGGTGATGCCATCGGTGCAGGCCACCACCACATCGCCGGCGCGGAGCGTCACGCTCCGGTCCTGCAGCGTCCGGTCAAACTGCTCCGGCAGGCCCAGCCCCACCGCCACCCCCGGGGACTCCACCACCTCAGAGGCGCGGCTCCCGTCACCCCGGAACAGGATGGGGCGCTCGTGCCCCGCCCGCGCGACGGTCAGCGTGCTCGCCTCGGTGTCGAGCACCATGTAGAGGATGCTGACAAACATATCTTCCGTGAAGTCGGCGCGCATGAGACGGTTGACCGCGCGGAGAACCTCCGACGGACTGGTCTCGCCCACGGCCGTCGAGCGGATGATGCTCCGGCAGATGGCCATCATGATGGCGCCGCTGATGCCCTTGCCGGACACGTCGGCAATCGCAAGGCCCCAGTGCGTTTCGTCAATGGGGATCACGTCGTAATAGTCCCCGCCCACCTCCAGCGCGGGAATGTTGGAGGCCGCCACCTCAAACCCGGGAATGCGCGGCAGGTGCTTCGGAAGCAGCAGCGACTGGATCTTGCGGGCAATTTCCAGATCGCGGTCCAGGCGCTGCTTGGCGTCGAGCGCCTCGCGCAGGCGGACAAAATGGACCGAGACCGATGCCTGGTCGGCCAGCGACTGCAGCAGGTTCAGGTCCGACTGGACAAAGGAGGCCCCGTCCACGCGGTTGACCACGGCCAGCACCCCCATGACCTCCTGCTGGAAACGCATGGGCACCAGCACCAGCGAGCGGACTTTCAGGAAATCCTCCGCATACTGCGGCACGCGCACGTCCCGCTCGGCGTCCGCGATCAGCTCAGCCGTGCCGAGATCGGCGACGGTGCCGATCAGGCCCTCGCCGAAGACCACCGGCTGCCGCCGGACCATGTCCTCCACGTGCTGCGACTTGCTGACGGCCCGGTCAATGCCCGGATCGGGACGGCCGGACAGCGGAGGGAAAATTCCGGTGATGGCGCGCGGTTCCAGCTTGTTGCCCTCGCCGCGCAGATAAATCGCGCCCGCGCCGGCCTTCGCCGTGCGCAAGGCGTAGAAAAGCACCCGCTTCAGAAGCTGATCCATGTCAGCCGAGCCGTCGCCGATGAACACCTCGCTGACGTCGTGGACAAAACTGTAGATGACTTCCTTTTCCTGCAGCATCGCGTCGCGCATGGCGCGCAGGCGACGGTTCCGGGCAACCAGGAAAAAAAGCGCGCCGGCCAGCGCCAGGCTCAGCAGCATGAACAGAAAACATAATGCGGATTCGGTGTTCACGGGGACCGGTGATTCCCGCGGGACGGCCCGCCAGCGGTTTTTTTCATGTCCTCGCGCAGGTAGTCCAGCACATCCTTGAACTTCGGGCGGTTTTCAGGAAAGACCTCGACCAGGGTCTCGTGCGCCTCCAGCATGGTTTTGGCCATTTCCCGGCGGTCACGACCCTCATCGGACAGGCGCTCCATGCCCTCCTGCCGGAACCGGTCCGCGAGTTCATCGGGCGACTCGCCGGGCTGCCAGGCTTCCACCATCTGGTCGAGCCCGAGCGTGGCGAGCAGGCCACGGGTGCGGCCGGAAAGGTTGATCATCTGGATGACTCCGCCCGAGGCCGCCTTCAGATTCACGGCGATCCCCGCCAGCACGCCCATAAAAGTGCTGTCCATGCCGACGCAGGTTTCCATGTCCATGATGATCCGGGGGATCCCCCGCTCGATCGCCGCGCCGCAGAAGGTTTTCAGGGCCGGACTGCACTTGAACGAAGCCCTGCCCTGCACCCGCACGAGCGCGGCATCGGGCTGCATGGCCACCAGAATGCTGTCTGTGAACTTGCTTTGTGAACTACCGGGCATCTCAAAAACCCTTAAACATGGACAAAAGCTATCACCGGCATTCGGCACTGTCAACCCCGGCATCCCGCCGCCCCGATAAAAGCATTCGCTTCGGACTTGATGTTTTTTCACCGGTATGGCAGTCTGCCAGAAAATGCGAGGTGACCCGTGACTGAAGAGCTGAAGAATGACAATGCCGAAATTCTGGATACCGACGTCGTTTTCAACTGCCCCCACTGCGGGAAAAGCCTTGTCATTGACCAGTCTGCCGCGGGCATGCTCGTCAAGTGCACCGATTGCGGCGAGGAAATCGAAGTTCCCGGCGGCGAAGAAGAAGAGGAAATAGCCGAGGAGGAGGCCGTGTCTGCCGGGCCGGGGGCCGCAAGGATAGATGCCTCTGTTGAGGAACTGTCGGCCGCGCTGATCGCCTCGCAGCAGAAAGTCCAGGAGCTGGTTTCGGAGAAGCAGGAAATCAACAAGCGCCGCATGCACCTCGAGGACGAGCGCATCGCCAATGCAAACCGCTTCAAGCAGATTGCCCGGGAACTGAACGCGATCACAGCCGCGATCGGAAGAATCAACAACGCCCTGCGGACGGTGGATACCGGCGGGAAATCCTGAGCGGCCGCGGACAGCTTTCCTGAAAATCGCCTTTATTTCCGCCCACCCGCACGTTAACCCGCTGTAAATTAAAGTTTACCGGATTTGCTCCCTTTTTTTGCTGGCGTTTTTTGTCCAAAATTTGTCAAGAAATTGTTTTGCCGAAAAGCCAATCAAGCTGTGTACAACTTCCGGAAACCTGCCGCGCAACAGCCATCAATATCGATGCAACTATATGGAATATAAAAGATTAGAACTTATATCATTCCCGGATTGCCCTGAATTGATATTAACAATCGCCTGTGGGCGCTGTGCATAAAAGGCGGACTGACAATGTCTTTTCATCCCGCGCAAGTTGCGGATTATTAGAGTATTATGGGAGGCCAAAAAACGGCTATGAACGGAGCTTATCAACAAACCGTTTCATGCGCATCATGGCCAGCGTCAGGTTCTGCATGCTGGCCACATACGCGCACCGCACATAGCCTTCCCCGGAAGGGCCGAAAGCCGTCCCCGGAACCACCGCCACGCTTTCCTCGTTCAGGAATTTCATCGCGAAGTCCATGGAAGACATCCCCAGAACGCCGACGCGGGGAAACATATAAAACGCCCCGCCCGGCTTGGTGCACGGGATGCCCATCTCGCGGATGGAGTCATACATGAAGTCGCGGCGTTCCCGGTATCCCTTGCGCATCTGGTCGGTGTCGATTTCCGCATGCGAAAGGGCTTCGATGGCGGCAATCTGGCTGATGGTCGGCGCGGACATCATCACATACTGGTGAATTTTCATCATGGCTTCGGTCAGCGCGGCAGGCGCGCAGGAATAGCCCATCCGGAAGCCGGTCATGGCCCACGCCTTGGAGAATCCGTGCAGAAAGATGGTGCGCTCCTTCATGCCGGGCATGGAAGCGATGCTGATGTACTCGTCGCCGTAGGAAAGCTCCGCGTAAATTTCATCGGTGATGACCATCAGGTCATGCTTGACGCAGATCTTGGCCAGTTTTTCGAAATCCCCGCGCGAAAGCATGGCGCCGGTCGGGTTGTTCGGATAGTTCAGGAGCAGCGCCTTGGTCCTGGGCGTGATCGCCGCCTCCACCAGCTCGGGTTTCAGGCGGAAATCATCCTCTTCCCTTGTAACAATGGGAACCGGAACGCCCCCGGCGAACAGAATCTCCGGCCGGTACGAAACAAAGGCCGGCTCGTGATAAATCACCTCGTCCCCCGGATCCACAATTGCCCGCATCGCAAGGTCCATGGCCTCGCTGACGCCGGTGGTGATCAGGATTTCCTTTTCGGGGTCATACTCCGCGTTGAACATCTTCTTCACATAATGGGACAGCGCGCGGCGCAGCTCAATCAGGCCCATGTTGGAGGTATAGCGCGTGGACTGGCCACCGGCCTGCAGCGCCGACACGGCCACTTTGCGGATGCTCTCGGGCGTCTCGAACTCCGGCTCGCCAATGCTCAAACTGATGATGTCGTGCCGGGTGCTGATGATGTCAAAGAAATCGCGAATGCCCGAACGGGGCATTTCTTTGACCAGCTTTGCAACGCGGCCCTCTCCTGATGGTGAACTGCTCATAACTTCCAAACTCCTGAATCAAGCCGCGAACATATCACTCCGGCAACCGTTCAGTCCAGCCCCGAGAATAGAACAGAAGAAATTCAAAAAAATCGTTTTTTGGCCAATTTTTTACGTTTTTTGAGCATTTTCGGCCGATATTTGGCGTTTTTGAGCACTTTTGGGCCGTTTTTAGAGGTTTTTGCGCAGAGATTTATTTCATCGCCTGGACTTGATGCGGAAGAACAGCTGGTTATTCGTAACGGGCAGATTCAGCAGGCAGGTGTTGCTCAGCGTATTGAAGTTCATGCGGGACTGCCATGAGCCGCCCATCAGGTCCGTTGTCCATTCAACATCATTGTTGGCGGAAGGCGTTATGTTCTGTGCCCGCAAGACCAGGCCGGTCGGGGAACTGCTCTCGATGTCCAGCCACGATGTGTACGGCGTGATATAATAGTTCCATGCGTCGGATCCCGTTTCATACACGCCGGGTGACACCCGGTGTTTCCAGGTGTAATTCACGTCCAGGCCATTCACCTCCACGAGCAAATATCCGTTCGCCATCTCGTGATACTGCCGCACGGGGGTCCATGATCCGTTGTTCCCGTTGTACGAGCCGTCCGTATAAAGCGGTGCGCCCGCGGTGGCCACAATGAACTGGTGCACGTCGTTACTGATGTTGCCGTCGCCGTCGTCCAGCCGCGCATGATCATAGAAATGATCGTGCGAGCAGAAATAGGCCCGCACCCCTGCATCCTCAAGGCTCGCCCAGAACGTATTGCGGTTGGCAGCATAATCATCCATGCAGTCGGGATGCTGGAGCTTGAAGGCGGGCGTGTGCGAGAAAACAAACACATGGGGCATGTAATTCGAAGCCAGCACGCCGTTCAGCCAGGTCTGGTTGATCCTCAATTCCGTTGCAAAGTTGTCCAGGGCCACAACCAGTGCATTGCTGTGCACAACGTA
>ENA-UPTA01003313-UPTA01003313.1-activated-sludge-metagenome-genome-assembly--contig:-NODE-3313-length-15925-cov-7.637681_pt1 | contig 15925 bp, 14 predicted proteins | sample MGYA00238184_ERZ773361 | MGnify/ENA primary metagenome ERZ773361 (study PRJEB29100, sample SAMN05720205) | activated sludge metagenome | isolation source: anaerobic digester from wastewater...
CCGACAGTGAAGACAGCGCCCCGCAGCAACAGCAGCAGAATGAAAATGAATTCGGCGACCTGGGTGATGAGGAAATCTCCGGGACAGATGAATTCCGCACAACCGACGGAGGGGAACGGATAAATCTGGAGAATGTTGCCGAACTGTAGAATTGTGAAGCAGAACAAGTATTGAAATATAAGGAGAGACCGGTGAAAGCCGGTCTCTTTTTTTAATTGTCCATTGCTATTGGTGTAGTTCCCTGCTGATATTAGCGCTGATTACCTTGATACAACGCATTACCAGAATATATATCCGGAATGTCAGAGACTATTTTGTGCTCTTCGACCCCGGTTCCGCAGCTCGTGCCGCGAATATTTCCTCGAAAACATAGTAAAATGAAATAATCGAAACTTGATTGTATTGCATGTTGCAATGCATGAACTATGAATTAAAAAAATAAAAAAAGGTTTTATCCCATAAAAAACATTCTTCGGGGTAAAAGAGTCACTGTTTCGAATAATTCTTCCCGGCACTGACATGTTGGCATAAAACTTGCTTTATAATATTAGTATATTCTGTAGAGCTGTATTAAATTGCAGCAATTACTCAGATCTGTAGGAGGAGACAAATGATGACAGTTGCATGTGCAACCGATGACGGCAGCAATTTTTCAGAGAAGCATTTTGGTGACGCTGAGGGGTATAAAATTTTTGAAGTCAGCGGTGAAGGTGAAAAGTATCTGGAAACGATGGAGAACATTACCGTCAGCTGTATTGAACGTGACGAAATACATGGAGACCCGGTCAAGGCAAAACATGTTATGATGCTTTTGAAAGAAAAAGGCGTCCAGGTCCTCATCAACCGGAAGTTCGGGCCGAACATTCAACGGATCAAAATCCGTTTTTTACCGGTCATTACGCGAAAAACGAATATTGAAGAAGGACTCCTGCAGATAAAGGAGAATCTCGCATTGCTGGAGGATGAGTATCAAAGAGGTGCCAACCGTAAACACATTGTACTTACCTGATGGCTGGTTCCGTGAACTGATATCTCCCCGGCATAAATGAACAGAATGCCGGGAAATGCAGTGAATAATTAATAATTAAGGATAGGATTATGGAACACTATGATGTATTAATAATTGGCGGAGGGCCTGCGGCCATAACTATTGCGAAAATGACAGGGCACCTGATGAAGACAGGAATGATCAGGCCTGAAGATCATTCAATGATTTATTGTGCAATGCCGTATGCCATTGAAAAGATACTCCCTTTCGAGAAGACGCTGAAAAAAGATCAGATTGTTGAAGAAACCGGTACCGGGCTGATACGGGACAGTGTCTCACATGTCGATTTCTCAGCAAAAGAGGTGACCTGTGAATCGGGCAGGAAAATTTCATATCAAAAACTCGTGATTGCGACGGGAGCAGTCCCGATCATCCCGCCGGTTCCGGGAGCAGATCTCAGAGGAGTAATGACGTTTAAGACAGAAGATGATCTCAGGAAGCTTATTTCGATTTCGGAAAAAGGGCTTTCAAAAGCTGTTGTTATCGGCGCAGGGGCAATCGGGATTGAGCTGGCACAGGCCTTCAATCACGTTGGAGTGGAAACCCACCTTGTGGATATGGCTGAAAGGGTTCTTCCATCCATGCTTGACCCTGATATGGGCAGTGAAGTTGAGGAGGAATTGATCAGGCTCGGGATAAACCTGCATCTTCGTTCAGGCCTTGTGAAAATTGAGGGGAATGAGTATGCCGCGTCAGTTATCCTCAACGACGGGAAGAAAATTATTCTCGATAGCCTGGACAACTGCAGCGCCGGAAGAGATGAACCGGAGGTGAAAGGCATTGTTGTGTTTGCTGTCGGAATGAGACCCGAAACAGAGCTTGTGGCAGGTTCCGGTATAATGACCGGTAAAGAAGGTATAATTGTAGATGAATATATGAGGACCAGTATTTCCGATGTATATGCCGTGGGCGACTGCGTCCAGTTCAGGAGCGGAATCACCGGGGAGACGGTACCCGGCCGCCTGGCAACCAATGCTGTTCCGATGGGGAGGGTCTGTGCGCGGAACATCCTTGGAGAGGCAGAAAAATACCAGGGTTTTTATAATGGGGCAGCAACAAAAATCGGTGAGTTCTTCGCGGGGAGTACGGGAATCGGAGAGCACACTGCGAAGGGTTCATTTGAATTAGTCACCGGTACTGCCGAGCTGACCACAATTTTTCCCAATATGCCCGATACAAAAAAGGTGAGAATGAAGCTTACAGCTGACCGGAAAACAATGAAAATACTGGGAGCGCAGATTGTCAGCGGCATGCCTGTAACTGACAAGCTGGATATTATTACCCTCGCAATCCAGAACGGATTGACGGTACCGCAAATCCGGAATCTGAGTTATTCATCGCAACCCTATCAGTCATATTATCCTGCAAACAATCTGATTGTTGCGGCGGCGGATGATATTATGAAAAAGCTGCATAAAGAACGGATTGCAGGGTGAGGATATGTGCAATGGGTTTGAGTAATTGTTATGGATAAAGAGATGAGTGATGCGCTGGCACTTCTTGGTGTTCCCGAAAGGGCATCGCTACGAGAGGTCAGGAGGCTTTTCAGGGAAAAAATATTCTTATGGCATCCTGACCGATGTGCCTCCGCTCCGGAAGAATGCAGGGAAAAGTCGCAGGAGATTATTGCCGCATATAACAGGGTAGTCGCGTATTGCGAGAAACAGCAAATCGATTTTTCGCGTAAAGGGACCGATGATGAAATGTGGGAGGACCCTGCTGAGTTCTGGAAACAAAGGTTCGGGTCCGATCCGTTAACGGGAGGGTAATTATCGGGTTTTCCCCGCTCCCAGTTCAGCGGCTTTCGCCTCATATTTTTCCGCTTCAACGGTGTTCCCGAGATAGCGGTGGATGTCGCCGAGGAGGATATAGGCGCTGCTGTTTTCCGGATTCAGGGAAAGCACTTTGCCGATGCTCTTCAGGGAAATGTCAATCATCATCTTTTTGTTGCCGGAAAGGGGCGCGGTAAAATACAGATGCGCCAGCTGCAGATAGGCTGACTCGCTGTCGGGACGGATGGAAACAATGCCTTCCAGGTACCTGACGGCGCTGCGGTACCGGCCCTTCCTGCGGGACAACCGGGAGAGTTTGAAGCGCAGTTCGATATCTGCGGGATTGTTCCGGAGCGCTTTCCGGTATTGCGCTTCCGCCTTATCAATGTCCCCGGCAGCTTCAAATTTTTCTGCTTCTGTGATGAATGGAATGCTTTTGTCCCTGCACAGGGAATAACTCTTCCGCAGATGGGTTTCAGCCTGTGTCATGTCTCCCCTGCGGATGTAGTGGGGCACCAGTTTCAGGTGTGCCGCTGCAAGAGAAGGGTCAAGTTCGGCGGCTTTTTTAAAATGGGAAAAGGCGGTATCGGATTGATAAAAGTACTCGTAGATATTTCCTGTTTCCAGATGAATTTCCGGCTGGGTGTCTGATATTTCCAGGGATTTTTTGTAATACCCGAAGGCCTTCAGTACATCTTTCTTCATCATGTAGATGCCGGCGATTTTATTTGCCGCGTCGTGGAGCCCCGGATTGATTTCCATCGCCCGGGAGAAGTCTTCAAGGGCAAATTTATAGAGGCGTGCATTGTAGTGAATGGTTCCTCTCCTGTAGTAATACTGCCAGTCCGCGGCAGTCAGGGGACAGACGGTTAGTATCAGAACAGGAAGCAGTAGTACGCGGTAAAAAGATTTCATAAATGAAGTTTCCGGGAGAGTTCTTTTTTTTCAATCAAAAAAGGTGTCCGGTATTATGTCGCATGCTATTTTTTGAGAATATATGATTTTTATTATTGACTTTTCCGGGGCAAATATTTGTAATGCATGAGTTCTTACGTGGTCAGGTAGCTCAGTCGGTAGAGCAGGGGACTGAAAATCCCCGTGTCGGCGGTTCGATTCCGTCCCTGACCACATATCTTTTCTTTCTCTCTTTCTCTCTTTCTCTCTTCCCCCTCACTGCCATGAACATTCTGAACTTTTCCTGATCAGTATTTGTATCGACCGCCCGCTGCTGTTAAAAATATCTTCAGCCGTTTCTGCATTCATGCGTATGCGGCACTATACTGATGATGAAATAAAAATTTTCATTGCGTCAAAGTGATTACCGTGATGCAGTAGTAATTCCTTTGTTGCGGTGCTATCTTTTTAGTGGGGAGCGGTTGAATAGTGTGCGTGATTTTATGAGGCATTGTGCGGCAGCGGCATTATGGACAGGTGCTGTCACGGGGATGATATTTTTCTGCGGACCGCTTCGGGGAGAGGAGGTAGTGCTCCGCGCACAGGTGCTGCGGGTGTATGACGGTGACACCATAAAGGTGCGTCTTCATGACGGGAAAAGCGTTGCGGTCCGGTTTCTGGGGGTCGATACACCTGAATCATACAAGAGGCGTTACGGGTACACGGAATATCTCGGCGACAGGGCATCCCTCTTCGCGAAGAGGGAGCTGAAGGGAAAGGAAGTGACCCTCAGGACATCCTCCGCCGGAGGAGAGCTTTCCAGAGACCGCCATGGCCGGGTCCTTGCCTATATTTTCCGCGGGGATGACGATATATGCGCCATGCTGCTGAAAACAGGTCTTGCCCGTGTGTACAGGAAAAGCCCCTGTTCCCGGCAGCGGGAGTTCCTTGAATATGAGTCCCTGGCGAAGCGCGGAGGACTGGGAATCTGGGACCGGGAGAACGAAAGGAGCTTTTACCGAAGGCAGTTCAGCTCGAATGCGAACAAGTATCTGCTCCTCTGGTTCTGGGAGCATGACCGTGATTATCTGCGTGAAATCCTCTGCGGCCGGTAGGGATGTTTTTCTCGCGGAGCGATATCGACCCCCTTGTGTAAAAAAATATTAATGATTGATTTATATTGATGTATTGTTAATAATTATTTGTTGCATGTAAATTTCAGTTGCTTTTTTTCGTGGTCATGGATTGTATAATGACATCGTTGACAGATCACAGCGGATTTTGAAAATTATATATTTATACCTTCACCGTCGGGGATGCCGGCGTTAAAAAACATAATTACCCGTAACAAACTAATATTTACTTCTATAAGGAGGCTCTACATGGCTATTGTAGAATGGAAAAAGGATGAAACTGTTGCCATACTAACGATGAACAACGGAGAAAACAGGCATAATCCTGAATGGTCCGAGGCGATGATGACGGCCTTTGACGAGATGATGGCTGACGAAGAGGTCAAGTCCCTCGTCATTACATCCAGCGACCCGAAGAACTGGAACCTCGGTGTTGATCTTGCCTGGATGGGTCCGATGATGGAAAAAAATGACATTGACGGTATCAGCAAGTGGCTTATCCGGAATAACGATGTGTTCAGGTTTGTCCTGATGGCGCCGTTTCCCACGATCGCGGCGATTACCGGACATGCCTTTGGTAACGGAGCCATGCTCGCGTGCGCCTGCGACTTCAGGTTTATGAGGAAGGACAGGGGTTTCATGTGTTTTCCCGAAGTGGATATCCACATTCAGTTTTCTCCCTCAATGATCGAGTGGGTCCGGAAGGCGATGCCGTATCACTTTTTTCTGGACATGAAATGGTCGGGCCGGAGAGTGGGCGCCGAGGAACTGGCGCAGCACAACATTATCCGCAAGGCCTGCGACGGTCCTGCTGAGACACTGCAGGAAGCGGTTGCCTACGCGAAGACGTTTAACAAACCACGCCAGACTTTGAAAGAAATGAAAATCCGTACCTATAAGCACATCACGGATAAAATGGACAATGAAGACCTGAAATATCTGAAGCCGCCGGTATTCATGTTCACGCCGTAGCGTGCGCCCGTACTTTATTGTTGACGATGGGGGCCGCGGTGATAACACCGCGGCCTCTCTGCGTGTGGGGCTTCCGCAATCTTTCTTGACAAAATTCAGGGAGCGCCGGATATTCTGTGGATACAGTGCGATGCAGCAGCGCCCCGTGAAATATCTTTCATCAGTACACAGGAGTTCAGAATGCTTGATCCAAAACTAATACGAGAAGAACCGGAACGCATACGGCAGGTGTTGAAAGACCGCAATATGGAAGGGGTTGTTGACCTTGATCTCCTGGGGAGTATCGACAATGAGCGGAGGGCCATTATCTCCCGAACCGATGAACTCCGCGAGACAAGAAACCGGGTCTCAAAGGAAATCGGAAAGCTGAAATCGAAGGGTGAGGACGCCTCTGAAATAATGAAGGACGTGCAGCGGGTCAATGATTCCATCAGGGAACTGGAGGGGCAGCTTGAAGCCGTAAACTCCCGGTTTGACGACATGGCGCTTTCGCTTCCCAACATCCTTGACAGCGCTGTGCCGGCGGGAAAGGACGAGAAGGACAACATTGTGGTACGGACGTGGGGCGAGAAGCCTGTATTCAGTTTCCCGCCGAAGCCCCATTACGAGATCGGCGCCGAACTGGGAATTCTTGATTTTGAGCGGGGCGTGAAACTCGCGGGAACGAGGTTCTATGTGTACCGGGGGCTCGCGGCGCGGATGGAGCGCTCGATAATAAATTTCATGGTGGACCTTCACACCACTGAACACGGGTACACCGAAACCTTCGGTCCCTTTATTGTCAATGACGAGAGCATGACCGGTACAGGGCAGTATCCGAAATTCCAGGATGAGTATTACCGGATTGACCGTGACGGGCTCTCCCTGATCCCCACGGCCGAGGTGACCCTGACAAACCTCTACCGGGACGAGATTCTTGAGAAGGAGGACCTCCCGATATATATTACCATGCAGTCCTCCTGCTTCCGCCGTGAGGCGGGTTCCGCCGGACGCGACACCCGCGGCCTTATCCGGGTGCACCAGTTCCAGAAGGTGGAGCTGGTGAAATTCGTCGAGCCGGAGACTTCCTTTGATGAGCTTGAAAAACTTACCGCCAATGCCGAGGAGGTCCTGAAGCGCCTGAACATGCATTACAGGGTCCTTCTTCTCTGCAGCGGGGACACATCGGCATCCTCGGCGAAAACATACGACATCGAGGTGTGGATGCCGGGCCTTGACCGGTATGTGGAAATATCCTCCTGTTCCAATTTTCTCGACTATCAGGCGCGGCGCGCGAAAATCCGGTACCGCGCGGAAAAGGGCCAGCGCCCCTCGTTTCTCCATACGCTGAACGGTTCCGGCCTCGCCGCGGGAAGGACCCTTGCCGCGGTTATGGAGAATTATCAGCAGGAAGACGGAACTATCGCCATTCCTGAGGCGCTGAAAAAATACATGCAATGATTACCCTGGGAAATGAACATGTAGACTGGCTGATGATCCGCCAGGCGCTGTCCCTTTCGCTGTATACGGGGAAGCCCTGCTCCATTACCGGGGGGTTCCCGTGGCTTATGGCGAACCCGGGTTTCCGGGGGCTCATGTCGGATTTCGAAAATATCTTCGCGGAAACCGGCTTCGCTTCTCTCACGGTGGAGGGGGATGATGTTCTCTGTGTCCCCGGGGAGGGGCGTTTCGGTAATTTCAGGTTTGCCACGCACCAGCAGTCATCGGCGATTGAGGTGCTGCTGCTTCTGCTTCCCCTTCTCTCGGCGCAGGAGTTCCGCTCGAAGCTGGAGATCCGGGGCGTGACCCATTCGGGTCTTTCACACCCCACAAGTTTTATCAAGGAAACACTTCTGGAAATACTGGAGAAAATGGGTTTTTTCGCGAGCTGCACCCTGCGGCGTTTCGGATTCACCGGCTCCCTGGGGGGAGAAATTGAGAGCAGAATATATCCCGCTGAAATGTCGAAAATTGATCTTTCGGGGCGGGTCGATATAACCGGCATCATCGGCGCGAGAGTGTACATATCGGGCCTGGACACGATCCATGCCGAGAGGGAGAAAACCCTGCTGAAAGAAAAGGCTGGTGTTCCTGAGGGTTCCGTGTCCATTATGCAGATAATAGACGCTGATGGTCCCGGCAATATTATCGAAGTGTATTACGGCACCTCCCTTGTTCCCATGGTTATTTCCTATATGGTCCCCGTCCATGACAGTGACGGGGCCATGGTATTCAATGACGATGCCGTTGAGGCGGCAATGAATGAACTGGGGCACCGGTGCAATAATTTCCGTATGAAAAAGCTGGTCCCCGAAACGGTGTTTCGTGAAATTCTGCCCTATGCGGTGCTGACCGGTTCCCCCGTTGAGATCCCGGGGGGATATCAGAAGGCCGCAGAAACCCTTTCACTGATTGAAGATTTTCTCCGTTGATCATCCTGTGAAATATCTCCGGACTGCGGGATATTTTTTGCAATTTTCAATGCATGCTATGATTATCCGGAGCAGTCAGCCGCCCCTTAATTTTTCTTGACAACAGCCCTGTGACCGGTGTACCTTAATATTGGTAAAAAAGAATTGCTGAATTTCATTGTTTTATGTGCAGAACAGGGTATAATTACAACAGGGAAAAAATTTTTAAAAATCCGGATTTTTTGTATTTTCCCGGAGGAAGAATCTGCATATTACAAGGGGACAATCAGTTTTAATTTGAGAGTATGTAATGAAGTGTGAACGGTGTAAAAAGAGAGATGCCACAATTCATCTCACGGAAATAATAAAGAACGTGAAATCAGAATTTCACCTATGCGAGGAGTGCGCCCGGATAATCGGCGTGAACTCGAAATTTTCCAACTTTTCACTGTCGGTACCTGACATGCTTTCTTTTCTTGATCTTGATGACGCAGGTGATATTGTCGATACCAATATGTGCATACATTGCGGAATGTCCTTTGTCGACTATAAAAGGGCTGGTAAACTGGGGTGCCCCCACTGTTATGGGTATCTGAAGCCGGGGATCGATTCCATCGTGAAAAGCTATCATGACAGCATCCGCCATGTGGGAAAAGTGCCTTTCAATTATGTGGAAGTTGAGGATGGCGATACCGTCCTCATTGAAAACACCAGCCGCGGAGAGCATGAGCACCGGTCCGTGGAGGAACTGCAGAAGATGCTCGATGATGCGGTTTCGGAAGAACGGTATGAAGATGCCGCGGTGCTGCGCGATAGAATAAAGGAGATTGAAGTCGCCAATGGAAGGAAGCAGTAGATATGTTCGAAGAACTGCAACAGAAAAAAGGATTCTGGTCACATAAAGGTCCTTCAGGCGATATTGTGCTCTCGACAAGGGTGCGCCTCGCGAGAAATATACCCTCATTGAATTTTCCTCACCGTCAGAGCCGTACGGAGTTTTCCCTCATCAGGTCCATTATTGAGCGGTTCGCCGCGGAGTCGATTTTCCGTGACAATGTCCGCATACTCGAAGTACATGCCCTTGCCGACGATGATCGGCGTTTCCTCCGGGAGCGCAACCTTATCACCAGCGAGCTGGAAACCGCGCAGTACGGTATCGCGGTCGTGGACAGCGAGGAAGAATTTGTTATTATGGTCAACGAGGAGGACCATTTCCGCATTCAGGTGATTGAGCCGGGATTTCAGCTGATGAAGGCGTACCAGCTGGCTGACAGGGTCGATAACGAGCTGAACAGGTTTGTCGCCTATGCCTATTCGAATGAGTTCGGATACCTGACCGCTTGCCCTTCGAATATCGGAACGGCCCTGAAGGCATCCGTGATGCTTCACCTTCCCCTCATCTCACTGGCCAACATCGTCCTTGACGCGGTGAAGCTGCTCCGGGAGAAAAAAATTGACATCAAGGGAGTCGTGGGGGAGGGAACCGACACCGTGGGGAATATTTTTATTATCGCCAACCAGACCTCTCTCGGCGTTTCAGAGGTTGACATAATTGAGCGTGTTGACGAGGCGGCAAGAATCCTTATTGACATGGAGGATGAGAGAAGGGACGCGATTCTGGGGAATTCCGGCCTCGCGGTGGAAAATTTAGTGTGGCGGTCGTACGGTGTTCTGAAATACAGCCGAAGCGTCAGCTATATAGAATCTATCAACCACCTGTCGCACATGCGGCTTGGTATTGTATTATCCTGCATAAAAAATATTGATTTATACAAAATTAATGATTTAATGGTTAATATGCAGTGGTCCCATCTTCAGCGCATCGCGGGAAAGGTCTTTATCAGCGTTGAAGAATGTGATGTGTTCAGGGCGGAATATTTAAAACAGGTATTGGAGCAATAAATCAGTATGGAAATGTTTGATTTTACCAAGAGGTCGAGGAAGGTCCTTGAAGTGTATGCACAGTCCGAAGGGAGACGTCTCGGTTCAGATTCCCTCGGTCCCGAACATGTGATGCTGGCCCTTCTGAAGGACGAAGATTCGGTTGCGGCCAGAATAATGAAAATATTGAAAATTAATTTTGACCTCCTCCGGCGGAATATAGAAGTGGCGGTGAGAAAATCCGGCTCCACCATAATTTTAGGCAACGTGCCGATCAATGCGCGGTTTACAAAGATCATTGATCTCGCGAAGGAGGAGGCGCGGAAACTGAAAAACGGCTATATCGGGACTGAACATCTCCTCCTGGCGTTGTTTATGGACGGGACCTGTGTGGGATTCGATGCCCTCATTGCCAATGGTATTGACTACAACACGGTAAGAAACGAGGTCCTGAAAATACTCGGCGTGAAATCGCAGTCCCTGTATACGGGAAAGGCTTCCGATAAAACCAAAACACCTTCCCTTGAAGAGTTCGCACAGGATCTCACGCAGCTTTCCAGGGATGGACGAATCGATCCGGTAATCGGGCGTCAAAATGAGATTGAGCGGGTAATCCGCATCCTCACACGGAAAACGAAAAACAACCCTATTCTCATCGGTGAAGCCGGTGTGGGGAAGACCGCCATTGTTGAAGGCCTTGCCCAGAAGATCTGTGAAAAACAGGTCCCGGAGTCCCTTCAGAACAAACGGGTCATGGTGCTCGATATTGCCTCTGTCGTGGCGGGAACAAAATACCGCGGTGAGTTTGAGGACCGCCTCAAGAGAATAATGAAGGAAATTAAGAGCTCTGACGACGTGATTCTTTTCATCGATGAGCTCCATACCATAATTGGGGCCGGTGCCGCGGAAGGAGCGATTGATGCCGCCAACATGCTGAAGCCCTCACTCGCGCGGGGAGAACTGCAGTGTATAGGCGCCACTACCCTGAACGAATACCGTCTGTACATTGAGAAGGACAGCGCCCTTGAGCGCAGGTTTCAGCATGTTCTTGTTGACGAGCCCTCCGTGGAGGAAACTATTGATATCCTTCAGGGAATACACAGCAGGTATGAGGCTTTCCACAAGGTTAAGTACACCGGGGAGTCCCTTGAACGGGCGGTGTTTCTTTCCGATAAATATATCCATGACAGGTTTCTTCCTGACAAGGCCATTGATATTATTGATGAAGCCGGGTCAAAAGCCAGGTATGACAACTGTGACAAACCGGAGGATATCGACAGCCTGGAAAAAGAAATTGGTCTTCTGAATGAGAGAAAAAATGATCTCGTGAAAATGCAGGAATATGAACAGGCCGCCGCAATCAGGGACCTCATCAATGAAAAGAAGACCCTTCTCACGGCCAAGATAAATGACTGGCAGCAGAAAATCAATGATTACGAGATCGTGGTGGGTGCCGACCAGATGGCGCTCATTGTCTCCCAGTGGACCGGAATTCCCGTTGAGAAGCTGGAGGAATCTGAATCAGAAAAACTTCTCCGGATGGAAGAGGATATCCATGAGCGCATTATCGGTCAGGATGAAGCGATCAGTTCCGTCAGCAGGGCCATCAGGAGGTCCAGGACTGGGCTGAAAAGCGCCAACAGGCCGATCGGCTCCTTCATCTTTCTCGGACCCACGGGTGTCGGGAAGACCGAGCTCGCGAAAGCCCTTGCGGAATTCATGTTCGATGACGATACTGCCCTGATCCGCCTTGATATGTCCGAGTATATGGAAAAGCATGCTGTATCCAGGATCATCGGGTCGCCTCCGGGATATATCGGATACGATGAGGGGGGGCAGCTGACGGAAAAGGTCAAACGCAAGCCATATTCGGTGATACTGTTTGACGAAATAGAGAAGGCGCACCCTGATATCTTCAACATACTGCTGCAGATATTTGAAGAAGGTGAACTGACAGATAATTCCGGTACTGTGGTAAGTTTCCGCGATGCGGTTATTATCATGACCTCCAATGTGGGAAACCGCGATTTTCAGCACCGCAGCAAAATGGGCTTCCTCGAGGTTGAGGATTTCAGCATGGCTGAAAGGGAAAAGGTCCTTGATGAGCTGCGGAAGCTTTTCACCCCTGAATTTATCAACCGCCTTGACGAAGTGGTGTATTTTCACAAGCTGAACAGGGATCATATCAAAAAAATTGTAGACCTCATGCTGGATGAAGTGAACGGAAAACTTGAGGACCGCAAGCTGGAACTGGAGTTTTCAAAAAGCGTGCGGAAGTATCTTTCCGACTACGGGTTTGACGAAAAGTACGGCGCACGGTTTCTCCGGCGGACCATTCAGAATGAAATAGAAGATGCCCTTGCGACGGAGGTGTTGAAGGGGAGATTCGAGAACTGCAGAAAACTTTTTGTGGGGCTCAAATCAAAGAAAATATATTTCAAGCCCCTTGAAATGATTGATGATGTTCATGACGGTTCCCGCAGTGAGGAAAGTGTGGAAGAAAAGGAAAAGGTTGATATCACATAAAAAATGGAAGCAGGTATCAGCCGGTGAATATTACCGCAGGGACTGGATTGCAACAAAGTAAACAAACACTCCCAGTCCAGCATACATCACAGCCTTGCTGGCGATAAAGGTTCTGGTGTAGGCGAGGGGCAGGTCCAGGGCTTTCATTTTCCTGAAGGTGATAATGTTGGTCCCCGCCATGTAGACAACAAGCAGCCCGAAGTAGATCAGTGATATTGTCCGATAGCGGTCGGGATAGAGCTTTATAAATAAAAAAAAGCTGAGAATAATGACTACAATGGGAATGAGAAACTGAAACCGGAATCCCGCGAACACATCGATTAAAGCGCTCCGCGCCTGTTCATCGAGATGGCGGTTCGCTTTTTCATTGAGAAACCTGCTTACAAGAATGGTTATCACAAAAAAAATTATTGCAAAAAACTCCGGGTCTGTCATCTCTCATTCCTTGTCAGTGTCAATTCAGCTCTTTTTTCCCCTTCCTGCTGAAAAATCCCATTACCTTCCTGGCAATTGATTTCTTCTGAGTCTGCGGAACAGGCTGCGGCGCTGGGGCAGTGCGCGGAGCTTCTCCCGCTGAAGGCCTGTTATGTTTCACGGGCCGGCGGTTCTCTGTGCGCTGCTGTTGCTGCTGCTGGTTCTGCTGGGGTTTTCTCTTTTTTGACGCGGGCCGCTGTCCCCTCTGCTCCTGTGATTCTCTGGACTGCGCGGCGACAGCTCCCTGACGGGGCCCTCTGTTGCTCTTTTTCCTTTCAGCGGGGTGCTGTCTTTCCCTGCTTCCGCCTTCGGCGCTCCGTTCGTAAGACCTCTCTGAGCGGGGGCCTTCTTTTCTTCTTCCGCTTCCCCGTTCCTGGCGTGCTCCCTGGGAGCGCTGCGGTCTTCCCCTTGAATCCCGCCGTTCCCTCGGGGGAACAATGTAATTTTTCTCGTAAAGACCTTCATCGGCAACATCGCTTTCGATTTTCAGGTTTGTGTAGGATTCAATGGATTCAAGTCCCCAGACAAACTCTTCACAGACTAATGAAATAGCGGTCCCCGATTTCCCGACCCGTGCCGTCCGTCCTATGCGGTGTACGTAGTTTTCACAGTTTTCCGGAAGGTCATAATTTATTACGAGCTCAAGGTCGTTGATATGAAGTCCCCTTGCGGCGACATCTGTTGCGACGAGGAATGGCAGTTTTCCCTTTTTCACATCTTCAATGACCTGGAGCCTTTTGGACTGCGGGAGGTCTCCGATGATATATGTCGCGTTAAAGCCGTTCCGCTTCAATGTTTCCGCGACCTCAACGGCGCGGTGTTTGGTGTTGGTAAAGATTATGCCGTTCGTGGGCTTTTCTCTTTTTAGTATTCCCAGGAGAAGGCTCATTTTTTCTTTTTTTCCCACATGGTACAGTTTCTGGTGAACATTTTCCACCGTCACCTGCTCCGGCTGTATTTCAACTTCCACGGGATTATTCATGAATTCATGGGCGATGTGTTTTACCCTGTCATCAAGGGTCGCGCTGAAAAGCATTGTCTGGCGCTGTGACTGGTCCGGCATTTTGCGGAACAGCTTCTTTATGTCGGGAAGAAATCCCATGTCGAAGAGCCTGTCCGCTTCGTCAATGACGAACACCGAAAGGTCCCGCAGTGAAAGCTTTCCCGACATGGTGAAGTCGATGAGGCGTCCCGGAGTTCCAATGATGATATCGACGCCGTCTTTGAGCAGTTTTTCCTGCGTATTGTATCCGACACCGCCGTAAAAAACACCAATTTTAACGGGGAGATATTTCCCCAGGAGATGCGCCTCTTTTTCGATCTGAACCGCGAGTTCCCGTGTCGGGGCAACGATAAGGGCTTTCTGTTTCCTTTCCGGCTCCTGCATGAACACCTGCATTATTGAAACGAGAAACGCAGCGCTTTTCCCGGTTCCCGTCTGTGACTGGACCGATACGTCCTTTCCCTGGAAGGCATGGATATAGGTTGCCTCCTGGACCGGCATGCACTCAATAAAGCCGGCTTCTTCGATGCCTTTCATAAGGTCATCGTGTAGGTTTAATTCTGTAAATTTCATAACCACCTGTTGTTCGTTATAGTAAGGAATTTCTCTCTTTATTCCGGTATGGTAATGGGATTATCTTTCTGCTGCAAAACAGTCCAGTATGACAATTCGAAAATTCATAAGAGGATAAAGAAATTGCGTAGCAAGATAGTTCCGGTTGTCTCTGAAGGGTTTACTGCTACCTCAAGAGATTAATTATAGCAACAATCTCATAATACTCCCGAAAATTCAATTATTAAAACACATATTATATCAATAAAAATTCATAATTTTACGATATTTTTATTGGAATAATGACAGGAAAGGGATCGGTTTTGTGTTTTTTGACATCGGGGTCCGAAAAAAGCTTTTGACAAAATGATCAAAACCATATACAGCAGTACAGCAATGATTGACACAACAGGGTACCGATGCAACTGTCTTCATTGTCGGCAGGACTGGATGCGCATAACAGTAAAAGAATACACAGTAATTATGGTGATGTTACTGACAGTATATATTCTCAGCAGAGGTGAAGTGGTATGAGAAAGTATAAAATTCCCGGGGTAACCATTTTTGAGCCTACCCGTATTACCGGCTTGCCGAACATCGAATTCGGAAAGAACATCATTATTGACAGTTATACCTTTATTTATTCAAACAAGAGGCTTAAAATCGGCAACAATGTTCATATCGCAAGCTTCGTATTTCTGAGCGGCGGTGAAGTGATTGAAATTGGTGATTTTGTCGGACTCTTCCAGGGGTGTAAGATTTACGCGAGTACCGACGATTTCAAGGACTGGGGATTTGGCAATCCCACAATCGATGAAAAATACAGAAATCCCTACCGGGCGCCTGTTGTGATCGGAAAATTCGCCGTGGTGGGGGCGAACTCTGTGGTGCTTCCCGGCGTTACTATCGGCGAGGGGGCATCGGTGGGGGCCTGTTCCGTGGTAACTCGGGACCTTGACCCGTGGGGCATCTATATCGGCAACAGGAAAATCGGTGAACGGAACAAACAGGGCGTTCTCGATAATTACGCACAGTATTTGAAGGAAACCGAAGGCAAGCGGTAACGCGCATTTTTAAATTTTTTTTGTCATTTTTCCATCCCAATCGGCACTACTACGAAAGGCACAATTTTTTTTCGGGGTGATGTCGATACCAATGCGCGCTGTTATTACATATACAGCTGTTCTCCTTGTACTGCTGCTCTCAGGAAAGGCCTTCGCTGCCATGAGCGAAGATGCCTCCTGGGAGCGTGACGCTGACGCCGCGGTGTGGGACGATGC
>ENA-UPTA01003318-UPTA01003318.1-activated-sludge-metagenome-genome-assembly--contig:-NODE-3318-length-15905-cov-5.611861_pt1 | contig 15905 bp, 9 predicted proteins | sample MGYA00238184_ERZ773361 | MGnify/ENA primary metagenome ERZ773361 (study PRJEB29100, sample SAMN05720205) | activated sludge metagenome | isolation source: anaerobic digester from wastewater...
CCTGACGGGCAACCGCCTGGACGACTACGCAGCCCAGATCCGCAAGCTGCTCGATCAGGGCGTACCCATCGGCGGGATCGGCGTGCAGGGCCATCTGCACGGCGACTCCTTCGATCCGGCTGTTCTGCGGGCCTCGCTGGACCGGCTCGGCGAGTTCAAACTGCCCATCCGCGTCACAGAGTTCAACTTCCCCGGCCAGCGGTCGAAGCACTATGGCCGGCGCGATGTCCGCCTGACCGATGAAGAGGAACAGGCCAAGGCGAAGGCCATCGTGGACTACTATCGCGTCTGTTTCGCCCATCCGGCGGTCGAGGGCATCCTGATGTGGGGCTTCTGGGAAGGGGCCAACTGGATACCCGTATCCTCTCTGTATCGGCGGGACTGGTCGCCGACGCCGGCGGCCGGCGCGTATCGCGACCTCATCTATCGGCAGTGGTGGACGAACTGGCGGGGTCGGACCGACGACCAGGGGCGATGCGAGGTCCCGGCCTTCTTCGGAAGGCATCGGATCACGATGGGCGAGAAGGAAATTGTCGTCGTGTTCGGCCGCTCGGAAGGGCGTAAGAAGGTGTCGTTTGATTGATCCAGGGATGAGCAGAAGCGGTGGCATTCCCGGCTTGGGTGGATGCCGCTTGTCGGCTGGGCCAGGGGCGGCTATACTACAGGACGAGATGACAGATGTGTTCGACGGAGCGATGGGCGGACGACCACCGAGCTGTTTTCGGGCGTGTGGCACCATAGAACACGATTGTCGACCTGGACGTATGGAGTGAAACCGTCTGTTGAAACCTGTGACCGAAGGGAATGACGCTTCAGGAGGCCGGACGTGACGAGCGCTCGCACGGAGAACCCGCGACTGTCGCGGTTGAAGGATAACTTGCAGACTGTCATCTACGGCAAAGGCGAGTGTATCGACGTGGTGATCGTCGCTCTGCTGGCGGGGGGCTCCATCCTGATCGAGGACGTGCCTGGCGTGGGCAAGACGACCCTCGCCAAGGCGCTGGCCCAGAGCCTCGACGCGAAATTCCGCCGGATTCAGTTCACGCCGGACCTGCTCCCGGCCGACATCCTGGGCTCTTCGATCTACAACCCGGTCACCGGCGAGTTTCGTTTTGAGCCGGGACCGATCTTTTGCAATATCCTTCTGGCCGACGAGATCAACCGGGCCTCGCCCCGGACGCAGTCGGCGCTCCTGGAGGCGATGAACGAGAGCCAGGCGACGATCGAAGGTCAGCGGCACGTGCTGCCGCAGCCGTTCCTGGTGATCGCCACAGAGAATCCGCTGGAGTTCCACGGCACGTATCCGTTGCCCGAGGCCCAGTTGGACCGGTTTCTGGTCCGGCTCGCCCTCGGCTATCCGGCAGCGGAGGTCGAGGTCGATATCCTTCGTTCGCACACCGTCGCCCAGCCGCTCGATGGGATCGAGTCCGTGCTGGACCTGGCTCAGGTCTGCCAGATCCAGCAGGAGGTGGCCGCAACCCACATCGACGAGAGCATCCTCGAATACATCGTCGAGATCGTCCACACCACCCGGCATGACAACCGGCTCCAGCTCGGCATCAGCACGCGGGGCACGCTGATGCTCTCCCGGGCGGCGAGGGCCCGCGCGTACTACGAGAACCGCGAGTACGTGATCCCGGACGACGTGCTGTGGTGCGTGCCCCACGTGCTGCCGCATCGGATCATCCCGACCTCCAAGACCCGTTACAGCGGCACGACGAGCAAACAGATCATCGCGGACATTGTGGGCCGGATCAAAGTGCCTGTGTGAGTTGGGGCGGTCGCATGGCCAGGGCCCGATACAAATTGCGTATTCGCATGACCGACGCCGGACGGGTGATCCTTCGCGGGACCGGTTTCGTCGTCTTGGCCAGTTTCGTCGTTCCCTCCTTCGGCGTACTCTCGATCCTGCTTGCCGTCTGCCTCGTGGCCATCATCGTGGGGTGCGTCTTCCGACCTCGCATCCGGCTCGATGGCAGCCTGCCCGACCGGATCATCTCGGGCCAGACGACGCAGCTCACCTATACCCTCAAGAACATCGGGCGATTCTCCGCCTATAGCCTGTTCGTGCACTTCGATGCGTTGCCCGGCACGATCGATCAGGTGGGCGAGGCCACGATGGTCTCCCGCCTGCGACCGGGCGAGACGGCCCAGGCGACCGTCGCGATCCGGCCCAGACGCCGCGGCAGCTATCGAATCGGCCGGCCGGTTTGCGAATCGACCTTCCCATTCAACCTGTTCCGCATTGGCGAAGTGCAAGGGCAGCAGGAGACCCTGCTCGTCCTGCCTGCGTTCTCCTGGCTGCGGATTCCGTTGCAGTATGTGAGCCGGCACGTGAACACGAGCAACCTGCGGCCCGCTGGACGCGTCGGCGGCTCGCCCGAATACATCGGCAGCCGGCCGTTCGTCACGGGCGATTCGCCCCGTCGGATCGATGTCCGGGCCTGGGCCCGCCTTGCGGCTCCGGCCACGAAGGAATACGACGACGACCTCGACGACTACGCAGCGATCGTGCTGGACACCCGCGTGCCGGAGGGACGCAGGAAATCGAAGTCGGCGGACAGCGAGGAACTGGAAGCGGCCGTCAGTCTGTGCGCATCCGTCGCGTATACGATCCATCGGGACTGCCTCATCGATCTGCTGCTGGCCGGCCCCGACCAGCACGAGTTCGGCGCCTGGCCCAAAACCGTTCGCCTGGAGCGCATCCATGAGATCCTGGCCGGCGTCCAGGCGTCGCAGGAGTACGGGCTCGAACGGATCGGCCCGTTGCTGGAGGAGCGCCTGGCGGAAATTTCCGAGATCGTGTTCGTCGTGCTGCATTGGGACGCCGCCTACCGCACGCTGGTCGAGTGGGCCGAGCGGGCGGGCTGTCATATGACGGTGGTCGTGATCGGCGAGCCGGGTGCCGGGACGTCGGCCGAGGAGTGGGCCGGGGACATCCGGTTCGTGTCGGCCCGGGATATTCTCGAAGGACGAGTGGAACAGTTGTGAAAACGCAGAGAGTCATCGCGGTTCTCATGATCCTGGGCAGCTCGCTGCTGATTGCGTGGGTGACCGGGGACATCGCCTTTCCGGCGATTCTCTGCATGTTGGGCATGCTGGGCGTGCAGGGGCGGTTCAGATGGGACATCCGCCCGGAGCGGCACTACGTGACGCCGCTGTTGCTGCTGTTGCTGGCGGCCCTGTTCTCGATCCACTGCGGATACGCCCACCCGCCGAGCGAGAAAGTGGCGGCCTTTGCGTGGCAGACGATCGCACGGTACTTCTTCGCGTCGATGATCCTGATCCTGTTCCTGCGGTCGCGTCAGCGGCCGGGGGCGTCGGGCGCCGGGACCCCGGTCCCGGAGACGGGGCCCTCGCCGTTGTCGCCTTCGCTCGGGCTGTTCCATCTGGCCAGCGCGATGGCCGGCGGCCAGGTCCTGCTGCTGGACGACCGATACGTCGCCTTCCGACTCGTGGAGCTGGCGAGCGTGGCGATGGCTGTGTTCTACGCGGTCTGCTCGATGTGGGACTCCGGTCGGGGCCAGGACCCTGCGTACGCCGGACGCAGGCCCCGCTTCACGCTGCACGTTTCGCGCACGGTGCTTCTGATCGCGGCAGTGAACCTGGGCTGGATCGGCGGCTCCGTGCTGTATGCCAATGTGGGCTCGCTCAACCTGTTGCCCAACTGGTTCTGGCGGAACAACATCACATTCGACACCACGGTGGCCGGCGTGTCCCGCATCGGTTTCTCCACAAGCGGCAGGTTGTCGAATGTCCTGGCTATCATGGAGGATACGAATGCCGAGCCCGTGCTGAAGATCGTCAGCGACGCGTGCCCTGGTTACCTGCGGGCCAGGGCCTTCCTCACCTACCGTCAATCGGAATGGATGGACACGTCGCACCGGGAAGCCGTCTATCCGGAGCAGAACCGCCTGCTCGGACGGACGAACGTCTTTCGCCTGGGTCGCCGGGACGGCAATCGGGAGATGACCATTCGCCACGAGGACGTCCTGATCGACGCTATGTTCACGCCGCTGGGCGTCTGTTCCATCGAGTCGCCTCAGGCCATGCTGGAGCGCGACGATGATAACGGTACGATCAAACCGTCGGGAGCCCGCGCCAATCTGTCGTACCGTGTGACCTACACCAACTCGCTGAGCGGCAATCCGCCGGGGTCCGACGTGTTGCGTCGGATGACCGCCACGTCGCCGCAACTGGACCCGCGGATCCGCCAGCTTGCGATCCGGATCTTCCGGGGGTGCCGGACGACGTCGGAGAAGATCGAAGCGGTCACCCGCTACTTCCAGACGAACTATTCGTACTCGTTGGGACTGGAAATCCCGATAGAGGAAGATCGCCTCACGTACTTCCTCCTGGAGGCCTCCACGGGCTACTGCGAGTACTTTGCCTCCGGAGCCGCCATCCTGTTGCGTCTCGTCGATGTCCCCACGCGGTATGTCACCGGTTTTCTCGTGACGGAACGAGGCGAGGACGACAACTCGTGGGTCGCCAGGAACATGGACGCGCATGCCTGGGTCGAAGCCTGGGATCAGGAGAAGGATACGTGGGAGATCGTCGAGGCCACCTCGCAGGACGATCTGGAGGACAATTCCCTGATCGACCCTTCGCTCGACCACGCCGACCGCGGCAGTCTGCTCCTGGCCCGGTTCCTCCAGGCGGTGTATGAGTATGGACTGGTGGGCGTGCTCGGCTGGTTTTTCGATGTTTACAGCTTCCAGACCGCCGTGACCGTGTCGCTGGCGTTTCTCGGAGCGGCAGTGTTTCTGGCCCTGTTGCGTCGGTATCGCCGACTGCACGGCGGCCGGGGGGCAAAAAACACTGTAAGTCCGGAGTTGCTGGCGTTGCACAGAATGCTGGCGGCCATGGACCGCAAGGCCAGATCGACGGGCATCCGCCGGCAGCCTCAGGAAACGCTGCACGCCTTCGCCGGTCGCGTGAGACACTGCGAAGGGGAACCGGCGACTTCGACCGTCGCTTCGGAACCTCCGGCTTCAGCCCTCCGCCCTCTGGTCTCCCTCGCCGACTGGTACCTCCGATATGCCGGTCTTCGCTACGGCAGAGCGATCACGCCGGATCGGCTCCACGACCTCCAGCAGCTTGCCTGGAATCTGCGACGCAATTCATAGCGGGCGTCGTTCACGTCCAGTTCGCCCGCCGCCCTGGATTGCGGGCGAAACGTTATGATTGTGTGGAATAATCGCGTTGCTTCATCCGTCATTCTATACGAATCGGGTAAAATCCCTGCGCGATTGTGGATGGGACGCCCTCGAATGCAGACGCAACGGCATGGGTGCCGGAAGACGTTTTTTGAGTTTACGTCTTTTGTCTGGCGGTCTATGATTGGAAACTCCCTGTGATGGAACCAAATGGGAATTTGTCGATTGGAAACACGGAATCCGAAGGGACGGTTGAAGAACGCATGAAAAAAGTGGTTCTGGGGGTCGCTCTTGTAGTAATTATCGGATTGGTTGTCTGGCAGGCGCATCGTCGGATCCAGGCGACTAACAGTCAGGCAGGGCCGCAACGCGCCGGCACGCCCGTGCCGGTCGAGACTCAGCCCGTTCGCAAGGGCGAGATTCGCGACGTTGGCGTCTTCACCGGCTCGTTGACGCCCAAGTCGCAGTTCGTGGTCGCTTCGAAGGTCACCGGCTGGCTCAAGGAGTTGCTCGTCGACATCGGCGACAACGTCAGCCGCAATCAGATCGTCGCCGTGCTCGACGACGAGCAGTTTGCCCGGCAGGTCGAACAGGCGGCGGCCGAATTACAGGTGGCCAAGGCCAATGTCGAGAGTTCCACCAACGACCTCGACCTGGCCCAACGCGAGTACGAGCGGGTCACGGCCCTCCGCGAAAAGCAGATCGCCTCCGCGGCGGAACTGGATACGGCCTCGGCCGCCCACAGCGCCGCCCAGGCGCAGTTGAAGGTCGCCCAGGCCCAAGTCGAACAGAAGGAAGCTGCATTGAAGGTGGCCGAGCTGCAATTGTCCTACACAAAAGTTCGCGCGTTCTGGGAGGGTGGGGACCCGAATCGCGTCGTGGGCGAACGATTCGTGGACGAGGGGACATTGGTGTCGGCCAATCAGCAGATCGTGTCCATTCTTGAAAACAACCTGCTGGTCGCGGTGGTCTTCGTGATCGAGCGGGACTATCCGAAGATGACTATCGGACAGGAAGCGACGGTTACCACAGACGCCTATCCAGGCAAGGTTTTCGTGGGCGTCATTCGGCGCATTGCGCCGTTGCTCAAGGAGAGCTCCCGCCAGGCTCGCGTGGAGGTTGAGATCCCCAATGGCGAACACCTCCTCAAGCCCGGCATGTTCGTGCGCACGCAGGTAGAGTTCGCCCGCCATGCGAACGCAACGCTGGTTCCGATCGTCGCCGTGGTCCGGCGGGACGGCAAAGAAGGGGTGTTCGTCGTCGGCGGCTCCGAAGCTCCCGAGGTCCGGTTTGTCCCGGTGACCATCGGGATCACCAGCGGCGAGGTCGCGGAGGTGGTGGCCCCCCCGATCTCCGGCGAGGTCGTCACGCTCGGCAACCATCTGCTGGAAGATGGCTCTCGGGTGATCTTGCCGGAGGTGTCGCAGCAGCAGACGACGGACGCGACTGTGAAGGCGGGGGACGCACAATGAGGATCGCGCAGTTCTCCGTTCATCGGCCGATCTTCACGATCATGGTGGTCCTCATGGTCATCTTGTTGGGTGGCGTCTCTCTGTTCCGGCTGCCCATCGACCTGATGCCCGACATCTCCTACCCGACGATCAGCGTCTCCTGCCAGTATGAGAACGCCGGGCCGGAGGAAATCGAAGAATTGATCACGCGCCCCATCGAGGAGGCGGTGAGCGCCGTGCCGGGCGTGGAGGAGCTCACTTCTTCCTCTGTCGAGGGTCGAAGCGTCGTCCGCGTGACCTTCACGTGGGGGACCGATCTGGACACGGCCTCCAACGACATCCGCGACCGCCTCGATCGCATCATCGATCATCTGCCCGAAGAGGCCGACAGGCCCACGGTGCGGAAATTCGATCTGGCCAGTTTCCCCATTCTCCATCTGGGCGCCTCCAGCCGGCTCGATCCCGTGCAGACCCGGTTGATCCTGGAGGACCAGGTAAAATACCGGCTCGAACGGGTCCCCGGTGTCGCGGCCGTAGACATCTACGGCGGCCTCGAACGCGAGATTCACGTCAGTCTCGATCCCGCCAAGATCAACGCGTTGTCGATTCCGCTCGATCAGATCATCTCGCAGATCAAAGAAGGCAACGTGAACATCCCCGCCGGCACCATCGAGAAGGGCAACTTCGAGATCACGATCCGCACGCCCGGCGAGTACACGGACCTGCGCCAACTGCAGGATACGGTCATCGCGGTCCGTCAGGGCGTTCCCATTCAGCTCAAGGAGATCGCCCGGGTCGAGGACTCCTGGACGAAGATCACCCGAATCGTGCGGGTCAACGGCGAGTTTGGGATCCGGATGGCCGTGAGCAAGCAGTCGGGCAAGAACACGGTTGATGTGGCCCGCGGCGTCCTGGAAGAACTCGAACGGATAAACGGCAACATTCCACAAATCCACATTGTCCCGATCATCGACACGTCGGACTACATCAAGCGGTCGATCCAGAACGTCGGTAGTTCCGCCATTACCGGCGGCCTGCTGGCCGTCGGGATTCTACTGCTGTTCCTCCGCAACATCCGAAGCACCGTGATCATTGCGACTGCGATCCCCGTCTCGATCATCGCGACGTTCGCCCTGCTGTATTTCAGCAATTTGACGTTGAACATCATGACGCTGGGCGGCCTGGCGCTGGGGATCGGCATGCTGGTGGACAATGCGATCGTCGTGCTGGAGAACATCTATCGCATCCACGAGGGAGGCGAGTCGATCGAGCTGGCCGCAGTCGACGGCGCCAACGAAGTCTCGGCCGCCGTGCTGGCCAGCACGCTGACGACCGTCATGGTGTTCATGCCGCTCGTGTTCATGCGGGGCATGTCCGGCGTCATGTTCAAGCAGCTTTCCATCGTCGTAACCTTCTCGCTGATGTGTTCTCTGGCGGTGGCGCTGACGCTCGTGCCGATGCTCAGCGCGAAGATCCTCTCTCGCGGTTCGTGGGACGCCACAGGCCGGCGGAACCTCAACCGCCGGATCTACGAGGCCACGGGAAGGCTTTTGGTGGGCCTGGAGAACAGCTACAAGAGCGTCCTCCATGTCGCTCTGAGCCACCGGCTTTTCGTCGTGGTCGCGGCGACAGTCGTGCTCGCAGGATGCCTGCTGCTCGTGCCGTACATCGGCGCCGAACTGATGCCGGCCTCGGATGAAGGCGAGGTCCGCGTGGACGTCGAAATGGAAGTGGGCACGCGATTGGACTTGTTGGACAGCAAATTCAAGGTCATCGAACAAATCGTCAACGAAAATGTGCCGGAGATCCGCAACGTCGTTGTGAACGTCGGAGGCGCTCGATGGTACGGCGGCGGCGGCCACACCGGCGACATCCGCATCTCGCTCGTGCCGCAATCCCAGCGGACGCGGTCCAGCCAGCAGATCGCCGACGATCTGCGCAAGAAGCTCGGCGGCATCCCCGGCACGACCGTGCGAACCCGGGCCGGCCAGGGCCTGTTCGTCATGCGGATGGGGACCACCGAGGCCAACAAGGCGGTCGTCGAGATCCGGGGCCACGACTTCCAGACCGCCGATCGGCTCGCCTCGCGGGTCCAGGAGATTGTGGACGACATCGCGGGCGTCGCCGATACGCAGCTCAGTCGGGATCCGGGCGGTCCCGAAGAACTCATCGTGATCGACCGCCAGAAGGCGGCGGACATGCACCTGACCGTCTCCAATATCGCCAACGCCCTCCAGACAATCCTCTCCGGCTCCGAGGCCGGCTACTACCGCCAGGGGGGCGACGAGTTCACGATCCTCGTCAAGCTCCGCGACGCGGAAAAGTCCGACCTGCGGGACGTCCTGGACCTGACGCTCACGAACTCCAACGGCGATCCGGTGGTCCTGCGAAATGTCGTGGACACGGTCCCGCGGAGCGGACCCGTCCTGATCGAGCGGAAGGACCAGGAGCGAATCATCACGGTCACCGCCGAGATCAGCGGCAGGGACATGGGCTCGGTCATCGCGGATATCCAGGACGGACTGCGGGCCGTGCCGGTGCCGTCAGGCTTCAGCATCGGCTACGGCGGCGACTACGAGGAACAGCAGAAGTCGTTCCGCGAATTGTCCTTCAGTTGCGTCCTGGCCCTGCTGCTGGTCTATATGGTCATGGCCTGCCAGTACGAATCGCTGCGGGACCCGTTCGTCGTGATGTTCTCGGTGCCGCTGGCGGCCATCGGCGTCATCCTGATGCTCTTTTTCACCGGGACGACGTTCAATATCCAGTCATTCATCGGGTGCATCATGCTGGGCGGCATCGTGGTCAACAACGCGATCCTGCTGGTCGATCACACGAATCTGCTGCGCCGCCGGGACGGCATACCGATCCGCGAGGCGATCGAGGAGGCCGGACGCAGGCGATTGCGGCCGATCCTCATGACCGCTCTGACAACGATCCTCGGCCTCGTGCCGCTGGCGCTGGGACTGGGCGAGGGTGGCGAGGCCCAGGCGCCGATGGCCAGGGCGGTCATTGGAGGGTTGCTCAGCTCGACCCTGATCACGCTGGTGTTCGTGCCCGTCGTGTACTCGATCTTCGAACGACACGCCTGGCGGACGGAGGCCGTCGGCCAAAGCAGTGCGAGAAAGGTTTCCAACAGGTAGTCCGTAATGGCGTCTATGACTGAAAAACGAGACCCAAAAGAAATCCGAAATTCGAAATCCGAAATTCGAAACCATTCCGAAAATCAAACCCCGAATGATCCAAACGCCCGCATCCTGCGATTGCATTTGCGCTCGTTGAGATTGGTCGGTTGCGTGTTCGCTGTGTCGCTGTTGTGCGCGTCGCTGCGTGCCGACGTCTCCGACCTCCAGCAGGCGGAGCCCCTCCAGATCGACATCCAGCGGGCCATCATGATGGCCATGGAGAACAATCGATCTCTTATCGTCCAAAAGATGAGTCCCGACATCGTCCGCACGGCCGAGGGCGAGGAGCGGGCGGTCTTCGATTCGGTCCTCACCGGCCAGGCCTCGCAGAAACGGACCGTCGCCGACAGGCTCTCCCGCGCCGGTTCCGGCATCGAGAGTTCCATCCAGGATACCGCGACCGGAACGATCTCGCTGGAGAAACTGTTCCCCAGCGGCACAACCCTCGGACTGGGCGCGAGCAGCAACTATACGGATTCGTCGCTGTACAGCGACACGTTCGTCTCCAACCGCCTCGGGGCCTCCGTCACGCAGTCGCTGTTGCAGGGACGCGACGTCCGTGTGAACATGGCGAGCATCCATCAGGCGGAAATCGATACGCAGATCTCCGGGTACGAACTGCGGGGATTCACCGAGGCGCTCGTGCAGTCGGTCGAGGAGGGGTTCTGGAACTATGCCCTGACCAAGCGGCAGATCGAAATCTACACGAATTCGCTGAGCCTTGCCGAGCAGCAGATGGAAGAGGCGCAGGAACGCATCAAGATCGGAGCGCTGGCCGAGACAGAGTTGGCCGCGGCCAAGGCGGAAGTCGCTCTCCGACGGGAGAACCTGATCAACTCGCGCAGCAACGCGACCATCGCTCGGCTGAACCTGTTGCGACTGCTCAATCCCTCCGACACGATTGACTGGAATACCGACATCGTTCTCGACTACATGACGACGCTGCCGGACGTTCCGCTCGATCCGGTGGAGTACCACGTCGAGGTGGCGATGAAGATGCGTCCCGACCTGAACCAGGCCCGCCTGCTGATTCGCCGGGGCGAGCTGGACGTGGTGCGGACCCGCAATGGCCTGTTGCCGAGGTTGGATGCCTTCATCACGTACGGCAAGACGGGCTATGCAAGGACCTTCTCCGAAGCGAACGACGACCTGGACGAGAGAAGTTACGATGTGGAGGCGGGCCTGCTCTTCGAGTTTCCCGCCGGCAACCGGGCGGCCAAGGCCCGCCACAGCCGGGCGGTCATCAGCAAGCAGCAGTCGATCAAGGCCCTGGAGAATCTGGTGCAGCTTGCCCAGGTGGACGTTTGGACCGCGTACGTCGAGGTGGAGCGGACTCGCGAGCAGATCACGGCCACCGCAGCCACCCGCGAGTCTCAGGAGGAGAAACTCCGCGTCGAGACCGAGAAATTCCGGGTCGGCAAGTCCACCTCGTTGCTGGTCGCGCAGGCGCAGCGGGACCTCGTGGCCAGCCAGATCGCCGAGGTCCAGGTGGTTGTCAACTACGTGAAGGCCCTTGTTTCGCTGTACCAACTGGAGGGCTCGCTGCTCCATCGAAGGGGGCTCTCGGCCCCGGGCGACGAACCCGTCGAGCTCGACCCCGGCAAATGACCGATCTGTGCAGAGGAGGACACCATGAAGACCCTGTGGAATCGTCGGCAGTTCCTGGGAGTCGTAGGCACAGGGGCGGCGGCCCTGGTTCTGCCTTCGGGTGGTTCATTCGGCGGGGAACCTTCCGCAAGACTGCCGGAAGAATGGCTCAATCCGCCCCATGAGTTCTCGCAGGCGCCGTTCTGGTTCTGGAACGACGACCTGTCCGAGGCGGAGCTGCTGCGGCAGATTGACGACTTCCAGACCCACGGCGTCCACGCCTTTCTCATCCACCCGCGGGCCGGACTGCCGAAGAGCATCCCCTGGCTGGGCGAGCGGATGATTGGTTTCATGCGGTTCGCCATCGAGCGGGCCGCCGAGCGGGACATGTGGGCCATCCTGTATGACGAGGGCATGTACCCGAGCGGTTCGTCCAGTGGGCAGGTTGTCGCGGAAAATCCCGCCTTCCGCACGAGGGGCTTGGTGTGCGTCGATCTCGACGAGGCGCAGCCGCAGAGCGAGGTCCAGGGCGTGTGGATCGGCGGTGATGGCCAGCCCGACTTGACCTCCGGGCAAACGCTCGTTGCCATCGTTCGTCGCGTGAACGGCCATCGTGTCGCGGTCGTGGATCGGGCGGCTCGCGAAGGACGTTCGGTCATTCGCGGCCTGCACTTCACGCAGGATGACCCGCCGCGTCGGCCGGACCACCGCGAAGTGCCCGAGAACCAGCCGCCGGGCGCGGATATTCTGAACCCGGATTCGGTCGCCTGCTTCATCCGGCGGGTCTACCAGAAGTACTACGACGAGTTCGGCAAGCACTTCGGCAAGACGGTCAAGGCGATCTTCACGGATGAGCCTTCGCTGCTGGCCCGCGGTGGCGAACGCGGCATGATCCCCGGCACGACCGGCATTCTCGAACATGTCAACGCCCTTCTCGGCTATGACTTCACGCCGCACTTGCCGGCTTTGTGGCATGAGGATGAACCCGATGCCGCGAAGTACCGTCGGGACTACAACCGAGCGATCGAAGCTCGCCTGGAGCAGACGTTCTACCGGCCGATCTCCGAGTGGTGCCAGGCTCACGGCGTCTGCCTGTGCGGCCACCCGGCGGGCGGCGACGACATCGGACCGCTGCGCTATTTTCACATCCCCGGCCAGGACATCGTCTGGCGGTACGTCGAACCGGACAAGCCCTCGGCGCTCGAAGGCGAGCAGTCCACACAGGCCAAGTGTGCCTCCTCGGCAATGATCCACCTGGGCCGGCGTCGCAATTTGAACGAGTACTGCGGCGCATTCGGTCCCCACTTCACCTTCGAGGAGATGAAGTGGCTGGCGAACTGGTTGCTCGTTCGCGGTTGTAACATGCTGGTGCCGCACGCGTTCTACTATTCGATTCGCGGTCCGCGGATCGACGAGCGGCCGCCGGATGTCGGGCCGAACAGCACGTGGTGGCCCGAGTTCAAGCTGTTCTCGTAGGCGACCTCGCGGCTGTGCTGGCTGAACACGGACAGCGTCCACGTGTGCGAACTGGCCATCCTCGGCTTGAATGACTGGCTTCCTTGGCGGGCGGCCAAGGTCTGCTTCCAAAACCAGCGGGACTTCAACTATCTCGAAGCCCGTCATCTGTGGGAGGATGCGCGAGTCGATGCCGATGGGATTCATATCGCCGGGATGTGCTATCGGGCGTTGATCCTCGAAGCGGACCCGCCGGCCCAGGCGAGACCTGCGATCGACACGCTTGCCCGGGCAGGCCGGATCATCCGCTGGACCGAATCCTCGGACTCTGCTTCGCTCGTTGCACAGATCGACAAGCTGATCTCGCCCGATGTCCAGGCGTCGCCGGCATCGTCCAACCTGCGAGTACGCCACGTTCGCAAGGCAAATGTGGATTACTACCTACTCTTCAACGAAGCCGCCGTCGACCTTGAATGCCGGTTGACTCTGTCTGTGAAGGGGAAGTGGCTCCTGCTGGACCCGATGAGCGGGCTGGGCGAGGTCGTGTCGAGCGACAATCCCGTGCGTCTGGCAGGGCATGCAATGCAGGTCCTGGTTATCGAAACATGAGGAAGATGGTGTGCACAGCACACCCTACGCCGCCCATTCCGATTGGGTGGGTGCTGTGCCATCTGCGGAGACTCGGCTCTTCGTAGGACGAGCGTCCCCGCTCGTCTAAGAGGGTCGGGCGAGGACGCCCAACCTGCGAAGAAACGTCCACCTCTCAGCCCACCGGATTACAGTGGACCGCGTAACGGGGGGCTTTGCTCACCAATTCGATTCATCTCGGCAACTACCGTCGTACACCCGGTGGACGAGTGGTCATTGCAGCTTGCGGCGCAACTGGTCCAGCACATCGGTTACCAGCCTGGCCCTGGCCGCCTCGCCTGTACCCGAGAGGCGGATCTGTCGGCTCTCGACGTGGCCATCGGGGAATCGGAAGGCGACCGGAACGAACCAGTTGCCCTGGTCGTCGCGTCGGGATTCGCCGGTCGCGATGACCCATTGGCTGTCGGCCGTCGCAGCGGTCTCGCGTGTCAACTGCTCGATGTCATTCGCATGCGAATTGCTTTCACCGGGCTGCGAACGGCTGCCGAACATCTGGTGGAGCCTTGCCGTCGTTGGCGCTATGTATGCGCCGATGAGGACGTGATGGGTTCCTTCGGCGCCGTTGAGGGCGGCAGCTATCGCTCCACCGCTGCCGACCTCAGCCAGCGAGATCGTTTCCCCACGCGCCTCCAGCATCCGCATCACGCACGTCTCCAGCGAAGTCGTTTCGTCCTGGGCATAGATGGAATCCCCCAGACACTCGACGATCTGGATGCGCAGGCCATCAAGCCGCTTGTGGTTTTCGGGCGTATCATGAGGCAGGGAGAACGTGAAATCGACCCGGCCGCCCTCGAATTGGGAACTGGTCGTGATGCCGGCCGGCAGGGGGACGTGGTCCTTGAGCATCTGATCGATCTGGGATTGCCCCAATCCCACGAATCGCAAGGTGATCGATACGCCGGGCGGGTGCGTGCCGAAACGCCTGCTCAAATAGGGCAGCAACTCATCTCGGACCATCGGCTGCAACTCTCGCGGCGGACCCGGCAGAGCGACGATTACGCGGCTATCCATCTCGAAGACCAAGCCAACCGCTGTGCCGCCGGCGTTCTTGAGATATGTGCCTTTTTCCGGCGTCAGCGTCTGGCGTCGCAGGTTCGCACGCAGCTCTTCCGGCGGGATATTGAACCGGCTCGCCATGGTGGCCAGCACGTCCGGATGCTCGCGGAGGGCGATCCCGGTGAAATCCCGCAGGGCTTGGCGGGTGATGTCGTTGTCCGTAGGCCCGAGCCCGCCTGTGACGATCACCAGGGTCGCCCGGCTTGTCGCAAATCGCAGGGCTTCCTGGAGGTCCACCGGTTTGTCGTCGACGCACATCGAGCCGACGCACTGAAGGCCCAGCGGCCGCAGGGTCTTCGTGATGAAGAACGTGTGGCCGTCCGCGTACGCGCCCGCAAGCAGTTCGCTGCCTGTGACGACGACCATGTAACGAACGGGCGCCGCGGCGGGTTCTTCCGCCTTCGGCGATTGCGATGAGACAGCCGGCGACGCCAACAGCAGCAACAGCAGGGCGATTCGCCGCAATGCACGAACATCGGTTTTCATTCCACGTACTCCAGGCATTCTCGAATGCGTTTCATCGGGGCTTCATCGTTGCCGGGCCGGGGACAAGTTTCAATCGGAAAATGGGGAAAACGGTGGAAGTCGGCCGACGGATTTGACACAATGAACCCCTGTTCCGCTGATTCACTGGCGGGTGGTTGAGCAACCTGAATTGGGGTCCGTGCGGCCTGTAAGGAGTGACAACCGTGAGTGAGCAGATGAATCGACGAGAGTTTCTGGGTGTGAGTGCGGCGGGGGCGGTGTTGCTGGGGACGCAATTTGCAGCGGCCCAGGACCAGGAAACGAACTGGCCTCCGAAGATGCCGCCGGTCAAGATCTACAAGGTGTTCATCGGACGCACGGGCGGGATCTATCTGTCCCGGCCGACGGACGAAATCGACAAATTCAACCGTTACCTCGCCAACATCGAGTACAAACTCGGCGACGTCCAGTTCATCGGCGGCGACCTCGTGGCCGATACGTCGGGGGATGAGGTCCTGCCGAAGCTGAAAGAGGCAGACGCCGTGCTGCTGTTCCACCTCTGCGGCCACGGGGGCGATGCCCCGCTCCAGGCGATGACCAAGATCGTGGACGCCGGACTGCCCACGGCGGTCTTCTCGCAACCCTTCAGCGGCCACGGCTGGATGTACTTCCCCATCTGGCAGAAGCAGGGTAAACGAGTCGTCCTCCTGCCCTCCAGCGACTGGAGCGAACTGGAAAGAGCGGCTCGCCTGCTCCGCGTGAAATCGCACATGGCCAGAACCCGCATCCTGGTCATTCGGGGGCCGGTGGGTTCCGATGCCGCATGCTCGGCCGAACAGGTCAAGGCCAGGCTTGGCGCCGAGATGATCCCGATCAGCGTCGAGGAGACCCTCAAAGCCCAT
>ENA-UPTA01003328-UPTA01003328.1-activated-sludge-metagenome-genome-assembly--contig:-NODE-3328-length-15864-cov-6.332089_pt1 | contig 15864 bp, 16 predicted proteins | sample MGYA00238184_ERZ773361 | MGnify/ENA primary metagenome ERZ773361 (study PRJEB29100, sample SAMN05720205) | activated sludge metagenome | isolation source: anaerobic digester from wastewater...
AACCATTAAGGAATGGGCCGAAGCGAAGGTTCCGGAGAAGGAGGACAATCCCATGTTGACGGAAGAGGAGCTGTCGTTCTGGGAGAATATGTTTAAAAAGCGCACTCCCAAAAAAAAGGGCACCCCGTAGGGTGCCCGCCTTTTATTTCTATTGTGTGATATTATCGTTCCACTATCATTGAAATACCCATTCCGCCGCCGATACACATTGAGATGAGGGCGTTTGATAATCCCTGCCGCTTCATGTGATGCATCGTCGTCACCATCATTCTCGCTCCTGTGCATCCGATAGGGTGACCAAGTGAAATTCCGCTTCCAAGCTGGTTCGGAAAATCATTGTCGAGACCAAGCTCCCTGAAACAGCCGATTGCCTGAGCGGCAAATGCTTCATTGAGTTCAATCATCTCAAGGTCCTTAATGGTCATTCCCGCGAGTTTGAGCGTTTTTCTTATGGAAGGCACCGGTCCGAGGCCCATATACGCGGGGTCGCATCCTCCTGACGCAAAAGCTTTTATCTTTGCCATCGGTTCAAGGCCGAGTTCCTTTGCCTTTTCAGCGCTCATGACAAGGACTGCCGCTGCGGCGTCATTAATTCCTGAAGCGTTGCCGGCAGTTACGGTTCCGTCCTTCGTAAATGCGGGTTTCATGCTTCCCATTTTCTCAATCGTGGTGTCCATGGGGCGTTCATCGGTATCGAAGACAGAATCACCTTTCCGTGACTTCATGACAACGGGCACAATTTCCTCTTTGAAGAGACCACCGGCAATGGCTTTCAGGGCGCGCTGGTGGCTTGAAAGTCCCACTTCGTCCTGTTCCTTCCGGTCTATGCCGTATTTTTTTACAATGTTTTCCGCGGTGAGACCCATGTGATATCCGTAGAAGATTTCATAAAGTCCGTCATACACCATGAGGTCATGGACTTCGCCGATTCCCGTAACTTCCATCCGGTGTCCCCAGCGGGCCTTTTTCAGGGCCAGGGGTGCGTTGCTCATGCTTTCCAGACCCCCTGCCACAATTATGTCTGCCTGTCCGGTCATAATTGACTGCGCCGCAAGAACAATTGATTTCAGTCCTGACCCGCATATTTTATTGATTGTAAATCCCGGAGTCTCCTTCGGGATTCCTGCGTGAATCTGCGCCTGGCGTCCGGGGCTCTGGCCCTGTCCGGCCTGAAGTACACAGCCCATAAGGCATTCATCAATCGTTACCGGCGTGAGAGAATTGTCATAATCATAGGCGTTTTTCTCAAGATCAACCTGTCCCTGGTCTTTCAGCTTATCAGGGGAGAGTTCTTTCATTTCCTGTGACGGGACCGGACGGAGACCCGCTCTTTTCAGGGTTTCTTTCATTACCAGTGAACCCAGTTCTATAGCAGATACTGTTTTCAGTGATCCTCCGAATGAGCCGATGGCTGTACGCGCACCGCTCACTATTACCGCTTCTTTCATAGAAACATCCTCCAAATTGAAAATAGTTGCATAAGAACAGAATATGAATCCGGAATTGCCGGACCCGAAACAACAGGTTAAAATATATTATTACAGGAAGTGTGAAATCTTTGTTGTAGATAGATTATAGTGATCACTTGACGGTATTTGTAAAAATCTGTCGAGAAATTTTTATTAATAAAAATATATAATACACGGGCGTGCAACGTGATGTGGTGTGATGTAAGTTGCCGGCATAGTTGTTGACATCAGCTGTTGCACACATAATATGAGTGAATTACTATTACCGGGGATGAGATAATGCAAATATTAGAAGCTGAAAGGCCTGTAATTGATCATGATAAATGTACTCTGTGCCGCAGATGTGTTGATATCTGCCCAAAAAAAGTCCTGGAAATCCGGGACAAAAAAGTGGTCTTTACCGGGGAGCCCTGCATATTGTGCTCACACTGCTATTCCGTGTGTAAATATAATGCGATCGGATTTAACGGATTGCTTTTTGAGCCTTCTTTCAGTTCTTTTGCGTATAATGCTTCGATGTCGGCGCCGGGATCATTTCCTCCGGGCGATCTTGTCAATGTTGCCCGTTCAAGGAGAAGTACCCGGCATTTTACTGAAAAACCCGTAAATGAGGAAATTCTCAGGGACCTGATCACCTTTGGTATTACGGCTCCTTCCGGAAGTAATTGCCAGCTCTGGGAGTTCGCGGTAATGGGAAACCGGGCCAGGGTGGTTGAATTCGGGGCACAGTTCGCGGCGTTTTTCAGGAAGCTGCACCGTCTTGTGCGGAATCCGGTGATACGCTGGGCTTCTCCGCTGTTCGCGGGGATGACCCTCATCCGCTATTATCGTGACCGGTATGCGACGGTTGAACGGGGACTTGAGGAGGTGAAAAAGGGGAAGGACCTGCTTTTCTGGGGAGCCCCGGCTGTCATCATCATCCACAGCTCAATGGATGGGAGTCTTCCTGTGGAGGATGGACAGTATGCGGCGTATAATATCACCCTCCTTGCTCATGCCATGGGACTGGGAACCTGCTTTATCGGGTACGCATCGGAAACTATGAACAGAGTCGGAAAAATCAAAAGGTCATGCGGTATTCCGGATAAAAACCGGGTCCATGCGGTACTGGCGGTGGGATATCCGGCGGAATCATTTTACAAACAGGCATTGAGGAAACATTATTCCGTGAAATTTATCTGACCTGCAATATGCGGGATGTATGAACGCGGATCAGTACTTCAGAATAAACATGAAGAGTATTACAACTGCATGGTTGATCATTGTGAGAAATACGGAATGGTATTTGTAGTAAAGATATCCCAGATACAGCCCCAGGATAAAATATACCGCGATTACCAGTTTCGATCCGCTGAACCAGGCGAAGAGGCCGAACACAACCGCGGAGAGTATAAATCCCGCTTTGTCTCCCATGAGACCTGACAGATTGCGTTGAAGAAATCCCCGGAAAAAAATCTCCGCCATGGGAACAACAATTATAAACATAAGAGGAAACAATTCAAAGCCGGATACTTTTCTGTGGCTGCTGAATAAGGGATACAACAGAGATGTGCGGAAGGCGTAGGTTATAATAAAATAAATACTGAGCACCACCACCACGGGAAACAGAAAGACGGACAGACGTTCTACGGGATGTCCGCTGCGGCTGACTATACGTTCCAGCGAAACGATGTCCTTGTCAAAGCGCAGGGAAACGAATATCGCGAGGACAATGGATATGGCATATTGATACACATAGGAGAACCCGCTGTATCTCTGTGCGAGGTAGCCGAACAGAAAAAGTGCCGGTATGACCAGAAGTATACTGATCGGCGGCTTGTTGAATGCATATTGGTTTGTAATAGCCATAATATGAAAATAATGATAAAGGGAGGAACCCTGTCAAGTTAAATTTGAATTAGAAGCGGTTTTCAGAAATTATCCGGGCGGGGGAGAATTACCAGGGCGCCATGTCTGCCGCCCTTCTGTTCATTGAAAGGTTTTCCGTTGCTGTCAAGGAGGAGAAATATTTTACTCCGGCTCATCGCCAGGCCTTCCGCAAAGCCGTACCCCCGCGGCGAATGGTAGAGTCCCTCTGTGGCGGTGCGGTAGGAGTATGTCTGGGAGACCGCAAGGGTCTTCAGGTCCAGTTTAAGAATTCGCCGCTCATTTCTGCTCAGAATGTAGAGGTGCCCCCTCTCATAAAAAAGGTCCGAGATGTCGGAGCAGATTCCGCCGTTGCCGGTTTCCGGAAAAATGTGATCAGCGGTGACAAGGCGGTCCCCCTTTTTTTTAAGGATGTATACCGTCGCCTTTTCCCGTTCGTTGGCAACATAGAATACGGTTCCCTCCTCGTTGCATGTGATGCCTTCAAATCCGGCATTACTGTCATCTGAAAAAGAGATGCCCCTGGAGGCGTTGTACCGGGGGATGTCATGGGTGAGCACGGTGAAGCGTCCCTGTTTCGATATGCGGAAAATTATCCGGTTTCTTTCGTCAACAGCATAGAGGTTACCCCTGTTGTAAAGAAGTCCTTCAAGGTCGAGATCGTGCTCTGCCGTCCGGGGGGACAGTCCGGAAAGATCAAAGAGCTGCAGGGGGTGCGCGGTATATTCATATACTTTTTGTTTCAGAAGATATATCGACCTGTCCCCGGAATTGTCGCTGATGAAATGGATGCGTCCCTTAATAAGAGCAATTCCCGATGGCTCGAGGCTGCCGCTGCAGGAATCGCATTGTATCGGATAGGCAGTGTTGCCCTCAATGAGCTGTACCGGCACAGGGATGAAGGTCAGCACAAAAATTAGCATGCAGCTCCATCCGAGGAGCTTCTCATTTCGCGAAAGACCGGTGTTGTCCCGGATTACCGGGTGTCCCACCATCAGAAAGAAGAGGGTGATAAAAACCCACACCAGCCAGCCGGGCCACACGAATGAAAGCGCCACGAGGAACCCGAATACAGTCCATCCCGCGAAGAGCTGCTTTCTGCCGATGAGGGCGTAGAGGATATGTCCGCCGTCCAGCTGTCCCAGGGGCATGAGGTTGAGGCTTGTCACAAGGCACCCGATCCAGCCCGCCCACGCATAAGGAGAGAGGAAGATGTCATGGCCCGGCGGTATGGGGCCGTGAACAAGATAGGTAACGGAGGCGAAGAGAATTGAGTCGCCGAACACAGGCATTGCCATGTCGCTAGTTACAGGAGGAAGCTGGCGGATTTCCGAGAGAAACATCCCCGCGATGACAGCGATAAGGCTCAGAATAAAACCGGTCACAGGCCCCATGGCCCCCACGAGAAGGAGCGCTCTGTTGCTCCGCATGGGAGACTTGATTTTAATTACCGCCCCCATGGTGCCGATGAGAGAAGGGAACGGTATGAAGTAGGGGAGTGTTGCTTTCATGCCGAAGTGCCGCGCTGTGATGAAATGCCCCATTTCGTGGGCAAGGAGTATGGTCATTATGGTAATGGAAAACGGAAGACCGCTTGTGATGACAGCGGGGATTGATTCGTATGAACTTGCCCCCGCAACTGTTGTTGTGACAAGGGTCGTGAGGAAAAGGGCAATGTGCACCCACAGCGGTGTGTCTTTTTTTTCACGCCCGTGCTGTTCCGCCAGAGAGGTGACACGGGGGTCCATGTTGAGTACATGGAAATACCGGCGTACTATTCCATGGATTTTTTTTATCATACATTCCCCGGTGTTTTTTTGCTTGTGATGCATTTGTAATAAAAGGAGGCGCCATGGTGGTCGGGAAAATGCAAAAAGGCGCTGTATCCACAGGGCCTTTCAGTCATTCAATGTGCCGAAGGAGGGAATCGAACCCTCATGGAGTTGCCCCCGGCGGATTTTGAGTCCGCTGCGTCTACCAGTTCCACCACTTCGGCATAAAATACTGTTTTGCTAAAAAAAAATCAACACCCGCAGATTGCGAGGTGCTGTGTTGTACAGCGGTATTCTGATCAAGACAGACTATTCGGGCTGAGGTATTTCGTCAACTTCCAGATATTTACCCTTGGCCCGGGCAACAATCTTTCCCATTTCATTTTCAATTTCAGCCCGGTTCTCAATAATCTTCTTGTTCTTTTTAACATACCATCCCCTGATGTAAAGATTCTCATGGATGTATGCAGGCTGAAGGTATCTGATAGTAATTTCACCGGTCAATGTCATGAAGTCGAGATACTTGTTGACCGTAATCATGGTCTCGTCAAGTAACGCCGCAATAACTCCCGCATGAATAATGTTGGGAGGTCCCTCAAGCTTCTGGTGGGCAGTAAAATCACCATACGCAGTCTTGGTGTCCTCGTCATACTTCAGCTTCAGTTGAAGGCCGTGCTCATTTTCTGCGCCGCAGCCGAAACATGTTTTATCTTCGAACTCGATCATGTATTCAATGATGAAACATGCAAATGTTTTTGTCAAACACTTTTTATTATGTCATAATCAGAGGGAGGTGATTATTGCTGTTCTTTGATTTTTTCCATGAGCATGTCAACTTCATCCTGATCGAGCCACTCGTCAACATGCATAACCTGGGTGTCAGACACCATCAGAAATAATTCAAGGGCCATAATGAGCTCTTCTTTCGTCAGAATTCCCTGGGTCACAAGAATTTCGCCAATAAGTCTTTCTGGATTGTCCTTTTGCAGCAGCAGAGAATCATTCAGCTGGCGCTGTGTTATTATACCGTTACGGACCAGGAATTCGCCAACCTTTACATCCTTGATTTCATTGTTTTCCATGGTATCCGGAACTCCTGAATTTTAATTTTAGGACCTGTCCTGATTCATGGCAACAGAATCCGGCAGGGAACCTGTTTTAAAAGTATTAATATAATAGATATCCTGTTGTGCCGTGTCAAGTTTAAAACCGCCAAATGGAGTTCAGGAAGTTGAAGTGGTCGATCCGGATATGACAGGGGAGGGATAATGCAGAGGAAAAAGTATTGTGAAAAAAAGTTGATTTAATTTTACGAAAAAGGACACTGTGTCATGAGGTGGATTATGAAGGTGAAGGGTATAATTTTTGCCGGAGCGGTGTGTCTGTGCGTTCTGTTTTCCTTTATTACGGGAGATGAGGTAGCGGGCCGGATCAGGGCACAGTTTGTCGGTGTTGATGTCTGTAAAAATTGTCATGGGAGCGAATCAATTGGAAATCAGTACAGAGTGTGGCGCTCCTCGCCCCACTCCAATGCGTTCCTTGTGCTTCGAACCGGGAAGTCCCGTGAAATAGCGAAGAATGCCGGAGTCGCAGAACCATATAATGACAGGAAATGCCTGAAGTGCCATACCACAGGGGGCGGAAGAACCGAGGCAACGAAGGATGAAGGAGTGGGATGTGAAGCCTGTCATGGTCCCGGCAGCGAATACTTTGAATTCAGCAATCACGCGTCGTATCTGGACAGGGAAAGCGCCTACAGGAAGGCGGTAAGCAGGGGAATGTATCCGATTCTTGGGGTGAAGGGGATAAAGGCGCGGGAAAGAGTGTGCAGGCATTGCCACCTTGACGAACGGCCCTGTGCACCTTCCGACCCTGAGGAGAAAAAAAGAAGGAGACTGTCACTCTCTCTTATCGCGGACCTGCCGCCGATGCTTAAACATACGTTGCGCAGGTAGCTCTGGTTTCATTGTTCCCCGCAAGCCATTTGATGCTTTCAACTTTTATAAGAGAACCGGAGATGTTTTCAATAACTCTGTGGATATGGGGTATCTTCTCTTCGGTGAAAATATATTCCTCGCTGCACAGGTCGACACCGAGATTATAGTACATCTGGCTCAGAGGTGAACCGGAGAGCATGCTGAAGCCGGTGAAGTCGAGGGATGACGAAAGTGTACCCAGGTGGGGGGCGATTTCTCTCCGGAAGATCAGATGAAGAAGAAGCGAATACAGTTCCACGGGTGAAAGGATTACCTTCGTATACCTGCTGATTCCTGAAATGAGTTCGTGAATATAAATCCCGTCATCAGGTTTTTTATATGCAATGAGCGGGGCACGTCTGACGGCAGGGTCTCCATGGGCCTTCTTGATGAAGGCCTGAATATCAAACTTTTTCGTGCTGAGACCCACGAGGATCAGGGACGGGTCGATGTGTGGGAGTTCTTCAAAAAAATCCTGCAGTGTCGATGTTATAACAGTGGAATAGCAGAAGCGCTGAAGGATTGACCTGATGATGTCAGTTACACAGGGGGTATCATCAAGGATGAGGATCGTTCCGGCGGCAGATGATCCATGCTGTTCCCTGAGGAGCGACAAATATGGCCAGAGATATTGCACGGACCGTTCATTGAAGATATCAGCGACGCCTTTTCGCAGCAGGAACTTTTTAAGTTCTGCGTCACATACGGTGCTGAAGATGATGACCTGGGCGCCCTGTGTCCTGCAGAGATCAATTATGTGTTCTGATGTTTCCAGTGAAACGGCTTCGATGTCCAGCACAACCATAGAGGATGCTCCCGACTCCTTGAGAAATGATGTGACGCTGGTTTTGTCGAATGGATAAGAAAGGTGACGAATCTGCATACCGGGGAGTACTGCGCACCGGCTTTGATTGGTGAGGCTGGTATTGTTTGATAAAAAAAATATCTCGGAAATATTCATGGCGACCTGTTCGGATTGAGTTGTCCACTGTGTGACTGCACTACAGAATAATTGAAGTTCGAAACAATATCAATGCCGTGTAAAGAAATTTTTGTTTTAAGGTACCCCGTGTCCGTGTTAATGTGTGAAAACTATTGTTACACGACCGGTGAAAAACGGCCCCCTCTCCCTGCCGGGGAAAAAAGGGGAAATACCCGGGGAGATACGGATATAATATTTTGCCCGGTTTATTATTATTTGTAGAATCTGCGGCAAAAGACTGATTATTGCTGAAAATGAATTGACATTCCGCTGTTCCCTGAATGTAATTCCTCTGGAATACCTGTACAGATGTCAGTGCAAAACTGCACATTCCGGCAAGAAACGTACAGCGTGTCCCCCTACTTTTGGGAAGGATGTTCTGTTATGATCCGAAAAATTTATATGCTTCTGTTCTGCTCCCTTCTGGTTGTTCTGTTTTGTAATGGAATGACCTGCACCTCTGACGGAGTATCGACTTTCAGCGGCCAGAGGAAGTCTCCGATGCGGGATACTTCTCTAACCAGCGAGGCCTGGGGTATCCAGAAAAATTTCCGGGGAATATACGACCTCTACAAGGACAGAGTGGTATCTATCAGCACTGAACGGATCGTTACCAGCTATCCTGATTATTCATCTCCCCAGGAGCAGCGGAGACAGGCGGGGCAGGGAACCGGATTTATCCTTTCCGATGACGGATATGTATGCACCAATCATCATGTGGTACAGAATGTCGATAAGGTTGTAGTGAAACTTGACGGGCGGTCGTACGTTGCGGATGTGGTGGGTTCCGATGAACGGACTGATATCGCCCTGCTCAAAATACAGGGGACGGGCTCATTCCAGCCGGTGTTTCTGGGAGATTCCGACGAGGTCCGGGCGGGTGATATCGTCATCGCGATCGGGAATCCCTTCGGTCTCGACAAGACCTTTACCATGGGGGTGGTGAGCGCTGCCGCAAGGCGGGATGTCGATTTTATGGGAAGTTCACAGTCCCATATCCAGACTGATGCTTCCATAAATCCCGGTAATTCGGGGGGGCCCCTCATCAATATCAATGGTGAAGTAATCGGAATCAACCGGATGATTTATTCCAAGAGCGGGGGAAGTATGGGGATTGGATTTGCCATCCCCATAAACACGGCGAAACTGGTCGTGTCGCACCTGAAGAAGTATAAGAAAGTGAAACGGGGGTTCCTCGGTGTCCAGATTGCACCGATAACAGAGGAACTCGCGCAGCGGTTAAACCGCGCTGATGCGAAAGGGGCTCTGGTGGTTGAAGTAATGCCCGGGAGCCCGGCGCAGTCAGGGGGGATGCGGCGGGGCGATATTATTGTCCGCATCGGAAATGCTGAAATAAACAGGTTTGGTGACGTAATCGATATCGTGGGGAAAACCAGGATAGGGGCGAACCTGCGTGTGGTTGTCTGGAGAGAAGGGCAGGTCGTTACCCTTTCCGTACGGATAACAGAGCGGCAGTAGCATAGGAATGTGCGCCGTGCGGGACATGTTTCGTGGTTCTGCAGGGTGCGGTGTAATGTGAAGCAAAGGATTAATATCTATAAAATGGAGGGTGCAATGGATAATTCGTGGAAAGGTGTCGTGTATATCCTGGGGATAATCGTAGCAGTATATCTTATAATACAATATATTCTGCCGATTTTTATTGTGGGCCTCGGTTTTGTGTTGAAACTTGCCATGTGGGTGGCGCTGCTGTTCCTGTGCGTGGTCCTTGTGGGATATATCTTCAAAATGATAAAAAATCAATAAAGGGCGATATTTTTTCTTGTATTAGAATCCCCTTTGAATGAAAATTGATAATTGATCTACATGCCGGGGAGGACACATGTCTTCCCTGTGCTGTTATGGAAACAGCAAATTCTGTTTTTTTATAAACTGCCGTTGTGCGTAGAAATTTTTTAAATAAAAACAGTTGGTACTATGAGTCCAGAAGTGGATGCCGCAGTCAGGCGAATTGAAAAAATTGCGATTATTGTTCTGTTTGTTATATGCCTTCTCGGGGGGATATTCTTCGGTTTCATAACATCGGAAATAAAAAATTTCTCCGGTATCGATAATCTCCGGCAGTTCCAGCCGAGTATCCCCACGCGTCTTTATGATGTGAACGGCGAACTGATCGCGGAGTTGTTTCAGGAAAAAAGGGATCTCGTGGCCTACGAGGAACTCCCCCGGAACCTGGTCAATGCCTTCATCGCCACAGAGGACAGGGATTTTTATCATCACATCGGCATTAATCCTCTGGCAATATTTCGCGCCTTTGTTAAGAACATTCTGGCGGGGAAGATTGTGCAGGGAGGATCGACTATCACCCAGCAGCTCGCGAAACGTTTATTTACCTCCGGCGCCCGGACGATTATGAGGAAAGTCCTTGAGGCGATTCTCGCTCTGCAGATTGAACGGAAGTTCACAAAGCAGGAAATTCTCGAAATGTATTTTAACCAGATATATCTTGGGCATGGCTGTTACGGTGTCGCATCAGCGTCAAAATTGTTTTTTGATAAGGATGTCAGGCAGCTGAATGTGGTGGAGAGCGCCATTCTTGCCGCGCTGCCGTCCGCACCGGGGAGGAACTCGCCCCTGCTTAATCCGCGTACCGCGTATCGGGTGAACGAAAATATCCTTGAACGGATGGTTGATAACGAATTTCTTGCGGATGCACGGGCGGTCTCGCTGTACCGTGAATTCTGGCCTGTATATATTGATTCAATAATGACAGAATATCCTTCGAAAACTGTTTTCTCGAAGGATGTGGATAAAGCACCTTTCTTCACAGATTATGTCCGCCAGATTCTGATTGCCCGTTTCGGCAAAGACGTTGTGTATAATGAAGGGCTCAGCGTCTACACCACACTGAACCTCAGGAGACAGGAAGCGGCGGAAAAGTATCTCGTTGAAGGTGTCAGGCGTCAGAACGAAGTTTCCACCAGGGCGAACCAGTATTATCTGAGCGCCGTGGACAGGAGCCTGTTCGGCGCCTACAGCGTACTACAGGGAGTGTTCAGCCTTCCGGGTGTTATTATCAAGAATGATATTGAAACACAGTTCAAGAAGAAGATGGTTGATGAACTGATCGATTCAGTCGATATGATTTCCCTTCTGGTGAACGCACAGTCCTCAAACCATACGCTGTCACGGTTCAGGGAGGCCATTACGGGTATTTCTTCAGCCATGACAGTGGAAGGGGCAATGATAGCGATTGAACCTCCCACGGGATATATCTCGGTGATGGTGGGAGGCCGTGAATTCAGCGTCAATAATCAGTTCAACAGAGCCATGCAGGCAAAACGGCAGCCGGGTTCGGCTTTTAAACCATTTGTCTACGGCACAGGTATTGAGTCGGGGCAGATAACCGCGGTTACGTCCCTTCCCGACGTACCTATTGTTGATATTGACGCCGCGGGGGAATCATGGACCCCGGCGAACTATGAAGGGGGATTTTCCGGAATGGTGCAGATACACCGGGCCCTCGCGAAATCAATTAATATTATTTCAATCCGGATTTATGACCTTGTGGGGCCCGATAAAATTGCGAATTTCGCGGGAAGAATGCTGAATGTTCCGGAAAACAGGTTCACGCCGAGTCCGACGCTTGCCCTGGGGGCCACGGAAGTAACGCCCTTTGAAATGGCACGGGGTTTCGCGGTGTATGCGAACAGGGGACGTGATGTGATTCCCTTCGCAGTGCGCTATGTAATTGACCGCGACGGCGCCGAACTGGTAAACATTGAAGAGGAAGTGGGAAGCATTATCGCGGCGAAAGAAAAGAACGGCACCATACAGGTCATTTCCGAAGAAGTCGCGTTTATTATGACGTCATTGATGCAGAATGTTGTTGAGCATGGTACGCCCTACTATGGGGTGCGGAATGAAGGACGTTTTATGCATCCCTGCGCGGGGAAAACCGGTACCACTTCAAACTGGACAGATGTCTGGTTCTGCGGATATACTCCGGACCTTTCTGCTGTTGTATGGATGGGATATGACCGGCAGTTCATGTCCCTGGGAAAAAACATGGCTGCAGCCAGTATCGCAGCGCCGATATGGGGACATTTTATGCGTGAAGTATATAACGGAATGCCGGCCCCGGTTTTCCCGCAGCCCCCGGAAGGGGTTTACAGGGTAGGGAATTTTTACCTTCTGAAGGGCACCCATGCAGGGCCGTCCTATGCAGATGAGAAGTATAAAATGAAAACTGTAATTGAACGGTATATGGAAAAACAGGGTTTAACCGGAGAATAATGGTCCATAAAAGAATTATTGTTGAAAATCGTGAATTCTAATGATATATTAATGTGTACTCTGGTTTGCGCATGTCGTGTAATCTCACAAAAACCTTCCTGATAATTCGGGATAATGAAAGGGAACATAAACCTGCCGGTTTTTTAAGTGAAAAGATTATTTAATTACTATATATTTTATGACTATTATACACGGGGATTCATGTGTTCCCGGAAGGAGGTGTATGTTTAAGGTAGGTGATCAAATCGTGTACCCGATGCACGGTGTCGGTATTATTGACGCAATCGAAAAAAAAGTCGTTCTCGGGAAAAGAAACGAGTTCTATCTTATAAATATTGTTAACAGCGGAATGAAGGTTATGATTCCGGTCAGTAATGCTGAAGAGATAGGAATAAGAAGTGTCATACCGAAGAAAGAAGTAACGAAGGTGCTGAATCTCCTGAAAAAAGATGGTGAACCGACAGAAGACGACTGGAAGCTTCGTTATCAAAACAATATCGACAAAGTGAAAAGCGGTTCAATTTATGAAGTTGCTGCTGTGGCGAGAGACCTCTATCGCCGGGGAAGGGAAAAGGAGCTTTCAATTATGGAACGGAAGCTGTACGAAAGTGCATATAATCTTGTTATTCACGAGATTGCGCTCTCGAAGAGTATCGATATAGAGGAAGCTGGAAATTTAGTTTCAGAAGTGCTTTCATCCTGCTGATCCCGCATTGTAATTCTTGTCAAAATTATTAGTAATGCAGACGTATCCGCTGCAGTTGATGTCGTATTCCCCCGGTTACGCTCAGTATATTTTTGTGCTTCTCGTAAAGGGACAGAAATTGTTTTCTTTCATTGAGAAAATGTATTTTCCGAAATTAACAGCCTGACCGGCTGCAAAGTGAATCTATAGTGTTCAATATATTATTTACCGGCCGGTGATAAATAATTTATATAAATTACTTGATTTTATATTACGATTTTGTATAATTTTATGAAATCTATTCATGCATGATTCAGGTCCGGCAGTGGGTGTCGCGGTTTTTTCCCGTTATATCTGCAATTATTCAAATATTGGTACAATGATACTTTTTATGCGACAGACTAACGCCGTGATAATGGAACGTGCAGGGAGGCCGCCGGGTTCTATTACATTTACAAAGGAGTCATATATATGATATTTATACTTCGCCTGATTTTTATTTTTTTATCGGCGTTATTGTCTGGCCTGTTCTTCTGGAAATTTTCACTGCTGTCTTCCCTGATCGCAGGAGTTTCTGCCGGGATTATTGCTTTGATAATCATCATTGTGATAGAGTACATATCGCATACTGTTTCATCCAGAGTGCTGATATCCGCAATAACAGGCCTTATCACAGGGTTCATCGTGGGACATTTTTTCGCCGTCGCGGTTTCACTGGTACCGGTGCCGTTTATTCTCGGCCACGTATCTGTAATCAGCGCTTTTCTGTATTTTGTGTGCGCCTTTGCCGTGATGATGTTTTTTGTGATAAACAATGAAGAAATTTCGCTCTTCGATAAACTTGTTGCGGGTAAAAGCGGAGAGGGGAGCGAGAACGGCATTTCCTACAAAATTCTTGATACCAGTGTGATCATCGACGGAAGGATCGCGGATATCTGTGACACGGGTTTCATAGAGGGCATTCTGGTGATACCGAATTTTGTCCTCAATGAGCTTCAGATGATTGCGGATTCCGCAGATTCCATTAAGCGCAACCGCGGCAGGAGGGGATTGGATATCCTCAACAAGATGCAGAAAGATCAGTCCATTATGGTGAAGATATCGGACATGGATTTTCTGGAAATCCCGGATGTTGACGCGAAGCTGGTAAAGCTCGCAAAAGTGATGAAGGCTAAAGTTATCACCAACGATTTTAACCTCAACAAGGTTGCAGAATTTCACGGTGTTTCAGTTCTGAATATTAACCAGCTTTCAAATGCACTGAAGCCAATTGTGCTTCCCGGTGAGGATATGACGGTTTCCCTGCTGAAAGAAGGGAAAGACCCCAATCAGGCGATAGGATATCTTGATGACGGGACAATGGTGGTTGTGGAAAATGGCAGAAAAAAACTCAATCATGAAGTTTCGGTTACCGTTACCTCCGTGCTGCAGACCACTGCGGGCAGGATGATTTTTGCGAGACTCAAAGAAGAATAGAACATATACCGTGGCGGCGATATTCGGGAGTCCCGGAAAAGAGGGGCGCTCGTCAACGCTCCACGACGCGTTTTTGAGGCCCTTTCAGAAACAGTGCACAGTAATTAAGATGTATGTGTACGAAATGGACATACAGCCCTGTACCGGATGCGGGTTCTGCGCGGACAGGGTTGACTGCATTTTTAAAGATGATATGATTGCCGCATATACAACACTGCTCAACGCTGATTTAATAACAGTATCATCACCGCTGTATTTTTCTTCGCTTACGGGTTCTCTGAAATGTTTTATCGACCGCTGTCAGGTGTTCTGGGAACTGAGAAAACGGAGCCTGGAGCAGCAGGAAAGAAAATACGGGTTTTTTATTTCTGTGGGCGGAGGGGACTATCCGCGTATGTTTGAACCTTCCACAATTATTATCCGGCATTTCTTCAATACCCTTGGCTGTATTTTCGATGAAAAAGAATACCAGCTGTATGGAAAACTCGATACGGGGGATGTTGTGTCCCGTGAAATGACGGAGCGTGCTGAATCAATGGGTCAGCGCTACCTACACTATATTGCAGGGGGAGAGAAATGATATCGTTTCCGGGATATGATGATGTGATCAGGGAAATATATTATCATAATCAGGACCACGTGTTTGAATACTGGGACGAACTGGATGACAGAGAAAAACGGTCCTTGCTGGAGGACCTTTCATCGGTGGATATCTCACAGCTCAGCGTACTTTTTTCAACGGCCAGTGATGAGTCGCAGAAGAAATATTCATATACCCCCGCTGAATATATGCCGTTCCCTCGTACAGAAGAAGCGCGGGCACGCTGTCGTGAAGCCCGCAGCAGGGGGGAGCAGCATGTGCGTGATGGGAAAGTTGCCGCGTTCCTGGTGGCGGGAGGACAGGGCACCCGCCTCGGTTTTGACGGGCCGAAAGGGGCCTATCCCGTGGGGCCTGTTTCCGGTAAATCCCTGTTCCAGATTCATGGCGAAAAAATCCGGGCATATTCAAAAAAGTATAATACCGTAATTCCCTGGCTTATTATGACCTCAGTTGCCAATCACGATGAAACCGTAGAGTTTTTTACGACACATAAATATTTTGGCCTCAGAAAGGAGCATGTGTATATTTTCCCTCAAAACATGATCCCGTCCCTCGATTTCGCCGGAAAGCTCATTTTGAAAAACAGGTGTTCATTGTTTAAAAATCCTGACGGTCACGGGGGCAGCCTCACCGCGCTGCGGACCTCCGGTATGATCACTGAACTTGAGAGGAGAGGAATTGAAACTGTTTCATACTTCCAGGTTGATAATCCTCTTGTTAAAATAATTGATCCTGTTTTTATCGGTTTTCATGTCATGGAGGAGTCTGAAATATCCAGTA
>ENA-UPTA01003329-UPTA01003329.1-activated-sludge-metagenome-genome-assembly--contig:-NODE-3329-length-15864-cov-6.194256_pt1 | contig 15864 bp, 7 predicted proteins | sample MGYA00238184_ERZ773361 | MGnify/ENA primary metagenome ERZ773361 (study PRJEB29100, sample SAMN05720205) | activated sludge metagenome | isolation source: anaerobic digester from wastewater...
GGCCGGTCGCCGATCGCGCAGCCGCCGGGCATCGAGACCTCCACCCGCCCGCACCGCGCCAGCAGCGGCCCGAGGATGCACACGCTTGCCCGCATCTTGCGAACGATATCGTACGGGCCGATGGGGTTCTCGATCTTCGTCGCGTCGATGGTGAGGACGCCGTCCTCTCGGCGCTCGACCTTGCAGCCCAACTGGTCGATCAGCTCCTTGCAGACGCTGATATCCGCCAGCCGGGGCACGCCGAGCAGCGTCGAGGCGCCGGGCGCCAGGAGAGCCGCCGCCATGATCGGCAGCGACGCGTTTTTCGATCCGTTCACGTCCACGTGGCCGGTCAGTCGGACCGGACCTTCTATGCGAAATACATCCATGTTTCGATTTGCTATTTAGAATTTGCGATTTACTATTGAAGACCCTGTGGACGACCGGTTACCCTCCCGACCGTCCCTGGTTCACTATAGAGAAGATACGTGCCCGCCGGGCAATTGTAAATAGGAAATCCGAGATCGGATGTCGCAAGGACTCGAACAACAAACCGCGCCGGCCACTGCGGCCGACTTGATCCCCATCGCGCTCGGCGTTGCCCTGTTCGCCTGGTGGTTGCTGAGCACCTCCCTCGGTCGCAAGGCCCTGGTGGATTCGAAACCCCGTCGAAACAGTATGGTTTTCCTGATGCCCTTTCTCGTGTTCTTCCTCTGGCTCCTGAGCACATACACGCTGGGCGCCTTCGGCGGCCTGCTTGCCGGTGGGCTCGAAGACTGGAAGGCCATGTTCCTGACCAGCCTCTTCTCCACCGGCGGTTCCCTGGGAACCGTCGTCTTCGTCCTTATCGTGGCCAAGGTCAGCTTTGCCCGCGGCCTGAAGGGTTTTGGCCTGCATTTTCGGACCATCCCGAAGGACCTGGTCCACGCCTTCCTCACCCTGGCGGCCGTCTGGCCGCTCGTCATGGCGATGATGAGCCTGACCATCCTCGTGATGAAGCATTTCGACCAGTCCTTCGAGGTGCCCCAGCATGAGGCCCTGGAGGTGATCACCGAATCTCCCTCGGTGGCGTTGCAGGTTCTCATAGTTGCCTTGGCTGTGCTGGTTGCCCCGCTGGTGGAGGAACTGATGTTTCGCGGTCTATTCCAGTCGATGATCCGGTCTTACCTCGGCCGGCCGTGGGTCGCCATCGCGATTACGTCGGCCCTGTTTGCGACGATCCACACGAACCAAGAGCACTGGCCGGCTTTGTTCATCCTGGCCCTGGGCTTGGGCTACAGCTACGAGAAGAGCAACTCGCTGCTGCGGCCCATCTTCATGCATGCCATGTTCAACGGCATCACGATTATCGCCGCACTTGTCGAATCCCAAAGGGCCTGACTGCGCCTCACGCGTTCCATCGCAGAAACGCAGAGTACACGGACGCGAGGACAATTGCGTGTGGGAGGGACGCCGGTCTGGTGGGTTTTTGAAAAAAAGTTCGAGCGGGCCATCGGGTGATGGCCCGCTCGATAACAGGGCGAGTTTGTCGACAGGTTCGGGTTGTACGATCGTGGCTACAGACAGGCACGCATCACATAGGAGGTCCAGTAGCCGGTGATCTGGCACCAGACTTCCGGGTCGTATACGCAGGGCGATTCATCTATCCGGACCATGACGTGCGGGTCGCACGTGCCGCTGTCCACGCTGCCACAGATCCATCGCTCGTAGTAGTATCTGAAGACTCCGTCGCAGGTCACGTACCATTCAACGTCGCAGCCTGTGTAGTAGAATTCCTGATAGCGCGTGTTGCATGTCCAGTAGCCGGCGGCGATCTCCTTCGCATCGGCGTCGGAAAGGGCGGGCAGTCGACTTGAAAGAGGCTGGTCGGAGATCAGCAACGCCGTGCCCGCGGACCAGTTCATCGGGAACAGATGCACGTTCTGCCGGTAGTAGAACATCTTGCTCGACAGGTCGACGAGCCAGACGAAACGCTCGTCCACTCGGTCGAGGACGACGAAATGGTTCTTGCCGGGCAGATGCAGAATGGCTTTTGTTGCCCCCAGGGTTTTCAGGGTCGCCAGATCGGTCGTTACGACGTTCGCGTAGAGCCCGAGATTCCGGGCAGCCTGCCTCAGGTCATACAGGCTCGTGCGACCGTCGGCCTGGACGAGACTCGCCAGAGCGGCGGGAGAGACGGACTTGCCAAACCCGGACGCTGTGTATTCGAGGGCGGCGGTGCCGCAGTTTCGCGGCCGCTTGCGCGCGAAAGCCTCATAGGTCAGTCGTCTGGCGAGCAGCGTCTTCGTATCCGCATCATAGGAATTGACGTAGCTGACAGACGACGCCGTAGCTGGCGAGGCGTATTCGACTATCGCGTCGGCTGCCGGCGATGCCTCAAAGCTGCCCAACGGAGGCGTAGAGACGCTGGTGACCGTGATATCGGTCCAACGTTCGTGGGTTGGCATCCTGTTCTTGGTCGAATCGATCTTCCGGTCGATCACCACCACGCCCGGCACCCACCGATCCGAGACCAGTTGATAATCGGAGTATGTGTAGGTCACAACAATTCCGATTGCGGTGAGCGTGGCGTTCGTGACCGCATAGTCTTTCGACGGGTCGAGGAGTACTTTGGTCACGGAGCCGCTGGAATGCACAATCGTCATCTCGATGAACGCAGCTTTGTCCAGGCTGATCTCTGTGGCCGTTATGTCCGCTTCGGCCAGATTGTCGGTGGAGAACCCCCCGGCGCCCCACGGGATCAGACCGGCCGTCAGCGGTCCGTTGACGATGTGCGGCTTCATGCCCGTCGCGTCGACGAGTGCATGGCCTCCGGAGACGGAATACGTCGTGTACTCCTGTCCATCCCACGTGAAGATCCGGTGATTGTTGAATTCCTTGTGCACGCTGTAGTGGTTGGCCATGTAGTTCCCGTCAAGCCCCGAATCCAGAGCCATCGAGTCGGTCCGGCCGGTCACCGCGACCTCCCAGGAAAACCGCTGCCCGTCGTACTTCACGAGTTCGCTGGTTGTCATGGTGTACGCGTTTTCCAGATCGTAGCGTGCGTTGAATGCTGCGGCTTCCAGCTCCAGTTTCTGCGGATTCTCCGCCACCGTATCGGGCACCGGAGCGGCGCTGATCTTCTGCTGGCAGTCCTTGACCGCCTTGTCGATCGCCGCCTGAATCACGACGGCGTCGGTGGTCTGGGGTCCGCGTTCCTGGTAATGAGTAGCCCGGATTTCGCCGGCGGATATCCAGGCGCTGCGCGGCTGGCTCGTGAGCTGTTTGACGATGTTCCCGATTTCTGTCTCGTCCAGGACGCGTTGACCGAGCGCCGCCGGGGCCAGACAGAGGGATAAGGCCACAATGAACGTATTGATCGCTGTCTTCACAGAATTCTCCTTCCACACAATTGATGATTCTTCCTCACTGCAGTTTCTGCCTTCCAATCGCCCGTAGATTGCAGCTTAGCACACCCTGGTATCTTCCACAAGTTTCCGCGATTGTTTTTCTGCACATTTAACAGATTGCCACCGTGAGGTTCCTCCACGAGCGCTTGGGTTGGGCTTTTCGCCTCGGCGGGTCTCGATATCAACGCTGGCAGGCCGGATTCGACCCGCCACGTTCCGACCGTGATCCTTGAGAGCAAGTCGGATACAATCCGAATTAGCCCCAGCTACGGATGTTTTTCCCCGGCCCGGCAGCGCAGAAAAACTATAGAGAAACGAAATCCGCCCACGATAAGAGAGGAACGATGCCGCGAGGGGGACATGTCGATACATGTCACTCGCTGGATTCCGGGAAGACAGGGAAAGGAAATGGTGTGGTGTCACGACGGCCTGCTGCAGTGCGATATATGATGTGGGGTGTCTTGCTGATTCTGACGATTTGCGGCGCAGATGCGGTTGCGGTGATGCCGATCGTGACGACGGGCAGCGTCAATCCCGCGTATGATCTCAGCCTTCCCTGGGTGGTCGGGTCCGAGCTGATCGTCGGCTATCAGGCGGATGGAACTCTGACGGTCGCGTACACAGCGGATGTCACGACCACCGGGCTGGTTCTCGTCGGTGACAACAATCTTCTGTATGCCGACACGAGCGGCACGCTTTGGATCACCGGTTTGGGCACCACTTTCAGTATCGATCCGAACGGGGAATCCGGGCTCTTCATCGGCCCGCTCGCCGAGGGATTCATGACGGTGGCCGACGGCGCCGTCCTGTCCACCCATGACGCCATCATCGGCGGCAGCCCGGTCCTCAACGAATCGGGGGAAGTCGTGGACGTTGTCGATGGCCAGGGACATGCCACCGTGAGCGGGGGCGCGACCTGGGATCTCGGGAGCAATTCCCTGATGGTTGGAGCCGCCGGATCGGGGGAGTTGACGATCACAGGAAGCGGCTCGTCGGTGACGGACGGCATCTCCGAAATCGGTCTGACCCCGGGTTCAATCGGCGAAGTCGTTGTGGAGGAGTCGGGCTCGTGGTCTCTGAGTGAGGACCTCGTCGTAGGCGTCTGGGGCGAGGGGGCCATGACGATCTCCGGAGGCGGTCAGGTTCAATCCGCCCGAAGTTGGGTCGGAGGGGTGGACGCGAACCCGATGGACTACAACGAGCCGGTCTTTGCCGACTTCGGCGAGCCGAACGGCACTGGAACCGTCGTTGTCGCCGGCGCCGGCTCGCAATGGGACGCCGGGGATGACCTCTACGTGGGCTCCTGGGGCACGGGAACCCTGCAGATCGAAAGCGGCGGCCAGGTCCTCGTCGGCGAACTCTATATCGGCGGCATGCCGATCACGCTGGGAGAAGGAGAGGAACTGACCGAGGACCTTGTCCCGGACGGAACCGGCAGCGTTGCGGTTTCGGGAGCCGGCTCCTTGCTGAACGTGACCGGCGACGACACGCTCTACGTGGGTTACACTGCCGATGGCTCGCTCGACGTGAACGACGGCGGGCAAGTCACTTCCGGCACGGTCATCGTGGGCGCCGCGCCCGGCTCGACGGGCGTCGTGACCGTGGACGGAACCGACTCGCAGTTGGCCTCGGACGACATCATGCTGGTCGGCGTCTGGGGGCAGGGAGAGGTGACCGTCTCGAATGGCAGCGGAATCGACGTGGAGAACCTCGCGCTGGGCGGGGTGGACCCCAACGATACGATGTTGGATACCGCGTTCCTGGAGGCGTTTGGAGATCCCAACGGGACGGGAACCCTGCTGGTGACTGGAACGGGATCGCTGGTGGCCGCAAGCGGCGTGGCCTATGTGGGGTACTCCGGTCGCGGCATCGTCGATGTAAACGACGGCGGCGCCGTGGACACGTCCCAGACGATGATCGGCGTCGCCCCCGGCAGCTACGGTGAAATCACCGTGGACGGAAACGACTCGTCCTGGCTGGTCAGCTCCAACTGCGATTTCGATGCTGAAACCGGGATGTACTCCGGCCTCATGAGCGTCGGCGGATATGGCGAGGGCCGGTTGACGATCCGCAACGGCGGCTACGTCGAAGCTTACGACACAATCTTCCTCGGCGGTTATTCCCCAGGAAATTTCGCGTTCGATGCGAACGCCATAGGCTATGACCCGAACGGAACAGGCGTCATCACAGTGACCGGCTCGGGGAGCACGTTGATCTCCGGCAATATTCTCGTCGGGGGCGCCGGCCAGGGAACGCTCGAAGTCTTGAATGGAGGCCAGGCCGGCGTGAGTACGATGGTCCTGATCGGCGCCGATGCGAACGGCGTCGGCGACGTTTTGGTCGACGGCGACGGCAGCCTCCTGGAGGCAGGCGGGTTCGTGGTTACCGGTGCATACAACGACGGTACGACGACGATTTCCAACGGCGGTGTCATACGGGCCGGAGTGCTGTTTTCCGTAGGCGGTTTCGATCCCAATAGTCTCGGCCTCAACCTGTCGGCCCTCGGGAACGACCCGAACGGAACCGGCACGGCCACTGTCACCGACGCCAACTCGCGAGTGGAGACGTTCGCCGTCAACGTCGGCGACGGCGGCGGTAACGGCGCCCTGAATATCCTCAACGGCGCCACGGTCGCCAGCCAGGTCGGCAACGTGGGCGTGGGCGAGGGAAGCGTCGGTTTGGTGACCGTCGATGGCGACGGTTCCACCTGGCGGCTCTCCGGCGCCGACGCGCCTCTCTTCACGTGGGAGCTCGAAGGCGAGGGCGACCTGGTCGTCTCCAACGACGGTCTCGTCGAGGTCCAGGACCCCTGCGCAATTCTGGCGGTGGCCGATACGATCACGGTCGGGTCCGAGGGGGAGGCCACATTGACCATCACCGATGGCGGAACCGTCGTCTCGGGTTCCGTCATTCTGGGTGGAACGAATCCCGAATACGAGAGCCTGGCGGACTACCTGGATCCCAACGCGAACCTGGGGACCGGAATCGGCTTTGCGACGGTCAGCGGGGCCGGGTCCTCGTGGACCACCGGCACTATGAACGTGGGGTTTTCGGGCGGCGGCAGCCTGACGATTTCCTCCGACGGCCGGGTGACCAATGAATCCGGCTGGATCGGCGTCATGCCCGACAGCGCCGGTATAGTCGAGGTCAACGACGCCAATTGGGTGAACACCGGCAATCTCACGGTCGGCGCCTGGGGCTACGGGCAACTCGACATCACAGGAGGCGGCACGGTCACCGCCGGCGAGGTCTTTATCGGGGGCTCCTCTTTTGAGAGCCTTGAAGCGAGTTACGAGCCGAATCTGGTTCCGAACGGCATGGGACAGATCACGGTCGCCGGGTCCGGGTCCGAGCTGGCCGTCACAGGTCCCAATGCCCTGTATGTGGGCTATTCCGGGACCGGTCTGCTCGACGTCACCGACGGCGGCAGCGTCACTGCAGCAGCCGTGATTCTCGGAGCATCGCCCGAAAGCGAAGGCGGCTTGATAATCGACGGCGGAACACTGTCTGCCAGTTCGGATATGGTCGTCGGCGCCTGGGGCGAAGGCGCCCTGATGGTTTCCGACGGCCATGCTGCCATGAGTTCGCTCTTCATCGGTGGTTTCGATGCGAACGACGCTCCCGAGGGATTTCCGGAAGTCCCGGGGGATTCCAACGGGATCGGCGAGGTCACGGTGACAGGAGAAGGCTCGGTAATCGAGGTGAACGCTGTCGGCGCTCTCCATGTAGGGTACGGCGGGCAGGGCGAACTCCACGTTCTCAACGGCGGAACGCTGACCAGTCCGGATAGTTTCATCGGCACAACCTCCGACGGCGCAGGGTGGATGGACGTGAACGATGGAACCTGGGTGAATGACGGGAATCTGACCGTCGGCGGCCAGGGCCACGGCGTCCTGGTGATCGAGAACGGCGGCGGGGTGCAAACCAGCAACTCGGTCTACCTGGGAACCGGCACAGACGGCCATGGAATCGCTGTCGTGATGGACGAGGGTTCTCTGTGGGATATTGGCGAGTCCGTCTACGTCGGCGGGAATGACGCAGGCAGCGTCGGGCAAGGCGTCCTGATCGTCGGGGACGACGCCGGGCTGGTGGTCCACGACGAGCTTTACGTCTGGGACACCGGCACCCTCGGCGGCGGCGGCGCGATCACCGTCTCGTCGCTGACCACGCTCCACAACTATGGAACGATCTCGCCGGCGGGCGACAATGACGAGATCGGCGTCTTGACGGTCCACGGCGCAGTGGTGTTCCACGACGGCTCGACATACGCAGTCGACATCAACGACACCGGCAGCGACAAGCTGGTGGTCGATGGCGACGTGACGATCGAGGGGGGCACGGTCCAGGTCGAGTCCGAGGGCACGATCCACGGCGAGCGCGAGTACGAGATTCTGTCCGCCGACAGCGTCGTGGGCGAGTTCAACGATCTGGACACCGCGTTGCTGGACTTCGTCGTCAGCGACGCCGGCCTGGACTACAACGATACCTCGATCTGGCTGCACGTCACCGCGGCCAACTTCGATGATCCGAACCTCGTGCGGACGGACAACCAGATCGCCGTCGGCGGCGCCCTCCAGCAGATCAGCGTCACGGGTGGCAACAGTGTCACGGATGCGCTGCAGGACGTCGAAACAGCCGGCGAACTTCGGGCCGTATACGACCAGTTGAGCGGCCAGACGCGGACCGCCATCTCGTCGATGACCCTCGCCCATAGTTCCCGGTTCCTCAGCACGGTGACCAACCGCATTTCCACGGCCGGGTCGGGCCGCCTGGCCGGGGCGTTCGACTTCAGCCCGCTGGCCGACGCCGGACCCGACCAGACGCCGGGCGTTGCGAACCATGACGCCGGCGGTCAGGCCTTCGCGGTCGGCAACGGCTCGCCTGTGCTCGCCGACAAGCGGTGGGGTCTGTGGGGCCGGGGCTACGGCGTTTTCGGCGACCGCGAGACCGACGGCGGCGTGCCTGGCTACGCGTACAACGTCTATGGCGGCAGCTTCGGCGTCGACTACCAGTGGACCGAGCGGTTCCTCGCCGGTCTGGTGGGCGGCACATCGCAAGGCGACGCCGATTTCAGCGGCTCCCGAGACAACACCGACTTCGACGCAACACACGTCGGCCTCTACGGCAGCTACCTGTGCGGCCCGTGGACCATCGACTCCGTCGCGACGTACGCCGACCTGAACTATGACACCGAGCGTTTCGTCGACGCGCTGGGCGAGAGGCTCGACGGCGACGCGGACGGTCAGGAATACGCCGCCTATGTGGAAGGCAGTCGCAGCTATGACCTGAGCCCGAGGCTTCGGCTGGCGCCCCTGGCCTCGCTGCAATACACCTATGTGAGCGTGGACTCCTACACGGAAACCGGCGGGACCGGCGCCTTGTCGTTCGACGACGAGACGCACGAATCCGTCCGCGGCTCGCTCGGCGCCCGACTGACCCGCCGACTGATCGAAAGCATGGGGAGTTTCCAGGCCGATCTCCAGTTGCGAGGCCGCTGGGTCCACGAGTTTGGCGACGCCTGCTCCAGCGTCGATTCTTCTTTCGCCAGCGATCCAACGGTCGTGTTCGACATTCGGGACGAGGACATCTCGCGCGACAGCGCGATCCTGGGCGCGGGCCTGCTTGCGAGACTGAACAAGCGGACCCAGGCCTGTTTCGACTACGATGCCCGTCTCAACAGCGACGAATCGTCGCACATCCTGAGCGCATCGCTGCAATACCGCTGGTAAGCCGCACGATGACCGCGTCCAGGATCAGCCTTTTGAGTCCGGTGGGCCACACCGTTCGGGCAACGTCAGGGGGGAATGCGCCGGACATCCTCGGAGGGATCCTGTTACGCGTTCACTTTTCAACAGGGTGGCGATTCCCGACGAGATAGCCGAGACAAAACGTCATGGCTGTTGCAATGGGGAAATGCCAGGGCCAGGCCAGCGTGATGTGCACGGGCCGCCCGTCCGGCGCAGCGCCGACGACAGCCAGACTGAGGATCAAAACCAGCAGGACCGCCAAGCCGATGTAGAGAATCTTCTCAGGCTGCTGCTGAAGTCGGCGAAAGGCCTGGGCCAGCAGAATCCCCGAGGCCGCCACGACAATCCATTGCGCAGCCGCCTGATGCCAGCTCAGGGCAAAGACCATCAGCATGGACAAAGGGACGCCCCACAGCAGGCCCAGGTCGTCGCGACGCGTCGGCAGGAAGGCCAGCAGGAATACGCCCAGTAAGCCGCCGTAGGTATAGGCGGCCATGGCCAGCGCGAACTGAATTAAATCGGCGTACGAACGGGCGATGACGTCGCAGTAGATGGCAAAGGCGGTCAGCAGCACGCCCCAGATCAGGATGATGACGCGAGAAGCCCTGATGTAATGGCGTTCGGAAGCCTGGGGCTTGAGGAAGGGCTGATAAAGGATGGAGATGGTGGATTGGGACAGGGCCGCCAGGAGCGAGTCGAGCGTGGAGATGGCCGCGGCGAAGATGGCGGCCATGAGCAGGCCGGACAGCAGCGGCGGCATCACGTCGACGATATAGACGGCGAAGACTTTCATGGAGTCGGCATCGATCACGACTCGTTCCGGCGCCGTCAGCGGGACATGGCGGTAGTAGACGAAGACCGCGGCCCCGACGAAGAGCAGCAGGAGGGTGAGCACTTGCGACAGACTGGACCAGACGATGGCCTTGCGCGCGTGCTGGGGACTCTTGCAGGTGAACAGTCGCTGCACCAGCAATTGGTCCGTGCCATGGGAGGACAGGGTCAAGAAACCCAAGCCGATCAATCCGCACCAGAGCGTGTACGCATCATGGGCGTTGAGATTGAGGTTGAGAACTCGAAACTTGCCGGCGTGATGGGCTTCGGAGACGATTGTCGCCAGCCCGCCGTCGACGCTGGTCGCGGCGAACGCCACGGCGGCAACCGCTCCGATGACGAAGAGCAGAAACTGAATCGCGTCGGTCCACACGACGGTTGTGATCCCGCCCATGATGGTCCAGCCGATGGAGACCACGCCAATGATGACGATGGACGTGATGACATCGGTCCCGGTGACGACCTGAAGCGCTTTGGCTGCGATGTAGACGCGGGCGCCCTGGGCGAGGATGCCGCCGATCATGAACAGGCCTGTGGTGATGTTCTTCACGCGAGGACCCAACCTTCGGCCCACGTACTCGTATGGCGAGTAGATTTCACGCTCGTAATAGGCTGGAATGAACAAGTAGCCGATGATGAAGCGGGCCAGGATGGTCCCGAGGGCAAGCTGGATGTAGGTCATGTCGCCGCCGGCGGAGAAGACCAGGGCCGGGACGATGAGGAAGGTCGCAGCCGACAGCTCCGTGGCGATGACGGAGCCGCAAACGGCCGGCCAGGGCAGCTTGCGCCCGCCGAGAAAGAAGTCCTTCATCGATGCCTGCTTGCCCGCCAGCAGCCCGCCCAGCACGGTCGTCAGGACGAGATACGCGACAATGACGAGCCAGTCCCGCGTGGTGAAATTCCGCGAGATGGCATCAAGAGCCGCTCCGACGCGACGGGACTGAATCTCCTGTTCCAAGGCGGCAACGCGCGTCTCGGCTCGCTGAAGCAGGACCTTGTGCTCGCGTGCAACGCGCAGGGCGCCCAGATACACATGCCCCAGGTCGTCATGGCCTTCCATGCGTTCGACAAACGAGGTCCAGCGGGCCGCGGTCTGCGCGAGTTCGTCACGCTTGCCGCGGGCGGCGCGCCACTGTGCTCGCAACTCTTTCAACTCCGCCAGTACGATGTCCTTCTCTTCGCCGCCGACAGCGGCAAGCAGATCGTCATCGGAGATATCCCCTGCGGAGACCTCGGTCGTTCCGGAATCCCCGGTCGCCCCAGGAGGTTGCGGCGCCTCCCAGACCGCGCGAGCGCGGGCCTGCACAACAGCAGGAAACGAACCGATGAAATCGTCGAAGCGGACGGGATCCTGCGACGTCGCCGCGTGGGCCACCGACAAGACCATCAGTGTGACAATCGTCATCAACGGCAAACGAGCGCATGGTCGCAGGTCTGTTGCAGTCATGTTGTCTCTCCTGCATCCACAATGGCCCGTCGCAGAGTCTGGCCGTTCTTTTCCAGGATAACCATCGCCCGGTCGAGGTCCACGCGCCGGAAGTGCATCACGACGGCGGCCTTGAGTTGCCCATCAGCCCGTTTGAGTAGGGCCTGGGCCTGCCGGCGCGACAGGCCGGTCAGTTCCTCGATGATTCGCAACGAGCGATCGCGGAGCTTGTTGTTGACTGCCTGCAAGTCGACCATGAGGTTGCCGTAAACCTTGCCCAGCTTGATCATGGTCGTCGTCGTGAGCGTGTTGAGCACGAGTTTGGTAGCGGTGCCCGCCTTCATCCGCGTCGAACCGGTGACGACCTCGGGACCGACGACCGGATTGATGATGATATCCGCAGGGATCGAGCGGACCGCCTCGGGCGCGCAGGTCACGCAGATCGTCGCGGCGCCGATCCGCCGGGCCTGTCGCAGCGCGCCGTGCACGAAAGGCGTCACGCCGCAGGCGGCCAGGCCCACGACCACATCGCGGGACGTGACGCGTCTTTTGTCGATGGCCGATGCGCCGTCCTGAGGACGATCTTCCGCCCCTTCGATGGAACGGACCAGCGCCTGCCGGCCGCCGGCGATGATGCCTTGTACGAGGGAGCGTTTGACGCCGAAGGTCGGCGGGCACTCGGAGGCGTCCAGGACGCCGAGTCGGCCGCTGGTGCCCGCGCCGACGTAGAAGAGTCGCCCGCCCTGGCGCAGAGAATCGACGATGACGTCGATCGCGGCTGCGATGCTCTTTCGCTGTGTGCCGACCGCCTCGGGTACGGTCCGGTCCTCCGAGTTGATGAGGTCCACGACCTCGAGCGTGGACAACGTGTCGATGTCGGCGCTTTTCGGGTTGCGTTTCTCTGTGGTTGGCAGTTGCTTGCGTGTAGTCATCGTCCCGGCACGATCTTCCCTAATACGACCGGCTCATCCGCCCCCGTGACGCTGGGGACATTGTTGGGGACGCCGTGAATCGTGGCGTACGCCAGAATCGCGAACGAGACGGCCTCCTTGGCATCGACGCTGATTCCGAATTCATCCGTCGAGCGGATTCTAACGCCTTCGAGCCGCTCCTGCAACATGCGAACGAGCGTGGCGTTGTGGGAGCCGCCGCCGCAGAGGATCGCCTCGTCGGGCATTCTCGGCAGGAACCTGCGATAGGCGGTCGCGATGGTGGACGCGGTGAACGCGGTGGCCGTCGCGAGCATGTCCTCCGATGACAACCTCCGCTTGCGGGCCTCGCTATGGAGCCACTCGCAGTACGTCTGCCCGAACTGCTCCCGGCCGGTGGACTTGGGCGGCCGACGCCGCAGGAAGGGATGGCGAAGCATCTCGCTCAAGAGTCCCTCGTGCACGTGGCCCCGGGCCGCCATGGCCCCGCCGTGGTCGAAGTGGCGTTTGCCGTCGGAGAGGATGCGCATCACGCCATCGATGACCATATTGCCGGGCCCGGTGTCGAAGGCCAGGATGGGCTCGTTCGTAGGGTGTGCCGTGCACACCATCTTCCCGCGGACAGGCAGAAACGTCACATTCGCGATGCCGCCGATGTTCTGCACCGCCCGGCACAGCCGCCGGTCGGAGAACAGCACGGAATCCGCGTAGGGCACCAGCGGCGCCCCTTGACCTCCTGCGGCCATGTCGCGAGGCCGAAAATCGGCGACCGTCGTGATCCCGGTCCGCTGGGCGATCCGCGAGGGCTCGCCGATCTGGAGGGTCGAGCGAATCACCCGCCCGTTATGCCGGGGACCCTGCGGATTGTGCCAGATGGTCTGGCCGTGCGAGCCGATCAGATCGATGGATTGCAGCGGGATGCCGCTCCTGTCGCACAGCGTGACAACCGCCTCGGCGAAGACCTCGCCCAGAGCATGGTTGAGGTGACAGATTTCGTCCACTCTTGCGGTCTCGGGTTGGCACAGATCGAGAATGCTCCTTCGCATCCCGGAGGAATACGCAAACGTCTCGAACGCCAGCACATCGACCTTGCGGCCGCGAATGTCCACGATGGCGACATCGACGCCGTCGGCCGAAGTCCCCGACATCAGGCCGGCCACACGCAGCCGCATCTTCCATCCAGCTTTTGTCGCCGGGTGACCCATACTTATACTGTCCCTTCATGCTGATCGAATTCACTATGCGATCCGATTATAAACGCCCAGCACAGCGTTTCCATCTGAAATGCGGCCATAACAGTCAACTACGATCTGATCATAGATCAGACGCTTTTTGCATCTTCACCTACAGAGGACGGCCGAAGTATCCACCACAAATGTGGCTCATCCGGTTTCAGCGTACTTGCTGATCCAGGCACGCCCGAAGCGAGCGTGCGGGGGAGATTTTCCGCTTTGCGTCAACAGCATGATCCGGACAAGCCAGCGGCGCCCCAGGTGATCGTCGTCGCCATGCCACGGGGCTGCTGTCCTCTCGCAACGTGGGCCCGTGCCCGGGGGCAGGTTACTTGTCTGCAGAGCGAGTCTCCAAACGCCCAAGACCAGCGAAAGGCGACGCCGTGTCGTTCTCCTGTCATGCTATTGGCTCAAAGCGGAAAATCTCGGGGTCTGGGGCAGCAGCCCCAGGAACTGCCGAAGTATGCTGAACCCGGATGAGCCTTATATGTCGCCTCCCGCGCAGTGACAACCGGCGACGAATGGCATTTACACAGGCATGGAGGGATGATATCAATAGGCGGGTCCGCCAATCGGGCGGGAACAATCCGACATTTGGCGTTGAGAGCATGATGGGCATGAAGATCCACAGCGGCAGGATATCGGTTCGCAGGACCTGGCCTTCCGGCGTCTTTCTCCTGGTGTTGTTGGGGTTCTCGACAGACGGATTCGCCCAGGGTCTGCCGCGGGTGGAGCCTGGAATCGAGTACGTTCACCACCGCGTCGGCGCCGGACCGTGGTCGATCCACGTGGTCAAGGTGGATCGGTCCGTTCCGCGATTCCAGTTCGTCTCCACGCTGGCCCAGGACCATGTATACGGACTGGCTTCCGTCCGCGAACAGGTTGTGACGCTCCAGGACAGCCGGGTCCGGCCCATCGTGGCGGTCAACGGCGATTTCTTTGTGATTCGTCCGGGACCCTATCAAGGCGATCCTCTGGGCCTGCATATCGTCCGAGGCGAACTGGTCAGCTCGCCGACGGGGGTCGGTTTCTGGATCGACAGAGACGGTCGTCCTCATATCGGCGAGGTCGCAGCCCGGTTCCGAGCCACCGGCCTGAACGGCCTGGACCTTGCGTTCGGCTTCAATCAGGAACGAGCCGACGGTGCGGCCGTGCTCTATACGCCGACGGTCGGCGCCTCGACACGGACGAACGCCGGGCTTGAACTGATCCTGGAGAAATCCGGTGGAGGCGACTGGTTGCCGCTTCGTGCGGGCAGCTCGTATCGTGCGAGGGTGGCGGCTCTCGTAGAGCAGGGCAATGCCGAGTTGACGTCGGCGACGATGGTCCTGTCGATCGGGCCCGTTTTGGCGCAGAAGCTGGCCGCACCGATGTTAGGCGATGTGATCACGCTGGACTTGGCGACCTCGCCCGATCTGACGGGCGCCACGGTGGCCATAGGAGGCGGGCCGATCCTCCTGGACGCGGGCAAATCGCCCGAGTGGTCGGGACCGCAGCCGAGGCATCCGCGGACAGCGCTGGGGTGGAACGATGAACAGTTTGTTCTTGCGGTGGTCGATGGCCGTCAGAGGGATCTGTCGGCGGGGATGACCTGTCCGGAGCTTGCCTCGCTGATGAAGCGGCTGGGCTGCGAATACGCCGTGAATCTGGACGGCGGTGGCTCATCCACGCTCTGGCTGGACGGATGCGTCATGAACTCGCCGTCGGATGGTCGCGAGCGAGCCGTCGCCAATAGTCTGATCGTGGTGGCTGTTGAACCGAACGATGCTGGGGAGGCCGTGGAGAATCGATGATGTCGGACGCCAGGGCAAAGGCAAAAGCGTTTCTGGAACAGGAGAAGGCGTTTCGCTTGGGCGAGCTACTGACGGAGTCGATGCATCCGAAGACGCTCTCGCTTTCACAGACCATCCAGGCGGATGTCCCGGCGGGCGTGCGGATGCTGCAATCGGTGGATGACGACATCCCGGCCGCCCTGGAGCGGATCTTTGCACAGGAATCGTTTACGCGATTGGTCGATGCGTTCCACGAAGCGATGCGGACTGGGCATCGGATCTACTTCACCGGTTGCGGCGCAACCGGTCGGCTGAGCATCCTCCTGGAGGCGGCCTGGCGCGAGTTCTGGCGGCGGACGCAACCGGACGATCCCCGGATGCGGGACCTGTGCATCAGCGTCATGGCAGGCGGGGATTTTGCGTTGATCAAATCGGTGGAGGGGTTCGAGGACTTCCCCGACTTCGGCCGTCGTCAGATCAAGGAGGCGGGTGTGCAACGGGACGACGTCGTCGTCGCGATCACCGAGGGCGGCGAGACGCCGTTTGTCATTGGGACCGC
>ENA-UPTA01003331-UPTA01003331.1-activated-sludge-metagenome-genome-assembly--contig:-NODE-3331-length-15857-cov-10.236679_pt1 | contig 15857 bp, 12 predicted proteins | sample MGYA00238184_ERZ773361 | MGnify/ENA primary metagenome ERZ773361 (study PRJEB29100, sample SAMN05720205) | activated sludge metagenome | isolation source: anaerobic digester from wastewater...
GAGCTCCTGCCCCCACCGGAATCCGCCCAGTCCGACGGTGACCGAGACCAGCGCGAACGCGAGCCCGCCGCCCAGCACCCACCAGTTGACCGGCGGACGCTCGACGCGGGTCTCGGTGCGGGCGTCCACCTCCGCGCGCGCCAGGCCCTGCGCGAACATGCGCGCACGGGCGCGCCGCCGCAGCGCGGTCGCCAGCAGCACCCCCAGCACCGACACGATCGGGATCAGCAGCGCCAGCTCGTGCACCGCGATGTAGGTGTCGAGCCGCGCGCGCTCGGGCAGGTTCTGCACGCCGCGCAGCATCACCACGTTCACCAGCGACACCAGCAGCCCGCCGCCGATGATCGCCACCCGCCCCAGCGTCTGCATCGTCGTGTGCATCGAGCGGCGGGTGTCCTCGGACAGCAGCTGCCCGTCGTCGTCGGCGTGGGGCACGGCCTCCACGGTCATCGCGTCGGCCACCACGTCCTGCATCACGTAGCCGATCGGCGACAGCAGCGCGGCCAGCACGTACCACGCTTCCACGCTCGCGTAGGCCCGCATCGCCGCCGGATCGGCGAGCAGCCCGATCATGATCGTCAGGCTCGCCGCGATCAGGCCCGCGCCGAGATAGACCAGGCCCGCCTTCCAGCGCCAGATCAGGTCGACCAGGTGCCCCAGCGGCATCTTCAGCGCCCAGGGCAGGCCGGCCCAGAACGCGAGCCCGGCGAGGAACTCGGCCGACAGCCCCAGGTAGTCCTTCACGAAGAACGTGCCGACGATGGCCGTCAGGCCGGAGATGCCGGCGGCCAGATAGACCATCAGCGGCGGCAGGAAGGACCAGCGGAGTTCGCGCAGCAGGCGGGGCATTACGGCTTTCGGTGAATGAAAACCGCTGAAGTATCCGCGATCCGACGCCTGCCGGGAAGCGCGCTGCACGTCCGCGCCGTACGACCGCAGCCCGCAGGGGATTTCGCACCTCGAACCCGTCGTGCGGCAGACCCCGCCGGCCGATCGGAACGCCGGCACCGCCCGTACGCGGTGCACTGCGCTAACATCGACGACCGTCCCGGTTGCGGCGCCTCGCCGCACGGGCCTCCGTCGGTCCGGCCCGACGACGCCGCCCGCGTGCGGGCGCACGGCGGATCGGCCCTTCGTCCACGCCCAGCGCGAGCCGCGATGCACGACACCCCGCTCACCGAGAAGATCCTCGCCGCCGTCGACGCCGGCTTCGACGAACAGCTGCGCTTCACCGAGCAGCTCACGCGGATCCCGTCGCTGCGCGGGCAGGAGGCGCCGGCCCAGGACATGATGGCTGCCGCGATGCGCGCGCGCGGCCTCACCGTCGACCGCTGGCGCATCGACGTCGACGACATCCGCCACCTGCCGGGCTTCTCGCCCGTCACCGTGTCCTACGACGACGCCTGGAACGTGGTCGGCGCGCACCGCGCGGCCGAGCCCGCCGGGTGCTCGCTGATCCTCAACGGCCACATCGACGTGGTGCCCACCGGCCCGGCCGACATGTGGACCACGCCGCCGTTCGAGGTGCGCATCGCCGACGGCTGGATGTACGGCCGCGGCGCCGGCGACATGAAGGCCGGGCTCGCGGCCAACCTGTTCGCGCTGGATGCCCTGAAACGCGCCGGTGTCGCGCCGGCCGCCGACGTCTACCTGCAGTCGGTGGTCGAGGAGGAATGCACCGGCAACGGCGCACTCGCCTGCCTGCAGCGCGGCTACCGCGCGCAGGCGGCGCTGATCACCGAGCCGTTCGGCGACGCGCTGATGTCGGCGCAGGTGGGCGTGATGTGGTTCCAGGTCAAGGTGCGCGGCCGGCCCGCCCACGTGGCCTACGCCGGCACCGGGTCGAACGCGATCGAGGCGGCGCTGCCGCTGATCGCCGCGCTGCACGCGCTCGAGCACCGCTGGAACGCGCAGGGCCACCCCGCGTACGCGGGCCACGCGCATCCGATCAACTTCGTCGTCAGCAAGATCGAAGGCGGCGACTGGACCTCCTCGGTGCCGGCCTGGTGCACCTTCGACATGCGCATCGGCATGTTCCCCGGCATGGAGCTGGCGGCGGTGCGCCGCGAGGTCGAGGACACGATCGCGCAGGCCGCGCGCAAGGACGCCTTCCTCGCCGCGAACCCGCCCCAGGTGGTCTATCACGGCTTCCAGGCCGAAGGCTACGAACTGCCCGCGGGCACCGAGGCGCAGGCCACGCTGGCGCGCTGCCACGAGCGCGTCACCGGTGCGCCGCTCGGCACCATCGCCAGCACCGCGACCACCGACGCGCGCTTCTTCGGCCTGTACGCCGACACGCCGGCGCTGGTATACGGCCCCACGGCGGAGAACATCCACGGCTTCGACGAGCGCGTCGAGATCGAATCGATCCGCCGGCTCACCCGCACCGTCGCGCTGTTCATCGCGGACTGGTGCGGCACGCGCCCGCTGAGCTGACGCCGCCCGATACGCCCGATACGCCTGACACTGCCGAAACCGGCGAGACCGCCGCAACCGCCGAACACCGCCGCACCGAGGACCTTCACCATGAACGCCCCGATGAACGCCCCGATGAACACCATCGCCCGCATCTCCGAGTTCCACGCCGAGCTCACCGCCTGGCGGCGCGACCTGCACGCGCACCCCGAGCTGGGCTTCGAAGAGACCCGCACGGCCGACCTGGTCGCGCAGCGGCTCGAGCAGTTCGGCATCGAAGTGCACCGCGGCGTCGGGCGCACCGGCGTCGTGGGGGTGCTGCGCAACGGCAGCGCGAAGAAGGCGATCGGGCTGCGCGCCGACATGGATGCGCTGCCGATCGACGAGACCAACGGCTTCGACCACCGCTCGCAGCACAAGGGGCGCATGCACGCCTGCGGTCACGACGGCCACACGACGATGCTGCTGGGCGCGGCGCGCTACCTGGCGCAGACGCGCAACTTCGACGGCACCGTCCACTTCATCTTCCAGCCCGCCGAGGAAGGCCTGGGCGGCGCGCAGGCGATGATCGCCGACGGCCTGTTCCGGCGCTTTCCCTGCGACGTGCTGTTCGGCATGCACAACCGGCCCAAGCTCGCGGTCGGCCGCTTCAACGTGCGGGCCGGGCCGATGATGGCGGGCGGCGCGTTCTTCGACATCGACGTCACCGGCGTGGGCGCGCACGGCGCACGTCCCGAGACCGGCGTCGACGCGGTGATGGTGGGGGTGCAGATCGCCTCGACCCTGCAGACCATCGTGTCGCGCAACGTGCGCCCGGTCGACACGGCGGTGCTGTCGATCACGCAGTTCCACGCGGGCGACGCCTACAACGTCATCCCCCAGACCGCGCGGCTGTCGGGCACGGTGCGCGCGTTCTCCAAGGACGTGATGGCGCTGGTCGAGCAGAACATGCGCCGCGTGGCCGACGGCGTCGCCGCCTCGATGGGCGCCAGTGCCAGGGTCGATTTCCGCGTGAACTTCGCGCCGCTGGTCAACGACCCCGAGCAGGCCGAGTTCGCCGCGGCCATCTGCGCCGAGCTGGTCGGCGCCGACAAGGTCGACCGCGCGCCGGCCCTGGTCATGGCGTCGGAGGACTTCTCCTACATGCTCGAGCAGGTGCCCGGCTGCTTCATCAACATCGGCAACGGCGACGCCGAGGGCGGCTGCGAGGTGCACAACCCGGCCTACGACTTCAACGACGCCGCGATTCCGCTGGGCGCGTCGTTCTTCGCCCGCGCCGTCGAGCGCTACCTGGCATGACGACGATGTCCGGACGGATCCGCACCGGCGTCGCACGCGGCGTCGCACGCGGCGTCGCCGCGTGTCTCGCGCCATGAGCGCCCCCGGGTTCGACGGTCTGGCGATCGGCCCGGCCGACGTCGAAGCGGCCGCCGCACGGCTGGACGGGGTTGCGCACCGCACGCCGGTCCTCACCTCGCGCACCGCCGACGAACGCACCGGCGCGCAGCTGTTCTTCAAGTGCGAGAACCTGCAGCGCATCGGCGCGTTCAAGTTCCGCGGCGCCTACAACGCGCTGGCACGGCTGCCCGACGCGCAGCGCCGGGCCGGGGTGATCGCCTTCTCGTCGGGCAACCACGCCCAGGCGATCGCGCTGTCGGCGCGACTGCTCGGCATGCCCTCGGTGGTGGTGATGCCGGCCGATGCGCCGGCGCTCAAGATCGCCGCCACGCGCGGCTACGGCGCCGAGGTCGTGCTGTACGACCGCTACACCGAAGACCGTGAAGCGATCGGCGCCCGCATCGCCCGGGAACGCGGCATGACGCTGGTGCCCCCGTACGACCATCCGGACGTGATGGCCGGCCAGGGCACGTCGGTGCTCGAACTGATCGACCAGGTCGGGCCGCTCGACGCGCTGGTGGTGTGCCTGGGCGGCGGCGGCCTGCTGTCGGGCTGCGCCGTGGCCGCGCATCATCGCGCGCCCGGCGTGCGGGTGTTCGGCGTCGAGCCCGCGGCCGGCAACGACGTGCAGCAGTCGCTGCGCAGCGGCCGGCGCGTGCGCATCGACGTGCCGCACACCATCGCCGACGGGGCGCAGACGCAGCAGGTGGGCGCCCTCACGTTCCCGGTGATCCAGCGACTGGTCGAGGACGTCGTCACGGTCGACGACGTGCAGCTCGCGCGCACGATGCGCTTCTTCGCCGAGCGCATGAAGCTCGTCGTCGAGCCCACCGGCTGCCTGGCGGCGGCGGCGCTCCTCGAAGGCGTGCTGCCGCTCCCCGGACTGCGCGTGGGGATCATCGTCAGCGGCGGCAACATCGCGCTCGAGCGCTATGCCGAACTGCTGGTGCGCGATCCGTAGCGCGCACCGCCACCGGACCCCACGCACCGCGACCCCGTACCGCACCCCCCCGCACCGCAGCCGCGTCGCATCCGCCACCGGGGCCCTGCGCAGCCGCGCCGCGCGCACCGCCGATCCGGGCGTCGGGTGCACCGGGGCGCGGCGGCCGCGGCGGCACGTGGTGCACGGCGCGGCCCGAGTGCCATCGCATCGCCCCCGGACAACACACGAATACAACCTCCAGGAGACCTCATGACCGCCCCCTCCCCCAGCCCCGCCACCGCCGACCCGGAGGATCACGGCCCCCTCACCGGCGTGCGCGTGATCGACCTCACCCAGGTGCTGATGGGCCCGTTCTGCACGCAGCTCCTGGGCGACTTCGGCGCCGACGTGATCAAGATCGAGCCGCCCTCGGGCGACACCTCGCGCGGCATCGGACCGATGAAGTCGCCCGGCATGGGCCACGACTTCCTGCACATCAACCGCAACAAGCGCGGCATCGTGCTCGACCTCAAGCATCCCGAGGGCCTCGCGGCGATCAAGCGTCTGGTCGAGACCGCCGACGTGCTGGTCTACAACGTGCGCCCGCAGGCGATGGCCCGCCTCGGCCTGCAGTACGAGGCGCTGGCCGAGATCAATCCGCGCCTGATCTACGTCGGGGTCTTCGGCTATGGCCAGGACGGCCCGTACGCGGCCAAGCCCGCGTACGACGACCTGATCCAGGGCGTGATCGGGCTGCCCTCGCTGATCGCCCAGGTCGGCGACGGCGTGCCGCGCTACGTGCCGCTGGCGTTCGTCGACCGCACGGTCGGCCTGGCCGCGGTGAACGCCGTGACGGCCGCGCTGTACCGGCGCGAGAAGACCGGCCGCGGCCAGCGCATCGACGTGCCGATGTTCGAGACGATGGTGCCGTTCATCCAGGCCGAGCACATGGCGGGCGGCACGTTCAGCCCGCCGCTGGGCCCCGCCGGCTATCCGCGGCTGCTGGCGCGCGAGCGCACGCCCTTCCCGACCAAGGACGGCCACGTCTGCGCGCTGATCTACAACGACAAGCAGTGGCGCAGCTTCTTCAAGCTGATCGGCGACCCCGAGCGCTTCGACCGCGACCCGCGCCTGGCGAACATCGGCGTGCGCACCCAGCACATCGGCGCGCTGTACGCCGAGGTGGCCGAGGTGCTGCGCACCCGCACCACGGCCGAATGGCTCGAGGCGCTCGAGCGCGCCGACATCCCCGCGGTGCCGCTGCACACGCTCGAGTCGCTGCTCGACGACCCGCACCTGAAGGCGATCGGCTACTTCGAGACGGTCGAGCACCCCAGCGAAGGCACGATCCGGCAGATGACGGTGCCGGGCACCTGGTCGGAGTCGAAGCCCGGCATCCGGCGGCTCGCACCGAAGCTCGGCCAGCACAGCGCCGAAGTGCTCGCCGAAGCCGGCTACACGCCGGACGAGATCGCGCGCATGCTGGCCGCGGGCGTGACGCGGCAGGCGCAATGATCCGGTGCCCCATCGCCGGGCGGCGCCGCGGTCCCATCGCCGGGCGGCGCCGCGGTCCCATCGCCGGCCGGCGCCGAGGACCCGACACCGGGCGCCGCCGCCCGGCCGCCCCGCACGGCACCGCTCTAGAATCGTCGCGAGCGACGACCCACGGTTTCGAAGGACGGACGACATGGATGCACTGAACATCAACCCCTGCACGCTCGACGCGGGCTGCGAAGCCCTGCGCCTCGAGGTGCGCGAGTTCCTCGCCGAGAAGCTCGCCAACCACCCGCCGCGCTCGCGCGCGAAGAACTGGACCGACGCCAGCCCCGAATTCAGCCGGGCGCTGGGCGCGCGCGGCTGGATCGGCATGACCTGGCCGAAGGAGTTCGGCGGCCACGAGCGCACCAGCCTCGAGCGCTACGTGGTGCTCGAGGAGCTGCTGGCGGCCGGCGCGCCGGTGGCCGCCCACTGGATCGCCGACCGCCAGAGCGCGCCGCTGCTGATGCGCTACGCCGATCCGGAGGTGGCGCGCAAGGTGGTGCCGGGCATCGCCCGCGGCGAGACCTACTTCTGCATCGGCATGAGCGAGCCGAACTCGGGCTCGGACCTCGCGTCGATCCGCACCAAGGGCGAGAAGATCCCCGGCGGCTGGCGCATCAACGGCAGCAAGGTGTGGACCTCGTTCGCGCAGCACGCGCACTACATGATCGCGCTGGTGCGCACCGACTCGAGCGCGGCGAGCAAGCACTCGGGCCTCACGCAGTTCATGATCGACATGAAGACGCCGGGCCTGACGGTGCGTCCGATCATCAACCTCACCGGCGAGCACGACTTCAACGAGATCTTCCTCGAAGACGTCGAGGTGCCCGACAACCACGTGATCGGCGCCCCGGGCGACGGCTGGAAGCAGGTCACCGCCGAGCTGGCGTTCGAGCGCAGCGGCCCCGAGCGCTACCTGTCGAGCACCCAGCTGGTGGCCGAGATGGTGGGCGCCGCCGACGCGGCCAACCCGCGCCACCGCGTCGCGCTCGGCCGGCTGGTCGCCAGCTACGCGGCGCTGCGCCAGATGTCGCTGGGCGTGGCCGGCATGCTCGCCCGCGGCGAGAACCCCGCGCTGCAGGCCTCGCTGGTGAAGGACGTGGGCGCGGTGCTCGAGCAGGGCATCCCCGAGATCGCACACGACCTGTTCGGCGGCTCGCTGCTCGACCCCGACTCGAGCCTCGCCGACGTGCTGGACTACACCACGATGTCGGCCCCCTCGTACTCGCTGCGCGGCGGCACCCGAGAGATCCTGCGCGGCATCATCGCGCGCGGACTGGACCTGCGATGAGCACCTCGAGCACCCACATGAACGACGACACCCCCCAAGGCAGTGAACTGCAGCGCATGTTCGCCGACAGCGCCGAGCGCCTGTTCTCCGAGAACGTCACCAAAGCGCAGATCGAACGCGTCGAGCGCGGCACCTGGCCGGACGACCTCTGGAAACTCGCCACCGACGGCGGCTTCACCCTCACCACCGCGCCCGAGGCCGCCGGCGGCGTCGGCGGCACGTGGGCCGACGCCTATCCGATCCTGCGCGGACTCGGCTACTGGCGCGTGCCGCTGCCGCTGGCCGAGACGATGGCCGGTGCGTGGCTGCTGGCGCAGGCCGGCCTCGCCATCCCCGACGACGGCGCCACGCCGATCACGCTGATCGAACAGGGCCGGCAGTCGCAGCTCGCCGCGCGGCTCGACGGCGGCACGCTGGTGCTCGACGGACACGCGCACGGCGTGCCCTGGGCGCGCCACAGCCGCCATGCGGTCGTGTCCCTGCGCCTGCCCGATCCGGCCGACGGCCGACGCAAGCCGCAGCCGGTGATCGCCCTGCTCGCGCTCGACGGCAACGCCGGCGTCACGGTCACGCCGCAGGAGAACATCGCCCGCGAGCCGCGCGACAAGGTCGCCCTGCAGGGCGCCCGCTGCGTGGGCTGGGCCGCATGCGGCACCGCGTTCGGCGCCGAGCCCGTCTGGACGCTGGGCGCGCTGCTGCGCTGCGCGATGATGGTGGGCGCGGCCGAGTCGGTGCTCGCCCAGTCGCTGCAGTACGCCTCCGAGCGCGTGCAGTTCGGCAAGCCGATCGGCAGCTACCAGGCGATCCAGCACACGCTGGCGATGCTGGCCGGCGAGGTCGGCGCGGCGCGCATGGCCACGCGGATCGCGTTCGACGCGGCAGGCACCGAGTCGACCCTGTTCGACGTGGCCGCGGCCAAGGTGCGCGCCGGCGAGGCCGCCACGCGGCTGGGCGCGGCCACCCACCAGGTGCACGGCGCGATCGGCTTCACGTACGAGCACACGCTGCACTTCGGCACGCGGCGCCTGTGGGCCTGGCGGGCCGACTTCGGCGCCGACGCCGAGTGGGCCGATGCGCTCGGCGCCGCGATGATCGCCGCGGGCGCCGACGGCTTCTGGCCGGCGATCACGGCGCGGATGCTGGCCCCGCAGGGCTGACCGGCGACCGGCATCGGGACGGTGGTGCGCCCGGCGCGCCCCCGTCCCGCATCGTCACTCACTGCACGGTCACCCGCCGCGCCCCGCACACGCGACCCGCACCGTCAGCCGCGCCCCTTCAGGAATCCGTCCAGGAAGCTGACCAGGTTGTCGCCAAGTTCCGGACCGAGGTAGCCGCCTTCCTGCACCAGCACCGTCGGCAGCCCCATGGCGCCGATCTTCGCGGCCATCCGGCCGAAGCCCGCGGGCGTGATCTTCATGCCCTGCAGCGGGTCGCTTTCCGAGGCGTCGAGCCCCAGGGCCACCACCAGCACTTCGGGCGCGAAGCGGCGGATGTGCTCGATCGCACGCTCGCCCGCCGCCAGCCACGGCGCATCTCCGGTGCCCAGCGGCAGCGGCAGGTTCAGGTTGAACCCTTCGCCCGCACCAACGCCGCGCTCGTGCGCGTGGCCCCAGAAGAACGGATAGAAGCCGTGCGGGTCGGCGTGGATCGACACCGTCAGCACGTCGCTGCGCGCGTAGAAGATGCCCTGCGTGCCGTTGCCGTGGTGCACGTCGACGTCGAGGATCGCCACGCGGCGGTAGCGGCTGCGCAGGTGCTGCGCGGCGATCGCCGTGTTGTTCAGGAAGCAGAACCCGCCGGCCATGTCGGCGTACGCGTGATGCCCGGGCGGGCGGCACAGCGCATACGCCTCGCGCGCGCCGTCGAGCACGCGCTGCGCGGTCGTGACCGCGACCTGCGCGCCCGCGTACACGCCGTCCCAGGTGTGCGGCCCGATCGGGCAGGCGCCGTCGACCTGGTGCCAGCCGGCACGTCCGACGATGCTGCGCGGATAGGTGGGCGGCGTGTGCGCCGGGTGCGCCGGATGGATGTTGGGGATGACCTCGGCGCCCGCGCCTTCGAGCAGCCGCCACTCGCGCTGCGCGACCTGCAGGAAGTCGAGATAGTCGGGCGTGTGGATGTCGGCGATCGGGGCCAGGCCGAAGTCGTCGGGCGGCGCGATGGCATGGCCGGCACGCCGTGCGGCGGCCAGCAGGATGTCGGCCCGCGCCGGCTGCTCGGCACTCTGGCGCTTCTCGCCGCGCACCAGGAAGAACTTCGGGTCGTGCAGCGCGTGGCGGTCGGTGTGGATGATCTGCATGGTCGGACGTCGCTCCGTGGCGGCAGGCAAGGGGGTCGTGCCATCAGCGGCACTCATACCACGCAGCGCCATCCGCCCGGAAGCCGGCGATCTCGAAAGCCGTGACGTCGCCCGGCCGCCGTGACCTCGGCCCGGCCGCGCTATCCTCGAACGGTCACGGACGCCCCCCGCGCGTCCGCCCTCACCTGCGACCTCCGGAGACGACCCCCATGAGCAGCACCCCCACGCCCCCCGCACGCCCCCAGACCCCCATCCGCTCCGACATCGGCTGGAGCACCACCGACCGCATCGGCGTGTTCGGCCGCGACCTGGTCAACGATCTCATCGGCAAGGTCAACCTGGGCGACATGGGGTTCCTGGAGATCACCGGGCGCCTGCCGAACGAACGCGAGTCGGTGATGTTCAACGCGATCTCGGTGACGCTGGTCGAGCACGGCATGACCCCGTCGGCGATCGCCGCGCGCATGACCTACACCGGCGCGCCCGAGTCGATGCAGGCCGCGATGGCCGCCGGCCTGCTGGGCCTGGGCAGCGTGTTCGTCGGCTCCACCGAGACCTCGGCGCGCATGCTCACCGAGGCGATGGCCGCACGCGCACCGGGCCAGAGCCTGGAGGCGCTGGCCGAGGCCACCGTGGACCGCATGGCGCGCGACAAGCAGCAGATCCCGGGCGTGGGCCACCCGATCCACAAGCCGATCGACCCGCGCACCCCGCGCCTGTTCGCGATCGCGCAGGCGCAGGGCTTCCACGGCGACTACATCGCGCTGCTGCAGCTGATCGCACGCACCGGCGAACAGCGTCTGAACCGTCCGCTGCCGATCAACGCCACCGGCGCGATCGGCGCGATCTGCTGCGAGATGGGCATTCCGTGGCAGGCCTGCCGCGGCATCGCGGTGATGTCGCGCGCGGTCGGGCTGATCGGCCACCTGATCGAGGAGAGCCGTCAGCCCACCGGCCGCGAGCTGTGGCGCCGCGTCGACGACGAGGCCAGCGCGCACATGAAGGGACGCTTCAGCGGCGAGTGACCCGCCCTCAGCCCTGCGCGAGCCGGTGCCCGTGCTCGCGCGTGGCGTGGAACTTCACCTGCGGCCAGTGCTCCATCGAGACACGCAGGTTGTACTGGTTGGTGGCGAGGTACACCGGGTTGCCGTCGATGTCGCGCGCCATGCGCAGCGCCTGCTCGGTCTCGAACTTCTTGCGCGTGCCCTCGTCGGGGAACACCAGCCAGCGCGCCGTGTGGATGTCGGCCGCATCGTAGACGGCGTCGACCTGGTATTCGGTCTGCAGGCGCTGCGCGACGATCTCGAACTGCAGCGGCCCCACCGCACCCAGCAGCGTCTGCCCCATCTCGGTCTCGAAGACCTGGATGGCGCCCTCCTCGCCGAGCTCGTGCAGACCCTTGTTCAACTGCTTGGCCTTGAACGGATCCTTCGGCCGCGCCATGCGGAACAGCTCGGGCGCGAAGTACGGAATGCCCTTGAAGCCCAGCGCCTCGCCTTCGGTCAGCGTGTCGCCGATCTGCAGCTGCCCGTGGTTGTGGATGCCGATGATGTCGCCGGCGACGGCGCTCACGCTGGCCACCCGCTCGTTGGCCATGAAGGTCAGCGCGTTGGCGATCTTCATCTCGCGGCCCAGCCGCAGGTGGCGCACCTTCATGCCGGGCACGTAGCGGCCCGAGCACACGCGGAAGAACGCGATGCGGTCGCGGTGGCGCGGGTCCATGTTCGCCTGGATCTTGAACACGAAGCCGGTGAACGCCGGCTCGTCGGGCTGCACGCTGCGCACGCCGGCGTCACGCGGCTGCGGCGACGGCGCCCAGTCGACGAGCGCCTGCAGGATCTCCTGCACGCCGAAGTTGTTGATGCCCGAGCCGAAGAACACCGGCGACTGCCGGCCGGCCAGGAACAGCTCGAGGTCGAACGGCGCGCTGGCCCCGCGGATCAGCTCGACGTCGTCGCGCAGCGCGGCGACCTCGTCCGGGAACAGTGCGTCCAGACGCGGGTTGCCGAGGCCTTCGATGACCTCGGCGTCGTCGCTGCGCCGCTCCTCGCCCGGCGTGAAGCGCATCAGCCGATCGGCCAGCAGGTGGAACACGCCGCGGAAGCGCTTGCCCATGCCGATCGGCCAGCTGATCGGCGCGCAGTCGATCTTCAGCACTGACTCGATCTCTTCGAGCAGCTCGACCGGCTCGCGCACCTCGCGGTCGAGCTTGTTCACGAAGGTGATGATCGGCGTGTTGCGCAGCCGGCAGACCTCCAGCAGCTTGATCGTCTGCGCCTCCACGCCCTTGGCCGCGTCGATCACCATCACCGCGGCGTCCACCGCAGTCAGCACGCGGTAGGTGTCCTCGGAGAAGTCCTCGTGACCGGGCGTGTCGAGCAGGTTGATCGTGTGGCCGGCGTACTCGAACTGCATCACCGAGCTGGTGACCGAGATGCCGCGCTGCTTCTCGACCTCCATCCAGTCGGAGGTGGCGTGGCGCGAGCTCTTGCGCGCCTTCACCGTGCCGGCGAGCTGGATCGCGCCGCCGAACAGCAGCAGCTTCTCGGTCAGCGTGGTCTTGCCCGCGTCGGGGTGGGAGATGATGGCGAACGTGCGTCTGCGCTTGACTTCACTGAGGATCTGCTCGTTCGACATCACCCGAATACCTCGTCAGGTACACCGCTGTGTACACATTGCCAATCCCGCTCCATCCGAGCGATTCTGCATAATAACCTAAATATTGCTTGACATCAAAACCTAGAACTTATAAAACATGAAACCCTAAGAATCGCGAGACCACCGTTCCCGGAAGATGGCCACCCCCGCCGACAAGCTCGCCCAGTCACTCGACGCGCTGAAAGCGCTTCAGGACACGAGGGCCGTTGCGATCCGGGCGTCCGATCTCACGCGCGTCCACAGGGAGCGCCTGCTCAGGAACGGCTTCATCCGCGAAGTGATGAAGGGTTGGTACATCCCCGCGCGGCCCGACGGCGCCGCCGGCGAGAGCACCGACTGGTACGCGTCGTTCTGGCCCTTCTGCGCGGCCTACCTGACCGAACGCTTCGCAGACGACTGGTGCTTGGGGGCCGAGCACTCCATCGCCCTGCACACCGGCAACTGGAACGTGCCCCGCCAGCTCCTCGTGCGCGCCACACGAGGCGGCAACAAGCCGACCGGACTGCTGCACGATACGTCGATCTTCGATCTGCGCCTCGAAGTCCCTGCGGCAGCAGATCTCGAGGTCATCGACGGCCTGCGGATCATGCGCCTTCCGGCGGCGCTCATCACCTGCGCACCGGGCCACTTTGCCGCGCACCCGGTCGAGACGCGCGCGGCGCTGGCGATGATTGCCGACGCTTCCGATGTCCTGAGCCGGCTGCTCGACGGCGGGCACAGCAGCATCGCCGGACGACTGGCAGGCGCCTTTCGCAACATCGGACGCCCCCAGATCGCCGAGGCGATCGTCTCGACCATGAAGTCGGCGGGCTACACGGTCCATGAAACCGATCCGTTCGCCGACCGGCCGCCGGTCGCCCTGGGGCCGCGCGAAACCTCGCCCGCCGTCAACCGGCTGCGCATGTCGTGGGCGACGATGCGGCACGCCGTGCTGCAGGCGGGGTTCCCGCCGCCGCCCGGCCTGCCGCGCGATGTCGACGCCTACCTGCATCGGGTCGAGGACGGATATGTCACCGATGCCTATCACTCGCTGTCCATCGAAGGCTACCGGGTGAGCGCTGAACTGATCGAGCGCGTGCGTTCGGGCCACTGGAACCCCGACAGCGAAGCCGACCGCTCGCATCGGGACGCGCTTGCGGCACGTGGCTACTGGCTGGCCTTTCAGAAGGTCAGAGACACGGTGCGCCGCATCGCCCAGGGGGCGAACGCGGGCGAGGCCACGCAGACGGATCACGGCGCGTGGTACCGCGAACTGTTCGGCCCCGGCGTTGCGGCGGGTCTCCTGAAGCCCGGCGACCTTGCAGGCTACCGGAACGGCCCGGTCTACATCCGGCAGTCCATGCACGTCCCGCCGCGCGCCGAAGCGGTGCGCGCGCTGATGCCCGCCCTCTTCGACCTGCTGCGCGACGAACCCGACGTGTCGGTGCGCGTGGTGCTCGGACATTTCTTCTTCGTGAACATCCATCCGTACTTCGACGGCAACGGTCGGATGGGGCGCTTTCTGATGAACGCGATGCTGGCGTCGGGCGGCTACCCCTGGACCGTCATACCGGTGACGGAACGAACGCGCTACATGAGCGCGCTCGAAGCGGCGAGTGTGCAGGGGGACATCCGGCCGTTTGCGGGGCTGGTGGCGGAACGGGTTGCACGCGGCTGAAGCCCCCTCAGCCCGTCACCGGCCCGAAGAACGGCATCATCCGCCCCTCGGTCGACGGCTGGAAGCGCACCTGCACCGCCTGGCCGATCGACCATGCGTCGATGGGCGCGCCGACCAGGTTGGTCATCAGCGTCGGGCCTTCGTCGAGCGTCACGTACGCGAGCACGTACTGCGGTTCGGCGCGTCGCGCCGGGCTGAACGCATGGACGGTGCCGCGGCCGGAGGCCGGCGTCCAGCGCAGCTTCTCGCTGCCGCACAGCGGGCACAGCGCGCGCGGATACCAGTGCGCACGCCCGCAGTCCTCGCACACCGGCAGCATCAGGCGGCCGTCGGCGGCCGCCTCCCAGAACGCACGGGTCTCGGGGAAAGCGGCGACGAACGGGTCGTGCTCGAACGTCTTTTTCTCATCGGTCATCGCATCACTCCCGCTCGAAGATCACGGTGGCGTGCGCATGGCCGGCGCCGAGCACCATGCCCGGCCCGGCCGCCAGCGCGAGCCGGCAGTCCTTCACCTGCACCGCCGGGGTCGCCTCGCCGCGCAGCTGGCGCACGGCCTCGATCGCCTTGGTGATGCCGCCGCGGTTCATCGGATGGTTGTTGCACAGGCCGCCGCCGTCGGTGTTCCAGGGCAGCTTGCCGACGCCGGAGATCAGGTTGCCGTCGGCGACGAACCGCCCGCCCTCGCCCTTGGCGCAGAAGCCGAGGTCCTCGAGCTGGGTGATCACCATGATGGTGAAGTTGTCGTACACGGACGCATAGTCGATGTCGGCGGGCGTGACGCCGGCCTGCGCGAAGGCGGCCGCGCCGGAGCGCTCGGCCCCGGTGCGGGTCAGGTCGAGATAGCCGCCGGCGTTGGTGTTCATCGTCTGGCCGCAGCCGATCACCTTCACGCGCGGCCGGTTCAGGCTGCGGGCGATCTCGGGGCGGGCCAGCACCAGCGCACCGCCGCCGTCGGTGATCACGCAGCAGTCGTCGCGGCGCAGCGGGTCGGAGATGATCGGCGAGGCCATCACGTCCTCGACCGTCAGCGGCTTGCGCAGCAGCGCGTGGGGGTTGTGCTGCGCATGCCGCGACGCCGCGACCTTCACCCAGGCGAGCTGCTCGAGGGTGGTGCCGTACTGGTGCATGTGCCGCTGCATCGCCATGCCGTACACCCCGCCGATGGTCCAGCGGAAGGTGGACTCCCAGGCAGCCTCGGGCCGGTCGAACGGCGGCGGACGGAAGGCGGTGCCGGTGGCCTGTCCGCTGGAGCGCGGCTTGCCGGCGAGGGTGATCAGCACCACCGAGCACTGCCCGCTGGCGAGCGCCGCGGCCGCGTGCTGGATGTGCGCCAGGTACGAGCAGCCGCCGGATTCGGTGCCGTCGTACCAGCGCAGCTTCAGGTTCAGGTAGTCGGCCATGTACAGCGGCGCCGAGCCGGGCGCGTCGCCGGCGCACATGTAGCCGTCGACGTCGGACAGGCTCAGGCCGGCGTCGCGCAGCGCGCCGAGCGCGGATTCGGCGTGCAGCTGCGCGACGGACTTGTCGGGCGCAAGCCGCGTCGGGTGTTCGTAGGCGCCGACGACGTAGGCGCTCGCGGATCGGGTCATCGTGGGGGTCTCCCGGGTCGGGGGCGGTCGTTGCAGTGTACGGTGTACGCGGGCGGCGCGCGTGCCCGGCGCGTCGCACCGTGCCCTGG
>ENA-UPTA01003332-UPTA01003332.1-activated-sludge-metagenome-genome-assembly--contig:-NODE-3332-length-15855-cov-29.740823_pt1 | contig 15855 bp, 8 predicted proteins | sample MGYA00238184_ERZ773361 | MGnify/ENA primary metagenome ERZ773361 (study PRJEB29100, sample SAMN05720205) | activated sludge metagenome | isolation source: anaerobic digester from wastewater...
TCCAGTTTTCAATCAGCGGATCCATCGTTTTTGCGGGAACCGGCATGAACCAGCCGTTGGATCTGGCTTGAATATAGTTTTTGGCGTCCTTGTTCAGTTTTTCCAAAAGAATCGTCTGTCCGGCATACAATTTCTGCCATATTCCAAGGCTTTCCCAGGATTGATGTTTTCCCCATGAAATTGTTGAAAAATCTCCCTTGCTGACATATTGTTCGACTTCCTGGCCAATGGCTGACCAAGGCGCTTTGGCAAATTCTTTAGCCAGAACCTCCTGAACCGTTCCTCCACGGGAAGCATAGAAACCTGCCCCCGAAGCCTCGATACTGATCCGGTTCAGGGCACCGGCGGCCGTAGCTGCACGATGGCGATATGTATCGATCCAGTCCGTATAAAAAGTCAGTTCCTGGGCTTTGCTTTCGTATTTGGCGGCAATTCCCAGAATGTCCAGTTTCAATGCATTCTTGAGGTTTTCCGGCTCGTAAATCGTAAAAGTCCGACTAATCGTTTCCTCCATAGCCGCCATATTCCGCTCCTGATCCGGAGCATGCGGAGTAAATTCCATGGGCGAGCCCAACCAGTTCATGGAGAAGTTGGAAGCCCAATAGTAATTGATCAGCCTGCCATAACGGTTGAGAATACTGGTCAGTTCACTCTTTGCCTGATTGGAAACCTGCATCCGCTTGCCATTGGCCTCACCGTATTTTTTGGCCGCTTCTTGCACTGTTTTATGTAATTCCCGGAGTTGTTCGGCAGTAACCAGAATACTTGCACGGATATCCACAATATTGCTGCCCCAAAACAGGGCATGCTGTATTTCTTCATCGAGCTTGTCTGCTCTGTTTTTCCACTGATCGATCCAGTAGGGAACCCCGGACACTGTCTCCGATGTCTGTGTATTGGCCTCGTTCATTTTTGTTTCCCAAAGCCTATATTCATTCCAGAATTCCCTGGTGCGCGCCCTTGTGGCATTGTCCACACGCTCTCTGAAGGGATAGTAAGCCGCATTCACCCGGGAAATAATTGCATAGAGTTTGACCATTTCACGATAGGGGCTGATCAGCGCCTGACCAAAGGGACGCCAGGCCGCATAAGCCGCTTTAATAGCGGCATTGTAACGGTCGTCCGCAGCCTGTAGCGAGGCTCTGCAATGGTCATTCCAGGGACGGCAATTGTACCAGATCGCAGACCATGCACGATGATGTTCCTCAGAGGCAGCACGGTAGGAATTGTAAAATGTTTCTCCGGCCTTTTCGTAAGCAGCACGTTTCTGCTCGTAATCCTTTCTTACCGCGGTATGACGATCGTTGAGACGATTAAACCAATCCGTCACCATAATCTGGAAATTATCGGGGTCGCCACCATCTTCGACCGCCTGGGTATAGGATCTCATCTGGGAAATCATCGAATCCACTTCGCCGCTGTATTCGCCCGCAGTAATAGGCGGGATTGGCTCCATCCCATAGGCCCAGCTGTTCGGTCTTATGTCCGGTTTGGGCTGCGCCGCCAGTTTTTGGGCCTCCTCATCAAGTTTTTTCTTTTTCGCCTCGAAGGCGCCTTTGGACTGATCATTGAATCGGTCCACTGCAGCGTTGACCTTGGCTTTGTATTCGTTCATCTTCTTTTCGTGCGTATCCAGAATCTCCTCGATCTGCTGCATTTCGCGCGCGCCTTCCATCAGCGTATCAAGATTCTTTTGCACCTCTTTTTTTCTGGCCTGTAACCCCTGTTTCATCTCCGTAAGCGCTCTGGTCTGGTCGGCTGCCCCCTTAGCGTTATAATAAGTATTGACAACGGTATTAAATGAACCGGAAGCAAACCAGATCAGCCCCGCCGCCGCAATTCCCGGAGGTCCGAAATAAGCGCTCAGAACCACGATTGTTCCTTCTCCGGCCAACGATATTTCATCAGGATAGAAACCTTCCATGGTGGAACCGATCAGTTCACGGGCCGCATTTCCCAACCCCCGATCAACCTTGGCCAGCATCTGGTTGAGCTTGTCCAACTTCTGGTTTTCGGCTCGGGCCAGTTCCAGAAGCTGCTTCTTCTTGTCTGTGGCCATCCGGAGGTTGCCTTCAAATGTCCTCCCCAGAGCAACACTGGGTAAATAGATATCCGGATTTTGGGCAAAAAGAATAGCGAGATTCCGCTCGATTTCAGGCAGGTTCTTATCTATGGACTGACCAAGACCGGCCATCTTGGCGTCCAGCTCACTCCATTTTTTCATGTCCCCATGCTTGGACTGCATGGCCTCCATCAGCACCTGGCCAACGGCCCCTTCGTTCATGCGAATTTCCGATGCAAGATTTTCAATGGCGTTGGCGGCTTGCTGAGTATCTTCTGCAGGCGCTGAAAAGGGGTAGAGAACCCAAAAAAAGACAAATAAAACGATGGCATAACGGCTGAAGTTTGCGGCGGTTAATCGAGACATGATGAGACGCCTCCTTTTAAATCGGCCAGACAGTTTGTGAAATCAAAAATTTGAGTAATTTTTCTCCATCCGTGACAGGCCGGGCCGCCTGCCACAAAAATACATAGATCTTCCCGCCGGAGGGAACAGCGACAGCCACTGCCGATTCCATGCCGGGAACAAAGCTATCGCTTGTGGAAAGCAGGGCCTTCTTCGCGCCCTTGATTCCGGGAAAATCTCCCTGGTTGTATAAGGGCATCGGCGGGCCCGGCATCTTTTTCGCGGCTTCCGGATCCAGTTTGGTCAGTTCCTGCCGCATTTTCTTCATTTGTTCGTTTTGTTTTAGGGCTTCCGTACTGAACGGCTCGCGGGGCATGGCCTCTCTGGCAGTCACCAGTGCATGAACCGTGGGGCCTCCGGACGTTTTTACCGCAACCGTCACTCGCTCACCACCCTGAAGATGGACCGCGGCGTCCTTTTCCGCAATCCATCCGTCCGGGAGAAATACCGTGAGTCCACCGAGTACGGCGGTTCCCGTCCGAAGCCTTTTCAGTGCATCAGCCAGGTTCTTGTCATCCTTCATCACTTTTTCGGCGCGGAGATAGACACGCAGGGCGTCGGTGGTCTTTTGGATTTTCTCGAAAACGGCCCCAAGGGTCATCAGAGCCTGGCCGTCCTCCGGTTTCAGTTTCAGGTATTCCTGAAGCGCGGCGGAAGCGGCGGCTTCATCGCCTGCTTTATGGAGAAGTTCACCGGCCTGAAGAAGAAATTGAGACTGAACCGGATATTTTTCAAAAGCTTTCCTTGCCTCTGCTGCAGCAGCACGGAGATAACCGGCCTTATTCAGAATCCGCACCAGATCGGTAGAACTCTCCACGGATAAAGCCGTCTTGTGAATGACTTCATATTCGGCAAGGGCAGGATTCCACTGACCTTTTTTTTCCAAAAGATTGGCCAGTTCTTTTCTTGCCACGTAAGCGTCAGGCTTCAAAAGAAGTCCCTGACGGTAAAGCCGGATGGAGAAGTCGGGATCGCCGGATGCAGACTTTCCGGCCTCTTGAAAAAAGGAAGCCGCGTCTTTCGGTTCCGCAACACCAAAAGACGCGGCTGGTATTTTCTGTGGATTTTTTTCTTTTTCTCCGGCAGGCACCGGCAAAGCTTCTTTGCCGGATGCCTGAGGAGATGAAACCTTACCCGTTTTTCCAGCCGGGCCTTGCGCAAGGCCCGGCATGGCCAAAATAAGACAGAGGACGGTGAACAGTGGGAAACATAATGTTTTGAACCAGAAGAATTCTCTCTTTCGTCTCATATGGGTTTCCTTTCTTCATCATAAAAAAACTTTCGCCCTCTTTTCCGCCTGGTTTACGGTAAAAACTTGCGCGACCCGCTGGGTTGATATTTGTATTCAAATCTCATCGTGATTTGCATGATTCCTCCCCCCCAATCTTCGGTTACGGATTTAACTTCCATTAAACCGTATTTGCCGTTGGCCAGTTTGAAAGCATACGTATTACCTTCTCTGAACCGGACCCCCATACCGGCAGGATTTGTATATCCCGCTTCCGGAGCTTCGTTAACACTACCCATACTGACATTGCCGAGATCCACATAACTCACATTCGGCTCAATAAATCCATAACCAAAACCGGGGCCGCCTCCCGTAATCATAAAATCTCCGGCAGCGATTATAACCTCGCCATTCACAAAGGAAAATCCCACGGGAGGATGGCCTGTTGAAACAATGGTTCTGGAACCCTTTTCCACCGTCTCGCTGGGATTGCCACCGCCGGTCTGCTTTCCATTTTTGTCCACCGTAATCGTCTTGTCGGACGTCTTTACTGTTGAAGATCCGTCCGCGTTGTTTGTAATCTTCAAGCTGTCGTCAGTAACCATCTGGTTATAAGTTTGCGCAGGCACCTCCGCCGCGTATCCTCGGCTGTCGGCAATGATGATCGGGTCATTCGTTGTTGACGTAACCGTTCCTGTCGCAACGTTCGGAGCGCCGGTCACTCCAAAAATCAGGGGGTTTTTCATACTGTATACTTTTGCCCCCCTATCTCCCATTTTAAAAACAAATTCGGTAACGCCCTTGTCTTTCAAGGATTGCCCGGTTTTTGTCGAAACCAACGATCTGCGATAGTTGAGAGAAACCGATATCCCCTTGCTGTCCGAGGTAATGTTGTTCAGGGTATAGTTCAGATCAATGTCGTCAAAGGAGCTGAAATCCTTCCGGATCGCCCGGTCCAGATTCGTCATGTCGCCTGCAAAATCCTCGCTGACCAGGATCATAAAAGCTTTGGGATCATGGCCTTCATAGGCGGCAATCATTTTATCCAGCGCTTCCTTGATAAAGCTCATTACATTCCGGTCGGAAAGGATGACTTGACGAGAAGTTGCCGAAACGTCATTGGTTTTTCCGGTCGTGTCGGATACTTCAATAAAAATGGCGTATGTCTTGCCCATTTCGGGTCTGAAACTGAACTCAAAAACGCCGCTTTCGGAAAGATTTGCATCTTTCCAGGTTTCTTTTCCGTCCAGACTGATCCGGACGCTACCGATTTTTCCTTTTCCAGCTGAAGCCTTTCCATTGATGGTGACTTTGCCCTCCGGCAGCATCTCTTTGAACAGCGTTATTTTTGAACCTGTTTCATCAAAAGACGCCTTGTTGATAAAAAGGTAACTGATCTCTACATTTTCTTCCGATTGGCCGAAAATCCACCATTTTGCCTCGACGCTTGCCAAAGAAAACAGAACAAGCGCAAGAGAAAGGATCATTATTAGACTTTTTCTTCGGTATTTCATGATTTTCCTCCTTTGGAAAACTAAATCTCAAGAATTAAACCGGCGGTCAGGCTGGTTTCTCGAAAGTTGTTGTCGGCGTTTGTGTAACTGAAATCATTGTATTTGGCCCTGAAAAACAGCATGCCCTGATTGAGCTTTTTGAGAAACGGCGGCCGGTAGTTCAGGTTGAAAGAAGCAAACGTCTTATCCGTATCCTGACCGACGCTTTTGTCTAAACGATTCTGGCCGGCCTTGATGTTGGAGGTAATCTTCCAGTCCGGAATATCCAGACCGAATCCGGCGGAATACTCATAAATCTGATCGGTGCTGACCACCAGTTCGTTACGTTGCGTCCACCCGCCCAGATACACGGCAGGCTTCAAAACCACGATCCCCAGCGTATGACGGCTGCTTAAAGAGGTGTTGTAGGTGAACTCATTATTTCGCTCTACCGTCGTCATTTTATTGTCATAAAGCGTGTATCCCAGATTCGTGTCGCTGTCCAGAACACCAAAAAACTGGTCCTGATAGTTCAAGGTTACGATATGATTATAGTTTTCCGTATGGTTATTGGAGGTAACATCCAGTTTGTAGGCCAGATCGGTTGTGCCGTAAGCTCTTCCCAGCAATCTTTTGAATGTAAAACCCAATTCCGGTTTATAATAATCCGTCCGGCCCGTAGTTTTCTGTCCGTCCAGATTGTCCCGAAACCAGAGAAATCCGAGATTGGCTGTAATGTTTTTTGTGTATTTATAACGCCATTTTGCCTTGGCCTTTTCTCTGTCCGACGTCGCTGAACCGACCAGCGTGGTAAAATTCGGTGCAATTCGTTCGTATTCCAGCGTAACCCTGCTGGGATCCGCATCGCCGACAGCGGTTAATTTATAGGCGGTACCATGACGGGTGGTCTCGCTGCCGTCATTTCCCGTCCATTCTCTCTGATCGGAAAGAGAGGCTTCTCCTGCAACGGTCAAACCAGGAATCGGCTTATATTCCATGTCAAGAGTATAGGCGCGGTTCAGATACAGGGAATCCGTCGGATTGACACGATCATTATCCTGGGATTGAACATAACTTAAACCCGCCCAGAAATTCGGTCCCAGATTTTCCTTGATGCGCGCGCCCATCACCTGCCGGGCAATGGCTTTCACCGGGCCGTTGTAAATGGCAAAAGCGTTGTCCCATCGGGAATAGGCATAACCATATACCAAACTCACTTCCGGAATATAGGTATTTTCCTTGACAAATTTGTAAGATGCCCCTTTGACGGCCGAACTGAGCGCATACTGGGAAAAAGTCTCAAAAGTGTCGCCGAGGTTCAGTGTGTGCACCTTATTGGAAATTCTCCCCTGGAGGTTGGTGAGAGAAGCGGTTTGCAGGTCGTTGTTCGAATCATCCGTCAGCTTAAGACCAAAATTGAAGGTGTAATCAAAGCCTTTATAATTTCCAAGATCATTGATATTCAGCATATTCAGGTAACTGAATCCCTCCCGCAATGATGACTGGCTGCTGCCTGGTCCGGAAACATCATTGTAAGTGTAGCTGAATTCATTGGACGCATGAAACTCATTTTCCGCTTTCACAGAGGAGGGATTCCCCATAAAAACGAAACACAGGAGAATGGCCATCAGCCACCGGATGTTAATGGAAGAATAGCATCTTCCGTTTGTCAAAAAGATTCTCATGTTTTTTAAAAGCTCCTTTCTAAATGCGTATAGTTTCCAAGGTCCACTAACCGGCCTTGGATGTTCTCTGATACTCTATCACTTCACTACGATATTTCTGTCATGCCCTGCAAGCGATTTTCTTATCTTTAACCCTTTTTGCTTTATTGAATATACAAAAATTTCCCTCCCAGGGTTTTTGTGATCTTCGCTCTCCCGGAATCATCAATAGTCACTTCTTCCTGAATGCTTGATTTTTCTTCACGCTTTAAATTCCGCTTTAAAATTCTGCTGGTAATGACTGCATCGTAATTGACTCTGTATTTGGATTCTCCAATTTTGCTAATCTGCATGTTCTGGATTTTAAACTGGATTTGATCAAAGATGCGAAAAGTCCGCCACAAATGACGCTGAAGATCCGACAGAGTACCACCATCATAGGATTCCCACTGATCGCTCAGACAATAGATGACACCGGAGGCATTTTTCGATTCATAAGCTTCCTTAAACCGGTCATAAAGGTTTCGAACCGTGGAAGACCGGTTCTCTCCTGCCAACATGCCTTCCGAAAGACGTGGCGATAAAGAGGCCATGGGCCCCGGTTTTTCCTGTGACCGACCCGACGGATCCTGATCGACCACATCCCGGTTTTGTCCGGACAAGGGCTGCTTTGCATTCTGACGATCACCCGGTTGACCAGTGGGTTTCCTGCCGCCAAGAGATTTCCTGCGATCATCGGCCGGCATCTGTCCTTCTGTATCCGCATTTTCTTTTCTCTCTTCCTTTTGAGTCATGCCGGCTACAGGCGATCCGGCGCTAGGTCCGGCCGTTTGGCCTTTTACAGGCGCTCCGGTTCCCGTGGACTGCCCTCCTTTACCCGGCAGTCCGGCCGTTCCAACCCCTGCGCCACCCGATACAGTTTTGCATTCTCCGTTTGAATAATTCCCCCCCTTGGCCAGACATTCGTTTTGCAGCTTCAGCTCTTCTTCCGCCTTGGCCCGATCAATTTCCCACTGTTTGGCCTCTTGGGCGACTTGCTCGCCATAACGCTTCAGGTGAGCTTCAATGGCTCCGGCGAGATCGGCACAGGCAATCCTGATTGCCTGATTTGGATGGGAGGCAGCCAGATCCTTGATATTATCGAGTTTAACCGATACGGTTTGATCGCTGGCATTCTCTTTCAATTCAAGATTAGTCGCCAATGCCGTGCCGTTGTTCAGGGCGGCGCGAAGCTTTTCCTGAAAGGTGCGGTTTTTTAGCCCCTCCTTGTAGGTATTGCTGCCATACGAGCTTGCAGGAATCGCCTGCACGTCAGACGCCATTTTCGCAATTCTCGAGGCATAAACGACAACATTTCCATCCACGATAGCGTAATCAGGTATGTCAAGGTAGTAATTTCTTATCTCCGCGGCCTTCTTTTCCAGCATGGCTTTAAGCCCCGTATCCCCGTTGGGATCCCACCTGGCCACTCCCGTCCGTTCCATTTCTTTCAGCAAGGCATCGGCGGCGGCATTTGCTTTCGCTTTATCGAAGGGGTTCCGATCCTCGGAAGATTTCGCCAGAAATGTGCGTATTTCCGGATTGTTTTCAGTGGCCACATACAAATGGATCATCACGGCATTGACCGGTTCGGCAAACTTATATAGAGGGGTTGAATAAACCTGAACCGCCTCGTTCCAGTAGCGCACCCTTTTCAAAAGGTTGTTCAGATAGAGCAGATCGACCCCGATACTGTCCAGGTTTTTCCGGTTGTCCGCAATCAGCTTATCGTTCAACTCCGTCTCTGTTTCCAGCATCAGCTTCTCTACATCCTTCATGGCGGCGACTCTTTTTTCAACGTCCGTCAACGCTTGCGCCTGTGGATCAGACTGTAAATGGAGGGCATAGATTCTCTCTTTGACCTCAGCAATTTCCTGACGATAAATTTCCCGGTCGGCAAGGTGCTTTTTGAGACGGCTGATGTACTCCATTGCCTGGCTTTGCCTCCCGCTGATGCCATCATAATTGTTTCGCTCATTGGATATTTTTCTTTCCATGCCTTCGAGATAATAGACGACCGCATCGCCTCTTTCGCCCCATTTCGGCAGTTTCAGTTTGGGCAATCCCAGGTATCCATCGGCTTTCTCATTGCTCAAGCTGTTCAGAAGCTGTTTCACACCGGCCGGCGTTTTCTCATAATTTACCGGAGGAGGATATGCAGGGTAATCAGGATATGAAACCGGAATACTTTGTTCAAGTCTTGCCAGCTTGTCCAGGGCTTCCTTCTTCAATTTTTCCGTGTCGGCATATTTCGCCCGCTCTTCCTTGACCAGCCTGCCTGTTGCCTTGACCAGGGCTTTGTATTGAAGCTGAACGTTGCCCGCATAAAGCTCCCTCTTGGCATCGTAATTCTTTTTTTCTGCCTCCAGATCCTCATGCGGCTTTCCGGCTGTTTGCTCCCAGCGCTTCAAAGCCTCTGATGCACTATTGATACATCTTTCAAAAGATTTGCCGGCGTCGGCTCCACAAGGATTCGCGCCGCTTGCCCAATGGCAGTATTGATTACAAGCATCCTTCTGCGCCTCCAGGGTTTTTCGCTGGTCCTCCAATGTCCGGAAAATTGTTTCTCGCCGTGAGTTATAGGCAGGATGCTGATCGCCTGCCGGATTCGCCTTGTAGTATTTTTCGCCGAATGTCTTATATTTTTTTTCTGTTTCCTCCGCAATGATGACGGCTTCCTTTTCCATATCCTGACTAGACTTTGCCGAATGCAGCCTCATCGCAACTTCATCAATGCTAATGAAATCCGGCGAAATTTCCATGAGGGAAAGTGAGGTCTTGTATTGGGATGCCGATGTTTGCGCGGTAAAATCTTCCTGAATGGTTCTGGGGATGTCCTTGATCACTTTTGAAACATCGTTCCAGGATTTCTTGAGGGCTGCTTTTGTGGCCTGTTTCTTCTTACCGATATCTCCCCCGTCGGGAAGCACTCTTACATAAACTCTGACATAATACCCAATTTTGTCCCGAATATCGTAGAGACTATCCCAGTCTTGATTTTTTTTCGCTTGGACAATCATCTGCGGAACCTGCTTTGCGTAAGCATCAATTTCAGGAAGTTTTTTTTCAGCCTCCTCAGCGCCGATAACAAACCTCTGAAACTCGGGCGTTATTTTCTTGGACGCCTTCTCGATCTTCTTTAATGTTTGCAGCAGGATCACTTCGTTCTCGACTGCCCTGGCATAATTGTTCAGCTGGCGCAGAAGACCGGCGATCCAGGTTTCTATCTGCTGCCTGTCCTTGAACAGTTCCGCCTGCTCTGCCACGTGCGCGCTTTTCCAGCCGTCAAAAGCGGCAATACTAAGCCAATCCCACGCGGACGGTTCCGGAAAAGTTTCTTCAAGTTCTTGCGTAACATACAGATTCAGATTTTTCCTCCAACTTGCATCCTGGAGAACCTTGCGAAAAAAATACTCCACCGACTCTCTGGTGACTGGAATCGGATCACTCTTGTCACCAAGCTTTCTGCCTGTTCTTGGCTTCAAAACCGGATCGTTTTCAATCGTTCCATAAAACGATTCAAGGTCGCGGGCAATTTTGGTGGATTCCACCTGAGCATAGGACTCTCTTGTAATGGAATAAGCCGTCAATGCTAACTGAAAGACCCCTGTAGAGAGACCGACATATTCCAGAAGGCCCTGGCCGGAAGGCCATCCGGCGATTTCGGACAGGACGGCCAGCATGGCTTCCTCTCCGGCGCCGGATATATCGCCTTTGGCAAAAGCCTTAGTCGTCACGCTGCTATATGTGGCAGCAAACCCGGCGGCTTTGTTAAACACATCGATAGAGGCTCCATACCTCTGGCCGTCTTTTACCTTGTCAAGAAAAATACCGTAGCCGGTAGTAAAAAGAGAAGCATCCGCATTCCACATGGCGTCATAAACATCATCTTCTGAAGCGGCTTTGCAAAGCCCGGGTATAGCCAGCAGGCAGAAGATGAGAATCAATATGCAAATATATTGGGATCTTTTTTTAATGAAATAGCGGAAATAGAGGCATAACGATTCATTTTTCATCGGCAGCATCCTTTCTTCAAGAAAAACCTATAGGCCACACAGAAGAAAGATCATGGATATCTGGAAAACCACGAGGAATCCTATGAGATTACCGGAACAACTCTTCAGTTTCATCGGGCTTTGTCTCGTCCTTTTCGCCGGGCATGGCGGTGTCCAGGAAGCATTCATCAATAATTCCAGGACCTTCCGTTTGAACGCGCAGGCCGGTTTTCGCATTGACCTTAATAAATACAATACCTTCCGGCACAGGAAAGGATTCCACCGGCTTGTCCTTTAAGACTTTTTCCATAAAATAGAGCCAAACCGGCGCAGCCGCGCGGCCACCCACTTCCTGTCGGCCCATATTTTTTTCCTGATCAAACCCGATCCATACGCCGGTGATCAGAGATGGTGTAAAACCCACAAACCAGGCATCTCTCGTGTCGTTGGTGGTTCCCGTTTTACCGGCAACCGGTCGGCCGATGCTTTTCACTCTTCGGCCTGTGCCGCTTTCCACAACATCCTGCATCACGTAAGTGGTCATAAAGGCAATGCGGGGATCAATCACCTGCTCTGCGTCCACTCTGGTTTCCTCAAAAACATTGCCTGTGCGATCCACAATTTTCCGGATAAAGAAAGGTTGCACCTTTTTTCCGCCGTTACCCAAAACGCCATAGGCACGAACCAGTTCCTGCAGAGTAACGCCGGATGATCCAAGCGCAACAGACAAATTCCGTGAAAGCGGCGATTCAATGCCCATATTGATGATATAGGATATGGCGTAATCAATGCCAATGTCCTGCAGAATCTTGACCGTGACAACATTGCGGGATTGAACCAGAGCGGTGCGAATCGTAATCGGCCCCAAAAATTTCCCATCGAAATTTTTCGGTCTCCAAAAACCGTCTTCCTGCGAAGGATCTTCCAAAGCAAGAGGCGAGTCAACCACCTGCGTGGAAGGATTCATGCCCTTATCAAAAGCCGCTGTGTAAATCAGAGGCTTGAAGGCCGAACCTGGCTGACGGCGTGACTGAATGGCCCGATTGAATTCACTTTTGTTGAAATCGCGCCCGCCAACCAGCGCACGAATCGCGCCCGTTTTGATGTCCATGCAGTAGAGCGCTCCCTGGATCAAACCTTTTTTGTATTTATCGCGTTCTTCCATTTCCGAAAGCCCCTTGAGCAGGGCCTCCCGGGCGGCCTTCTGCGCCGAAAGATTGATCGTTGTGTAAATAGCAAGACCTTCCCGGTAGAGCACATCCGAACCGTACTTTTCCTGCACATAACGGCGGACATGCTCGACAAAATAAGCAGCTACCTTGTCTTTGGGTTTGACCGGCCTCAGTTTGACGGGCGCTTCAATCGCCTGGGTCATTTGCTCGGCGGAAATGAAACCTTCTTCTTTCATGCGCGTTAAAACATAAATTTGCCTTTGTTTGGCCCGATCGAGGTATTGAAACGGTGAGTATGTGGTTGGCGCTTTCGGCAGACCGGCCAGCATTGCCGCTTCCGGCAGGGTTAGCTCCTTGGCGCTTTTTCCGAAATAGCCAAGCGACGCAGCTTCTATACCGTAGGCGCCGTGCCCCAGGTAGATCTGGTTCAAATACAAATTCAGAATTTCATCTTTTGTCAGGTACCGGTCAATGCGGTAAGAAAGAATGGCCTCCTTGAATTTGCGGATGTATTTCCTTTCCGGTGTCAAATACATCAGTTTGGCCACCTGTTGTGTAATCGTGCTGCCGCCCTGCACGATTTTGCCTGCTTCGACATTTTTAAAAAAAGCGCGGAAAATGCTTCGGAAATCCACCCCCTGATGCTGATAGAAACGGGAATCCTCCGCCGCAACAAAAGCATATTGGGCAATCTTCGGAACATCGGAGATATTCACCAGTTTTCGATCTTCCAAAAAGAATTCGTCTATCAGCTCATCATTTTCGTCATAGACGCGGGACGCAATGCTGGGCCGGTAATCTTTAAGAGCATCAATGCCCGGCAGGTCACGGGTCAGCTCATTGAACGCATAGGTTGCAGCACCTGCCGCCAGCGCAATGAGCACCACAAAAAATGCTAATATTTTCAAAATTCTGGAACGTCTTGTGCCCTTGCTGACTTTTTGAATCTTTTTTTTGCGTCCAAACATCATGCGGCCCCTATGCTTCCGTTTTTTCTTCTTTTTTCCCGGCAGCGAACCTTGCCACAAATATGCTCACTTCATACAGGAACAACAAAGGTATGGCCATCAAGACCTGACTGAAAGCGTCTGGTGAAGGCGTGAGAATCGCTGCGGCAATAAACATCAGCAAGATGGCATATTTCCGATTTTGAGAAAGAGTTTTATCCGTTACAATGCCCAGTTTCGCCAGAAAAAAAATTAAAACCGGCAGTTGAAACGACAAGCCGAATCCCAGCAAAAACTTAACAAAAAGGGACAGATATTCGTTAAAGGAAATCATGGCCTGCAAGTATTGATTGTTGAAGCTGACAAAAAACTCAAACGCCGGGGGCAGGACGACAAAATAGCCGAAGACCACACCACCCAGAAAAAGTAAAGTGGAGGAAAGAACAAAGGGCACCACGTACTTTTTTTCCTGCGGAAGCAGCGCGGGCGAAATGAATCGCCATATTTGGTAAAAAATAAAAGGACTGGTCAAAACCAGGGAAGAAAACAAAGAGACCTTCATATAGGTGAAGAAAGCCTGGGTCAGCCCGGTATATATCAAATAGCTGTTTTTGGGCAAAGCCTGAGTCAGAGGCTTTGTAATAATCATAAAAAGGGTGTCTTTAAAATAATAACAGACAAAAAACCCGATCCCCAGTGCAATCAGCGCATTGCTCAACCGTTTGCGCAGTTCCACCAAATGTTCAGTTAAAGACATTTTTAAATCTTCGTTGGTTTCCATATTTTGCCATGTCGTTTGATTAGAAAGTTATTGATATATTAATGGATTTAATTTTTTTAAGCATCTTTTCCAGATGACTCATTCCTGGTGGGATCAGAATCGGTCTTTTTCATCAGCAAAGAGTCCTTCAACCCGTCATCCTTTGCCGGCTTATGATCATCTTCCTTGAGGGCATCTTTCAGATCATCCGTAACGCCTTCGGTTGCTTTTTTGAATTCACTAAATCCTTTGCCAAGGGTTTTCGCCAGATCAGGCAGTTTTTTTGGCCCGACAATTAAAAGCGCGATAATCGCGATAATAATCAGTTCCTGCATTCCAATTCCGAACATGGGTTCAAAACTCCCTTCCTGTATTCATTTATTCCTATATATTGATTGCCGCATTTGTCAATGGATTTCATCTTGACGGCCATATCGCTATTCTATAGACAACCTTTATGACTCTGGATGAACAAATCAACGAATTGACAAATTCCGTTTCGCCCGACCTGCTGGATTTGGCCCGTCCGGGCATCGTGCTGGTAGTCGCGGGCGTCATCATCGCCGGTTCGCTAACCGGTAAGCCGGCTTTCTATGCGGCCGGTCTGTTTCTAGCCCTGCTGGCTTTGGCCATCCGGCAGGTTACGCCGCATATCCGCAATGCGATCAGAGGCTTACGGGAGGGAATCAGGCAAAGCGGCTCCGTCGATATCACCATCAGGCAATGGCAGGATGCAGAAAACAACAGCCACGAAGACTATTCCGGGCGAATTATGCTGGACCGCCAGCCTCTGTGGCAAATGGATTTTGCAACACCCCAACACTGGCAACCTGAAAAAGGACAATATCCGGCACAACTCGTTTTTATCCGGGGCGTGGAATGGCCAGTCCTCATTTTGACCGAAAACGGACTTCTGTATCCGGCCTCAAGACCAAAACATCCGCAAACACATTCGCAATAATCTATTTTCAGAATCCCTGATCGAAGCCGATATATATCATAGCCCAGTCTTTTTCCTTTTGATATTTTCATTGCGTACCCTTAATCTACAGAATTCCACATCTTGTATCCAAAATCTCTTGTCCAAAATCTCCTTGACACACCAATCCACGTTTCCTATATTGCCCTCAAAAGAAAGCAAGTTCTACTCTATAATTCAGAAGATCATCATGAGTCCATACGCATCAAAAAAGAATCAGGGCGCTTTACACAAGGGATTGCCTGGACAGCTTATTGGTTTTAGCCGACGGGATTTTCTGAAAGGTTCAGCCGGAGCTGTGTTCGGATTGTGCCTCGGCTCTTTGATCGGCGGATGCGGAGGCAGCAGCAATTCCAATCCCACGTTTCCGGTGCTGGTTTTTACGGATGTGCATTTCAATCCATTCTATGACCCGACACTCTTTCCATACCTTAAAGCCGCGGACCCGGAACAGTGGACCACCATTTTTCAGGGTTCCGGCATCACCGCACCGTCGGTATGGGGAGAAGACGCAAACTACCCGCTTCTTGCGCTTGCCCTCGCGGGTATAAAACGGAATGTAAGGGCATCCCGGATGGTCATCTTTACAGGCGACATCCTTGGCCATTACTTTTCAACAAAGTTCTATGCCCTGAATGGTTCGAACGACCAAATTGCTATGCAGGCTTTTACCGACAAGACCATTGCTTTTTTCACCAAGCAGGTCCGCGCGGCTGTGGGAACCGTTCCCATTATGTTCGTTCTGGGCAATGCAGATTCCTATTCTCTCATTCTTCCTCCGGATGCAAACTTCTTTGGCAGTACGGCGGGATTTTATTACAGCCAATTTCTGCAAAGCGCCGCCGACCAGTCAACATTTCTGGCGACCTTCAACAGCGGGGGGTATTATTCCGCTGAACCGGAGGAAATGAACCTCGTTGTGATCGGTCTCAACACCTATGAATTTTCGCAGCCTTTCGGCATACTGTTCTCAACCGAAATCGATACCCAGCTTGCCTGGCTTGATGCAACCCTCGCTTCCGCGCAAGCTCGGGGAAAGAAGGTGTGGCTGCTGATGCATGTGCCGCCCGGAGCGCTCTATCCGAACTGCGTCATGACCAACGGCCAGCTC
>ENA-UPTA01003333-UPTA01003333.1-activated-sludge-metagenome-genome-assembly--contig:-NODE-3333-length-15851-cov-16.880476_pt1 | contig 15851 bp, 15 predicted proteins | sample MGYA00238184_ERZ773361 | MGnify/ENA primary metagenome ERZ773361 (study PRJEB29100, sample SAMN05720205) | activated sludge metagenome | isolation source: anaerobic digester from wastewater...
ACAATCTTTTGTTTTCAACACAAATTGCTTTACCTTTACTGAAAACACTACAAGTTCTCTCTTTCGAGAGCAGTGAGATAGTATTTATCGTTTTTTTGTTTGCTATCTCCCCATGTAAAAAATTTCAATCGTTAAAAGAACGTTTTTGTCTCTTAGACGGTGCAAATATAAAACACATTTTTTTCCTGTGCAAGTATTTTTCAAAAAATTTTTAAAAAAAATGAAAAAAAAGTTTTATCGCACGTCTGGATTTATAAATACGATGATATTTTGGAAAAGTCATAAATATAAGAAAAAATTTTATTCTTTTCTTATATTTCCCTGTTTTCTACGGTACTCTTCAAGCATTTTAAACACGCTTGGATGTGACTTTTCTTCGTCAGGGTCAATTAGTTGAGTATTTTTTGCCTCAAAAATTGGCTCTGGTTTAATATCCTCTATTTTTACTTCAGGTTGTACGACAATTTCATTAGTTGTTGCCCCAGATTCCCCATTCCATTCAAAAGGTGCTTCGTCCACATTAGCTTTCATTAATCTTTCAATTTCAGCTATAGTTTCCGCATCTGTTTGTTCAATATTTGTATTTTCAGTATCATTTACAGTATCAGTTACAGCATCATCATTATTATTTACACCCTCATTTACTCCCTCACTTATACCATCATTTTCAGTATCAATTTCCAAAATATCATCATTTGGCTTTTCAGTTAAAGGATATACATTTTCATTATTCATTATAAAATCTTTCAATATTGGCACTTTTTCAATATCACCACTTACAGTATTATCATTTCCATTAGAATTATTATACATCGAATTAAAAGCTTCTTTATATTCAGCATTCTTATCTGGCACAACATCAGCTATCCTAATATCATTTACCTTTTCAATTGATTGACCTTCAAAATCAGAAAGATGTGTATGAATTTTGGTCATCTCGTTATTTTTTTCCTCAAGATTCTCAATATCTTTTTCACCATAATGTTTTGCATACTTATTGACTTGAGCATATTTGTATCTGCTGTCTTCAATACGAATTTCCATTGTATCATTATTGAATATTGCATCATCAAATGTCTGACCGTCTTGTGCAAATCTGGCTTTAATAATCCTGATATTTGCAAGTTGTGCTTCTTTTTGTTCTTTTGTTTTTGCAACTGACATGAACAAATGCGCCTTTTGTATTCTCTTAATACTACCACCAGTTTGGTGTGCTTCTACGTATTGAGAATCAAAACCAGAACGATTTGACTGTATTGCCGTCCATGCTGGTATGTCAAAATCTGATGCTAACGCTTCAAATGATTTAATAATTTGAAGTTCAGCTTCAGTTCTATCCGGTGTTTTCTTGTGTGATTCAAGACAATCCAGATAATCAAGTATAAGTATGTCGAATTTAATTCCAGTTTTCTTTTGATGCCTAATCATCCAATTACGAATGTCAAGCATTGTTGTATTTTCCTGACTGAATCTTTTAATAAGAAGGACACCTTTGCCCTTCATTGATTCAGCTTTTTCGTTACAAATTTTAAATGCTTTCTTGTTTTCTTCATCATCATCCATTTTGCTTAACGGAACTTTCGACCAAATAGCATAATGCTTACGCTGAATTTGTTCCGTAGTATCCTCAAAAATGACTTGAAGCACATTTTTCTCAGCCTCATATGCGTAATTAGCAATCTTGGTGAGTAGTGTGGTCTTTCCGACACCTGACGGAGTTAATATAACACCAATTTCACCTTTACCAAGTCCACCACCAGTAACAGCATCAAGTACATCAACACCTGTCGGTATTGGCTGACGAAATTCTTTTCTTAACGCTTTTTCAATATTATCAATTACTTCAGTACCATAATCTTCTTCATCACCAATATGCGAAATTTTTTGAATTTTCTCATCAATTTCACCAAGTACGTGTTTTCTCCTTATTTCACCACTCTTTGTTTTATCAAGAATAAATTCAGCAAATTTTCTCCATTCCTGTTGTTTTATAAAAGTATTTGTTTCCTTTTGAACAACAGAACCATCATGAAGCATTTCTTTATTTAAAATTCTTTCGTTCCAAAGTGTAATTCTTTTAATAACAGAAAATAACGATTCTTCTTCAATTAAATTATTTGGAGTTTTGTATTTGTTGATTGCCTGATGAATACTCTGATTTTGAAGGTTTGGAACTTTTTCATATTCCTTAAAGTATTCAAGCATAATGATGAACAACCTCTTTAAATTGGGGTCATCAAAATATTCAATAGCTAAATTCGGTATGGTTTTTTCTGCAAATTCTGGTTCTACAAGCAATTGCCACATAAGGCGTTGCTGAAATTCCGGTCCGAGATATGCTGTAAAAGTATTTTCTGTACTATCTGCCATTTTATAATAATGTTATAAAAAGGGCAGTTGCTGTTAATATATAAAGAATAAAAATAATTATGAATCTAATTTTAAAAACCAAGAGCACAGCAACTGCCCAATATTATTTAAACTCAGTTCTTCCTGAGTTTTCGCAGCATTTCTTCTCTTTTTGCCGGGGGAAGTTCTCTGATTTGATTAATTGATAATCCTTTGATGTTAATTAAATCATAATCATCCCACATATTATCAATGTCGTCCCTTTTTATGTGATTGAAAATTGTGTTTCCAACCTCAACAACTGTGTCAATTAAATCAACCGACCAGCGTGCAACCGGATTGAAACCATCAACATAAAACAGCCTTTCAACTATGGTTTTATCGTTAATATAAAAACCGATTTTACATTCAACACCACGAATTACCTTTTCCTCAATTTGCTGAACAATTGGTTGTGGATTATAACGCATACCCCCCCTATATTCCTGTGGATATAAACTTATCATTTTCTGATGATATTGAAACAAATCAAGTCTCTCGTTTAACTCCGTCACATAACTTCTTTTTGAAAGCACTTTTTGGAGTTTAGTTATTGCACGGGGCAATATTTCCCTTATATCAATGGAATATCTTGTAAAAGGGTTAAACTGGTCTGCATCGAAAACTTTTTCACCTAACAAAACATTACCCTGATACAGTGAAAACCTAAACTCATTATTAAATTCTTTCTCGTTCATTTGATTTATTTTTTATGGTTAATACTATTGACACAAATATAATTGGAATCCGGCAAAAGTGAAAGACTTTTTCACAAAGTAGTTAAATTTTTTTTCTCATACTCTTTAAGTAATTGTCTTTCACGCATGATTACAGTATAGAATGGTTCTATGTAATTGGGATATGTGCTACCATATACCGATAAAAACTCATCTTCTTTAACCATCCACTCGTATAATCTCTCCCCTCTTTTCTCTTTTCCCTCTGCATCCGACTCCAACAATGGCATTTCCAATTGCTGCAATTCTTCAATTGCTGCTTCCGTTAACATCGGTTTTGATAGATTAACTAATTGATAGTTTATCTTCAATCTTTCAACGCCTTTCAATAAATTTTCAAGTGCTTTAAGTGGCTGCTTCTTTTCAATAATTCTTTGCTTATTCATTTCATCGGCTTTTTGACATATTTCTCTAACCGATAAATGCTTATATTCCATTTCTGGAAAATATTTTAATAACGTTGTTTCCTTTATCCCTTCAATTCCTTTTATGTTATCAGATACGTCACCACAAATTATTTTAAGCACCAATGCATTCGAATAATGATGCTTAAAATACATCATATAATTAATTTTGGTAACTGGTTGACTGATATTTGGGAATATGATTGTGATATTCAAATCAAGTAATTGTGCAAAGTCCCTGTCATTTGAATACAAAAAGATTTCTTCTTTGTTGTTGTATTGCTGACAATATGCTGCGATTAAATCATCAGCTTCAACATCATCGACTTCAATTTGTCTTAAATATAATTGCTCCGCATATGCCTGAATGCGTTTTCTTTGTTTTAAAATGGATTCTTCTTTAGCTTTTTCCCTGCGGATTTCCGCAGCAGATAGTTCAATCTTTCTATACCATTCCTTATTTTTTCGATTGGCTTTATATTCCCTATCGATACGATGGCGCATTACTCCACCACCTTCCCCATCCCAAATGAGCACAACCTTATTAATCATATGCTCCTTTATTAGTTTACGAATGGTTGTCATAAAAGAATACAAACCGCCAATGTGACCGAATTTGGCGGTAAATGTATCCTTTGCTCCGTGATATGAACGTTGTAAAAGATAAGAAGAATCCACTAACAAAGTTCTGGTTTTCATTCGATTTCCAAAATTTCACCTTCCTTTATTTCAGTAAATTCATCCCTGATATCTTCTGCATTAATATCAGAACCAAGTCTGTTACGGAAATAAAGAATATTGTCCTTTTTGTATTGGTCAATCTCTTCTGGAATAATAAATCCATGAGGGGTTGAAATTATTGTACCCTCAAACGAAACACCACCAAGGTCGCAATCAATTTGGTTCTTTGCTACGTTTACAACCGTTTGGATACCGTAAGTAACCTTACGATTTTTACTTGTAGCATCTACTTTTTTTGTTGCATGTGCAGCAACACCACCAAAATGATATATAAGACGTGAGCCATAAAAAAACGTTTCACCACCCTTATGCTTAACAACACCAGCACCCATACTGTCAATCCAAATCTTCTGAACACCAATAACTGTGTTGGTAAATGGACGATTTTCCTGTCTACTGCTTGGAATTGTGTTATTTAACAGATATTTGAAATGTTTTTCAAACGCACCTGCATTCCACATATTGTTATCCGATGTGTTATTTTCCTGTGCTAAAACAGTCCTGTTGCAATCAAGTGTACCAAGACTATCAATTGCAAAAAGAAGGTCAAGCGGTAGATTTCCAGCTTCCTGCTCATCAATAAAATAATCAATAGCATCTTTTAAGTCTTCAATTGAAGCTTCTTTTCTGTCTTTATCTTTCTTTTTACCAAATTCTTTTAGGAGATAATCATTTTTTATTAGAATATGAGGACCATCCCAATCAAAACCCATTTTAGCAAGACGCTCTCTACCCAAGTTATTTTCAGTATCAATGATAATTGGAAGCACTCCCATCTTTTGTGCGCTTACAATGCCTTCACAAATAGCAGTTGACTTACCAGTATTACTAAAACCACGTGCAAGACTTACATATCCCATAGGAAATCCCGGAAGTCCGGTTGCCGTTTGTAATGCTTTTGATGCTGGAATCCATCTTAATGCTTTATCCGGGGCAGTTTCAGCACCAGATTTCTTTTTAAAATCATCCAATGAAAATTTCTTCATTGGAGTTGGTTTCCTTGATGGATTTGCAGGAACTTCATTCAAAACTTCTTTTTCTTTTGCCATGTTATAACTCAATTATAATATAAAGGGGGATTTTTATTTCCCCCTTTATTCCTTGTAATTTTTAGAAAGGAAGGTCTTCGTAATCGCCACTTCCCGGAGCATCATCTGATACATCCTGTTGTGGTTCAGGACTCTGAACGGTATTTGGAGTTGCAGCAAGTGCTGCAGCACCTACATTAACCACATCATCCTGATATGTTCCAACCTTTGATTCTGTAATGTTACTGATTGTAACCCTTGGATATTCTTCATCCAAATCTGATGCCTGTTCAAAATCTTCTTCTGAATCTGCATCAAGGTTACGGTTACGTGTGTTAGCAGCTTCTTCCAAATCTGGACGACCCGGAAATACCCAATGTTTGTTATTCTGGTCAATATCGTCCCAATATGGGTTTGTGCCATTAGCAACTGCCTCAAGGAATTCATACGGTGGCATACCCGGTGCTTGCTTCGGCTTAAAAATATCTCTCCATGTGATATCATCTTCAAGCCAGCTTCTTGCCATAATTGAATCTCCGTGCAATGGTGATTTTCCATTGAATAATATGGCAGAAATTGCCTTATAAACATGACCATTGAATTCGCTGTCGGTCATAAGGATACTCAAATCAGTACCATCTGTTGCACTTGCATAATCAGCCTTTTGAGTTGCAGTGTACTGTTCCAACACTGGAAGGAGTTTATCAAGTGTACCCTGATTCTTGTAATTGTGTTTAAATCTCCAGAATTTAACACCGTCTTTTTCAACACCCCTGTCAATACCACGAAGAATGTAGAATTTCTTTGCTTCCCAGCCATTAGCTTCTGCAAAGATTTTCTTGTTCTTTTCATTGATTGCCAACTGTGTCTCATTCATCTTTTCCTTCTTAATACCCTTGATTGATTGGTCTTGGGTTGCAAGAATTTTCTTGTGTTTTGCACAAAGAGGACATGGTGCAGGAACAAGTACAGGATTACCGTTCTGGTCAGTCACTGGTTTGCCATCAAGTCCCATTTTGGGAACTTTAGGGTCGTTGTGAGCAGGACAGTAAATTACTGTGCCATGTCTTTTCTTTCCACCAGCAGTAAGTGTGGGAACAACGTGGAAGAATGCTTCTTCAATACGTTTTCTTCCGGGTTTCGGGGGAAGAATTCTGAAAGTTTCTTTGGTTTTGCGGGGAACAAAATACTTTGCTAAAATTTCCTCACGTGATTTTCTTTTCGAACCTTGTGTCTGTGATTTTTTCTGATAATCAGAGAACATTCTTTTGATGTCGTCCAGTTCGTTTGGACTTCCGTTTACGTTTAAATCGCTCATTTTAAAAAGTTTTACAGTAAAAATTATTTTTCAATTAGTAAAATTGCAGTACAAATATATCCTACATTTTGTATAAATACAAGGATTTTTAAAAAAGAAGTGAAATATTTTTTCAACTTATGGCTTTAATATGCCATCTGAAACGATTGTAAATGAAAGAGTTTGCTTGTTTTCAAAATAATTGCCATTTTTCATCCTAAGTTGCAAATGATAATCCTGTGGAATAAGCCAAGATGTGTCAAGATTGAATTCATAACCCGTGTTTGTACGATTAACTGGTGTAAATGGAACAACATCAATTTCATATTTCTTACCTAAAGTCGTAAATATTCTATATTCAATATCCAAAGGTATGAAATTATTTTGATTTGGGTATAATTCTTTAATAGTGAGCTTAATTTTTCTCACATTACCTGCTCTGATATTTTCTTTTTCACCAATTCCCCAGAAATAAAAGAAATAGTTATCGAAATTCATATTATTTGACTGATTGAAAGAATAATACTTGTCGGGAGAAATTAAATAAAACTGTCCTGTATAACTTGTTTCTCTTCCATTAATTGTCAAATACCATTTATCTTCAAATAATATTCCATCATTTAACAATCTGCCAGTATCATATTCAGCATCAACCCTATAATTAATCTTATAAACACCTTTGGCTACCTGAGTTGCGCCACTAATTGTGTCCACCAAATCACCATGATTATTAAATATCTCAACTCTATCAACTACTATATTTGAATCAACACCATTACCAACGTTCACATATAAATAAAGGTCATTATCCTTATCTAAGTAGAAATAATTTCTGTCATCCTTAATTGTATCATCAACAATTGTTTCAACGTATGGTTCATACCACGTATTGGTGTGTTTTGCATGAAATGCAACAGCTTGACGGAATTCGGTTTCGCCCGATTCAATATAATCGGCAAATTTAATTCCAAGACCAAACGAATTACCAGTATATGCTGATGTTCCAGTGTATCCTGTTCCAAAAAGTCTTTGATTTACATAATCAGTAATATCAATTTCAAAGTTTTCACTTCCCTTTTCAAAATATTGGCTGGCAATAATATCAGTTCCACCAGTATATGCACCTTCAAATGTCCAAGGAATGTTTGTTTTTCTATAAAACCAATTGGATGCCGGGTCTATAATATTCCTACCAACAACATCCACGTATGGATACATGGTGTCATTGTAAATAAAATCATATCCGCTACCCTCATCCCAATCTTCATCCACATTAAATAAATCCAACTGAAAGCTACTTGCTCTTTCAATATTCAAAGAATACGATTTCTTTCCAAGATATTCGGGAGCATAACTAATTGTATTGGTCATGTGCAATACGTGCTTAACAATTCTGTTTGGATTAATTAATCCATCAGCAATTCTTTTCTGTAAATCCTCTAAATCAATATCAAATATGAATCTACTTGGCTGCTTATTAAACGTGCCATATGATATCTCAGTAACCGGATTCTGGGAATTATTACTCAGATTATTATCAATCAGCGTATTGTTTTTCTTAAAGTATGACCTAAAAACTGACATCTATCTTTTTTCTTATAAATACCTAAGAAACAAAAAAGACTACCAGTTTTGGTAGTCTTTCTTATAAGAATATCGTTCAAATTATTTAATATTGTGCTTAATGAGAATCTGCACTGCTTCTTTTTTCGTCATACCCTCACTAAGAAGTCCTCTTTTATTCAAAGCTTGCTTTGCTAATTTAATTTTCTGTTCGGTAATTGCATATGCGCTATCATTATATTTATCGGCAAATTCTTGCGCATCATCAATATTATCATATCTTCCAACTATTTCCACACCATCAGGAACATTATTTTCGTCTTCAACATAAGCAGAACTACCATCAAATACTACAACATGCTTACTTGGTGTTTCATTTACTTTTTCAGCACCCTTGAATTGCTTCCAGAGTTCGAAATATTCTTCTTTTTCATCATCACTCAAATTATTCAAGTCCTTTTGTGTGTATTCAAGATATTTCTGATACGCATCTTGGTCGGCATAATTCCTTTCAGCAGCAGCAAAATCATAACCACCTTCAATAGTCTCACCAACATTCATTGGCTTATAGCCAAGAAGTTCATCGGTTGTTTCTTTATCGCCAACCTCAGTATTCATAACATCCGCTAACGGATGTTCATTTTCTTCTTCACCTTCGCCACTTTCTGCTTTAGCTTCTTTTTCCATAGCATCAAGACGTGTATAATAATCTGGGAATTCTTCCAAATGGTCAGTTGCGATTTCAACAGCAACTAATGGGTCATCAGTATGTTCTTTTTCAACATCCAATCCCATTTTTACTTGGTCTGCAGGATATTCCAACGGTGATTTACCATCTGCTTTTCCACCCGGAATCATATCACCACCAGCAGCTTCTTTTTCTTGCGCAATCTGTTCAATTTCATCACCCGCAGGTTCTAATGACATTCCGTCATTTGTGGGGTCGTTAGCACCATCCATTTCTCCTTGTGGAACATGCATGGTTAATTCTTCTTCTTCGCCTTCAGCAACACTTGAATATTTGGTCAGCATGTTTTCAAAATAGTTTTGAACATCTTCGTTTGATACTTTAAGTCCTCTCACCTGATTCAAGTATCCAGTAATTGCATCACGTAATGAAGCCAATGCAGTCTGTACAACGCCAGTGCCCCTAAATTCATTGCGCTTTAGTTTCAAAAGATTTTGATATGCAGTCGCTAACTTATTGTAGTCCATATCTGCATTTAATGCACTATAATGTTGTTTTATAAGCTTTTCGCCTTCAGTTTCATCAATCCTTGTTACAGATTGTGGTTTTTTCTTTTTCTTTGGATAACTCGACTTTGGCTTAAATTTCTTACCAATTGGGTCGGGATAATCACTCGATTCTTCCTCATTCATACTGACACCATAATTACCTGCAGCCATTTCAGCCATAAATATCCTATTTGCATATTCTGCAATTAATTTATTGCGTTCTTCCGGCATCATGCCATAAAACATTTGAGCACCCAAACTACCTTCAATAAAATCTTTTGCTTTTTGAATATATTCCGCTTTCTTTTCAGGTGTTAATGTTTTTTGTGCAATATCATCAACAGCTATTTCTTCTTCAAGCCAAGGTTCGGCTTCTTTTGGAAATACTCTGGTTTTCTCTTTAACAACCTTCTTACCAGTTATCCTAAGAATTTCATCTTCAACTTCCAATTGTGTTGGGGAATAATCAAATTTTCTCTGTTGTTTTGCTCTTTCAACCAAATTATCATACGCTTGAAGAATAATTCTCTTAGTTTCTTCAGGTACTTCTTCTTGTGAAGGCTGAATTGTATCAGGGTCAACCAATGGTTCATCACTTTCAGGACTGTCGTGCTGTTGAAATCCACTTTCAATATCTTCTGGATTAAACATATCATCCATTTCTTCCTTCACAAATTTATTGAATGCGTCACCTGCTCTTAAATCAGGATTTGTAGGTTTTTCATCGGCATATTCACTATGTTTAACCATCGTTTCAGTGCCTTTTGCATACGGAACAGCGTCTATTCTTTCAATTGCAGTTCTATATTGTTCATCCATATCAATATCAACTGGTTCTTCAACATCAACATATTCGTCAGCAATACTTGAAATTTCAGAAGCGTGTGCAGCATTGAATTGTTTCAATGCACCCTCATCCATATTAACGGTATTCTCACCATCAGCATCATCAAAGCCAAATTGAGTTAAAGTTGCGCTTTCAACATTAAATACACCATCTTGGTCGCCTTGTGTTGTCACAACCCTGAATGTAAATGTAATATTATTGTTTTGTCTGTCTAAACAAATCAATTCAACATAATTTTCATTGCCACTCGATTGTGTGCTGCTGTGTTCAATCTTTAAATTGCCAGTTTTAAGCTGATTAAATGAATCTTCAAGAACACTATTTGGATTCAATCCCTGTCCAAACGCCTCATTTAATTTAATGCCTTTGTTTACTCCCTGAAAGATTTCAACAAAACGCTCTTTACTTCCTATGCTATTTAAAACTTTCATTTTATTCAAATATTGTTGGATTCTTCTGTCCAAATTCCCTTAAAAGAACTCCGGCAAGTGCATTTGCTTCATTTTCATGTTCACTACCTGTTTCACTGGAATCTGGCGTTAATTTATTTTGTTTTCTTTGTTTATGATGTACTAATTCGTGTGCCACCGTTCTTAAAATATCCGCTAAATTTCTATTTGCTGCAACAACCCTTAATTCATTAGTTTGCGGTGTATATTTACCAAACGACCTCATTTCTTTTGCTTCATCAGCATCCTGTGAAAATGAAATTTTTGGCAAATCACCATTTAACTCAAGTTTTTCGTCAGCAAAATCAATAAATCTATTGATTATTCCAAGTTTTTCTTCCATTGGAGCTAACGTTTCATTAAGCTTATTGACTCTATTAAACATTTCAAAGAGTCTTTCTTTAGTACCATATGGATGAAACGCCTTCATTATTTAATATTAGGACAATTCATTAAAACTATTCTGAACATCTGTCTTAGATTCCTTTGGTAAATCATCAAAATCCGCAATAAACGTTCCGTCCGGTAATTCTTTTATTCCTTTGCTTAATTCTTTTTCCCTATTTTCTGCGAACCAGTTACCGTTCCAAAAATCATTTAAATTAAAATAATATGGGTATGACACGTCCTTTTTGCTCATTAATTTTTCCGCATTGGTTGGCTCACGCACTTCTTCAACGTCTGCATTCAATTCCACCACTTTTGCATTTAATGCTTTAACACTATTATCCAATGACTGAAGCGTATCGTGAATACTTTTCATCGCTTCAATATTGTGTTTAATAATGTCGTTTTGAATTGTGTTGACTTCTTGTGCTGGGTCAACTTCCGGCATTGGTTCGGCAGACATTGGGTCTGCAGGTTCTGCACCAGCAACAGGGGGTTCACCCGTGTCATCAAATGCAGGTACTGGTGCATCACCCGTCATTGGCTGGTCATTCGAAGGTTCTGGGGGCACTTCACCGCCACCCGGCTTTTCAGCATCTTCTTGTTCACCAGCCTCATTGGTTAATACAGGCACATCATCAAATTCCTCACCATTGTTGATTAAAGGACGATATCTTGGTGATTCATTGATTTTATAGTATGTGTGATGTTGAATCTTTCTTAATTGTTCGTTAAGAGAGACTTTATTTTTTTTATCATCTTTCATCGCTTATCGAATATTAATACCATTCCCTAAGTAATTGCTTACCATCCTTGGTAACAAGAATTTTATCAACACGCTCAATAAGTCCTTCTCTTTCATCAAGAACAACTTTTTTTGCCTGTGATTCCTTTGCTTTCTGCTCCTGAACTTCAGGGTCTTCAACAAAATTGTTAATTGCTTTTTCTACTTCTTTTTCCATAGCAGTTATATTTTATTTAATATAAATACTATGTATAATTCATTTTGTCATCATGACAACCATATATCTTTTAAGAAGTTGGAAATTGGGAAAGATTTTATATTGATTGAGATACATTTGCCCGTCAATGTCATTTAAAGTGTGGGCGGTGCGATAATTTATTTGTTCTATAATCTCAGTGACGTTGAACTTGAAAAAGTCGTAGATTTTGAGATTTATGCCCCAGATTTTATTTTCCTTTAAAACATACATCATTTCGTTTTTTAGAATGTATGTTGCATCAATTTCCTTCGGCAAAATTGCCATTAAATCTTCAATTTCTGTAATTTGGAAAAATACCGGGTCTAAATTAATATACTGATATTTCGGTGTAAAATAGAATTGTGGTACAAGACCTACAAATGTTTCAATTCCTTTGACGTGCGAAGCCTTGCTTTCTTCAAATGAAAATTCCCAATACAACTCGTTGGTAATTATTTTCTTTTTTAGGATGTCAGCATGCTGTATTATTTCATTTTCCGGGTTACATGCTTTCATAAATGACCATCCCACAAATAAAGTTGGCAATGACTTGTCTAAGTCATCATATTTCATCGGCTGATTGTAATAATTTACATATTCAACTTTTGTGTGATTTACCAACTCTTTTTCATAAATGACGTTAGCAATTTTCATATTTTAGTTTATTAACATACTCGAAAACACCATCTTCCAATTCACGAAACTTCTTATTATAACCCGTCAGTTTTAATTTAAACATCTTAGCTTCAGTAAAATACTGATACTTGTTTCTTATTTTTAATGGGGTGTCAATATACGAAATATTTTCAGGTATTCCAAGACTTTTGAAAACTGCTATTGCAAGGTCTTTAAAAGTACGTGCCTTGCCCGTACCAACATTGTATATGCCAGATTCCGGTTTATTTGCCATTAAATAAATGCAAACATCAACCACATCGTCAACATAAACAAAATCTCTTTTTTGTTCACCGTCTTTATAATCAGGACGATGCGATTTAAATAATTTCATTCCACCAGTAGCATTGATTTGATTGTATGAATGAAACACTACTGATGCCATTCCAGCCTTATGCGCTTCACCATAACCATAAACATTAAAGAATTTTAATCCTGCCCAGAATGGTGGTTGTTTTTCTTGCGTTTCAACCCAAACATCAAATTGATGCTTTGACCAACCATATGGATTCAGTGGTTGTAATTTGAGTATATCGTCTTCATCATCAAATCCTTCTTCACCATCACCATAAGTCGCTGCAGAACTTGCATAAATCAACGGTATTTTATTTTCAGTACATAAATTCCAAATAAATATCGATGCACCGACATTATATTCATCAAATAAATTCCTATCCATAACAGTAGTGTCGGTAATCGCACCTAAATGATAAATGCAGTCAATTTTCTTTGCATTATCCATTAGCCATGCGTATATTGAATCAAGTGATTCGCTCTTTGTGTCAAGAGAAATCACACCAATAGCACCACGTCTCATCAATTCTTTAATAAGATTGCTACCAATAAAACCCTCACCACCAGTTACTACTATCATAATTTACTTAATATTTTTGAACTCGATTTATCGTCCTTTGGAAAGAAATATACGTCATATTTACTATTTTCTCTACCCACTACTCTACGATTAATATAATCCTCTCCAATTATCATATAATCAATTTGACATGTTTTAATCAATTCTGCCAATTCTTCATCACTATCAAATATAAATACTTCATCCACAACTTTTAATGCTTCCAACATTCGTTTGCGGTCTTCCTGATTGTTAATTGGACGACCATCTCCTTTTGATTGCTTAACACGCCTGTCAGTATCAATACCAACATATAAAGTATTGTGCCTTCCTCTGAAATTCTTGGCGAACTCAAGAAGATTAAGATGACCAGCATGCAAAATATCAAAACAACCATTCGTCCAGATATTCATAATTCTTCAATTCTAATGCTCTTGTCATCAATAATTCTATCATACGCTGGTTTTGAATTCATTACAACATCGTGATATTTGCAACCCCAATCACAAAGTTGTTGTGCCGTAAGTTCTGTCCAATTCAGACCAGTTAACTTACCCCTTGCCGTCCAATAAATAATTGTATGACCCTCATCGAACAACTTATTTATTTTTGCAATATTCTCAGGAATTGGTTTTGCATTGGCATAACCACCTTCCGTATTACATATTGTACCATCAATATCAACAAATATTACTTCACGTTTTTTCATATGTTTTTATATTAATCTCCCTTTTCAATTCTTATCGAATCTTCAATAAAATCGGTTGTTGACACTTCCACAATTATGGAATTTCTCAGTGCCATTAATTGATGCTCTAAATTCGGCTTTATCTCAATTTTATCACCCGCTTTAAATCTAAAATAATCGAAATAATCACCATCTTCAGTGTTTAAAACACACTCAAATTCACCCCACATACAAAACCAAAGTTCTTGTTTTAATTCATGTTTATGCCAGCTAAACTTTTTTCCCTTAAAGAAAACTAAATATTTTAAACAATATTTATCATTATTAACAAAATGTATTTCAAAACCCCATCCCTTTTTCACTATTTTTGAATTCGAAATTAAGCCAATAAAAACCTGAGTCCAAAATCCTCGATTATGATTTGTAATGCAATGACATCTCCTACATAATGTTATTAAATTATTTTCTTCATTATTGTTTTTATCATAATCAATATGGTGAACCTCTAATTTATGGGTTTCTCCACATAACTGGCAACACTTACCGTCTCTTTCTTTTATTTTAGTTTTCAGTTTCTTATTAAACCCAAATCCATATTTATGTGTACTACCAATATTATCAAGAATTTCCTTGTTGTTACCATTGTTTCTTGAACAATCTAAAGAACAAAATACGGGTTCTTGTCCTTTATGCAGATTACGCCTCGTATATTCGAATTCATTCCCACATCTTGCGCATATCTTTTTCTCTTTATTTGCAATCCACGCAGGATTATTTTCATTCAACCTTTGTTCTGAAATATATTTAGTAAAACATTCTCTTGAACATACAATCCTTTCCCCATAGTGCTTAAATTCTTTACCGCAAACCAAACAATTAGTAATAATTTTAGTATCACCAGTTATTCGAACGGCATTTAATTGACATTCCTTTGAACAATATTGTCTATCTTTTTCCCATGTGGGCACATTAAATTCTTTTTGACATTTCTTACAGGTTAAAGTTAATTTACAATTTTCATCATTTTGCTTTTGATTGAGGTTTCGCTTACAAGCATAACAAATACCAGTATTTACATATCTTTTATCAACATGTCCATTCTTACAAGGCTCACCAGTAAAATACCATTTCTGACCTATTTTCTTAGCATCTTCTCTTGTAATTATTTCCATGTTATCTATCATAATTCTATTTTATCTAAATCAACAACAACTACACCCTTTTGTGTAACCACCCATGCAGCACACCTATTGGCGAATTTGATTGCTTCGTAAATATCATTATTTTCTATGTATTTTGCAACAAGTGCTGCAAGAAATGTGTCGCCAGCACCACTTAAATCCCTCACATCGTGCTCCCGCTCAATAGGAAATTTATCGTTGCAATTTAAAACAGCACCGTCTTTACCTTTAGTTACTATCAGATTGCCGTTATAATAGTTTCGAAGATAATCTTCATTTCTTTTAAATTCCTTATCGTTTATCTTCAAAAATTTAATATCCTGACACCACCAGCCAAGTTCTTTCTTTGAATCCATGAACGTCAATGGATGATTTTCAGATAGCCATTTAATGT
>ENA-UPTA01003337-UPTA01003337.1-activated-sludge-metagenome-genome-assembly--contig:-NODE-3337-length-15846-cov-4.725287_pt1 | contig 15846 bp, 16 predicted proteins | sample MGYA00238184_ERZ773361 | MGnify/ENA primary metagenome ERZ773361 (study PRJEB29100, sample SAMN05720205) | activated sludge metagenome | isolation source: anaerobic digester from wastewater...
GGAATGTCTATAACTCGGTTTGTATCTGTTGCAACTAATGTTAGCACGTGTACATCGTTACAGACAAAAGACTTCCCCTTAGTAGGAGTAATCTTATACATGGGTCCAATTCCGGTAGTGGTAGACAATACAGTCCTAGCAGTGCTGTCTGGACCCATAAGGAGATCACCGACTACCACATCCTGTGCGCGTATCGTAGCACCAGAAAATAGCATGACCTCCGTATTTGGATCAAGGCACTTACCTACTCCGGTAGGAGCCAAAAAGAACGACAGCGTGCCGCGAGGAACACCTCCGTCCTCGATATGTTCCGTAATGCCCGGAATCTGTAGCGGAATAACCCTAGCCAGCGGATCGAGAGTCAGCCGCTCCTCAGTGCGCTTGTCGAGGTTCTTTAGAGCATTGATGCCAAGACTTCTCTTCTCGGAAATAGAAGAGACCTCGAAAATATCCTGAGCAATGCTATCTACGTCTACTGTGCCATCCATCAGGGCGGCTTTGTTCTGCCCAAGAATATTGTGGATAGCCGATAGCTTGATAACCTTTAGAGTAATTGCACTTATGTACTGCGGCGACGGAGGGTCGATCTCCATCAATCCAATGAAGTAAGTACCAAGAAGCTCCAGAGTCTCGTTCGACACTGGAGTACTAAATAGCTCAATGTTTGTGCCACGCTGAGAGAACAACTCTTCGCTCAGCGTGCCCGGATCTGGGAAAATGCCGAACCTCTCGTACATAAGCCAATAAGCCCGCGCAAGTATATGCAGGTACTTATCGGATTTGAAGTGCTCCGGCTTGAGAATCGAAAAGTACTTATCTCTGTACTCTTCGTCGGTGAGAAGCAGGAAGAACAGAGCCTTCAGATGATACGGAGAAAATCCAGCGCCCTTAGGTACGCTTTCCAAATTCCACCCTCAGAAGCTGATAAATGTCATTTAGTATGGCGAGAAAAAATCCGGCAATAGTACCACAAGCTATCGCTGTTGTCGTGGGAAATGCAGTCAGCAAGACTAGCGCACAACATAGAGAATAGACAAATATATCGACAATGCGACTCGTCATAGAATATCACTGTTCTCCAATCCAAAATGCTCCTTGTAGTAGCCCTCGGACAACAAACGCAAAAACACAGGGTGCTGACTAAGGAATGCCCTTGAAACCTCTCTGATAAGCAGAGGATCTTTGAAGAACTCTTCTTCTGAAGAGAGGTTGTTCATCTGCATCAAATCACGCATGTACTTCTCGCTGCTAGTCACAAGCTCAGAGAACGAAGGCGGCTTAGCCGTTGTCCGCTCAAGAGACTTAGACCACACCTCCAGTGCCGCAGGCGTGGTCATCATGCGAATCGTCGGAACAGACCGGCTGAATCGCGTTGCCTTCCTGTAATGGGAGACTTGTACAGCGAGGTAGTCACGGGCCTTGATACCGTTGTAGTGTATGATGTTGTAGAGGTTTACCAAATCATCATACCACGGATGCTCCCGAAACAGTTTCTTCTTATTTATCTTTACCGCATAGTTCCAGCTTACTTTTCCCACCGCTCCGTTGTACAACTGAAGAAGGAGGTACAGCTTAGAATCAGGAATGTCCATAATCACACACTGAATACGTATGAAATGTCCTCAATCACTATGCCATTCTGGAAGATATTTGCTTCCGTGTAGTAGTCCAATCTAGCTTGGGCGTGCTTCTCTAGAAACTTGTTCGTGAGGTCTAAGAATTCGATTACCTCAAGAGAAGTACCGTCTTCCTTCTTGCGCAGACCGCGTCCAACACGCTGGATGGCCTTCACGTATGAATTATGAGTAATTGTAAAGTCGCCGAGTAAAAATCTTCCGTCACGATCAAGAGTAAAGCCACTAAACGCGCCTAATCCAACAGGGACAACAGAAAACCCACAGCGGAGGGGATTCTTTTTTGTTTTACGCCTGCCAGCCTGTTTTCTTGGTAGCCGACACGGAATTCTAGACACGTCTCCACAAATATTTACACGGTAATAGCTCGTTCCGCGCACAATCTTTACGTGCTCGGTAGTCATAAAACCCAAAGATCGCGCAATAAACGAAATATCGTCAGCGTAGTCCTTTCTTTTTTGAGAAATCTCAAAGAAGCCGTGGTGAAGATGCCCATCAGTATCCATAAACCCAGCCAAAAATTCCAAACGAACCCGCTCACTACCGTACTTTACACTGTCAGGTATACGCTCGGTGTCACCGATACAATAACGGAGATCCGTAAGTAACTTATTGTGGCCCATTTTTCTAGACCCGAATCTGTTAGTGTTATCCTTATTTGACAAGCTGTACTCTGAAGCTTTCCCTTTCTTGGTTGTGTTTAGTTTCGTAAGGTGAAGTCCATAAGACCTAGAAAGTGCCTCACAATAATCTATAATTTCACTATCCATTGTTGTTAAAGAAACGCGAGAATTTTTTAACAGCTGCTTAGTACCGTCACCAAACCACAAACCCAAGAAATATGGTTCAACAAGCGGAGAACTTACTCTGGGAAAATGAATACATTCAGAGCGTACTAACTTATAGTCCTTGCCGCGTGCCCCTAAAGCGAGATATTCCTCGACAGAAATGTCATGTACTTTCCCCGACACAGATTCCACGAGCGTAAGTATATGGTCTTTGGTACAAGTAAAAGGATTACCTTTCACCGGTACTATTTTATACATCAAATCCTCCTCAGAAATCGTACTTAGCACTTTTCTGGGAAGACTGTCAGGCCCCATTAACTCCATACCAACTTCGACGTGCTGAGCTTCTATACGCTCTCCTGTATGCAGGAGAACAGGAGTATCTGGAGAGAGGCATTTGCCACCACCCACCAACATTAACACGTTGACAGCCGGTACGTCAACCCCCTCGTCTGCCAAGAGCGTAGTGACTAGGATGTCTAGCTTCTTATCCCTGAGAGCGTCGAAGGCTTTGTTGGTTTCCTCAGCCTTGGTTACACCTGTCACCACAGCACACGATGCGTGGATAGCAGAAATCCTAGCGTGGATGTTCTTCGCGAATTGGACAGAATTACCCGCTAAAATAAGAACAGTCTTACCTTCTCGGGCTCTCTTTATGGCTAGGTCGGCTATTATCCTAGTCCGGTTAGTGTTCGATACGATTAGAGACCTAAAAGCGTCTTGCCACGGCAGAGAACGCATTTCCGGTTGCGTTATGATGACAGTGGTTAGATCCGCCAGAGAGACGTAACCACCCTCCTGAAGGGTGGAGGTCTCCAGATGATACACCACCGGACCGGTGGTTGCAAGCAGGCGAAGATCCCGTTCGTCCTGACGCTTCATTGGCGTTCCAGACAACCCTAGTCGAAACGGGGCATTGGCCTTGTCAATAATAAGCGCCCACGATTTAGAGCTAGCACGATGGCACTCGTCAGCTATAATGAATACAATGGATGCTAGCAAGTCTAGCACCTCATCATCTTCAGCCTTAAGCCGCGAATAAATCGTGTCTACGGAAGCGATTGTAATCAAGCTAGGATTCCAAACGTCTCCCATACAGATACCAACAACTTCTGGCTCAAATACCTTGATAAAAGCACGGTATGTCTGTTGGACTAATTCTTTACCGTGGACTAGAAACAAGGTACGAACTTCCCCATACTGGTTAAGGGAGTAGGCTATGCCTGCGGCGACGTAGGTCTTACCTGAATTGTGGGTAACTGTAAAGTCGTCTAACAAGTAGCGGCCATCGCCGTCTAGCGTGAATCCGTAAAAATAATCAACACCTAGTTTTTCCAAAGTAAAGCCAGTTACTAACACATCCTTTTTCTGTATGCGCTTAGCTGCCTTCTTCCGTTTTATTCTACAAGGAACAATAGAACAATCTCCACTTATACTAACCCTGTAATATACCCCACCTCCACCAGTTTGGCACCGCTTTTCACACTGAGTAACATACGCCGCTAAACCTAAGCTGCGAGCAATGAACGCAACGTCAGTAGCCAACGCTTCGGACTTAGACACGTAGTCGTAACCACCATTAGAATAATGACCATCGGTGTCTATAAGCCCAGCCAGTATAGCCTTCCTATTTTCAAAAGATGCGTTTTTATATTCAGGTGGGATAAACTTGGTAGAACTTGTCGTACCAAGTAGTCCCAAAGAACGCAGCTTATCTCTCAGCCCGTTTGTACCACGACCAAGCACATGAAATACCGTAGAAGCATTGTTTGGCTGTGCCTGAACCCTTACAGTGTTGCCTAAGTTTTTAACGGCCGACACAAAATAATCTGAAACTTCTTTGTCAGCAGAAGTTAAATTTATTGATGACTTACCTATATGTCCATCCCCTAATAAGATGCCTAATAGGTATGGATCTACAGGTAACGCAGTATCTTCCATATCAACAGGAACACGAAACAACTTATACAGATGCTTTTGCTTAGCACTCCAAGATAAATAAGTCTTCACACTGACATCTACAACGGACCCTCCTCGTCTAGAAGGAGCGGAGCTACACGGGTCTTGCGCAGTCTTTCTAAGACTCAAAACGTGGTCTTCGTTTACTACAAAGCTAGCCCCTTTAGATGGAGTAATTTTATACATCTGCCCTTTACCACGAATAAGGCGCAAAACCTTCCTAGGACGGCTGTCCATACCCATCAACAAGTCGCCTTCCTGCACATCCTCTACAGAAACAACCCTACCACTGTACAGCATAATGCCTTGCCCTTTAGCATGACAACCCGTACCCATGTGCAGAATGCTCCTGTAAGGAGTGTCGCTCTTGCCAGACAGGTAGGCTTTTCCGGCTTCAATCTGATAATCACGGAATACGACCTCACCCGCTTCCGTGACCATATCAAAACCATCCCAAACATTAGCTGCAACACCGGGATCTAGTGCGTCCTCAACCGCAGCCAATTCGTTATTCCAAACGTCTACCTCGTATCCAGCCTCCTCCAATACAGTCTTAACGTGTGTAGTTAGACCTATAGGAAACGAATTAGACGTACGAGATAAGAACCTAGTATAACCATCCCACTGCTTCTTCTTGAACTGAGGCGAAAACTGTGCCCCTTCAACCTTAGCAGAAATACAATCATCCACAAGATCGCGAGGATACTTACCGTGGAAAAAAGCGCGACCATTTTGTAGAAGAATCTCTATCTTTTCGGCCATTTTAGCTCACTTACGTGTACGATGTATACGACAAGCGCCCCTTTCGGAGCGCTTTCGTAAAGTTTTGTGTAAGAATGTTACGATTTTGGCTGGAACTTGCGCAAAAGTTCTCGGAAGAGATCGGTACTGTCAAGTTTTGCGCACAATGCGTAATTTTCTGCGCTAATCGAGTCAGCATTGACGACATCTTTCAGGATGTCGATGTCATCTGCGAGAATTCGGAACTCATCCGTTCCGTCCAGAGAGTTGTTGTATGCAATAGCTTCTCTGATTCTATCAGAAAGCTTAGGAATTGACTTGAGAACGTCAACTTTCTTAGAGAAAGCATTGAACTGACGCAGACCCTTAACAAACGACGAGTAAGAAATAGACCCGTTTTGGCACAGAGTCTTGAGAAGAGTCTCTAGCCGATAAAGAGTTTCAGATGCCTTGCTGTCCACCTGACTAAACTTGTTGTTGATTGACGCAACAAGGCTCTCAAGTTCGGCATACGTCGCATACCGAACAGGAACAGAAACAGGTTCGGCTACCTGCGCAGGAATGTTCTGTGTGTTTGCGGTGGCTACCGCCTGCTTCTTCCTAGCCATCAGGCTTCTTCCACCTTCTTCTCTCCAAGGATAGCCTTGAGAGTAGTAATGTGATCGTGAAGCGCAGCGATCTCGCCACTCTTCTTGATGTTGATGTTGTCCAGCTTTGTCTCCAGATCCTGACGCTTTTCCTCAAGCTTCTTGATCTGCTCTTCAAGCTGATAGATGGTCGTTTCGTTGAGTTCGATATTTCTCACAGGTTCCCTTTCTTTAGTCTTCGTACTTTATGTACGGGAATACGTGTGGTCCTATGCTACGTTCGATATTGTACACCACGTTCTCTCGGATGTCAAGGTACCTCTTCTCAATCTCTTTCCTCAGAGACTTCGTCTTAATCTTCTTGATTAAGTTCTCGATCTCGTCGTACAAATCCCATGAAGCTGCATGAAGCCACTCGTGTAGAATGGCTTGACGCAGCTTGTTAGTGGACATCTCAACCGTTAGCGCGGAATTATACCCGACTAGATACGTGTTTCTGTCCTGAGATCCCCGCCTAGAGCGGTCAACGGTTAAAATAGATGTAACAGAAGGAGAGTCCTGCGCTATGAAGTTGTAGTTACAATTCAACTTTTTTAGCACATGGGCTATAGCCCGCTCTATTCGCTTCTTCTCCCCTGAAACTGCCCGAGCCATTTTTATCTCCACTCGCCTTCGCTGGCATTCTTACGCATGTTGTCTACATGCCAAAGGGGCTGTAGATTGGTGTAATGAACAGCCTGTAATAATTGAGTCCTATCCGTTAAGTCAAAACTTGAAAGAGGTTTGATGTGGTCAATACTCCACTGCCCATCACCTTTGCCATAATTTAACCAAGACATTCCCTCATCCCAAAATAGCTCAAGATGTAGTTTTAGATGTTGGATAGAGCAACCTAAGTCTAAAACTGCGGAGCCTTTCTTGTAACCCTTAATTAAGGCTTTGGATAGTCTGCCTCGCAGCAGAGTTCGCAGGCGGTAGTCTAGGTCGGTCGCCATTTTGTGCTTTTGGTACTTGGTTTGGTAGACGGATTTTTCTTTTCTATGCAGAGACGCGTACCGTTTTGCACTGTCTTTGCGCGGTGAAGGATTTTCCTTGTAGCGTTTTCGCATGTGTGCGTTAAGTTTGCTACTATTAACACGAACGTAAGCAGAGTGCTCTTTGTCAGAGCAACCCTTACACACAGCCCTAACTCCGAATTTACCTCCCTTCTTCTTGTAGAAGGAGGAGATGGGTAGCTCCACCTCACAGGTGGAGCATACTTTTAATTCGGACAAAGAAAATGTTACCGCCATGATCCAATAGAATCTATTGCTTTTACGTATGGCATAATCTTACGGGCAATCTCCTCTAGAACATACACATCAGCAATATTGTGCTCCATGATATAGTCCAGAGATTCTGTGTCTCCGTCCCCCATAGCCTTAATCCAATATTTTGGGGCCAAAGGAGTCTTCTGAAAATCCGTTCCAAGCATCTGAGCGATGGAATCCAGCCTATTCGAGTGAAAACGAAAAGTCTTACGAGCAAGTAGCACCGGATCTACGATCTTACGTGGATGAACCACGGGCAATCCATGCATTATAGCACGAGTCCTAAGGAACGCCATATCGAATCCAACGCCGTTGTGGGCAATGACGATATCAGCTTTCTCTAAAGAAGCCAGAATATCAGAAACGATATCCTTGTCGTCAGACCGCTTTCCAAGCTTCCAATCCTTGTAGTTGTCTGCGCGGAAAGTAACCAGTTCGTCTGGACCATAGAACTGAATAGCTGCCGTTAGAACACGACCAAACGATGCGTTCAGCCCCGTGGTCTCAATGTCAAAAACTGCCACCCGTACAGGGTTGATGGGGCTTTTACCATTCCTAGGATCGTCAAAGCCTCTGCCCTTGGGCTTGGCCGGAACACGACTCCGTCGCGAAGAAAATACGCTACGCATGATGTCTACGTTATTCGTCTTAGTTTTCGTCGTCATACTTCTCCTCAAATACAAAGGGGGCTGTTTTCAGCCCCCTCACTATAGTACAGGTCATACCACGTTGCAAGTTATGAACCTTCTTCCTGTTTAGTGAACGATAGACACGCCGTCAGGATCTGCGCCTGTTCGGTACAAGTCCCCTACCACCAGTCCTCCCGCAAGTGCAGCTGCATTGTTAGCGTAGACATCCAGACTGGTCAAATTGAGGGATGCTGCCTTCAGCGGACCGTAGCCAGACGCCACGTAATCATACACAATATCAGCAGGTAACGGATCACTTCCGCTAGAGACATCCGTTAGACCCAATACCTCATACAAGTAGGTTCCGGTAGGATTTCCGTCAAGTGTGTTCTCTTCAGCATAGAAGGCTCCAGTAACATACTTACCGGGAGGAACCGGAACGTCAGAAAAGTTGTATCTGGGAGCCGCCAGAGTACGGCTTGTGGCGTTCTGGAACGTCGGTTTGGTAGTTGCCATGTCCTATCCTATCCTATACATTAGAAGGCAGCAGGTTCGGCAGTAAAAATATTGGGTGCTCCAGTAGTATTGTCTACACCGGTTCCATATGGAAGTACGGAAGGGTTGTACACGTAACCACCCGGTTGTCCACCCTCACGTGGCTTCTTTTCTATCACAGCAAAACCTACTGCTGGGTCTATCTGATGCCTGTACAAGTACCCATGACTAAACGTCGTGGCATCCACCTCACCAACATAGGCTAGCGTCCCATCGTACTTGTAAAAAGCCAAATAAAATGATGCATTGTCTAGAACAACTACGTACAACCATCTACGACCAACCTGAGAAGGCCACGTCACAAATGACTTTGTAAAAGCCGATAGCTTAGGTAGAGTGGCTCCGTACGTCCCGTTCTCTCCTAAATCATTGTATGTTCTGAACGTAACAGATAGATTTCGTGGATACTGCGCATTGATTACGTACGTCCCATCGGGTAGGGACAACGAAGCGACAACATCAGACGACCCAGCACTTGTCCACGGATCTACTTCTATGCTTATCGAATCCGTTAAGTCGTTTCCATACACGTTAAGTGTAACAATGTTATCTTCCGGAGCTTCAGAAATAGACAAGCTTGTAAGAGTTCCTTCTGTTCTCCAGTACGAACCATTTAAACCCGGTGAACGCGAAACACCCGCATACCAATTAGAACTACCCATAGTGGAATCTGTTGGTTCGCACTCCCAAGTAGACGTGTTGGGCTGAACTGCTGATAGCTCCACAGGAGCACCAAAAACAGCACGAGACAGCCATATACCAACAAAAACAAGCGTGACAAATAACCTATTCATAAGAATTTCCTCTTAAAGCTTTGCCTTAGTTATCCTAGGAGAGTTCTTCAATAAAGTCGTGGCCGCAGGAGAATTAAGCGACAATGCCTCTAGAAAGACCATGATCCGATAAAACCACAAACTAGGCTTGTACTCAGGCACCTTCTCCTGCATTCCCTTGATGTAAGAAACAAGTACCTTCACAGCTACAGAACTGACAACGACAAGGGCAGTATAGATGCTAAACGCTGCTGTGCTCCACTGCACTAGAAAATCACTTAGAACGTCTGGAGTCATAGTGCCTCCTTATGGCATGAAGTCAACTGTCCAATTTACAGTTAACTGGATCTGATTAGACTTAAAGAACTGGCCGAAATGCACATGAGTAAACCAGTCGTCATTCCGACAGAGCAGCGCTGCTTCCGTGTACGTAACGCCTGTGCCAGACTCTCCGTTACCCTCTGAGGCCGGAATAACAATCTGGAACTTGGCCTGAGTATCGTAGAGCCCATCAGGATCAGACTGACCATATGATACTGACGGAACATATTTGGGAGAAACATAGGTTCCCGGAACGAATCCGGAATCTGTTATGCTAGTAGTTCCGGTAGATACACCTAGCTGCATTCCGGTTACAACGTAATCCGACTCAGCCGTTGGTGTTCCTACAGAGGTATGCACCTCCGTATTGAAACCAAACAAGGCATCGTCAGTCTGGAACGGCACAGCGTTTATGGGGTCCGTCGTGCTGTACGGGAGTATGCTTCCTGTCCCACCATTTCTGGCTTCTATTTTAACCCTAGCAACATCATCAATGTAAACTATCGACGCAACCAAGGCAGGACTTGTATGGGCTACCGTAGCGCCCACAGAACCATCAGCCCTATAAATGGGAATGTCTTGTCCTGAATAAGAAGAATACGAGGTAAATAACTGGTTTAGATACGTAACGAAACCGGATATATCTCGTGTAACCGAACCAACGCTTTGGTTGGCAGTTGCATTGGAAGTGTATAGAGGGCCTAGGTAGTACAGTGTAGCGACACCGGAGTTTATCAGGCCGAGCCATCCGTCATGAAGATCGGGGCTGGGGTCATACGTCCTAGGGAACGTAGTGTCAAGAATAACGTACGACTTGTCTAGCGCGGCTTCTCCGGTAATGAGCTTAGCCAGAGCAACACGACCACTACGAACTATAGTGTTGTTAACAACCTGACGCTGGACAACCTTTCCGGTAACAACATCCGTGGCTATTACTTCTACGGTTCCCTTCGCGTACAATGGGGAATAATTACTCATCGTCTTCCAATTCCGACTCTAGTAAGTCTAGGTTAGGGCAGCTTTCAAATAGCTTCGGATTGCACTTATGCAGCCACGCAAACTGCTGTCTGCATATCTTGTACTCTAGTTCTAGTTTCGCGGTTTCCTTGATTAGGCGAAGATTTTCCGCCTGCATTGCTTCCAGTTTGGCTTCCAATTCCTCGATACGCTCCTGAAGCTGCTTACGCATTTGAGCGTATTCAGCTTTGATTCGGGCGCGTTCCTTATCTAGAGCATTCTTAGCCTGTTGGCCGGTGATGCTTTCCACCACCTTATTGACAACAACGCCCGCAACGGTAGCGAGCATTGAAGCAACAATCAGCCACATTGAACTGGACATTGGCTGTCCTCTACATTACAGATCTTCGTAATGAACAAAGGAAGCCTTAAGCGCAAGAAGCTCCTCAACCGTGTACGTATCCTTCTTCAAGAGTTCGACTACTGCGGCGTACGCAGCGGGGCCGTACTTGACTAAAATCTGAAGGACTAAGACAAAGAGTTCCTTATTCATGTTACTTCCCCTTTTCAGCTACCAAGTATGACGTGGCAGGATACGGCACCAACAGCTTCTTCTCATCCGGAGAAATTGTTGGGCTGTCTAGCACCCCAACGGAGCGCAGCAAAACCAGCAGATTCTGGTAGATGACCTTAAGCTGTGTAAATGCCTCATTGGCATCCTTGATATTATTGACGATTAAAAGATCGACAGTAAGCTGTCCAGCCTTGACATAGTCCTCATACACCTTTACGATCTTGTCTTCAGTTTCCTTGGACACCTTGCCAGCCGGAACTAACTCATACTTGAGGATGGTCATAGCAGTCTTGACAGCAATGTTGGTAGCTCCTAGAGCCTTTGCCGTAACAGTGGTGTAATCCGCAGGCTTATCGCCGCAAGAAAACACGCTGCAATATAGGGCGCAACCTGTAGTTGGTGCAGCCAAACCGACGACTAGCAGCACACTTAGAATTACTGCCGTAAAATGGGCCTTAAGAGTATTTCGTAGATTCTTCATATGAGTTTCTCCCTTGTGTTGTAGTCTCTCAAAGTCTGATTTGAGATTATCTATTGATAAATCAAATCGCCCCAACGGGCCTCTGCTATCAGAGAGATCGAGTCCTGAACAGAAACCAGCGTGCTTCTTAGGTCAATCGTAGCGTCGATAAACTCAAGAACCGTGAATCCGGGCCGTATGCGATCTGCGTTCTGGTTCAGATACGCCCATTGAGACGGACCAAAAAATACAGGCTCTTTCAAGTGTAGTTCCAAACCAAAATGAGGCGTAGGAGCCCATATGTATTGGTGATTGTCCATCACCGGTTTGTTGGCAGCATACTTAACAATTGCGTATCCGGACGTAATCTCTGGCAGATAGCAACTTACTATGCCAGCAGCGTAATCAATAAAACCAAGCTGCTGTGAAGGTATTTTGTTTCCGCAGGCGTCCACCTTTGGGCTTGAGATCAAAAACCCGTTTCCCGTATCTGAAATGATCTCCTGAACACCGTTTACGAACCACGTAACAGACAAAGATCCGGAACGAATGTCGGTATGACGAAGATTAAAGCTTAGCGGGTAGTCCGACTTAGTCATGTTAGACCGCGTTGCCGGAGTAATATCAAACCGCTCCTCTACAGGAATGTAGGGCTTCATATCTGCTAGGCACTTCTTGTGCGCTAGGTCATACTCGACGGTTGGAATGTGATTATCGACATGAACAACCCTATTAGGAGAAATAACTACGCTATCCTCGCCAAAAATAGTGTCGTTAGCACTATTCACACCAGATATAGGATAAAGCTCAGCTACTCCTACCGTTGTCGGGCGTGTCAAAGAAAAAGACAAATTAGTCACGCCGGTTACGTACACAGGTATAGGACCGAACTCAGAAGTGTACCCAGCCAGTATTGCCGCACGAACCGCCTCTGCCAACTGACTAGGCGAACTATACGTTCCGTACTGGACCGGAACCGTCACTGTATTTGTATCACCATACCCTGAAACATGCAAGTGAAGAAGGTTGTTGGAGCTAGCTATAGTCACCGGGTAGGTAACACGACTAGTTATGTACGCATCGCCGTACTCCACAACAGACTTCGCGTACAGTGGTTCACCATAGGCACTACCACGAAGTTCCACAGGATACCTATAGAACTTCTTGTACTTCTTGTTGTCAGACTCGACATACCTCTCAACGGGGGCCAGCAGTACTTCAGGAGACTCAGAAGGTAGGCTATTACCTATCGCATTGACAGACGTTATCCGAGCCTTGTACCTACGCCCATTCGACAAGCTCACGGTAGACGACTTAGCCAACTCAAGAGCGTAAGTCTCGTAGATAGTAACGCCCTCTCCTCTGTGTACGGTAATAGGTGCTGACGTAACTGGAGGACCGCCATCCACATCAAACACTAAGACTAGAAACTTATGGATAGGACAACCAGTGTTAGACACCGGACTATCCCATGACAAATGCAACTTGTTATTCCCAGCATAGATATGCACATTGCGTGGTGGGTCCGGAGCCAAGAACGTTCCAGTTGTACCCTTCAATGTGTAAGTAGGTATGCTGTACTCCATGTTCTGGTTGCCGACAAGCGTCGTGACCCTAGCCACGTACTCATCAGAGCTAGACCAAGCCTGATAGGGTGTAGTTAGATTCGACTGGCTGCTGAGGGATACTGAGTACGACGTGCTGGACGTAGCTGGGATGAAAATAGACGCCCATGCCCCTGCCTGAGGAACCAGTCCTCCAGACGCTCCCGGAATGTAAATTCCGTAGGTTCCGTTAGCATCTAGCTTCTTCTGAATATCCAATCTGTACCCGAAAATACTATCAAAGTTGGGCTTATCCCAGCTTAAAACTATGTCGGTAGCGCTGGGTAGCAGACGGAAATTGTCGGGATGCGGTATAGTCGTTTCTTCCACCGCTAGCTTTATTGAGTCTAGTAGGATTGGTACGTAGTTGTAACCAGTAGGAAGGGTGGCTGTAGCCGCCAAAGACATAGCCAGCCTCAGAGCCACAATACGCCTTCCATCCGACAAACGAAGCACAGTAGAGTACGACAAGTTCTTGGTTATGTAGTTAGACCCTGCGGACTTTAGATCTGACAAAGACGACGACGGACACGCCTTTACGGCTTGATCTGAAATCAGATAAGCATCTTTTCTTACGGATAAGTGTCCATTCAAGTCCATATCAATTAGTTCAAGAGGCAACGTGTAGTAGTCCAACGTAGCGTTGTTGGAGTTAAATACCGTGTTGTACACCTCTGGGGCTACTTTGAAAAATAGCTTAAGTCCATCCGAGTTTATCATCGTGTCGGATGGCAACTCAAAAAACCAGATACCTACACGGTTCTCGTAATTCCACGTAGTAGACAGAGAAACAGCCTCGCCATAAGAAGCAGTCACAGTAAACACCGTCTGATTAAAGTAGTAGTCAGACGGGATGTACTCCACTCCGGAGAAATCTCCATTGCGCGCATACAGCGAGTCCGGGGTAACAGGCACACCGGAATCCAGCTTACGGCAGACTAGATGCGAAACTAATTGTGCCATCAGATCACCTAATTAGACGAGTAAAAAAACTTGACACCGTAGATAGTTCTAGGGCGCGTCGGCTTAACTACTGTTATTGCGTTCGATGTCGTAAACGGACTTGTAAGCCTATTGGCTCCGCTAGATCGCGTCAACGCAACCTTGAACGTATACGAAACACCACTAGTAAACAAAGACAAGTCGGTTATCACCAACCGTGTAGCCAGAACAGTATTGTAAACAGCAGCGGGAGAGGTTGGATTGACCCCGATTATAGCGTACCCGTCTATATCGGACTGCCCATTCAGATCCCACTCCAAGATAATGGATTGCGACGGATCGTCAAAGAACGCAGAAACAACGCGCGGAGGCTTTAGTGTTTCTGGCGGTATAGCCGCCGTAAAGAATACGTTGTTAGATGTTACCACAGGACTTGTACCGGCATCGTTTACCAACGCTATGCGGAAATTGTACGCCGTGTTAGGCGACAAAACTCCCGTTACATAGCTAGACACGACTGGAAGCGACTCTACGGTGCCGATAGATCCATTGATTACCGTCTGGAATTCTACTCCTGTCAAACCAAGCTGTCCGCCATTATCCCACGTTATAGTGGCCGTGTGATCAGAATTCAGAACTGCCACTACATTAAACGGAGGAAATGGAGGGTAAAGCGACGTTACAAGAGGATACTGAGTTACGGTTAAAACTACTCCGGTCGATAGGGTACCTCCAAACGGAGTATAGCTAACGGTTACGGTACCGGTCCTAACCTCTTCTGTAGTATTCTGGCTCCACGAGATGGAATAGTCTTTGGAAGACGTAGACGCCAAGGTCATCCACGAGCCATCAGATACCGACACCGAAAGATTCTGAAATTCACACGTAGGTGTGTCGCCAACAAGATTAAAGTTGAGACTAGACGCCGAATGCGATACCGAATATATACCGGCCTGAGGACATGTCAAGGTCGAGCAATACTCCGGTAGCGATCCCGCAGGCGCTTGCTGAAACGTAAGAATCTGATCTGGATTTCCTTGGATGGTGATTGTGCCGGTACGTTCAACCATAGCCGGGTTGGACAACCAAGATACCCTAAACACACCAGAGACAGGAGTCGTTACAGACAGCCAAGCGTCATTAGAAACAACGCTCCAAGTGCCATCCACGCAACCCACAGGAGATCCCACAACAGGTATTTGTATCTCCGTGGCATAGACAGACCCTTCCCATGGAAGATGAAACGGTCCGGCCTGTAGAGTAGAAAACGACGTACAGGTTGCTGGCGTATCAGTACCGTCTTGGATGTACGTGATGATGTACAAGACCTCATCGGTCTCTGACGTGATGGTTATGTGCCCTTCACGCGCCGCCGCATCTGTATTCTCCTCCAGTGCAACTGTAAACGTACCCGTCGGGAAAGAGAACGGACCAACTCCCGGAATTATGATTATGTTTCCGGGAGGATCTGGCATGAAGCTGGTTATGGTTAGCCACGGAGAATCGCTCTCCACATCGTACAGCCCGTAGTTGCACCCGGAAGGAGAACCAACGACTGTCACACTGGATGTGGCCGCTTCGGTGGTAAAGTGATAAGGGCCAACATCATCAGTCGTATAGTCATCGCAGTGAAGGTAGTAACTTTCCTGAGTTACAACAAGGTCGTATTCAGCAAGCGATGGATCAATAAACCTAATCGTCGTTGACCTAGGAGAAACGTCATAATTTGTTGTCAGTGTGGTAAGTGTTATATCTGAGACAGTTCCGTCTCCTTCAGTAGGAGATACGCTCAACCAATCTACAGGCGTATATACTGTACTCCACCCACCACCGATACACGACTCGGGCGTCTTCTGCACCGGGACAAGCACTACATCCCCTTCAGTGTACGCCATACTGACGGGGCCAGTCACCGAAAATTCACACGCTGGCAAAGGAGCCGCGCGCTGTACAACAGCTATGTTGGTCCCATTCACCACAATCGTAGCGCTACGAGAACTAGACGTGGATGT
>ENA-UPTA01003339-UPTA01003339.1-activated-sludge-metagenome-genome-assembly--contig:-NODE-3339-length-15845-cov-15.692780_pt1 | contig 15845 bp, 14 predicted proteins | sample MGYA00238184_ERZ773361 | MGnify/ENA primary metagenome ERZ773361 (study PRJEB29100, sample SAMN05720205) | activated sludge metagenome | isolation source: anaerobic digester from wastewater...
GCACACCGATCACGGCACTGGCAGGCGCATCCAACTGCCGTTTCTAGGTTGAACCGTTCATGCCACACTTGGCGGCCGGCGCGTTGAGCGTGCGGGTGCCACCGATCCTTGCCATGCACCGAATCCTTCTGCTTGCTGTTTTCTGTGGGCTGCCTGCGCTGGCAGGCGCGCAGGCCGTGCGCTGCCAGGACCCGGCCACGGGCCGGGTGCTCTACACCGACCAGCCCTGTCCCGGCGGCGAGCTGGTGGTGCCCAAGCGCAGCGCGGCCGAGCTGCAGCAGGAGGCGGCCCAAGCCGCCCAGGCGCGCGAGGCCGCCGAGCGCCGCGAGGCGCTGGCCGTGCAGCGCGAGCAGCTGCGGCTGGAAAGCACGCGTCAGGCCGACGCCGCCGTGCGCGCGCCGGCCGTGCCGGCCGAATCCGACGCCTGCCGCGCCGCGCGTGCCGAAGCCAGTTTCCGCGCCGCCAGCCGCACCGCCTCGGAAGAAGAAATCCGCACCGCGCGCGCCAACGCCGCCCTGGCCTGCGGCCAGCCGCCGCCGGCCGAAATCGTCGTCGTGCCGCCGCCCCCACCGCACTGGCGCCCGCCGCCGCGCCCGCGCCGCGAGCCCTGGCCGGAGCGCCCGCGCCCGCCCGCGCCGCCGCGCTACGCCCCGGGCACCGAGCCGCTGCCGATGCGCTGAACCATGTGCGGCGGGCCGGTCGCAACCCGTACGGCGCGCGTGGCCCGCGCCGCCGCCGCATCCGGCGGGGACTGCGAAGTGATATAAAAATTATAGCTATTGGTGCTTGCCAGACAATCGCTGGAGCTTGAACTGGCCATCAAGATGAAATCGGCTGGTGAAGTGGTGCGCGCTATCTAGAACATAAAACCGTGTCTTTTCGTCCATGTGACCTGCAAATCCGCGCATACGATCGCCCATCCAGGCCGCACAGTGCTCGGCCGCCGAGACCGGCCAGGTCAGCGACACGCAGGTGGCGCCGCGGCGCAGCTCGATGCGGATGTCTGGAGCCGGCACGCAGCTGGGCGCAGGCAGCGCCACTGGCACGAACGTGGGGACTGGCAAATCCAAACTCGGGCCATGGGCCAGGCGGCGCCACTTGTGCACGACGTTGGCATCGATGCCGTGAGAGAGGGCCACGCTGGCTACCGAAGCACCAGGCCGGGCACACTCGGCCAGGATCTGCCGCTTGAGTTCGGCGCTGTGGCACCGCTGGGTCTTGTGCATGGCTTCAGTCATGGTGTCCACCCATCTCGTTTGGTGGACATCATCGTTGCCGCTTATCTCGCCGATTTCAAGGGTGGGATGACCGCGTTTACCAAAGACCGAGCGATTGCTGTGGTTTGCACTTAGTCCCGGGGCCAAAAATCCACCGGTTCTACTTGTTCCATCATGCGCGCATGCCTGTCAGCTGTACAGTGCTGAGTACCGCGTGCATCCCAGCCTGTCCGGGCTGTGGAGTTACACCACGCAATGGGACACGATCGTCATTCCAGCCATGCAGCGCTGCCCTTTCCGATAGCTTCCGCAAGCTTACGCAGCCGGACTACAAAGCGTGATTTCAATAACTCTGGAGAAATCGCGCCCTTTGGGTAGATCATGTTGATGGCTGCCAACAAGCGTTCCCCGCACATGACAGGAACTGCGATCGCTCCAAAATCTGGCTCAGCGCTCCATTCCCCTTTGTTGATGGCATAGCCTCGCTTGCGAGTCTCCCTGATTGTCCGGCGAATCCGGCGACGATTGCGGGCCATGCTACTTGCCGTGTCGCTGAGTTTGCCGAGCATTCCAAGTACAGCTTCCAACTCCTCATTGTTGCATGCCGAGAGATAGGCTCGGCCCGCTGCTGTATCAAGAATCGGTAGCCTTTCTCCCAGGCGTGCGTGATGCTGAGACAGGCGACTCCAGCGATGGGTGGACTCTCGCACGATCATGTAACCATCCTCCATCGTTGCCAAGTCGCATGGCCAGAGGAGCTCTTTCACTGAGGCTTGCATCAAAGGGGCTGCTACCTGGAGCACCCATGCCTCGTCAACGAAGCCTTCACTTAAGCGTCGCACTTCGAAAGTTAGGCAGTACTGACCGTCGCGCTCACCGAGGCGAACAAGACCGGCGGTGCGCAACGTTTCCACTAGTCGTTTGACCGTTGTGCGATGGATGTTGCAGGCCTGACCCAGTTCGGTCGTCGTTGCAATACCGCCTGGTGCTGCATTTAGCGCTTTGAGCAGAGCCAAGCCGCGCGTAAGGCCGCGCACCTCTTTGTAGGCACCCTGATTGATGGTTGAGGCCAATCTTCGAAAACCCTCTTGAACGCGCGCGGATCAGCTGCTAGCACATAAGTTCGTCAAATCACTGAAGCCGACTGCCTTGAGATCAATGCGTCTTTCGTCGATTGGTGTTTGTACGGATGCCTAGGTGCACTCAGTGCACCCAGTTTACGTCGTCCGTGCGTACTTGGAGGATGGAGGCAGCCAAAGTTTGCGACGGATCAATGCGCCACCGGCGATCAAGTGTTAGGAGTTCACGTTACATGTCTAGACCGCCCCAAGACAGTTTGTGGCAAGACCTCAACCAGACGGAGTACGCTCAGGGTTGGTTCGATGCGCGAGGCATTCGTACCCGCTACCTGCGTTCGGGATCGACCGAACTTCCGCCGTTGATCCTTCTGCACGGAGTTGGAGGGCACGCTGAGGCCTATGCGCGCAACCTTCGCAGACACGGCCGTCACTTCAACACATGGGCGCTGGATCTTATTGGGCATGGTTGGTCCGATAAGCCTGCCCACCCGTATGAGATCCATCACTATGTGGATCACGTGTTGCGGTTCATGGATGCTCAAGGTTGGGATAGGGCGCACATCAGTGGCGAATCGCTTGGTGGCTGGGTGGCGGCACGCATGGCTGCCAGTCATGGCGACCGTGTCGACAGACTGGTGCTGAACACGGCTGGTGGATCGCGGGCCGAGCCTACGGTGATGGCACGAATCAAGTCCCTGTCGATGCGGGCGGCAGAGGACCCAACTTGGGAGTTCATCAAGGCACGGGTGGAGTGGCTTATGGCCCACCCTGGGCACGCGACCGATGACTTGGTCGCATGCCGTCAGGCCATATATGCGCAGCCCGGATTCAAGCAAGCCATGGCCAACGCCATGGTTTTGCAAGACATGGAGGTGCGTACCCGCAACCTCATTGGCCCCGAAGATTACGGTCACATCATGGCGCCGACGCTGGTGCTCTGGACTTCGCACGACCCGACGGCAGATGTCACTGAGGGCCAGCGTATCGCGGACATGATTCCACACTCTAGGTTTGTGGTCATGGAGAACTGTGGCCATTGGCCTCAATGGGAGGACACGCTCACGTTCGACCGAATTCACATCAACTTCCTGTCTGGCCAGGCGCTCGAGCAGCCGTTGGCCGGTGACTGAAGCAGTTCGGGAGGCGAGATGAGCGTCAATTCCCTTGAATGGGATGTTGTAATCGCCGGGGCCGGCCCTTGTGGATTGACTCTTGCGAACTATCTCGGAGCGCTCGGAGTCCGTGCGCTGGTCTTGGAGGCGTTGCCGGGGTTGATTGACTACCCTCGAGGTGTTGGCATGGACGATGAGTCCCTGCGCAGTTTCCAAGCCGTCGGTGTGGCAGATCAGATTCGTCGCCACACCGTGCCACATCAGGCGATGCGCTTTGTAGACCGGCGTGGAAGGGAACTGGCATCGATCAACCCAATGGCGCAACCATTCGGCTGGCCGAGACGCAACGGTTTCATTCAGCCGCTGATAGACCGGGAATTGGCTGACGCATTGCGGCGATTCGATCACGTGCGCTTGGCGTTCTCACGCAGCGTACAAGGGGTGGTGGACCACGGTGATCACGTGCAAGTGCAAGTGCGTCCCACTGATACGCAAGGCTCCACTGAGGAAAAATCAGAATCTGTTCGCGCAAAGTTCCTGATCGGATGTGACGGTGGGCGAAGCTCAGTCCGTGGCATGCTGGATTTTTCATTTGACGGCCGAAGTGAATCCACCAAGTGGCTGGTGGTCGATCTGGCCAATGATCCGATAGGACTGCCCAACTTAAGCTTGGTTCTGGATGACACTTTTCCTCACGTGAACATCGCGTTGCCGCACGGCATCCGACGCTTTGAGTTCATGGTGCCCAGCGACGAGGACGAGGCGCGGTATGCGCAACCTGAGCAGATCCGGGCGTTGCTCCGACGCGTTTTGCCCTTGGACGCAGAAGCGACGGTGATTCGTCACAGGGTCTATACACACCATGCCCGGATTGTTCCCACCTTTCGCAAGGGGCGCATCTTTCTCGCAGGTGATGCCGCACACCTGATGCCGGTGTGGCAGGGGCAGGGCTTCAACACGGGTATCCGGGACGCTACCAACCTCGGATGGAAGTTGGCGCTGGCGGCGCAAGGAACAGCAGGGTTGGCGCTGCTCGACAGCTACACCCAGGAGCGGCACGCTCACGCGTTGGCGATGATTGAACTGTCGGTGCTGGTCGGCAAGATCTTTGTGCCAGCGACTGGCCTTCTGCGCGGAGTGCGCAATCTACTGGCGCCGCTGATTTCTAAGGTTCCGCCGCTGCGCCGTTACATCACAGAGATGCGGTTCAAGCCGATGCCCTTTTTTCAACGCGGCGCAATAGTGCATACCGCCGCCCGCCCCCGGGCTTCCGCCGTTGGTCGCATGTTTATACAACCTTGGGTTGCGGACGGTACAGGCAAGCCGCGGCGGTTGGACGATGTAGTTGGCTTGCGCTTCGCGCTGATCAGCTGGAGTGCGCATGTCGACAACTGGATCAGTCCGGCGGCTCGGCGCGTGCTGGAAATCTTGGGTGCCGCGTCGATCGTAGTTCGTCCTTCGTGTCAGGATTTGGGCCGCGATCCACCAGCCGGAGGCGAAGTCCTGGCTGATCACGACGGGGAGATGCGTCGGTGGTTCGATACAGCTCCTGGGTCCGTTCTGGTGCTGCGACCAGACCGGGTAGTGGCAGTGGTTTGCATGCCGTGTGAGGTGGATGCTAGCTTGAGGCGGCTGGCCGAGGTACTCCACCTGTCAGGTTTCACGGCGGAGTCCGAGCTTCCCTGCCGGCAAGTGACACAAGAGGTCATCGCATGAGTGCGTCGCAGGGCGGATTCCAGACAAGCTCGCGTCGGAACGCGCGGCAGGAAGAGGGGGGCGCGAACTCTGTGACGGGGCAACTGGCGTTTCTCGGGCTATCACATACTCCGCTTTTAGGAATTGCGCAGTTGGCGCCGCAGGTCGAGGCAGAGCTTATTGCCGTGCTGGACCGGACTCGAGAAGAGGTGCAGCGCTGGATGCCGGATCGTGTGGTGCTGGTGGCGCCGGACCACTACAACGGATTCTTCAACGAGCTGATGCCTCCGTTCTGCATCGGCAGCGAGGCCGAATCGGTAGGCGACTACCTGATGCCAACCGGCCGTTTGAATGTGGATGCTGAGACAGCGCTCGCGTGTGCTAACTATCTTCTGGACGAAGGCTTCGACCTTGCAGTCTCGCGTCGAATGAAGGTCGACCATGGGTTCGTACAGCCGCTGCAACTGTTGTGGGGCGGTTTCGAGACGCCTCCCCTGATCCCGTTGTTCATGAACGCTGTGGCGCCGCCCACGATTCCGCGTGTGCGCCGATGTCGACAGTTGGGTGAGGCTCTGGGACGTTTCGTGACCCAGTTGCCGGGGCGCACGTTGCTGATCGGTTCTGGCGGCCTTTCGCACGAGCCCCCCATTCCTACCATGGAACATCCTGATCCGAACGTACGTGATCGTATTACCAGGCGAACGGATCTCACCGAGGAGGTGCGCTTGCGCAAGATTCAAGGAGCGACTGCTGCAGGACGCGCCTTGGAGATTGGAGACCCGTCGATGAAGCCGCTAAATCCTACGTGGGACCGGCGGTGGATGGACGTCATGGAAGGCGGCGACCTTGAGTCGCTGGATCAGATGAGCGAGGCTGCCATCGCAGAGGAGGCGGGCCGTTCGGCGCATGAATCGAAGACTTGGCTCATCGCGCGATCGGCTCTTCCTGAGCAGGCTCATGGATGTTCACTCCGGTACTACCAGCCCATCAATGCGCTGATCGCTGGTTTCGGAGTCATGTTCGTCAACGCAGCAGTCAACTTTGATCAGCGTATTTAACTGGATGAATAGCCAAGGAGACATCATGAAAACCCCCTGTACAGCCATTGTTCGTTGGTTGCTTGGTATGGTTCTGGCGGCGGTATCTCTGGCAGTATCGTCTGAGCCCTACCCTGCGCGTGCGATCACCATGGTGGTTCCGTTCGCGCCCGGCGGGCCAACGGATACGATCGCGCGCAATGTCGCACAGCATATTTCCGGCACGCTGGGTCAGTCGGTGATGGTGGACAACCGCCCTGGCGGCGGCGGCCAGATTGCGGGCACTGCCGTCAAGCAAGCCAAGCCGGACGGCTATACCTTGTTTGTAGGCGCAACCGAAATGTTCGCCATCAACCAGACGCTATTCCGTCGGTTTGCTTACGACCCAGTAAAAGACTTCGTGCCGGTCAGTGCGTTGTTGGACACGCCGATGATTCTGGTGGTGTCCAAAGAAAACAAAGCCAGTACCGTACAAGAACTTATTGCGCAGGGACGCAGCAGGTCCGAGGGATTGACCTATGCGTCCCAGGGATTGGGTTCAATTGGACACATGCTGGGTCAAGCACTAGCGGCCAAGACGGGTGTGAAGATGATCCACGTGCCATACAAGGGATCCGCACCTGCACTTCAGGATCTGGTCACTGGGCGCGTGGACCTGATGTTCGACGTGATGATGAGCAGTGGCCCAATGATTGAGGGCGGCAAGCTCAAGGCACTGGCGGTAGCTAGCCAGCAGACGTTCGCCGGCCTCCCAGGTGTGCCTACCATGATTCAGTCGGGCATCGAGGGGGTGGACGGAAGCGTCTGGTTTGGTGTGGTCGCACCAGCAGGAACGCCATCTGAAGTGGTGGCGACTCTCAACGGGGCCATTGTGAAAGCGATTGCAAGCCCCGAACTGAGCAAGCGATTCGCTGGTCAGGGAATGCGGCCATTGCCGCTAAGCGCGAGCCAGTTCGGATCCATGATCAACAGCGAAATTGATCGTTGGACGCCGTTGGTCAAGTCCAGTGGCGCGCAGGTCGATTGAGATAGTGCTGGAGACACTGCGCAACTTCTTTAGATCATCAACGAGGAGATACACGTTATGCGAACCATTTTTTTCGTGCTGGCTTGCACTTCATTCATGGCTGCTGCTGCTCCAGTGAGCGCACAGGACAGCTATCCGACCAAACCTATCCGGCTGATCGTTCCGTTTCCCGCAGGTGGCGCGCTGGATGTGCTGGCTCGCCCGATTGCAGCTGGGCTGGGCAAGCGACTCGGCCAGAACGTGTTGGTAGAAAACAAGCCAGGCGGTAACCTGATCCCCGCCGCTCAGTTGGTCGGTAGCGCGCCTCCGGACGGCTACACACTGTTCTACACGTTGGGTCAGCCGTATTCGACCAACCAATATTTCTATAAGTCACTGCCCTACGACCCCATCGGCTACACACCGATCGCCCCGATCGGCGTCTACACGTATACCTTCCAGGTGGCAGGTAACAGCACGTACAAGTCACTCAAGGAGGTGGTCGAGAGTGCCAAGAAGGATCCTGCGGCGTGGCGTAACGCCAACCCCGGCGCCACGTCGGCTGGACGACTCGCGTCCGAGCTGTTCATGAATGGAACTGGCATCAAGATGACGCAGGTGCCGTATCCCGGTGGTGCGGCGCAGTCGCTCGCGGTTGCCAGCGGGCACGTGGAATTCATGGTCGGAGAGGCATCCTCATCAAGCAGTTTCATGCGCAGTGGGCAAGTCAAGACGCTGGCAGTCAACGGAAGTAAGCGGTTGACGGCGTTCCCGGATATTCCGACTCTTGCAGAGGCTGGCTTCCCCACCGTGAACATTCCCAACCCCTACGCTGTCTTGGTCGGGCCCAAAGGCATGCCGCCTTCGCTGGCCGAGCGCCTTGCACGCGAGGTGGCAGCCGTGATGCAAAGCGAGGAAGTTCGTAAGGTGATGACCACGATGGTCATTAGCCCGCTGAGCGGTGGGCCGGCAGAGGCCAAGGCCCTTATCGACGATGAGGCCAAGGCGTTCGGTCCCATCATCAAGGCCCTGAACCTCACGCTGGACTGATCACAGGTGGCGGAAGCTGTGGATGTCGATCTATTGGTGATCGGTAGTGGCGCGGCCGGTATGACGGCTGCCGTTGTGGCGGCGACCGGCGGTCAGCGGGTTCTGGTGCTTGAGAAGGCCGAGGTCGTCGGCGGAAGTACAGCCTATTCAGGTGGCGTATGCTGGGTCCCCGGCAGTCATTTGGCCCGGCGCGCTGGCGTGGATGACGGCGTGGAGAGGGCCTTGGTCTATCTGCGTGCGTGCCTCGGCGACCGGTTTGACGAGGTTCGCCTGACCCGGTATCTGATGTTGGCAGCAGAAGCCGTCGAATACCTCGAATCTCATTCGGAGGTCGCCTTTCTTCTGCGGACCACAACTCCCGACTATTTTTCCGAGCGCGACGGAGGAACTGCTGGCGGGCGCGCGCTCGAAGTGCTGCCCTATGACGCCCGGGCTCTGGGTCCGCGCTTGGCGGATGTGCGCACTCCCCCGCCGGAGTATCTCGTGCTCGGTGGAATGATGGTCACAGTCACCGATGCCAACAAGATTCTCGCCCGCTACCGCAGTTGGGATGCATTCCGCCACACCATTAGTCTTGTGGCGCGGTACGCTCAGGACCGCTTGGCCTTTAGGCGACGTGGCACGCGCCTGGTGGTTGGCAATGCGCTGGCGGCGCGCTTCTACGCGAGTCTTCTGAAGCTGGGAGTGCCGGTATGGCGTAGCACTCATGTAACGCGGTTGTTGGTGGAGGACGGTCATGTGATCGGAGTCAGCGCGGTGCGGGATGGGCAATCAATAGCCATTCGCGCGCGCAATGGTGTTGTGTTGGCCACGGGGGGTTACCCACATAGCCGCTCGCTTCGGGAGCGCTACTTCACTGCTGGCGCTCCTGACTATTCCGCCACGCCTGAATCGTTGACCGGAGACGGAATCGCGTTGGCGCTGGAGGCGGGCGCTGCCATGGGGCCATTGCCCAGCACACCGGCTTTCTGGTCACCTGTGTCGATCGTGCGCAGGGCCGATGGGACTCACTGGAATTTTCCGCACCTGATGATGGATCGGTCCAAGCCGGGCGTTATTGCAGTCAATGCGCTGGGCGAGCGCTTCGTGAACGAGTCGACCAATTACCACGACTTCACTCAGGCCATGATGCGTCAGGAGGAGACCACAGGCTCGGGAGCGGCATTCCTGGTGACTAGCCAGCAGCATCTGGATAGATACTGCTTTGGTTTTTCCTATCCAGGCGCAGGTTGGCAGCGGCGGTTGGTCGACAGCGGCTACATGCTGCGCGGGGATTCCCTCCATGTGCTTGCCTCACAAATGCAAGTCCCGGTTGACCGCCTAAGCCGTACGGTAGAGCGCTTTGATCGCGACGCTGCATCGGGGGGCGATCCTGCTTTTGGAAAAGGTTCGACGCCCTACAACAGATGCCTGGGTGACCCGAGCCACGAACCAAACCCCTGCCTTGCGCCTTTGGGCAAAGGGCCGTACTACGCTATTGCTTTGCGGGCAGGAGACATCGGAACATGCCATGGGTTGCATACTGATCTCGACGCTCGCGTGCTTGATGATTCAGGCGCGCCAATCGAAGGGTTATATGCGTGCGGAAACGACATGAATTCAGTGATGGCGGGGTTATATCCGGGTCCTGGGATCACACTGGGGCCAGCAATTGCATTCGGTTATGCGGCGGCGCGGCATGCTGCAGGACAGGCGGTTAGACGGGGGCAGAGCCAACATATTCCATCAACAGACTAGAACTCAAGGCTTCGTGTAGCAGTCAGCGCTCCGGCATGTCCTTGGCCGAATAGCCCAGGCTGACGGTGGCGTCTGGCGGGATGGGCGGCATGCTGGCGTTCCAGGCCTCCCAGTCGGCGCGCATGGCGGCCAGGCGCTCGGGCTCCTTCGTTCCCTGGTTGGCGCGCTCGCGTTCGTCGCCGGGGATGTTGAACAGGTAGTCGTGGCCGTCCACGCGCAGGTACTTCCAGTCGCCGGCGCGCAGCGCGCGCTGGCCGCGGTGGTTCATGCGCCAATGCAGCGGGCGGTCGAATTGGTGCGCGGCATCGCGCAGCACCGGCAGCAGCGACACGCCGTCCAGCGGGTAGTCGGGGTGGGCGGCCACGCCGGCAGCGGCCAGCATGGTGGCCGACCAGTCCATGGTCATGCACAGCTGGCGGCTCACGCCGCCGGGGCGGATGACGGCCGGCCAGTGCGCGATCCAGGGCACGCGGATGCCGCCTTCGGTCAGGTCCATCTTGCCGCCCACCAGCGGCCAGTTGTCGGAGAAGCGCTCGCCGCCGTTGTCGCTGGTGAATACGATCAGCGTGTTGTCCAGCTGGCCGGTGCGGCGCAGCGCCTCGACGATCCAGCCGATGCCCTCGTCCATGTGGTGGATCATGCGGCGGTAGACGTGGATGTTGCCGCCCGCCAGATCGAACAGGTTGTCCTTGACGATGGGCGCGCGGTCGGCGTCCTCGCGTGTCTCCCAGGGCCAGTGCGGCGCCGTGTAGTGCAGGCTGACGAAGAAGGGCGCGTCCTGGCTCGCCATGCGCTCGACGTACTCGACGGTGCGGCGCGACAGCAGGTCGGTCAGGTAGCCCTCGGCGTGGTGCTCGGCGCCGTTCAGCCACAGGTCGTGGCGGCCGCTGGAGTCGCAGTGGCTGAAGTAGTCCACCCCGCCGGCCAGCGGCCCGAAGCTTTCCTCGTAGCCCGATTGAAGCGGCCCGAAGTGGGGCGCAAAGCCCAGGTGCCACTTGCCGATCAGCGCCGTGCGGTAGCCGGCACCCTGCAGCAGCGAGGGCAGGGTGGGGTGCTCGGGCGGCAGGCCCAGGGTCAGGCTGCCGCGGCTCTTGCTGTTGATCGGCTCCTCGGCGGCGCCACGCAGGCGGTACTGGTAGCGCGCCGTCATCAGGGCAAAGCGCGTGGGCGAGCACACCGGCGAGTTGCTGTAGCCCTGGGTGAAGCGCAGGCCTTGGGCCGCCAGCCGGTCCAGCACCGGCGACACCGGCCCCCACGGCTCGTCACGCCCGCCGTAGCAGCCCAGGTCGGCGTAGCCCAGGTCGTCGGCCACGATGTAGATGATGTTGGGACGCTTGTTCTGGTTCATGGATGCGATGGAGGCTTGTAGGGTCAGCGCCGGAAGGTCAGGCCCAGGGTGGTGCGAATCAGTTTGAGGGTTCGAGACATGGGTGATGCGCCGCGATGCGGCGAGCCAGGAGGGAAGGAAGCGGGGATGGGCGGCCGGCGCCGCCCGGCGGCGTCAGGGCTGGTAGCCCGACTTTTGCACCACCGGCGCCCACTGCGCGCGGTAGGCCTTGAGCATGGCGGCGGTCTGCTCGGGGCTGCTGGCCACCGGCACCATTCGCGCGTCGTGGAACTTGCGCCGCGTGTCCTGCTCCTGCATCACCTCGCGGATGGCCCGCCCCAGGCTGGCCACGCGCGCGGCCGGCATGCTGGCCGGGGCGAAGAAGGCGTTCCAGCCGCTGGCCACCAGATCCAGCCCCGACTCCCTGAAGGTCGGCACGCCGGCAGCGAAGGGCGAGCGCCGCGCGCCGGAGGAACCCAGGATGCGCAGCTTGCCCGCCTCGTGCTGCGGCAGCAGGGTGTCGAAGGTGTCGAAGGCGACCGGGATCTGGCCGCCGATCAGGTCGGTCAGCAGCGGCCCCGAGCCGCGGTAACCCACCACCTGGGCCTTGATCTGCGCCCTCTCGCCGGTCATGAGGGCGAAGAAATGCGGCAGGCTGCCGGTGGCCGGCACGCCGAAATTGGCCTGTTCGGGGTTGGCGCGCAGCCAAGCCAGCAGGTGCCCGATCTCCTTGACCGGCACGGCCGTGGAGACGGCAACGCCGAATTCGTAGTCGCTGACCTGCGACACCGGCCGGAAATCCCTGTCCGGGTCGTAGCCGTTATCCTTGAACACCAGCGGCGCCACCACCATGGTCGCCGGGTTGGCCAGCACCAGCACGTTCTGGCTGGCGGGCACGCCGCGGCTTTGCTGCATGGCCAGGCGGCCGCCGGCGCCGGTCTTGTTTTCGACCACCACCGGTGCGCCCAGCCTGGCGGTCAGCTTGTCGGCCACGATGCGGGCGGCGCGGTCGCTGGAGCCACCGGGGGCGTAGGGAACGATCAGACGCAGGGGGGCGTCATTCTGAGCGTGGGCCGGGGCGCTCATCGCGCCCACGGCCAGACTGGTGCCGGCCAGCAGCAGGGATCGTCGGTTCAAGGCTTGTCTCCTGAGGGTGCCTACTACAAAATGAGCGACTGTAGTTTGATGACCATCAATTGACAAAATCAATCATTCTCAGGATTAACCCGTATGCCCGTGGCTCGCCTGCACCAGCCCCTGACGCTTGACGACATGGTGCTCTACGTGCTGTGGAACATCCAGGCGGGCGCCGGTCGGGCGGTGGTGCGTTTGTGCGAGAACGAGTTCGGCATCACGCGGCGCCAGTGGCGACTGCTGGCGCATCTGGCGCAGCACGAGGGACTGCAGCCGTCGGAGCTGGCACTGCACGTGGGCCTGGATCGCGCGCGCACCTCGCGGGCCTTGACCGGGCTGGTGCACAAGCAACTGGTGCGGCGCCTGCCCCGGCCGGGCAACCGACGTGAAGCCACGCTGCAACTGACGGCCGAAGGCGCGGCCCTGCACGCCAGGCTGTTGCCCCGGGTGGCCGACATCAACCGGCTTCTGCTGTCGGTGCTCAGCGAGGCGGAAATCGACCAGCTGGCCGATGCGCTGGCCCGGTTGCAGGCGCAGGCGCGCCGGATGGGAGGCCAGGCCAACTCCGCCGAAGCCGCCTGAGCTTGCCGGGCGGCGCGCCGCCGATCCGATTTCAGTGTTTCAGTGGACTAGGAGGCTGTCGGACTTGGAAATCGCCGGCTGCAAATCGACCGCAGCGGCCCATTTTTCACCGGCTTTTTGCCCAATAGCTCAGCTATTGGGCTGCAAATCCGGCAAAAACTGGTCTCGCTGGGGACGATTCTCGCTTTCGGCGCTCCAAGCCCGACAGCCTCCTAGGATCAGTCGCGCCGTCGGCCCAGCAGCAGGGCCAGGGCGGCGCCGGCGGCGGCGGCGATGGCCATGGATTTGAGCGGCTGCTGGGCCACGTAGGTGCTGGTCTTTTCGCTGTACTCGTTCAGCTTCTCGCGCGTTTGCGCCGAGGTCTGGGACGCCAGCGCCTTGCCGCGCTCGGCCAGTTCCTGCACCCGCGCCGACAGGGCGTCGATGGCTGGCTGCACGTCCTCGCGCAGGTTGCGCACGCCGGCGTCGGCGCGGTCCAGGGCCTCGTTGGCGTAGCGGCGCGCGGTTTCGATGGTGCGCTCGGTGGCGTCGGCCGACTTGTCAGGGGTGTCTTGCGGGTTCATGGGCATCTCCTGTGAGGGTGCGAGGGGCAAAGGGCGATTGTTGCACCCGGCGCGGTGGCGGTCAGGACGAAGCCGGGTCGGCCTGGCGGCTGGCGGCCGGCACGCTGTCGCGGCCGCGGCACACCGGGCAGGCAGGCTGGCGCGGCACGCGCACCTCGGTCCATTCCATCTGGCGCGCGTCCAGCATCAGCAGCCGGCCGCTCAGCGAGCGCCCGATCCCGGCCAGCAGCTTGAGCGCCTCGGCCGCCTGCAGGGTACCGATGATGCCCACCAGCGGCGCGAACACGCCCATGGTGGCGCAGCGCACCTCTTCCACGGTCTGGCTGGGCGGGAACAGGCAGGCATAGCAGGGCGCGTCGGGGCGGCGCAGGTCGTACACCGACACCTGGCCGTCGAAGCCGATGGCGGCGCCGGACACCAGCGGCCGGCCGCTTGCCACGCAGGCCTGGTTGAGCGCCTGGCGGGTGGCGAAGTTGTCGCTGCAGTCCAGCACCACGTCGGCTTCGGCGGCCAGGGCGCAAAACAGCGGCAGGTCGCCGCGGCGTGCCACGGTGTGCACACGCACCTCGGGATTGATGGCCTGGATGGCTTCGGCGGCCGAGGCCACCTTGGGCAGGCCGATGCGCCCCTGGCTGTGCATGATCTGGCGCTGCAGGTTGGTCAGATCGACCGTGTCGTGATCGACCAGGGTCAGCTGCCCGACGCCCGCGCTGGCCAGGTACAGCGCCACTGGCGAGCCCAGGCCACCGGCGCCGACGATCAGCGCGTGCGCGTCCAGCAGCCGCTGCTGACCCTCGACGCCGATGTCGTCGAGCAGCAGGTGGCGCGAATAGCGCAGCAGTTGCCGGTCGTCCATCGGCGCCCGTCCCGCGCTGCGGCGCGGGCTCAATCGGTCTTGGGCTCTTCCTTGCGCAGCGCCAGCGTCTTGCTGACCTGGACCGGCTGGCCCTTGAGCTTGGCCAGCGCCTGCTGCAGCGGGAAGTCCTGCGCGCTGCCGAATTCGGGCGGGCGGCGCTGGGCGGCCGGCTTGCGCGATTCTTCTTCGAGGCGCTTCATGGCGGCTTCGCGCTCTTTTTCGAGCGCCGGGTCCTTCTTCTCGGCCTCGCCGCCGTTCAGGTGCTTGTCGAGATCGGCCTCGCGCATGCGCAGCACGGCGAACGGACTGCCTTCGGCGGTTTCGTCGATCAGGATGTCGGGCACGATGCCCTTGGCCTGGATGGTCTTGCCGCTGGGCGTGTAGTAGAGCGCGGTGGTGATCTTGAGCGCCGTGTCGGGGCCGAGCGGGCGCACCGTCTGCACCGAGCCCTTGCCGAAGGTCTGGCTGCCCATGACGATGGCGCGCTTGTGGTCCTGCAGGGCGCCGGCCACAATTTCGCTGGCCGAGGCCGAACCCTCGTTGACCAGAACCACCAGCGGCACGTTCTTGAGCGCCGCCGGCAGGCGCCGCAGCGGATCGACGCCACGGCGGCGCAGGTAGTCTTCGGGGCGGGCCTTGTAGATGGACTTGCTTTCCTCGATTTGGCCGTTGGTCGACACCACCGTCACACCCTCGGGCAGGAAGGCGGCCGATACCGCGACCGCCGCGTCCAGCAGGCCGCCCGGGTCGTTGCGCAGATCGAGCACCAGGCCCTTCAGGTTGGGCTCGCGCCGGTAGATGTCTTCCAGCTTGGTGACGAAGTCGTCCACCGTGCGCTCCTGGAACTGCGACAGGCGCAGCCAGGCGTAGCCGGGCTCGACCACCTTGGCCTTGACCGACTGGGTGCGGATTTCCTCGCGCGTGATGGTGACCGGGAAGGTGCGGTTCTCGTCCTTGCGCAGGATGGTCAGCAGCACCTTGGTGCCCGGTTCGCCGCGCATGCGCTTGACCGCCTCGTTCAGGCTCAGGCCCTTGACGGCGGTGTCGTCCACCTTGGTGATCAGGTCGCCCGACTTCAGGCCGGCGCGGTCGGCCGGCGAGCCTTCGATGGGCGAGACCACCTTGACCAGCCCGTCTTCCTGGGTGATTTCGATGCCGACGCCGACGAAGCGGCCGGTGGTGCCTTCGCGGAATTCCTTGAAGCTCTTCTTGTCGAAATACTGCGAGTGCGGATCCAGGCTGGACACCATGCCCGAGATGGCGTCGGTGATGAGCTTTTTCTCGTCCACCGGCTCCACGTAGTCGGACTTGATCATGCCGAACACCGCCGCCAGCTGCTGCAGCTCTTCCAGCGGCAGCGGGGCCAGCGTGCCGCGCGCCACGGTCTGCAGCGACACGGTGGTCAACGCGCCGGCCAGCGCGCCCACGGCGATCCATCCGGCAATCCTGG
>ENA-UPTA01003342-UPTA01003342.1-activated-sludge-metagenome-genome-assembly--contig:-NODE-3342-length-15830-cov-5.807607_pt1 | contig 15830 bp, 15 predicted proteins | sample MGYA00238184_ERZ773361 | MGnify/ENA primary metagenome ERZ773361 (study PRJEB29100, sample SAMN05720205) | activated sludge metagenome | isolation source: anaerobic digester from wastewater...
CCATATCCGCTTGTTATTCTTCTTTCCGATGACGGCCAGATAAATCCCCGGAATAAATTCACCGGTTTTGCGTCCGGAATAAAAATCAGCTGATTCGGCTGAATAAAGTCAGGATTCCTGATATTATTAACTGCAAGCAATTTATTAAGTGACGCCTTATATTTGCGGACAACAGGAATCAGGCCCTCTCCATATTTCAGCTTATACACTATACCTTCCTTATTAGGTATGGAAAGCCGCGTTCCCACGCTGATCACCTCGTAGGATTGGAGATTGTTGCTTCCGCAAATGGTGTCCATTGAAACACCATATTTCTTCGCAATTCTGCTCAGAGACTCCCCGCGCTGCACAGTATGGGTCACTATCTCGACATGATGAGGCTCTTCTGCAGGCTCGGTATAATCTGTTTCGCTTGATTGTAAAATCTGTTCCTTTTTCTGTTCGTCAGTAAGAACAACAACCTCACTGTCAGTATTGTTGTTCGTCATAAAAGCGGAGTACATAATAACAAGAAGAATAACCGATGCAAGTGCGAGAAGAGGTTTTTTTACGACCGTCATCCATCCGGTTGTTATCTTTTTTAAATATACCCTGTTGTTGGCCCGGTAAAGAATTATTATTTCATCAACAAGAACCGAAATGCTTAATCGCCCGATTTTATAAGTTTTAGAATAAAATTTTCTCATCAGCACAATCCACTAATTATTTGTCTCATATTTATTTTCGGAACAGTGTATCATTTTACTTTACAATTATCTTTCAACAACCCCTTTTCCGCCAGATTCACCATAGGATTCTTCAATAAGCTTCTTCACATCCTTTTTCTGTCCGCCGGTGATGGTAATTGCGCCTTTCGCAATAACACCACGCTGAATACTGAGGGTTGGGGTTGTAATGTCCCCAAGAACACGTCCCGTCTCAAGGAGCTTCACTTCGTCATCAGCGGTTATATTTCCAATGACCGTCCCTGCAACAACAACAGACTTTGCGGCGATATTGGTTTTCACCTTGCCGGTTTCACCAACTACCAGCTCTTCATCTGTTTTAATTTCACCTTCAAATTTTCCATCAATCCGCAAAGAGCCGCTTATATAAAATTTTCCTTCAAATATTGACCCTTCACCAATTGTGCTGTTAACGGCATCACCCTTTCCCGCCATAATACTCTCCTCAACCTTAATTATATGAGTATGTTGTTATATTGTCAAAACATGCCACAAACAGATAAATTCTCCCGATAGACCGATAAATAATCAAGTACAAAAAAATATTTATTTTCTCACATACAGTTCGGTATCTTTTCTGTATTTTTTCCCGAGTTTACCGATCGATACCATTGAGAACCTCTTGTTGTTCAGAATCATATCAGCAATTCTGGAAAAATCATCAATCGTAACCCCGTTAATTTTCTCAACAAGTTCATCAAATGAAATGTTTCGTCCAAAGGACATCTCATTTCTTGCGAGCTGTCCCATTCTCACTTCTGTACTCTCAAGGCTGAGGGCTATATTTCCTTTCATATAGGCCTTCGTATCTTCCAGCTCTTCAGCGGTAACACCGTCACGCAGTAAATCCACACACTCCTGAACAATCAAATCGCTGGCACGCTTATAATTCTCGGGAGATGTACCGCAATATATCCCGAAAACCCCCCGATCAACATATGACGAATGAAATGAATAAATCGAATAACAGAGACCCTCTTTTTCCCGGATTTTCTGAAAAAGACGAGACGACATGCTGCCGCCGAGAATCGAACTTAAAATATAAAGAGCCCAACGGTTTTCGTCCTGTTTCTTTACACCCTCAACACCAAGGCAGAAATGAACCTGTTCAAGATTTCTTTCATAATGACGCCTGAAGGCTCTCTCCACAGGATAAAGGGAAACAATCTTTTGTTTTTTATCAACAGTTGGCTTTACTCCAAAATACTTCTCAATAAGTTTTTTCGCTGCATCGACATCAAATCTTCCGGCAATTGCGAAAATACAGTTATTATCTGTATAACATTCATCAAAAAAATCAACCAATTTTTCACGATTTGCTGATTTAATTGTATCCATACTACCTATAATCGGATGTCCCAGAGGGTGCCCTTCAAGCATTGTTTCAACAAAATAATCATGAACAAGCTCGTCCGGAGTGTCTTCGTACATCCTGATTTCTTCGATTATTACGTTTTTTTCTTTCTCAATTTCCGATTCGTCAAAAAGAGAGCGGTAATACATATCCGCAATAAGCTCGATTGTCAATGCAAGGTAATCAGAAATTACATTGATATAGTAGCAGGTATATTCCCGGTTGGTGGCGGCATTATGCTGACCTCCGACACGATCGACCAAACGCGCGATATCCAGTGAAGAATAATTTTCAGTACCCCTAAAAAGCATATGCTCAATAAAATGAGCATATCCCTCCTGGTGCTTCTCCTCGTTTCGTGATCCTGCTTTGACCCAGAGTCCGGCTGAAATTGAAACAACACCGTCTATCGGTTCAAGAAGCACTGTCAATCCGCTGTCTAACACATATTTTGTTATCATCTCTGGTTCATTTTATGGCACACCACCATGGAACAATGGATGCATGAAGGGATTTTGTGTCGCGAGTTTCTTTATTTATACAAACACCTGCCCCTGCACTACACTTGCAGGGAAACAGATGTTTTCATACAATTTTTTTATTACGAATACTCAGGTAAACTAATCAGGATCAATCTCTGTTCCTGTCGTCAAGCGCGTCTTTTCTGCTTAAATCAATCCTTCCGACTTTATCGATTCCAACGACTTTCACAGGAATTCTATCGCCCTCTTTTACAATATCGCTTACCTTGTTTACTTTTCTGTGATCAAGCTTTGAAATATGCACAAGACCTTCTTTTCCACGGAGGATCTCAACGAATGCACCATATTCCATAACTTTTTTAACAATACCATTGTATATCCTTCCAATCTCAACTTCTTCAATAATGGACTTAACAATATCAACCGCTTTATCAATTGATTCCTTATTGTAAGCAGAGATAGTAACAACACCGTCATTATTTATATTTATTTCGGCAGATGATTCTTCAATGATGCCCTTAATGATTCTGCCACCAGGACCTATGATATCACCGATTTTATCAACCGGAACATTAACAATACAAATACGAGGTGCATGAGGCGACATTTCCTTTTCCGGTTCCGCCACAACATCATTCATCTTTTGCAGAATATGGAGCCTTCCCTCCCTTGCCTGCTCGAGAGCTTCCCGCATAATCGCAGGTGTAATACCCTCAATTTTTATATCCATCTGGAATGCTGTTATCCCGTCAGCGGTACCTGCAACCTTAAAATCCATATCACCAAGGTGATCTTCGAGGCCGAGGATATCACTGAGTACCGCATATTTGTCGCCTTCCATAACAAGTCCCATTGCAATCCCCGCAACTGCTGCTTTCAGCGGCACACCTGCATTAAACATTGCAAGCGATCCGGAGCACACGGTAGCCATCGATGACGAACCATTTGACTCAAGTATTTCTGAAACAACGCGAATGGTATAAGGAAATGTCTGCTCATCAGGCAGCACATACTCAAGGGCACGCTCTGCAAGGACTCCATGGCCTATTTCCCGACGTCCCACGCCCCCTGTCCGGCCGACCTCACCGACACAAAATGGAGGGAAATTATAATGCAGCATAAACCTTCTGAAGCTTTCTCCTTCCATGGCGTCAACTCTCTGAGAATCACCTCCGGTACCCAGTGTCACTATACCGAGACTCTGGGTCTGTCCTCTGGTAAATACTGCAGATCCATGGGGACGCGGCAGTATACCGATCATTATATCAATCGGGCGGATATCTTTTAGCCCCCTTTTGTCGGCACGGATTCTTTCTTCAAGGACCATCTTCCTTACAATTTCCTTGTCAAAATCTTCAACAATTCCACCGCACTGCCCGACATAATCAGGGAATAATTCCGCCATTTCATCTTTTACCTTCTTTTTAATGGCATCAACTGCATCTTCCCGTTCTTTTTTATCTGTAATGTCCCGAAGCTTTTCCATTTCGCCGAAATAACGGCTTCGCATTTCCCTTTCAAGATCAGCATTAACCATAAAAGGCTGATACTCCATTTCCTGCTTCGCGACTTTGCTCTTTAACTCTTCCTGCGCGTTGCACAGAAGTTTTATATTTTCATGCGCCAGTTCAACAGCTTTTATCATTTCATCTTCTGAAACGTTGTGTGATGATCCCTCTATCATTGTAACAGCTTTTTTTGTACCCGCAACAATGAGATCAATGTCACTATTTAAGATATCCTCATAGGAAGGATTTATCACATATTCGCCATTGATTCTTCCAATCCGAACCGCACCCACCGGTCCCTTAAAGGGTATACCGGAAATAGACAATGCGGCTGAAGCCGCGTTGATCGCGAGAACATCAACCTGTTCCTTCTGGTCAGATGAAAGAACATACATGATGACCTGAACTTCATTGACAAAGTCTTTTGGGAAAAGAGGACGCATCGGCCGGTCACAAAGACGGGAGGTAAGGGTTTCCCTTGTACTTGGACGTCCTTCTCTTTTAATAAATCCTCCCGGAAATTTCCCTGTTGCATAAAACTTTTCACGGAAATCAATAGTGAGAGGGAAAAAATCCTGCCCCTCGGTCACTTTTTTGGAGGCAACCGCACTTGCAAAAAGTATTGTTTCTCCTGAGGATATCGCTACCGAACCATCTGCCTGTTTCGCAAGATAGCCGGTATTAAAGCCGATCGTACTATCAGCTATTTTTACACTTACATCAATACTCATAACTTCCACCTTTCTGTACTAAAGCCCGCGTTCTCTCATATTGATAGTGATGACTTCGGTACTTCTTCTTTTAAAATAATTTACTTAGCGTCTCAATCCAAGAGATTGAATAAGCTCACGGTATCTGTTGAGATCCGTTTTTTTCAGATAAGTCAACAACCTTCGACGCTGTCCAACGAGCTTGAGCAGACCGGTCCGTGAATGAAAATCCTTTTTATGAACCTTAAAATGCTCTGTCAGGTGATTAATTCTCCTGGTAAGCAATGCAACCTGAACCTCTGGAGACCCTGTATCACTTTCATGTCTTTTATACTTGTTGATCATCTCATTTTTTGCTTCCATTGAGATTTTTCCTCCTCATAATTCATATATTATCACAAGTTTTTTTCATTTATTCACAGCATTAAAAACATTAATATACGTAATTCGCCAATTTTCAATATCTGCATCAACTATTGCAATAAGAATTTTTTTTTCATTCAAAATCAGATACGGTTTATCATCAACCGCTTCACAATGAATCACATCATTCCTGCTGAAAGGGGCACCGTTCATTATTCTATCAGAAGCAGATTCATCAACGATCATATATCCAAAATCAGAAAAGGCATCAACCGGATTACGGATAAAATCCTTCCGCACATCCTTCCCTTCAGAGTATTGCTGAATTTCATCCAACGTCGCCGAATCGTCTACAGAAAAACGGCCCGAACCAATACGCCTGAGCTCCTCCAGATGGGCCCCAACCCCCAGTTTTCCACCTATATCCCGCGCCAGGGACCTAATGTAAGTACCTTTCGAGCAATGGACTTTAACGGAAAGAACCGCACTATCGTCACCTGATGTTTCAAGGTGAAGACTGAAAATAGTCACTTCCCGTTCTTTTATGTCAACAGATTCTCCGGATCTAACACGATCTGATGCACGTTTCCCCTGAATTTTCAAAGCTGAATACCGCGGAGGAGTTTGCCGGATAACACCGGAAAATATCCCGGTCAGATACTCAATATCTTCCGGACGGACCTGACCGACAGCATTTTGTGCTATTACCGCACCTTCACGGTCATCAGTATCTGTTGATATCCCGAGCCGGATAATCCCCTCATACCTCTTATCGCTGTCCAGAAAAAACCTTGTCAGCTTCGTACACCATCCGGTACACACAACCAGAAGCCCTGAAGCAAACTTGTCAAGTGTCCCCGAGTGACCGACCTTTCTCAGTTTCAGAATACGCTTAACGCCTGATATGGTTTCAAATGATGTGAGTCCAGAAGGCTTATTAATAAGCAGAATGGCGTTCTGTAAATCCCTTTCGCCCACAATTCAAATTTCAAATAATTTTTGAATAGATTTCCCGGATTTGATGAAAAGATTACTCTTCTTCATCGTCTGTAACTTCATCTTTCGCAAGTCTTTCAAGCTTCGCCACCATATTGACACCCTCTTCAATTGAGGTATCGAGATGAAACTTAACCTTCGGGGTATTTCTAAGGCGCATGTTTTTACCAATAACAAATTGGATATAATTCTCCGCGGAAATCAAACCCTTCATGGATTTTTTTTTATCGCTTTCATCGCCTATTATCGAAATGCCAACATCCGCGACAGTATAGTCCCGGTTTAATGAAACTGACGAAACAGTCGCAAAGCCGATGCGGGGGTCCTTTATTTCCTTCAGAAGAGCATCACCAATAATCCGCTTTATCTCCTCCTCAATTTTCTGCTTTCTATATCCAGCCATAATCCCTTATGATTAAAACTTTTTTTATAAAAACACAACGCCTGTTACGAATTACCCGTCAAGAGTCTTGGCAATTTCCACTATTCGGTACGCCTCGAAGGAATCACCTTCTTTAATATCATTAAATCCCTGCAGCATAATACCGCATTCCTGCCCCGGCTCAACTTCTGCCGCATCATCTTTATACCGCTTCAGAGACTTCATTTCTCCGTCAAACATCACTACACCATCCCGGATAAGGCGAATCCGATTTTTGCGCTGTATTTTGCCTGTAAGAACCAGAGATCCGGCAACGGTACCGACTTTGGATATTTTAAATGGTTGTTTGACTTCGCCTGTTCCCACAAGTTCCTCACGTATTTCAGGCGACAGCATCCCTTCCATAGCTGCTTTTACATCATCCGTCGCTTCAAAAATTACATTGTAGAATTTGATCGATACTTTCTCCTTTTCTGCTATGTCGATAACCCGCGCGGTAGGCCGTACATGATACCCCAGAATAATAGCATTGGACGCAGACGCCAGCATCACATCGGATTCGTTGATCCCCCCTGTACCAGCATGAATAACATTGACCCGTATTTCACTGTTACTTATTTTTTCGAGAGCTTCTTTCAATGCCTGCACAGAACCGTCAACATCTGCTTTAATGATTATACATAACTCTTTAACTTCACCTTCACGTATCATTTCATTCAGGTCTTCAAGGGTTACTTTCCGTATTTTTTTTGCAGTTTCCTGACGCATCAAATCATGTCGTTTCTGTGAAATCTGTTTGGAATACTTTTCTGATTGAACAACCTCAAATGGATCTCCGGCATTCGGTACTCCGGAAATACCAAGAACCTCAACCGGCATTGAAGGTCCTGCTTCATCGACCTGTTCCCCCAGATCGTTAAACATTGCCCGCACTTTACCAGACTGCACACCGACAACAAACGGATCGCCAGTTCGAAGTGAACCGTTCTGCACAAGAATTGTCGCAACAGCCCCACGACCAGGGTCCAGCTTTGATTCAATTACACGTCCTTTTGCCATAAGCTTTGGATTTGCGCTCAACTCAAGCACCTCGGACTGCAGCACGATCATTTCAAGAAGTTTATCAATATTGAGCATCTGTTTCGCGCTAATTTCCGCAAATAGCGTTGAGCCCCCCCATTCCTCGGGTATCAGCTCATATTTGGTAAGCTCATTTTTTATTTTATCAACATTGGCATTCTGAAGATCAATTTTATTGATCGCTACAATTATTGGAACACCTGCGGCCTTTGCGTGATCGATCGCTTCAATAGTCTGAGGCATAACACCATCGTCAGCAGCAATTATCAGAATTACAATATCAGTAATTGCAGCTCCCCTGGCACGCATTGTTGTAAATGCTTCGTGACCAGGTGTATCAAGAAAAGTTATTTTCTGCCCGTTAACATTTACGGAATACGCTCCGATATGCTGGGTAATTCCTCCATGTTCCCCATCAACAACATTGGTCTTTCTGATCGCGTCTAAAAGTTTTGTCTTTCCGTGATCAACATGACCCATGACAGTAACGATCGGAGGCCGAATAGCCTGGTCTTCAGGCCTGTTAATCTCTTCTTGCTTTATGACCGTTTCATCATAAAGTGAAACTACTTTTACAATTGTGCCATACTCTGAGGCAAGTATTTCAGCTGTCTCCGCATCGATAACCTGATTGATTGTCGCCATCATGCCCAGCTTCATCAGCTTTGCAATAACTTCATTAACCTTTACGTTAAGCTTTTTCGCGAGATCCCCCACGAGAATGCTTTCTGTTATTTCTATATCTTTTGGCGGTACCGCTTCGGCTTTTTCACGTTTTTGCCCCGGTTTTTTCCTTCTATGAATAATGTCTTTTTCTACCTGAGACTTTTCTTTTTCTTTCTCTTTCCTGTAACGTTTTTCTTTATCCTTAACTACATTCTTTTTTCTTTTTCCCGGTGTCCCCTTTTCTGAAAAAGAAGCATCACCCTTTGGAGCATCTGAGGCTCCCGCCCTTTTCGTTTCACCCGAAACACCGGAATTCACCGGCTCACGCTTACCATGTTCACCGGTTCCCGGTCCCCTGTTTTCCCGGGGACCCCTGGTATCAGTTCTCTCTTTACTTTTCGGACGGCCATCCGTTCTTCTTTCTGCAACCCGCTGAGCGCCATCCTTTGCTGCACCAGAAGGCTTCACCGGGGCTTTCTGTTCTCCGGCGGCAGCGGGCTTCTGCGCTTCCCGAGTTCCCTGGACTTCAGTTTCTCCTTTTTCCGGTTTTTCATCTATTTCAGTCTCACCGGAAGCTTCTTCAAGTCCCTTTTCTTTAATAATTTCCTTTGAAACATGGACTTTTCGCTTCAGCTTTATTTTTTTACTTCTGTTATTGTTTTTCTCTGTGTTTTTTTCAATATTCTTAAGGGCCTCTTTGGCTTTCTGATTCTTTATTGTTTCGATACGCTTCTCAACGAGGAAGATATCATTTCCAACAATATCCGTTTCGCCGTTCTCATAGGCGATGCCGAGTTCTTTACATATAATAAGAACATCATCAACCGACACATGGTTTTGATTTGCAATGTCTATTGCTTTCATTTAATTCCTTAAACTAATATTAAAAATATATTTTGGCCCATTAATATATATATCACAGGAAAATCCTTGCGATGTAATCAATTTTTTATTTGAAACGGTTCATTGCTGATGGGGTTCTTCTCCTTCATCAGTTGCATCCACAGAATCCTCCGCATCTTCAGGAACATCACTATCTTCTTCGTTCCCTGCATCCTCATCATTCTCTTCGCCTGATTCATCACTTTCTTCTTCAAAATCAACGAGTTCAGATACAATTTGAATGATCTTATTCGCAGTTTTTTCACCTACGCCATCAATCTTTATCAGTTCTTCAAATGATGTTTCAACAAGATCTTCAACAGAAAGAACGCCTCCGCCCTCAAGAAGCTTTATAATTCTCGGCTCAAGCCCCAATTCTTCCAGCGGTGTTTCTTCTACATCTGACTTTGCAAATAGCTGCTCAACCATTGCACGTGATTCACTTGAGCTGAGAAACTCATGATATTGATCATCTGTTTTAATGTCAATATCAAAGCCACATAATTTCGATGCAAGCTTCGCGTTATGTCCTCCGCGGCCGATTGCAAGATTATACTGGTCCTTATCGACAACCGCTATGACACCGCCGGAACCTGTCTCCACCACATCTCTGGCCCTTGCGGGAGTCAATGCATTACCGGCCATATTCTTTTTATCTGGAGAATACTCGACTACGTCAACCTTTTCTCCCTCAAGCTCCCGGACGATCGACTGAATGCGTACACCTTTCATGCCAACACATGCCCCGACACTGTCAACATCTTCCCTGTCGCTCGTAACAGCGACTTTCGTTCTTACTCCTGCAAATCGCACAATATTAAAAATATTTACAATTCCATCATAAACTTCAGGAATTTCCATTTCAAACAATTTTTTCACAAAACTGGGATGCGCACGGGAAAGGACCACAACCGGCCCCTTCGAATTCCGCTGCACGCTCAAAACAACAGCTTTAACCCTGTCCCCGATTTTATAATGTTCCAGGGGCGACTGCTCCTTTACCGGAAGAATCCCTTCAGTTCTGCCAAGATCAATAAACATTGCATCCCGGGCCTTCCGCTGCAAATACCCGTTAATGAGTTCCCCTTCCTTATCCTTGAACTCATCATAGATAATATTCTTTTCAGCTTCTTTAATCTTCTGGATAACAACCTGCTTCGCGGTCTGTGCCGCAATTCTCCCAAAAGACTCAAAAGGATTTTCCTCAACATCAATCTCATCACCAAGATTAATATCGGGATGAGTCTTCACTGCCTCATCATATGCAATTTCTTCAGCCTTATTCCGCGGTGTCTTCACTACCATTTTACTGGATACAATTTTCACCGTGTTTTTATCTCTGTCGAAAAGGACTTCAACATTGCTCGTAATACCGTATTGCTTTTTATACGCGGAAAGCATCGCGGATTCCACTATCTCTTCAATAGATTCCCGCGGTATCCCTTTTTCCGTTGCAATCTGATGTAATGCCTCAAAAAAGTTCACGCTCATGACCTAAACCCTTACATCTGTTATATTTATGCCGCAAGGTCTTCAACCCGTCACTGCAGCATGTCCATTTTTTAACCTATATACACATCAAACACTGCATCAATAATCCAGTGTTGCCCTATCCACCTTTTCAAAATCAACAACAACATCCCCTGCTTCGGAAGAAACGACGATGCTGTTTCCGGAAACATCCTGTAACAATCCTTTTACTACATCCTTTTTTTCATCTTTAAAGTAAACAATTTTTACAGGACTTCCAATAAAACGTTGAAATTCAGAAATTGTCCTTATTTTTCTTGTCAGCCCCGGCGACGAAACCTCAAGGGTGTAGAGAGGTAAAAGATTGCTTTCATCAAGCCGTGCGGTCAACTCCCGGCTGTACACCTCACAATCTCCAAGAGAAATGCCCTGTATCTGATCTATTCGAACAACGATATAGGAATTCCCGCCTTTCCTGAGTATAGAAAACTCATATATCAAATACCCAAGGTCGTCAGCAACTTTATTAATTATTGCTGATATTTCTCCAGTTTTATCATCAACGGACATTGGATTTCCACAACTCGCAGATATTAGGAATGTCTCAGCAACACACCACATTCGTGAGTGCTGTTTGTGTATCCTTTTAAAGACTGTAAAAAAAAGAGAGTGGGCTTCTCCACTCTCCTCGTTTGCAGGATCAATAATACTAAACAAATCACATCACATAAACAATATCAATAATTACACAAATAATTTCAAGTTTTTTTTTAGATAATACATCTTGAAAAAAAAATTCTCCATTATATTATCCCCCAATAAACTGCTTGATAATTCTGCATCCCGTTTTATACATAATACTACAAGAGGAGAAATAACATGATTATACTGAATGCTGTCGTATATATACACAACTGGGGCGATAAAACTGAACTGATAAAAGTTCTAAAATACAACAATCACGTAAGCTCCCTGTTCCACATTATGGGAAGATTCAGCTATCTTCTGGATGTCAACTTTGACAACAAAGACCAGTTTGAAAACTGGATTGACCACATTAAAAATCTCAAGCTTTCATCAGGTGTCCCTTCTGTTATTTCTGTTGAAACGCAGAAAATAATTGAGGTAATCAAGAAAAAAGATGATTTTGATCTTGGCGATTATAAATCAGCAGCTGAAAAATCCCATTTTTTCGTTTCAATAGACAATCCGCACCATGACCAGAAACTCATTTCAACCCTGAAATCATCTAACATTACTCAGACGCTTCTTCACATTCAGGGATCAAGTTCCTATATTACAGAAGTTATATCTGAGAATTATGAAGAATACCGAAAACTTCTAATGGAGCTGAAAAATCTTACTTCCATTTCGCATATCGAAACACAGGAAGTAATATCCGTTATAAAATACCGTAATAAAATACTTGATGAAAGCGGAAACCTTGTGGCACCCGGTGAAGATACGAGAGAGTTATATTCATTATAAATACTCCTCTCAGCAGCGTGCCCGGCACACAATCGAATACAGGATATTCTAATGGATCAAATAATAAAAAATCCTACGCAATATGCAAAAGAAATTGTCGGAAAAGACCCCATGGCATCATTTCTCGGCATACAAATTGAAGAAGTTCGTGAAGGGTACGCCCGATGCTCACTCACCATTAAGCACGAATACCTCAATGCTGTTGAACGAGCCCATGGTGCGGCGGTGTATGCGGTCGCAGATCAGGCTTTTGCTGTTGCATCGAATTCTACCGGAACCATGGCTCTTGCACTTACAATGAATGTAACCTATGTCTCCGGAGCAGTTGATGGGGAAAAAATATTTGCCGAAGCAACCCCTGTCAACATTTCCCGTAAAATCAGCGTGTGGAAAATTGACGTTCGCGGTGCCCACGATAAACTAATCGCCTCTTGTGAAGGTGTCGCATATCATAAATAATCCTGAAAGAAATAAACGACATTCCCATACTCTTTCATGAAAGCTTATTGAATTGTTTTATAGTTCTTTCCGTAAAAAACTATTGAACCATATCCATATGTGTCTACATAATAATTATTGACACAAAATACATCTATCAATATTGTTATTAATAGATACTATTACTACAATATAATCCGGCAGGAAAAATGATTAGAAAAACAACCCCGGCAGGAAAAGTTATTCATTTAAAAGTCTTTTTTGTTTTTGCGCTGTTATTATTGTTTTCGTGTACTACATTTCTCCTTGAAGAAAACATTGAAAACCTGAAAAAACTTGAAAATTCGACATACACGCTGAAACAGGAAGTACTCATTGATAATAAAAAAATCGAAAAGGGACAACGGGTTAAGCTGCATATCAAAACCAATGATAATTCTGTTCGAGTATATGCATATCCGGCCGATACAGACTTTTTGAAGTCACACCGGCTGCTGGTCCTTCAAATGTTCGATGCCGATTTCAAGAATGATCAATTTGATAAAAAAGTTTTCAGTGAAAAGCTTTTCAATATTGTCCAGCCCTGATAATTCTTTTAACGGGCATAGTTGACTCTTGTACAATAAATATAATAATTATTCACACAAAGGTATGTATATGTTTTCCGGACTTTACACAGCCATGGTAACACCCTTTACCAGAGGAACAATTGACTACGATGCGGTAAAAAAAATTATTGAAACGCAGATTCACGCTGGGGTTGACGGCATTGTACCCATGGGTACAACCGGGGAATCACCTACAGTTTCATTTGATGAGCACAAAGAATTTGTCAAAGAAGTTGTCTCAATGGTTCATGGACGCATTAAAGTGATTGCCGGAACCGGTTCAAATTCAACAGAAGAGGCGATCTGTCTTTCCAGGAGTGCAGAAAACAACGGTGTTGACGCACTCCTGCTGGTAAATCCATACTACAATAAACCCACCCAGAAAGGTCTTATCGCACATTTTGAGGCTATTGCATCTTCAGTCTCGATTCCAATTGTGTTGTATAATATCCCCGGAAGAACAGGTGTTAATTTTCTTCCGGAAAGTATATGTGAACTTCTGCAGCGTGTCACAAATATTGCTGCGATAAAAGAGGCTACAGGAGATATCGCCCAGATGATGCGTGTGATTGAGTTATGCGGTGACAGGCTCACGTTGCTTTCAGGCGATGACAATCTGCTCCTCCCTGTTCTTGGTATTGGAGGGAAGGGCGTAATTTCTGTTCTTTCAAACCTGATACCGGCAGATATAAAAAATATTATTACTCTTTACAACGAAAACAAAATCGATGAATGCAGGAAAGCATTTTATCGGCTGCTTCCCCTTTGCCGGGCAATGTTTCTCGAAACTAATCCTATTCCTGTAAAAGCAGGGATGGAACTTCTTGGATTTTGCTCAGCGGAAATGCGGTTGCCGATGACACAGTTGAGCGATGAAAACAGGTCAATTTTGCTGAAAACTCTTACCGATTACGGAATTTCACTATGAAAAAAATTGCGGTATGCGGGATTGCAGGCAGGATGGGCCGTGCAATAACTCAAATCCTTCTCGACCGGCATCATTCCCTTGGAGCTGCTTTCGAATATGAAAAATCTCCGTATATTGGCTCAGATGTCGGCATTCTTATTCAAAGAGAATCCCTGAATGTCCCTGTGTCTGCTATTGATGAAAAGCTCCTGTCTGAAATCGATTGCATTATTGATTTTTCGACCATTGAATCCAGCATGGCATTGCTGGATATTGCAAAAAAAATGAACAAACCCCTTGTTCTCGGAACCACAGGATTTTCTGATCAGCAGCGAATGCTGATTGAATCAGCATCTGAAGATATTCCCCTGCTGTTTTCACCTAATATGTCCGTGGGAGTCAACATCCTCTTCAAATTAACAGAAATAACATCAAAAATTCTTAAAAATGATTTTGATATTGAAATTTTCGAGGCTCATCACCGGAATAAAAAGGATGCACCCTCGGGCACAGCGAAACGGCTACTTGATATAATCAAGCAATCTGTTGACGAACTGCACGATGCCAGTGAGATTTATGACCGCTCGGTAATCACCAACAAAAGGACCAACAACGAAATCGGAATTTCCAGTCTCCGCGGCGGAGATATCATTGGTGAGCATACAGTTTTTTTTATTGGAAATGATGAACGTCTCGAGCTTACGCATAAGGCAGCAAGCCGCAATACACTGGCCTCTGGTGCGGTAATAGCAATGGAATTTCTTTTAGATAAACCTGCCGGTCTTTATTCAATGTTTGATGTGCTGGGGTTATAAATGGAGGTCCAAAAACCTGATGAAAAAGACATTAAGGAACCGTTAAAAGAGTTTAACGACAACCCTTATGATCCCGGCAAGACAAAGCCGGAGGATATCATGCGCATTTTTTTTGTTAATAATGTGCCGATAATCCCTGTCTCATCAAAAAGCGGTCTCCTCGTCGGCATTCTGAGAAAAGAGGATCTGGTTTCAGAGCTAAGCGATATTGAAAGAGTGCGTCAGCAGAATACTGATCAGTTCATATCAAAATTAACCAGAAAAGTGACCCTGGATGACCTGTTGCCCTATGTTGCGAAAACAAAAGAGTTTACCGTAATAAATATTTTCGGTGAAGTGCAGGGTCGCTGGTCACGCCTTGATCTTCTGGAAGCTGCAGAGAAAAATTCCAAAAGAAAGCTCAGTGAAACGGAAATTGAAAAACAGCGGGAGGAGCAGGTTCTCGAATGGATAATATATTTAATACTGGAACACATCCCCCGTGCCCTCTATGCCCTCAACCAGAACGGGAAAACCATTTTTTTTAACAGCAATTTTGAAGAATTATATCTTCAGGTAATGAAGGCTGAAATCGACATCGATTTTATTGAAAAATCATTAAATAATCCTGATAAAAATGATTTTTTTTATCGGCACAAAAACGAGGAGATGTATTTTTACAATAAGGATATGGATTTTTATTATGAGAAAGTTCCCTTAATGAATAAAGATGAGAAGCTGGGTTTTCTCATCTTTTGCGACAAATTGAACGCCATGCCCTCATCCCTTGTTCCTGCTGATGATTCCCTTAAAGATAAGCCTCTGCAGGAAAAACTTGAATTCCTTGAACGAATGATTCTTGTGGAAACATTAAATGACTGCAATTGTGACCACTCTGAAGTTTGCAGGAAATTGAATATTTCCAAACAATTTTTATTGAAAAAAATAAAGAAGTATGATATAAATTATTGATCAGA
>ENA-UPTA01003344-UPTA01003344.1-activated-sludge-metagenome-genome-assembly--contig:-NODE-3344-length-15825-cov-8.291313_pt1 | contig 15825 bp, 12 predicted proteins | sample MGYA00238184_ERZ773361 | MGnify/ENA primary metagenome ERZ773361 (study PRJEB29100, sample SAMN05720205) | activated sludge metagenome | isolation source: anaerobic digester from wastewater...
GCACACCGTCGTCGATGTCGTGGGCGTTGTAGGCGATCTCGTCGGCCAGGTTGCACAGTTGCGCCTCCAGCGAGGGCTGTGAATGGTCGAGAAAACGCTGCGCCACGCCGCCCGGATCGACGGCCTCGATCTTGCGGGCGTTCGCGGGCGAGCAGTGCTTGAGAATGCCTTCGCGCGTTTCGAAGCACAGGTTGAGGCCGTCCCAGGCCGGGTAGCGCTCTTCCAGATGGTCCACGACGCGCAGGCTTTGCAGGTTGTGCTCGAAGCCACCCCAGTCCTGCCCGGGTGCGCTCATGCAGTGGTTGAGCGCGTCCTGCCCCGCGTGCCCGAAGGGGGTGTGGCCCAGGTCATGCGCCAGCGCGATCGCTTCGACCAGGTCTTCGTTGAGCGCCAGGGATCGGGCGATCGACCGACCCAGCTGCGCCACCTCCAGCGAGTGCGTCAGGCGGGTGCGGAACAGATCGCCTTCGTGGTTGAGAAAGACCTGCGTCTTGTAGACCAGGCGGCGAAAAGCGGTGCTGTGGACGATGCGGTCGCGATCCCGCTGGAACGCCGATCGCGTGGGCGCCGGCGCTTCGGCATGGCGGCGACCGCGGGAGCGCGCCGGATCAGACGAAAACGCGGCCAGGGCCATGGCTTTTTGGTAGAAACCGATTCATCCCAGCGTCAGACGGCCACAACATGCTATCAATTTTGTAGTCAGACCGTCGTCAGCGCACACGATTCTTCGATGACGGCGCGCACCAGGGCATCCGGCGCGCCTCGCATCGATGCCGTGCCCGAGCCGTCAACCACGACAAACCGGATTTCGCCGCCTTCGGCCTTCTTGTCGACCCGCATCAACGCGAGGTAACGATCGGCGTTGTCCTCGGCATCCAGCACCGGCGCGGTGACCGGCAGCCTGGCCCGCCGCACCACATCCGTCAGACGCCGCACAAAGGACGCATCCACCAGACCGAGCCGTTGCGACAGGCGCGCCGCCATGACCATGCCGCATCCGACCGCCTCGCCATGAAGCCACTCGCCATAGCCCAGACCCGCTTCGATGGCGTGGCCGAAGGTGTGCCCGAAATTCAGGATCGCGCGCAGGCCGGATTCGCGTTCGTCCTGGCCCACCACCGAGGCCTTGATTTCGCAGCTGCGCTTCACCGCGTGGGCCAGCGCGGCGGGCTCGCGCGCGAGCAAGGCGCCGAGGTTCCGCTCGATCCAGTCGAGGAAGGCGAGGTCCGCGATCGGCCCGTATTTGATGACCTCGGCCAGGCCCGCGCTGAGCTCGCGGTCGGGCAGTGTGCGCAGGGTGTCGAGGTCGCACACCACGAGGCGCGGTTGGTAAAAGGCACCAACCATGTTCTTGCCAAGCGGGTGGTTGATGCCGGTCTTGCCACCGACCGACGAATCCACCTGCGCGAGCAAGGTCGTGGGCACCTGCACGAAGGGCACGCCGCGCATGTAGCAGGCCGCGGCAAAACCCGTTATGTCACCCACCACGCCACCGCCCAGCGCAAAGAGCACCGTCTTGCGGTCACAAGCATGGCCCAGCAAGGCGTCGAAGATCGTGTTCAAGATCTCCCAGTTCTTGAAGGCTTCGCCGTCGGGCAACACGACCTGATGGACCGCGGCATACCGGCCTGCCAGCGAGCCTGCCAGGCGTTGCGCGTACAGCGGCGCCACCGTGGTGTTGCTGACGATCACGGCCGACGACGCCTGGGGCACGTCCTGAAAGACAGCGGGGTCGCCGAGCAGCCCGGTACCGATGGCAATGGTGTAACTGCGGTCGCCGAGGGAAATCGGCACGGTCTGGAGGTGGTCGGTCGGAAGCATCGTCTGAGTTTATGGCATGGCCGGCATGGCCGATTCCACTCGGCCCTTTACAGTCGAACGGATGCGGCGCCGTCCGCGCTCGTCTTGTCAAGCGCTCAGGGCGCTGGTGTCGATGGCGTGGCCGGCGGCTGCACGACACCGGCCAGCTCAAGCTGCATCAGGATCATGTTGACGAGCGTGGAAACCGATGGGCGCCCGGTCTCGATCACGTAATGGGCCGTTTCCCGGTACAGCGGATCGCGGATGGCGTACAGGTCGCGCAGACGCCCCAGCGGGTCTTTGACCTGCAACAGCGGTCGGTTGGTGTCGTGGCGCAACCTGCGAAAAACCTCCTCCGGACTGGACCGAAGGTAGACCACCTGGGTTCGCCCGCGCAGATGGGCCCGGTTTCTGGCGCGCAGCACCGCGCCGCCCCCGGTCGCGATCACCCCGCCATTGCTCGCTGTGAGCGCATCGATGACCGATTCTTCGATGTCCCGAAAACGGTCTTCGCCCTCGCGCTCGAAGAACTCACGGATCGAACAACCCAGTTGCTGTTCGATCACGTGGTCGGAATCCGCGAAGGGCACACCCATTCGGCGTGCCAGTTGCCGCCCGATGGTGGACTTGCCGCTTCCGGGCATACCGACAAGAGCAATCATCTGCACGAGAACAATTTTGAACCCGGAGTGACATTAATCAACTCGCACGTAACAAGGTCAGTACCCCGTACCTACAAAATCCTATGAACAGAATAAGTGGAGAACATTTTATGTCAGGGGCAAACGCCATTGTCCGCAATGGTTACCGTTGCCAGAGCCGAAGCTCCAGTTGAATCAACCACTGTAATAGTCACTGGTGTATTTGCCGCGACGCATCGCGAACCATTGGTGCCGGTGGTAACAGTTAGCTTGGAGCCGGTAACCGTGGCGCGAAGTAGGGCTATATCCGAACTGAACGCGGTAATCGAACCGGATGCCCCGTAAACAGAAAGTGTAATTGGTTGATCATCCTTCTCCGACACCGTCAATGCACTGGGTGATAACCGAATGCCAGGGGTTGCGGCGTTCGAAGTTACTGAATAAGGGGCGGACTGATTGTTCGCATCCAAAACGGTAACCACCGTTTGCCCAGTCTGCTTGAGTTGAATCGTCAATTGGTCTGTGTTCACAACAGAAGCCGTGGCGACCAAAATGTTTCCAACCGATGTTCGGTAAGGTGGTGTTCCACCGACAATCGTAGCAACCAATATATCGTCAATGATTCCAGTCGCGCTGTTCGGAGTTATCGACAGCGGTGTCATTCCGACCGTGACCGCGACTGTTACGCTAGCCCCGACCGCATCGCGGACCACGATACTCGCCGTTCCAGCCCTGATCCCAACCACTTTCAGACTGGTGCCCGCCAACAATGCGTCGGCCACGCTGACATTGCTGGAGGTCGCGGTATAGGGCCCCGTTCCACCGCCTACGCCATACGTCTGCGTCGAACCCATGGCAATTGTCACGTTCGGGGGCGCGGTAGTGAACAACGGAACCGCCGATGCTGAAGACACGGTGACCGCGACGGTTACCGTCGCGCCCTGGCTGTCTCTGATGACAATGCTCGCTGAGCCGGCAGAGACTGCAACCACCTTTATGCTGTTACCCGACAACGAAGCATCAGCTACACCAGAATTGCTGGAAGTTGCTGTGTAAGGCCCGGTACCGCCGCCCACACCGTAGGTTTGACTTGATCCAATGGCGATGGTTACGTTCGGAGGCGCGGTAGTGAACAACGGGATCGTCGCCGCAGCGGGTACCGTAACAGCCACGTTTACCGTCGCACCTTGGCTGTCTCTGATGACGATAGTCGCCGAACCGGCCGTAATCCCCGTTACCTTAAGACCGTTGCCCGCCAGCATAGCGTCAGCAACACTTACATTGCTGGAAGTAGCCGTGTAGGGACCAGTCCCTCCGCCAACTTCATAAGTTTGCGATGATCCAATGGCAATGCTTACATTTGAAGGTGCAGTTGTGAAAAGCGGAATCGTCGCTGCCGCCGGCACTGTCACTGCCACGATTATCGTTGCACCCTGGCTGTCTCTGACGACGACATTCGCTGACCCGGCCGTGACACCGGTGACCTTCAGGCTGTTACCGGACAGCCATGCGTCCGCTACGCCTGCATTGCTGGATGTTGCGGTATATGGGCCAGTTCCACCACCAACAGCATAGGTTTGCGACGAGCCAATAGCAATTGTCACATTCGTTGGAGCTGTAGTAAACAAGGGAGTCGTGGACGTCGATGGTACCGTGACCGTAACATTTACTATCGCGCCTTGGCTGTCTCTGATGACGATGCTCGCCGACCCAGCAGTGATTGCGGTCACTTTCAGATTGTTACCCACCAACAAAGCATCGGCGACACCTGCATTGCTTGAAGTTGCCGTATAAGGCCCTGTTCCACCGCCCACCGCATAGGTTTGCGACGAGCTAATGGCGATGGTCACATTCGCTGGGGCTGTTGTGAACAGGGGAATCGTCGACGCCGTGGGCACTGTGACCGCAACGTTTACTGTCGCACCCTGACTGTCTCTGATGACGATGTTTGCCGACCCGGCCGTGACTCCGGTCACTTTCAAGCTGTTACCCGACAAAGAAGCGTCCGCGACGCTTGCATTGCTAGACGTCGCAGTGTAGGGCCCAGCCCCACCGCCAACGGAATAGGTTTGAGATGAGCCAGTCGGGATGGTCACACTTGAAGGCGCAGTTGTATATAGAGGACCTGCCCCGCTACTCACGATCAGCACAACTTTTACTGAAGCGCCAGCGCTATCCCGGATGGTCACGCCCGCAGTACCCGCAGCTACGCCACCAATGGCAAGCAAATTGGCATTCACCCAAACCTCACCGATCGAACGATTGTCAACTGCACCGAAATAGGGCGCCTTCCCCCCCCCAATGGTGAACGCCGCCGACGCACCCGGAACTAAATTCAGGGTATCAGGAGCAGTCGTAAACAGCGCCGTGCTTGATGCAGGGCATTGGTTCCCACATCCATTGGTTGGCGTACCAGCATCGCCACCTCCACCACACGCGGCCAAGAACACCGCAAATGCCAAGCACATAAGAAATTTTGCTAGACGCATGGAACTCTCCGTTTTGTTCACTATCGACACGCCTCACCGGGCAATAGCACGCTCAGCAATCACTTTGGGCGTAATAAAGACAAGCAACTCCTGCTTGCTCGAATTGCGGGTTCGAGTCTTGAAAAGATTGCCGATATAAGGAACATCACCCAAGTATGGGACTTGGCTCACTGTTTCGCTCTCCTGAAGCTCAAAAATGCCACCGATTACAACGGTTCCTCCGTTTTCTACTAATACCTGTGTCCTCACATGTTTTGTATTGATCGCAATGCCCTGCGCCGTGGTCTCGCCACGACTGTCCTTCGTCACATCTACATCAAGAATTACATTTCCTTCAGGTGTTATCTGGGGCGTTACTTCCAGTTTCAGGGACGCCTTTCGAAACGCTGTTGAAGTGGCGCCGCTGTTCGTCGCTTGCTGGTATGGATACTCAGTGCCTTGTTCAATCAAAGCTTTTGCTTGATCAGCAGTGACAACACGTGGACTTGCTACGATCTTGCCTTTGCCGTCAGCTTCCATTGCCGACAACTCCAAATTTAGGAACCGATTTGCCGCGTTACTGAACAGAGACATTGCGAAAGTGGCCGGACTGTACCCGCCTTGCCCAATGGCTGGTAGATTGACCAGTGTTGTGTTCAAATTAGTCAACGGGTTCGAAGACTCGGTTGTAGTAGAAGTCATTGCTTCGTAGGATCCCGCAAAGGCTACCCGATTGCTACCTCCGACACCATATCCGGCTTGCCCGCCTTGGATTCCGCGCAGATCAGCGCCGCCCAATCGCACACCCAACGATCGCCCAAATGTATCCTGCGCTTCCACGATACGGGCTTCTATCATCACTTGACGGACCGGAATATCCAGCTTCGACACCATTTCTTGGATTAATGCGAGTTTAGATGGTATATCGGTAACAAACAATTGGTTGGTGCGTGGCTCACCAAACGCACTTCCTCTCGGGCTCATGAACCGCTGCCCTTGCACTCCTCCTGGTCCGCCGGTATTGCTCTGGTTCAGTTGAATTAGTATATCCGATACCTTCGCGTAATTCAACTGAATTGAAACGCTGCGCAATGGCTCGAGATTTTGAATAGCCAAATTTGATTCAAGCTCTTGTTTTTCTTTTGCGTTTATTTCATCTCTGGGCGCAATCATCAGGACGCTCCCAACTTTGCGCATACCAAGATTCTTTGCACGAAGAATAATATCTAATGCTTGGTCCCATGGAACATCCTTGAGGCGCAAAGTAACAGAACCGCCGACTGTATCAGAGGTCACAATATTGAAATTTGTGAAATCGGCGATGACCTGTAAGAGTGCTCGTACTTCAATGTTTTGAAAATTGAGTGAAAGCTTTTCACCACTAAATCCAGCCCCCTGAGTAAGTTTGCCAGCGTCAATTCGTTGGGGGCGAACTTCCACCACGAATTGATTGTCACTCTGGTAGGCACTGTGCTCCCATGCGCCCCTCGGCTCAATCACCATTCGCACACGATCCCCAGCCTGGAAGGTGGTAACCGATTGAACAGGCGTGCCAAAGTCCGATACATCCAGCCGGCGCCTCATGCCTTCTGGCATAGAAGACTTCAAAAACTCAACCACTAACGTCTGTCCATGTTGCTTGATGTCAACGCCTACCTGACTATTTGCAAGGTCAACAATGACCCGCCCGGCTCCTTCCGCACCCCGACGAAAATCCAGGTCCTTGATTGCAAGAACGTCCTGATTGCGACTTTCTGAAAACACAGTCGCCGCTACAGAAGCCATTGCCGGCCCCGCAACCGGATCCAACGAAATAAAAAGGCTTTTGCCCTGAACCTCTGTCTTGTAATTCGTCGCTTGTTTTAGATTCAGCACCAACCGACTTTTATCTCCAGCTTGAACAATATTTACTGACCTGATATTTCCTTGGTTAACGTCGACCGTGGGACGCCCCAATCCGCTCACAACGCCCGGCAAATCGATTGCGATACGAGCTGGACTGTGGATCGAAAATCCAGTGGGCGAAATAGCCAGTTCCTGTGCAAGATCGACTCGGATAACCTCAACCCCACCCTGAACCGAAGCCGAAACCGCCTCTATGGTGTTCTGAGCATGGGCGACCGCCGCCATAATCGCCAACACAAGAACCGCCGCGCCATGGTACATGTTTTTCACAACCATGTTCTGCATCTTCATCATCTTGACCTCTCTTGCAATTGAAGTGTCGCAGCCCGTTCAATCCATTCACCTGCAGCGTCTTGAACAATCTCTCTTAGGACGAGTTCAGTCTCGGAGACTTTCATGATGCGCCCATAGTTCGGGCCTAGGTAATTACCGGCTCGAACTTGATGGAGCAGGTTGTCCACTTTGACAATGGCAACCAGTTGACCGCCTTTGTTGAGGCTCCCAACCATCTTGATGCTGTCCAAGGGCATACTTTCAAGAGGCTCTTTGCGGCGACTGAGTTCAGGTGCAACCAACGCAGCATTGGCTGTCGCCTTGCCAGACTCTTTCCGAAATGCCTGCAAGAGACGTCCGCTCCCAAAAGGATCAGCCCCAGGATCAGGAACATATTCCTGTGGAACAAATTTCTTCGGCGCAGGGATCGGTGTGACTTGGGCTTTGGTCTGGTTGCGTTGCTCAGTCATCCATTGCTGAAGCTCTTCGTTGCCGTCACTCATGCAACCAGCCATCCCAAGTAGCGGCAAACTAACAAGAATAATCACTCGCGCAATCATTTCTTGCCCCCCGCAGGTGCCGTTGCACGCCGTTGGGCTGCGATCTCTTCTGGATCCAGATACCTGAACGTTCTGGCCGTCGCATCCAAGGACAGGTTTCCATCTCTTGTTGGCAGGATCGTTAAATTGTTCAGCGTGACAATTCTCGAAAGATGGGCGATGTCCGAGGAAAAAAGGCCAATGTCGTTGTACCGGCCTGTCACCCTTATCGCGATGGGAAGTTCGGCATAGTATTCCTTGACGCTGATCTGCCCAGGGCGGAAGATATCAAACTGGAGACTGCGCCCGATTCCAGCTTGATTGATGTCTGAAAGAAGCGCGTCCATCTCAGCTTTGCTCGGAAGTTGCTTTTCGAGTTGTGTCACATACTGCAATACCTGCTCACGCTGCTTCTTCAATGCCTCAAGATTTACAGCCTTTATCAATTTCTTTTTGTAGTCGTCCCGAAGCGTCATTTCCTTGGCCTGCTCAGCCTGTAACTCCACATCAGAATCCCTCACCCACAAATACCATAAGCCGACAACAACAGCAATTGAAATAAACGCGCAAAGTAGGTAGCGCGGCAATGGCCCCCAAACCGCAGGATTATTGGGGTCAAGATTACGAAACTGCCGCTGAATGTCCACAAGGAATGGTTTCACCTCAACAGACTTGACTTTACGAGTCACCATATCAATTACCTTCTATGGCTTTGTTACGGTGGCAGAACCTGCGCGAACAGTTTCCATGGATGCCGATGCAGTTCCAACTGCAGCCATTTTTGCGTTCACTGGCTTCGATGCTGAGATCGGCGGCGCCAGAGTCATCGTCATTGGAGCACTAGTAGCTCCGATTGGTGCCGACCCCGCAATGGTTGGCGCCGATGCGGGCTTGACCTCGCTGGGCCGCCGCAACTGGACCCGCATCGTGAAATTCGCAACCCTTCGCTGGTCTCTGGGTGACAAAACCAGGTTACCGGCAACAATTTCAACCAGTTCAGGCTTGGTTAGCCAAGGGCTGTTGTAAGAAAAATTGCGCAGCAATTCCGAAACCCGCTCGTTAGACTGAGCCGTACCGGTTATCGTCACCGAAAGGTTCTGGTGGCGAAGCGAGCTGAGAAAAACACCCTCTGGCAGCTGTCGCACAATTTCATTCAGGAGATATACTGGCAAGTTTCGATCTGCTTGGAGATTTTCGACGGCCTGCTGCCTAGCCCTCAACGACGCAATCTCTGCCTCCAACGTCGCGACATCCTTGATTTGGGCCTCAAGCCTCTTGATTTCTGTCTGCAAGAACTGATTTCTGCTACGCTGGTTGGATATTTGTGCCTCATACCAAGCGTAAATCAGACCAGCCACCAACACGCCAAACAGGGCAGACGCCGCCAGCGTGATGTAAAACGTCTCCTGCCGCCGCTTGCGTGCAGCCTCCCGATGAGGTAACAGGTTGATGAGGATCACTGCAGAAACCTCCTCATGGCAAGCCCGCACGCAGTGAGATAGGACGCAGCCTCGCGACGCAACTTGTTCTCCCGCACGGCCCCGCCAATATCCATGCCAGCGAATGGATCAACCAAGTTGCATGGGAAAGAGGTCTGCTGGGTAACAGACGCAGCAAGACCAGTCAACGCGGCGGAACCGCCAGCCAACAAAGCATAATCAACCCGGTTATACGGCGTACTGGTAAAAAAGAACTGCATCGCACGGCTGATTTCCTGGGCCATACTTTCCACAAACGGCTGCAAGACATTGCCGCCATAATCATCTGGCAATTCGCCACTGCGCTTTTTTGCCTCAGCTTCTTCTGGAGAAAACCCATATTGACGGACGATCAGTTGGGTCAGTTGCGCACCGCCAAACGCCTGATCACGATCGTACAAGACTTCCTGATTGCGGATGACTTGCATACTCGTCGTAAATGCACCGATCTCAAACAGGGCGACAATCGCGTCGGTTCCGCTATTCGGGAGTCCGCCAATGAGTCGATCGACAGCGAGCCTGGACGCGTAGGATTCGACATCAAGTACGGCGGGTTTTAGACCTGCCGCCTCTGCGAGTCCCTGCCGATCCTGAACCTTGTCCTTCCGCGATGCAGCGATCAACACATCCACATCACCCGCAGAAGCCCCGCTGGGGCCGATCACACAGAAGTCCAGACTGACTTCATCCAACGAGAACGGGATGTATTGATTGGCTTCGGACTCGACCTGAACTTCAAGTTCCTGTTCGCTCAGGCCACCAGGCAACACGATTTTCTTGGTGATCACAGCAGACGGTGGAAGAGCCATGGCGACATTCTTGGTACGGGTGCCGCTTTTCTTCACCACCCGGCGAACCGCCTCCGCCACTTCATCGAACTTGTCGATGTTGCCATCCGTAATCCACCCGCGCTCCAACGGTTCCATGGCGCAGCGTTCCAAAGTCAACTGCCCAGAAGACCCACGGCTCAATTCGACCAACTTCACGCTGGAGGAGCTGACGTCAAGTCCCAGCATGGGCGCGGGCTGACGGCTGAATAAGGATCCCAATGAGATCAAGATGGTCCCCTGAACCCGACCTTGACGTGGTCGGAAAACTTAAGAAATCACTTGAATGCTATCAGTAAGCCCTTTGACCTTCAAAGGATTTCGCGTTTTTGTTGCCGCGAAACCGTTGCCAAAAGCCTACGCAAACGCCCCTCGACACCCGGTTCGGTAACCAACCACTGCTTAAGTGTTGCGACAAGTAACATGCCCATCCCAATCGTTTCGATCCCGCGATGATCGTTTTTTATAATGAATTGGCCCTATCAGGCAGAAGCTAGAGATGTCTCACCCTCCCCCAACAACGAACAAACCGGCAAACTCGCCCTCCCCGGATCGACCATTGAAGTCCCGGTTGGCTCGCCTGGTTGCAGGGGGCTTGGGCCTGATTCTGGCGTTGGCGGCGTCGGTACTGCTGGCAGTAGCGATCGCATTGGCTGCAGCCTACCCGAACCTGCCGGACATATCGGATCTGGCCGACTACCGCCCCAAGCTCCCCTTGCGCGTCTACACCTCCGACGGCGCCTTGATGGGCGAGTTCGGCGAAGAGCGTCGAAGCCTGACCCCCATCGGCGATTTCCCCAAAGTCATGAAAGACGCGGTCCTGTCTATCGAGGACGCCCGTTTTTACCAGCACGGCGGCGTCGACTATCTGGGCGTCATCCGTGCCGGTCTGGCCAACGTGGGACGCCTCAAGAGCCAAGGCGCATCCACGATCACTATGCAGGTTGCTCGCAACGTGTACCTGTCATCGGAGAAAACCTACACGCGGAAGATTTACGAAATTCTGCTCACGTTCAAACTGGAACATCTGCTGACCAAGGACCAAATCCTGGAGATCTACATGAACCAGATCTTCCTGGGGAACCGTGCGTACGGTTTTGCTGCCGCCTCTGACGCGTATTTCGGAAAACCCATCAAGAACATCACGATTGCGGAAGCGGCCATGCTGGCCGGCCTGCCCAAGGCGCCGTCTGCCTTCAACCCGATCAACAACCCGAAACGTGCTCGGTCCAGGCAGCTCTACATCATCGAGCGCATGGAGGAAAACGGCTTCATCACCGCCGCCCAAGCCGAGGCTGCGAAAAAGGAGCAACTCGTCATCAAAACGACGGCGGACAACACCCGGGTTCATGCGGAATACGTGGCAGAGACCGTTCGCCAGTTGATCTATGCCCAATATGGCGACGAAACCTACACGCGCGGCCTGAACGTCCACACCACCATCAAATCGACCGAACAAGAAGCGGCTTACCGTGCGCTACGAAAAGGCATCATGGACTACGAGCGCCGCCAGATCTATCGCGGCCCTGAACAGTTCATCAACCTGCCCGCCGACCCGAAAGAGCTTGAAGAGGCGATCGACGAGGCGCTGGCGGACCACCCCGACAACGACGACGTCCTGTCAGCCGTAGTCACCGAGTCCAATCCGAAGAAGATCGTCGCGATTCGCCAGAACGGCGAGAACATCGAAATCACCGGTGACGGACTCAAGCCCGCGCAATCGGGTCTGTCGGACAAAGCCGCGCCAAAAATCAGAATCCGGCCTGGAGCGGTCATTCGCATTGTTCGCACACCCAAAAACACCTGGGAAATCACCCAATTGCCCGAAGTTGAAGGGGCCTTCGTCGCTCTGGACCCACGCGACGGCGCGATCCGGGCGCTGGTCGGCGGCTTCGATTTCGCCAAGAACAAGTTCAATCATGGGACGCAGGCCTGGCGGCAACCAGGCTCCAGCTTCAAGCCCTTCATTTACTCTGCCGCGCTTGAAAAGGGATTTACCCCCTCGACCATTGTCAACGACGCGCCTTTGTTCTTCGACGCCGGCGTCACCGGAGGCCAACCCTGGGAGCCCAAGAACTACGACGGCAAGTTTGAAGGCCCGATGCCGCTGCACACAGCGTTGGCGAAGTCCAAGAACATGGTGTCCATCCGAATCCTGCAAGCCGTGGGCGCGCAGAACGCGCAGGAGTGGATCACGCGGTTTGGCTTCGACGCGGAAAAGCACCCGCCGTATCTGACGATGGCCCTGGGGGCCGGCTCTGTCACACCGATGCAGATGGCAACAGCGTACGCGGTATTTGCCAACGGCGGCCATCGGGTCAATCCTTGGCTGGTTGCGCGCATTTCGGACCAGAAAGGCAAGACTCTGGTAGAAATCAAGCCCCCGGTCTTGAATGCCTCGACACAAGCCATCGACGCGCGCAATGCCTTCATCATGAGCCGCTTGCTGCAGGAAGTGACCCGTTCTGGCACGGCGGCCAAGGCTCAAGCCCTGCTCAAGCGCCCCGACCTCTATGGCAAGACCGGCACGACCAACGATTCAATCGATACTTGGTTTGCGGGCTACCAACCCACTCTGGCAGCCGTTGTCTGGATGGGGTACGACACGCCTCGTTCGCTCGGCGACCGCGAGACGGGAGGCGGCCTCAGCCTGCCGGTCTGGATCAGTTTCATGGAGACAGCCCTGAAAGGGGTTCCGATCACCGAGGTCAGTCCGCCGGACGGCGTGGTGACCTCCGGTGGAGAGTGGTACTTCGACGAGTTTGCGCACGGCACTGGTGTCAGCAATCTCGGTCTGGATGACCGAAATGCCAAGCCTGGAACATCGAACACCCCCAGTCAGGATCTGCCACCAGCCGACGAACGCAAGCGCATCCTCGATCTGTTCAAGAACTGATCACGATCTGAAAGTCAGTTCGGCACCCGTCTGGGTGCTCGCATCACGGGAGAGGCAGGCGAAGAACTCCCCATTCCCTTTGGTGTCCATCCACCGGGTGCCATCGAACTGAAAATGATACCCGCCAGATCGCGCCGCCAACCAGACTTCATGAAGCGGCTTTTGAAGATTGATGACGATCTGGCTCCGGTTTGCAAATGTCAGCGTGATCATGCCGCCCACGCGCTGATTGTCGATGTCCGCGTCGGTCTGTTCATTGATAAGGTCGCACCCCGCTTCTACGCCTGTCAGAAGCGCTTCCGCGCGATCCATGAATTCCTGGTCGGTCATTACAATTTGCCTATGAACTTGCGAGCCCTGATTCTATTCAGCCCATTTGCCCTTGGCGTCGCCATGGTGAGCCTGGCGGGTTGCGGGCAGAAAGGTCCGCTGGTTCTCCCTCGCGCACCGGCCTCAGCGCCAGTTTCGATGCCTGCCAGCGTCCCCGCTGTCTCGCCGGCGCCAACTGTCTCAAGGAATCCATGACCCTCACCCAGCTTCCGGGCGCCCCCCATATTGCCTATCACGGATCTCAGTTGTGGATCGAGGGCGTCCGGCTCGGGGATTTGGCTCGGGTTCATGGAACTCCCCTGTTTGTCTACTCAAAGGCTTCGATGCTTTCGGCCCTCGCCGCCTACCAGCGCGGCTTCACCGGCCGAAACGTGCAGATCTGCTACGCCATGAAGGCCAACTCGACCCTGGGGGTGCTTCAAGTTTTTGCCCATGCCGGTTGCGGGTTTGACATCGTCTCCGGTGGCGAACTCCAGCGTGTGCTTGCCGCTGGGGCAGACGCGTCCAAGGTAATATTTTCCGGCGTGGGGAAGACCCGCGACGAAATGCGCCAGGCGCTTGAGTCTGGCATCGGCTGCTTCAATGTCGAGAGCGAGGCCGAACTTGAGGTCTTGAATGAAGTGGCACAGTCCGGCGCTCGGCAAGCGCCCGTCAGCATTCGGGTCAACCCCAACGTGGACCCCAAGACCCATCCCTACATCTCGACCGGGCTGAAGGGCAACAAGTTCGGGATTGCGCACGAACGCGCCCTGGCGACGTACCAGCGCGCAGCCGCGTTGCCCGGGCTTCGGGTGGTGGGAATCGATTGCCACATCGGCTCGCAAATCACGGAAGAAGGCCCCTACCTTGACGCCATGGACCGTGTTCTCGACTTGGTGGATGCGATTGAGGCATCGGGCATTTCCGTCCGGCACCTTGATTTTGGTGGAGGTCTCGGCATCAACTACAACGGCGAAACGCCGCCCGGCGCGGACACCCTCTGGTCGCACCTGCTTCAACGTCTTGATGCGCGAGGTTATGGCAATCGCCAACTGATGATCGAGCCGGGTCGTTCGCTCGTCGGCAACGCGGGTGTCTGCCTCACCGAGGTGCTGTACCTCAAGCCTGGCGAACAGAAGAGTTTCTGCATCGTCGACGCCGCGATGAATGACCTGCCCCGTCCAGCAATGTACCAGGCCTTTCACCAGATCGTTCCGCTTGAACGGCAAGATGGCGCCCTGACGACATATGACGTCGTCGGCCCGGTGTGCGAGAGCGGAGACTGGATCGGGCGGGATCGGGCCCTCCATGTTCGCCCCGGCCACCACCTCGCAGTGTTGTCCGCCGGCGCCTACTGCATGAGCATGGCCAGCAACTACAACAGCCGCGGTCGCGCAGCTGAAGTGTTGGTTGATGGAACCACAGTCCACCTCATTCGACGCCGCGAAACCGCCATCGACCAGATGCAAGGCGAAACCTTGGTCGCCTGACAAGTGCCGAATTCATAGCTAAGACCAACCTGCGGACGCTGGGCCCTTGCCGCTCTTCGTCATGAAACGGAGCAACCGCCACCCCAACAGCAGAGCGACGATCACTGCATACACCAAGACCTCGACCTGATCGTTCTTGCCGGCGCGCATCCAGAAGAAGTGCAACACGGCCAGCCCGGCAACCGGATACACCAATTTGTGCAGCGTATGCCAGCGCGCCGTTCCCAGCGCCCGAATTGCCCGGTTGAAGGATGTCGCCGCCAGTGGGGTCAGCAACAGGAATGCGGTCAAACCGACCAGGATGAACGGGCGCTTGCCGACATCCTTCAACACATCGGCAAGTACCAGCCCCATGTCGAAACCGACGTAGCTCAAGGCGTGCAAGACCCCATAGAAGTAGGCAAACAGACCCAGCATCCGGCGAAAGCGCGCGAGTGTCGGCACACCGAAAACCACGCGCAGGGGCGTCACAGCCAGCGTCAGGCACAAGAACCGCAACGTCCAATCGCCGGTCGCCCGAATCAGGTATTCCGCCGGATTCGGCCCCGCCCGGTCGGTCACAGCAGCGGCGAGCAACCAGGCCAGCGGCAGCAGCGAAAAGACGAACAACAACGGCTTGGCCGCCGGGTGCAGCAAGGTCCGCGCACCTACCATCAAAAATTCCTCTCCAGATCCATCCCCGCGTACAGTTGGCCAACCTGGGCTTCGTAACCGTTGAACAGAAGCGTCTTGCGCTTTCTGGCGAACAACCCGTCCTCGCCAATTCGACGCTCACTGGCCTGACTCCAGCGTGGATGATCCACATTCGGATTCACGTTGCCGTAAAACCCATACTCGGGGGCGGCGACACGGTTCCACGATGTTGAGGGCTGTCGCTCGGTGAACCGGATTTTCACCAGGCTCTTGGCGCTCTTGTACCCGTACTTCCAAGGGACGACCAGTCGCACCGGCGCGCCATTCTGGTTGGGAAGAACCTCCCCATACATCCCGAACGCCAGCATGGCCAGCGGATTCATCGCCTCATCCAGACGCAACCCCTCGGTGTATGGCCAAGGCAGTATCCGCGCGGCCAGGGCCGGCATGGCGTTGGAATCGGCCACGGTGACGAACTCGACGAAGCGCGCATTGCCAAGCGGCTCAACCCGCTGGATCAGCTCGTTCAGCGAGTAACCCACCCACGGGATCACCATCGACCAGCC
>ENA-UPTA01003350-UPTA01003350.1-activated-sludge-metagenome-genome-assembly--contig:-NODE-3350-length-15810-cov-9.257506_pt1 | contig 15810 bp, 14 predicted proteins | sample MGYA00238184_ERZ773361 | MGnify/ENA primary metagenome ERZ773361 (study PRJEB29100, sample SAMN05720205) | activated sludge metagenome | isolation source: anaerobic digester from wastewater...
GTCGCGTCCCCGTCCGGGCGCAGGCCGTGCGCGACGATCGGCAAGGTGAGCGTGAACCAGAACGTGGAGCCCTCGCCCGGGGTGCTGTCGACGCCGATCTCGCCGTCCATCGCCTCGACCAGGCGGCGACAGATGGCCAGGCCCAGGCCGGTGCCGCCGAAGCGGCGCGTGGTCGAGGTGTCGGCCTGCTCGAACGGCCGGAACAGTCCGGGCAGCACCTCCGGCGCGATGCCGATGCCGGTGTCGCGCACCTCGAAGCGCAGCCGCTGCAGGCCGGCGGCGTCGCCCGGCGCCGGCGTCAGCGGCCGGATCGACAGGATCACCGTGCCGTGGTCGGTGAACTTGTTGGCGTTGCCCACCAGGTTGTACAGCACCTGGCGCAACCGGGTCGGGTCGCCGTTGAGCGTCGGGATCTCCTGCGCGATCCAGTCGCCGATCAGCGTGTTGCCCCGTGTGGACGCGGCCGGCGCGAGCAGGTCGATCACCTCGCGCGCCACCGCGTGCGGATCGAAGTTGATGTGCTCCAGCGTCATCTTGCCGGCCTCGATCTTCGAGAAGTCCAGCACGTCGTTGAGCACGGTCAGCAGCGACTGCGCCGAGTTGTGCAGCACGGTGAGCAGGTGGCGCTGCTCGTCGGTGAGCGTCGACTCCTCGAGCAGGTCGCACATGCCGAGGATGCCGGTCATCGGCGTGCGCAGCTCGTGGCTCATCATCGCCAGGAAGTTGGACTTCGCGCGCATCGCCTCCTCGGCCTTGTCGCGCGCCTGGCGCAGCTCCTCCTCCTGGCGCTGCCGCTCGGTCATGTCGCGCACGATGCCGGTGAAGAAGTGCTCGCCCTGGTCGATCACCTCGCTGATCGCCAGCGAGATCTCCATCGGCCGTCCGTCCATGCGACGCGTGTGGATCGTGCGCGAGCGGCCGACGACGCCGCTGAGGCCGGTGCGCAGATAGCGTTCGACGTATCCCTGGTGCGCGCCGGACACGTCGCCGGTCAGCAGCACGGCGAACGGCCTGCCGATCACGTCCTGCGCGCTGCAGGCGAACACACCCTCGGCGGCCCGGTTGAACTCGCGCACGATGCCGTTGCCGTCGATCGTGACGATGCCGTCGGCGGCCGAGTCGATGATCGTGCGCAGGCGCCGCTCCTTCGTGGCGACCTGGAGCTCGGACTGCTGACGCTCGGACAGCGCAAGGAAGGTCATGCGCGTGAAGAACACCACGCCCAGCAGCACGAGCACGGCGACCGACAGCGGCGCCCAGAGATCGGCGTGCCAGCGCGCGTCGATCAGCGCCTGCGAAAGCCGGACCTCGACGACGACCGGAAACTGCGACGTGGTCGCGAAATGCGCGCGCCAGGCGGCACCGTCCCCCGTCTTCTCGACGAAGTGCCCCGATTCGCGCTCGGGGATGAAGTCGCGGAAGATCGGGTGGGCGGTCGTGCGCTCCAGCAGCGCCTGCTCGGAGACCGCAAGCGCGCGGCCGTCGTAGCGATACACGCCGAGCGTCTCGATGTCCTCGGCGGCCAGGAAGCGCAGCTCGTTGATCAGGCTGTCGGATCCGATCACCGCGACCATGCGCTCGCCGCGGGCGACGGCCTGCCGGGTCACGGTGATGAATCCGTCACGCGCGAACCGCGTGCCCTGACGGGCGCTGCCGTCGCGGTCGAAGCTGCGGCCGGCCGAGGCCTCGCCGACGTGCAGGGGGTCCAGCCGCGGCGCCGCGAAGTCGTAGCCGCTGACGGACACGCCGACGCTGCGCGGGTTGGAGCTCGCGACCACGCGTCCGCGGCCGTCGATGACCGCGAGCTCGCGCAGCAGCGGGCTGTGCTGCAGCAGGGCTTCGAGTCGGTGCTGCACCTGCATGGCGTCCTCGCCGGGGGCCCGCAGCGACGCCTGTTCCGCGCGTTCGAGCACCGACTGCATCGTGCCCAGCGTGCGGTCGAGCTCCTTGGACAGCATGCGCGACAGCGTGCGCAGGCGGCTGTCGGCTTCGGCGAGTGCGCTTGCCCGCAGCTGCTGCACGTGCGCGACGGTGGCCAGTCCGACGATCGCGATCAGTGCGACCGCCGCGAACCGGATCAGGGCCTCGAGGCGCGGGAGCGGCGCGCCGATCCGACGCAGCCACCGGGCGAACTTCATTGCGGGACGACGATCGGGTCGAGCTTGTGCGCGCGCGCCGCCGCCATCAGACGGCCGTCGCGCTTGATGTCGGCGACGAAGCGCTCGACGCGGGCATGCCACGCGTCGTCGCCCGGTGCGACGGCGTACGCGTAGCCGAGCGGGTTCACCGGGCGCAGCGGCGCCAGCACGGTCGCCCAGTCGGCGTTCTCGAGCACGCGCCGGCTGTACGGGAAGTCGGTCATGAACACGTCGATGCGGCCGGCCTGCAGCTCGCGCTCGCGCGTGTTCGGCGGACGCACGGCCACCAGCTCGGCGTGCTTGAGCGTGGCCTTCATCACCGGCTCCATGAACGTGCCGGCCTGCACGCCCACCACGCGGCCGTCCCGGTCGATGTCGTCCCAGGTGCGCACGGTGGGATGGGTGCGGGTGGTGACGGCGTAGATGTCGCTGCGCAGGTAGGGCTGGGTGAAGCGGATCTTCGCGGCGCGCTCGGGCAGCATCCCCACGCCGAACATCGCGACGTCGCACCGGTCTTCCAGCAGGTCGGGAATCAGCCTGGGGAAGCTCGAGTCGACGTAGCTGATGCGCACCCCGAGGTCCTTGGCGAACTGCGCGGACAGGATCTGGTCGATTCCGGTCAGCTCGCCGCTCTTCGGGTTGCGGAACGTGATGCCGTAGTAGTCGGGCCAGATGCACACGCGCAGTTCTCCGGCGGCGCGAATCCGCTCGAGGCGGTCGCGCGCACCCTGTGCAGGTGCGGCGTCGGCGGGCCCCGGCAGGCCGAAGGCGAAGCCCAGGCCGAGCCACAGGGCGGTGACGAGGAGGAAACGCACGGGATTCTCCGGAGTGGGGCGTGCACGGGCCGTGCGGACGGATGTCGCGGCGTGCCGAGCGTGCAGTGGATCCGGAAGTGTCCCGCCCCTGCGCGCGCGCGGGCGCACGCGGCCGACGGCCGCATGGGTCGGGCCGACGGGCGGCAGCGCAGTCACGCCGCCGCGTGCGCGTGAACGGTCCGATCGGCCGATCGGCGTGTGCGGAGCGCGCCGACCGTTCGGCGCGCTCGAGGCGCTCGATGCGTCCGGACCGCTCAGTCCCGAGCGGTCGCGTCCTGCACGATCGTGCCGTCGGCGCGCCAGGCGTCCAGGGCGCCGGCGTCGAAGCCGGCTTCGGTCAGCACGGCGAGCGTGTGCTCGCCGATGCGCGGCGCTGCGGTCACCGGGCGCCGCAGCGCGTGCGCCGGTGCGCCCGGGTAGGGCAGCGTGCCCAGCCCGGGCTGCTCGAGCGCCTGGAACGTGCCCAGGTGCGCGGCCTGCGGATGCGCGACCAGCCCGGCGTAGTCGCGCACCGGCGCATGCAGCACGTCGTGGCGGGTGAGCACGTCGAGCCAGTGGGCCGTCGGGTGCCGGCCGATGTCGGCGGCGACCGCGGCGTTGATCGCAGCCGCGTTCTCGAGCCGGCGCGCCGCGTCGGCGAACCGCGCGTCGGTCAGCCACTCGGGCCGGCCCAGCGCCTTCGTCAGCTTCTCGAACTGCGCGTTGTTCAGGGTCACGATGGTGATCAGTCCGTCGGCGGTCGGGTACACGCCGTTCGGCGCGCTGGCGGCCTTGGCCGTGTGCCCCGGCGCGATCGACTGCTCCATCAGGTTGTAGATCTGCAGCGCCACGCACGACTCGAACAGGTTGAGCTCGACGTGGGTGCCGACGCCGGTGCGCGCCTGCCGATACAGCGCAGCGCAGGCCGCCTGCGCGCCGTACAGGCCGGTGGCCGCGTCGACCACCAGCATGCCGATGCGGCGGGGCTCGCCCTGCGCGTCACGGTTCGCGTGCATCAGCCCCGAGTCGGCCTGCAGCACCGAGTCGGTGGCCGGCGCGCCGGACATCGGGCCGTGCTCGCCGTAGCCGCTGATCGACACGTACACGAGTCCGGGCCGCTCGGCCATCATGCGTGCCGGCCCGATGCCCAGCCGCTCGGCCACGCCGGGACGGAAGTTCTGCACGATCACGTCGGCCCGCGCAGCGAGCGCGCGCAGCACGCGCTGCCCGTCCGCACGGGCGGCGTCCACGCACACGGATTCCTTGCCGGCGTTGTAGGCGACGGTGAGGGCGTTGAACTGGCCGCGCACGGCACCCACGCCGCGCCCCCAGTCGCCTGCGGGCGGCTCGACCTTGATCACGCGCGCGCCCTGCTGCCACAGCAGGTGGGCACAGTACGGCCCGGCGATGCCCTGGCTGATGTCCAGCACGGTGAGGTCGGCGAAGGGCAGCGGCAGCGGGGTGTTCGTGCGGGTCATGGCGGTCGGATCGGTCTGATGTCCCGGGGATGTTAGCGCGCCCGTGTACCCTTGCGGGTTCGATGAATCCCGACGCACACACGATCTGGCGCGGGCCGCGCTGGGCGCTGGCCATCCTGCTGGCCGCGCTCGGCATGCTCGGGCCCTTCTCGATCGACACCTACCTGCCCGCGTTCGCGGGCATCGCCCGCTCGATCGGCGCGTCGCCGGCCGAGATGCAGCAGACGCTGTCGGCCTATCTGTTCGGGTTCGCCTTCATGAACCTGTTCCATGGCGCGCTGTCCGACAGCTTCGGGCGCCGGCCGGTGGTGCTGACCGGGCTTGCCGTGTTCACCGCCGCGTCGATCGGCTGCGCGCTCGCCTCCAGCATCGGCACGCTGGTGCTGTTCCGCGCGCTGCAGGGCCTGTCGACCGGCGCCGGCATCGTCGTCTCGCGGGCGGTGATCCGCGACATGTTCCCGCCCGACCAGGCGCAGCGGATGATGTCGCAGGTGACGATCTTCTTCGGTGTGGCGCCCGCACTGGCGCCGATGGTCGGCGGCTGGCTGTTCGTGCATGCCGACTGGCACAGCATCTTCTGGCTGCTGGCCGCGATCGGCGTGCTGCTGTTCACGGCGAACTGGCGCTACCTGCCCGAGACGCTGCATCTCGACCATCGTCAGCCGTTCAATCCGCGCCACCTGATGCGCGGCTACCTCGCGCTCGGGTCCAGCCCGCGCTTCCTGCTGCTGGCGCTGGCCAGCGGCGTGCCGTTCAACGGCATGTTCCTCTACGTGCTGTCGGCACCCGCGTTCCTGGGCGAACACATGGGCCTGGCGCCGACCGAGTTCTTCTGGTTCTTCATGCTGACGATCGGCGGGATCATGGGCGGCGCGTGGACGAGCGGCCGGCTCGCCGGCCGCATCGAGCCCAAGCGCCAGATCCGCTACGGCTTCTCGGTGATGCTGTCGATGTCCCTGCTGAACCTGGTCACGAACCTGCTGTGGACACCACAGCCCTGGTGGGCGCTGCCGCCGCTGGGGCTGTTCGCGTTCGGATGGGCGCTGATGGTGCCGGTCGTCACCCTGATGGTGCTCGACCTGTTTCCCGAGCGCCGCGGCATGGCCTCGTCGCTGCAGGCCTTCATCGGCAGCACGGCCAACGGCCTGGTCGCCGGCGTGATCGCGCCGCTGGTGATGCACTCGACGGCCGCGCTGGCCGTGACCTCGACCCTGCTGATGAGCGTCGGGCTGGTGGCCTGGCGGGTGGTGCGGCACCGCTGGCCCGAGACCGGCCGCGCCCACGCGCACTGAGCGCCACCACGCACGTTGCCGAGCGCCGGCGCGGGCGCTACCCTCTGGCCCTCTGAACCGGAAGGGAGCGCATCGCCATGAAGATCCAGCAGATCCATCACGTGGCCTACCGCTGTCGCGACGCCAAGGAAACGGTCGAGTGGTATCGCACGCACCTGAACATGGACTTCGTGCTGGCGATCGCGGAGGACCGCGTGCCGTCCACGCACGCGCCCGACCCCTACATGCACCTGTTCCTGGACGCGGGCAACGGCAACATCCTGGCGTTCTTCGAGCTGCCCAATTCCCCCGAGATGGGCCGCGACCCGAACACGCCGGAATGGGTGCAGCACATCGCCTTCCAGGTCGAGAACGAACAGGTGCTGCACGACACCAAGGCGCGCCTGCAGGCGGCCGGCATCGACGTCGTCGGTGTCACGGATCACGTGATCTTCAAGTCGATCTACTTCTTCGACCCCAACGGGCACCGGCTCGAGCTCGCGACCAACACCGCCACGCCGGACATGAAGGCCCGTCTCGACGCGGTGAAGTGGCCGATGCTCGAGGAATGGTCGCGCACGAAGCGCGCGCCGCGTCACGCCGCCTGGCTGCACGAGGGGGAACTGTCCGGCGTCGCGGACGACTGACGTGCACGCCACCTATCGGTATCCGGAGTACGCGTGGCGCCGCTCGCCCGAGCAGGACGGCCGCACGGCGCGTCACCCGGTCGTGATCGTCGGTGCCGGCCCGATCGGCCTGACCGCAGCGCTCGACTGCGCGCGACGCGGCATCCCTGCGGTGGTGCTCGACGACAACAACACGGTCAGCGTCGGATCGCGCGCGGTCTGCTACGCCAAGCGCCCGCTCGAGATCCTCGACCGGCTCGGCTGTGGTGCCCGGCTGGTGGACAAGGGGGTGCGCTGGAACGTCGGCAAGGTCTTCTTCCGCGACGACCTCGTCTACGCGTTCGACCTGCTGCCGCAGCCGCATCACAAGATGCCGGCGATGATCAACCTGCAGCAGTACTACCTGGAGGAGACGCTGGTCGACGCCTGCGTCGACAGCGGCCTCGTCGACCTGCGCTGGAAGCACAAGGTGGTCGGCCTGCGCCAGGACGACACCGGCGTGGTGCTGCGGGTCGACACGCCCGACGGGCCGTTCGCGCTGCAGGCCGACTGGGTGATCGCCTGCGACGGGGCCAACAGCGACGTGCGCGCGATGGTCGGCGCGCAGTTCACCGGCAAGTACTTCCAGGACCGCTTCCTGATCGCCGACGTGGTGATGAAGGCCGAGTTTCCCGCCGAGCGCTGGTTCTGGTTCGACCCGCCCTTCCACCGCGGCCAGTCGGTGCTGCTGCACAAGGAGTGCGACAACGTCTGGCGCATCGACTTCCAGCTCGGATGGGACGCCGATCCCGAGGTCGAGCGGCAGCCCGAGCGGGTGATCCCGCGCATCCGCGCGATGCTGGGCGATGCGGTCGACTTCGATCTCGAATGGGTGTCGATCTACCAGTTCGCCTGCCGGCGCATCGACCGGTTCCGTTACGGGCGGGTGCTGTTCGCCGGCGACGCGGCGCATCAGGTCTCGCCGTTCGGTGCGCGCGGCGCGAACACCGGCATCCAGGACGTCGACAACCTCGTCTGGAAGCTCGAGCTGGTGCTCGACGGCGCGGCGCCCGTCGCGCTGCTCGACAGCTACGACGCCGAGCGTGGCGTGGCGGCCGACGACAACCTGCTGAACTCCACCCGGTCCACCGACTTCATCACCCCGAAGAACCGCGCCAGCCGGCGGTTCCGTGACGCGGTGCTCGCGCTGGCCGCGCACGCGCCGTTCGCCCGGCCGCTGATCAACAGCGGGCGGCTGTCCACCCCGACCCCGTACCGCGACTCCGCGCTGAACACGCCGGATGCCGAGCCGTTCGACGGCGACATGCACCCGGGCACGAACTGCGTGGATGCGCCCGTGGTGCGCGCGGGGCAGCCCGGCTGGGTCCTCGAGGCCCTCGGCGACGGGTTCACCGTGCTGGTGTTCGGCCCGGCGCCGGACGGCTGCGACGGCGCACCGCCCGCCTGTGGCGCCGTGCGGGCCCGCGTGCTCGTCGTCGGGCGCGACCTGGTCGATGCGCAGGGCGTGCTCGCGCAGCGCTACGACGCCCGACCGGGCACCACCTACCTGATCCGGCCGGACCAGCACGTGGCCGCGCGCTGGCGCAGCTTCGACCGTGCGGCGGTCGAGACCGCGCTGCGCCGCTGCCTGGCGGCATGACGCTGCACCGCGTCCCCGAAGCGCACCCACGACGATTGCCGAGCCCCGACCATGCCGCTGATCCGCACCCCCAACATTCCCGACCCCGACGGGTTCTACGAAGCCCTGATCGACAGCCAGCGTCTGCTCGACGACACGCAGGCCGAAGCGATGAACGCGCGCCTGATCCTGATCCTGGCCAACCACATCGGTGACCGTGCAGTGCTGGACGAGGCCCTGCGCCTGGCACGCGACAGCCAGCGTCCCGACGAGGGCGCGCAGGGATGCTGAGTTCGGGCGGCGTGCCGGCCGCGGTGGCGGTCATCTCCCTCGGCGCAGCCGCGGGGGCGGTGCTGCGCTGGCTGCTGGGCACCTGGCTGAATGCGCTGCTGCCGTCGCTGCCCCCGGGCACGCTGGCCGCGAATCTCGTGGGCGGCTACCTGATCGGCGTGGCGCTGGCGGTCTTCGCGCAGCATCCGGGCCTGGCACCCGAGTGGCGCCTGCTGGTGATCACCGGGTTCCTCGGTGGCCTCACCACGTTCTCGACCTTCTCGGCCGAGGTCACCCACCTGATCCAGCAGGGGCGCATCCTGTGGGCGTGCGCGGCCATCGGCGCGCATCTGTTCGGCTCGCTGGCGATGACCGCGGCCGGTCTGGGCACGGTGGCCCTGCTGCGGCGGGTGTGACCGGCCGGGGGCGGTTCACCAGCCGCCGAAGCGGGGCCACTGCGCCGCGACCGCGCCCTGCGCGTCGAGCACGTGGTAGCGGTCGAACTGCGCGGCGGTGGCGCAGGCGTGGTTCGGCAGGATGCGCAGCACCGCGCCCACCGGCAGGTCGAGCCGACGGGTGGGGTCGCCCGAGCGGTGCGCGATCGTGCCGTGCTCCTGGTTCGCGGCCACGACGATGAAGCCGTCGAGCGGCCGTCCCCGTGCGTCGCACACGAGGCCGTAGCCCTGGTCGACCGGCTGGCCCGCCGTGCCACGGTCGCGCGACAGGGCCATCCACCCGGCGTCGACGAGCGTCCAGCCCTTCTCGGCACGATGGCCGACGACGGTGGTCTCCACCGACAGCGCGATGTCGTCCGCCGCACACACGCCGAGTCCGGCCATCACCAGGTCGAAGAACACGTACACGCCGGCGCGCACCTCCGTCACGCCGCCGAGGTCGCGCGCGAACAGCGCGGTCGGGGTCGATCCCACGCTCACCACCGGCGCGGCGTGGCCGGCGGCACGCAGGCGCTGTGCGGCGTGCACGGCGCCCGCCCGCTCCTGCTCGGCCATCGCGCGCAGCGCGTCGTCGCCGCGGCAGTCGTAGGACCCGCCGGCGTGCGTGAGCACGCCCTGCAGGCGGGCCGGACCGTCGGCGAGCACGGCGGCGATCGCCAGCAGCGCCGGATCGTCGGGACGCACGCCGGCACGATGGTCGTCGGTGTCGATCTCGATCAGCACCTGCGGCGCACGCGGGTCGCCGGCCACGGCGTCGCGCACCGCGCGGGCGGCCTCGACGCTGTCCAGGATGAGCGTGAGGTCGATGCCGCGCGCGACCAGCGTCCGGGCGTGGGCCAGCTTGTTGGGCGTGATGCCGACCGCGTAGGTGATGTCGGTGAACCCGTGCGCTGCGAACGTGTCGGCCTCGCGCAGCGTCGACACGGTGATCGGTCCGGTCGGCGCGCCGAGCATCGCGCGGGTCACGTCCAGGCTCTTGGCCGTCTTCACGTGGGGGCGGAAGCGGGGGCCGAGCGCACGGACGCGGTCGCGCATACGCACACAGTTCGCCTGCATGCGGGCGGCGTCGAGGAGCAGCCGCGGCGTTTCGGCGGCGTCGAGAGCGTTGGTCGTCATCGGTGTGCTCGCTTTCATCGAACGGGATCGTCGAACTAGAACCCGAGGGCCTCGCCCGCGCCCAGCAGCGTGGCCACGCCCAGCACGGCGAAGATCGCGGCCGCGATGCCGTGCACGACGTGTACCGGCATGCGGTGCGCGATGCGGTCACCCAGCAGCACGGCCGGCACGTTGGCGATCATCATGCCCAGCGTGGTGCCGGCGACCACGCTGGCGAAGGCCTGGTACTGGGCGGCCAGCGCGATCGTCGCGATCTGCGTCTTGTCGCCCATCTCGGCGAGGAAGAACGCCAGCAGCGTCGTGCCGAACACGCCCATGTGCGCGAGCTTCGCGTCCTTCTCGTCGAACGTGTCGGGGATCAGTGTCCAGACCGCCATCGCGAGGAACGACAGGCCGAGGATCCAGCGCAGCGTCTGCGGGCCGACCAGGCCGGTGATCCAGGTGCCGACGGCGCCGGCGAACGCGTGATTGGCCAGCGTCGCGAACAGGATGCCGAGGATGATCGGCACGGGCCGGCGGAACTTCGCGGCCAGGATGAACGCGAGCAGCTGCGTCTTGTCGCCGATTTCGGCCAGCGCGACGATGCCGGTGGAGATGAGGAACGCTTCCAAGGGGTGCTCCATGGCCGGAAGAACCCAATGACCACGCACCCGTCCGGCCGGTTGGCGGGCGTCGTGGTCAAAGGTCTTGCCAGGCGTGCATACGTGCCGCATGCGCCATGGCCGATCCGGCCAAGTGTGTTGACGCATGCCCCGCCGCTTCGCGCGCGGTCGGCTACTCCCCAGTGACGGGCGCGAGTGTAGCGCAGGCGGTCGGGGCCCGGGGCACAATGCCCGGATGGCCCGCCCGCATCATCACAGCGTGTACGTGGTCGAACTGCACAAGGACGTGCTGTACGACCGCAGGTTCGTCGCCGCGAATCCGCGCTTCGACCGGTTTCTGCCCTGCGTGTACGTCGGCGCGACCGGTCTCACGCCCGAGCAGCGCTTCGCGAATCACAAGGCGGGCCGGCAGGCGAACCGCTTCGTGCGCGCGCATGGGCTGCGGCTGATGCCCGAGGTCTATGCCGTGTTCAACCCGATGCCGTACCGGGCGGCACTGCAGATGGAGGTCGAACTCGCGCAGGACCTGCGCGACCGCGGCTGGGCCGTCTGGCAGGGATGAGCCGGCCCCCGCGCCGGCTCATGCGTCGGGCAGACGCTCCGGCATCAGCACCGCCGCGCCGCTGAACCGGCCGGCACGCAGGTCGTCGAGCGCCCGGTCGGCGTCGGTCAGCGCATAGCGTTGCGTGGTGACGCGCAGCGGCACTTCGGCGGCGATGCGCATGAACGCTTCCCCGTCGGCACGCGTCAGGTTCGCCACCGACACGATGCGGCGCTCGCCCCACAGCAGCGCGTAGGGAAAGGAGGGGATGTCGCTCATGTGGATGCCGGCGCACACGACGGTGCCGCCCGGGCGCACGGCAGCGAGGGCGGTCGGCACCAGGGCGCCCGCCGGGGCGAAGATCAGGGCCGCGTCGAGCGGCTCGGCAGGCGGTGTGTCGGAACTGCCGGCCCACGCCACGCCGAGATCACGGGCCAGCGTCTGCGCCGCCGTGTCGCCCGCACGCGTGAACGCATGGACGCGCCGCCCCTGGGCCACCGCCACCTGCGCGATCAGGTGCGCGGCCGCCCCGAATCCGTACAGGCCGATGCGGGGGGCGTCGCCGGCCATCGCGTAGGCACGGTAGCCGATCAGGCCGGCGCACAGCAGCGGCGCCGCGTGCTCGTCGTCGTAGCGGTCGGGCACCGGGAACACGTACCGCGCATCGGCCACCGCGTAGTGCGCATAGCCGCCCGGGATCTGCCAGCCGGTGAAGCGCGCGTCCGGACACAGGTTTTCGCGGCCGGCACGGCAGTGCGCGCAGCGCCCGCAGGTCCATCCGAGCCAGGGCACGCCCACCCGCATGCCGGGGTTCAGGCCGGCGACGTCGGCGCCGACTGCGTCGACGATCCCCACGACCTCGTGGCCCGGCACCACCGGCCGCCCGGTGGCGGCGAGTTCACCGTCCACGATGTGCAGGTCGGTGCGGCACACGCCGCAGGCCGTCACGCGCAGCCGCACCTGTCCGGGTGCAGGCTCGGGCAGCCGGTCGCGCCAGACCTGCTGCAGCGGCCGGCCCGGCGCGTCGAACTGCATCGACAGCCAGCGCATGGCGACGCTCAGGTCGTGATGGCGCTCAGGTCGTGATGACGACCTTGCCCACCACCTTGCGGTTCATCATGTCCTCGATCGCGCGTGCGCCCTGGGCGAGCGGATAGCGCGCCGAGATGTGCGGACGCAGCTTGCCCTGCGCGATCCAGCCGAACATCGTGGCGACGTCGCTGGCGAAGTTCTGCGGTTCGCGCGCGGTGAAGTCGCCCCAGAACACGCCGACGATCGACGCGCCCTTCAGCAGCGCGAGGTTCAGCGGCAGACGGGGGATCTCGCCGTTGGCGAAGCCGATCACCAGGTAGCGGCCGCGCCACGCGATCGAGCGGAACGCCGGCTCGGCGAAGCTGCCGCCGACCGGGTCGTAGACCACGTCGGGGCCCTTGCCGCCGGTCAGCGCCTTCAGGCGCTCGCGCAGGTCTTCGGTGGTGTAGTTGATGAGCTCGTCGGCACCGTGCTCGCGGCACACGGCGAGCTTCTCCGGGGTCGACGCCGCTGCGATCACGCGCGCGCCGAGGGCCTTGCCGATCTCGATCGCCGCGAGACCCACGCCGCCGGCCGCCCCCAGCACGAGCAGCGTCTCGCCCGCCTTCAGCGTGCCCCGGTCGACCAGCGCGTGGTACGAGGTGCCGTAGGTGAGGATGAAGGCCGCGGCGGTGTCGAAGCCCACCCCGTCCGGGATCGGGATGACCTTCTTCGCCTGTGCCTTCACCTTCTCGGCGAACGCGCCCCAGCCGGTGGACGCGATCACGCGGTCGCCGACCCGGGTGTTGGTCACGCCTTCGCCCACCGCCGAGACCACGCCGGCCAGCTCCGCGCCCGGCGCGAACGGCAGCTCGGGCTTGAACTGGTACTTGTTCTGGATGATCAGCACGTCGGGGAAGTTCACGCCGGCAGCCTTCATGTCGATGACGACTTCGCCGGGGCCGGGCGTGGGATCGGGCGCGTCCTCGTACACGAGTGTGTCGGGCAGGCCATGGGTCTTGCACAGCAGGGCTTTCATGCGGTGTCTCCGTTGTCGATGCCGAAGTCTAGAACGGAACCGCGCCGGCCATCCGGCGTTCACCCCAGCGTCGTGTCCAGCACCATCATCACGGCGAAGCCCGCCATCAGGCCGATCGTGGCCGAAGTCTGGTGGCCGTTGCGATGCGTCTGCGGGATCACCTCGTGCGACACGACGAACAGCATCGCACCGGCGGCCAGCCCCAGCCCGACGGGATACGCGACCGCAAGCCCGCTCGACAGCCCGACGCCCAGCAGGGCGCCCACGGGTTCGAGCAGTCCGCTGGCGCCGGCGACCAGCACGCCGGCGGCCGGCGACAGGCCCGCGCTGCGCAGCGCGAGCGCGACGGCCAGGCCTTCGGGGAGGTCCTGCAGTGCGATCGCGGTGGCCAGCGGCAGACCGACGCTCATGTCGCCCTGAGAGAACGCCACGCCGATCGCCATGCCTTCGGGCAGGTTGTGCAGGGCGATCGCGAACACGAACAGCCAGACGCGGTCGCAGCGCTCGTGGCCCGGGCCGCAGGGGCCGGTGCCGTCGTGCTCGTGCGGCGTGAACTGGTCCAGGCCCAGCATCAGCAGCACGCCCAGCGCCATGCCGAGCACCACCACCGCGGCGCCCCGTGCCGGACCGCCGAGGATCTGCGCGCCCGCCTCCAGGCCGGGCAACAGCAGCGAGAACGCGCTGGCGGCGAGCATCATGCCGGCCGCCAGTCCGAGCATCGTGTCTTCCACGCGTTGCGGGATCGCGCGCAGCAGCAGCGCCGGCAGTGCGCCGAGCGTCGTCGTCGCCAGCCCGGCGGCGCCGCCCAGCAGCGCCAGGTGGAACACCGCCCGGGTGTCGGCCGTGGCGAGCTGGACCAGGCTCTGCAGCAGCAGCACCAGCACGCCCAGGACCGCGACCCCGAGCCCGGCGGCCGTGAACGGGTGCGCGCGCGCATGCATCCGCAGGGTCTGTCCCCAGGAAGGTGCCGCCGCGGTGCCGATGCCTTGCATGCCGTTCTCCTGTCCGTCGCCTGAACTGACCGACAGTGTGTACGTGCCGGGATGTTTGGTAAATTGAATCGTTGAAATCAGAGTGTTAGAAATCTTCTATGGCGAATGCCTGCGCATGCGCCTGCACGTGCGGTTCTAGATGCAGCTGAATATGCAGCTGCACCTGCGGCTGCGCGATCCGGCCGTCGGCGCCCGTGCGGTGACGCCCCGCCCCGCGACCCCGCGCCGCCGCCACGCCCCGCGGCCCATCGCCGACGTTCCGGTAGCATCCGCCCATGTTCAGCTACCGCCACGCCTTCCACGCCGGCAACCATGCCGACGTGCTCAAGCACCTCGTCCTGGTGCGCCTGCTCGAACACCTGGCCGTGAAGCCGACGCCGTTCTGGGTGATCGACACACATGCCGGCGCCGGCGTGTATGCGCTCGACAGCGACTGGTCGGCCAAGCGCAGCGAGTTCGCCGACGGCATCGGCCGGCTGTGGGGGGCGGCCGGCCTGCCGGCCGCGGTCGCCGACTACGTGGCCGAGGTGGCGCGGCTGAATCCGGATGGCCGGCTGCGCCACTATCCCGGGTCGCCCTTCATCGCGCTCGCGCATCTGCGCGCGGACGACCGGTTGCGCCTGTTCGAGGCGCACGTGAACGAGGTCGACGTGCTGGCCGGCAACGTGCGTGCCCTGGGCAAGGACGCGGTGCGGCGCACGCTGGTGCAGGCGGGCGACGGCTTCGCCGGTCTGAAGGCGCTGCTGCCGCCACCGCCGCGCCGGGGCCTGGTGCTGATCGATCCCTCGTACGAGGACAAGCGGGACTATGCCCGCGTGGTGACGACGGTGCGCGAGGGGCTGGCGCGCTTCGCCACCGGCTGCTACGCGATCTGGTACCCGCAGGTGCAGCGGCGCGAATCGCACGACCTGCCCGAGAAGCTCGAGCGGCTGCCGGGCATCCGCTGGCTGCACGCGACGCTCACCGTGCGGCGGCCGTCGCCCGACGGACTCGGCCTGCACGGCAGCGGCATGTTCGTGATCAACCCGCCCTGGACGCTGCGCACCGCCCTCGACGAGGCGTTGCCCTGGCTGGCCGGGGCGCTGGCCCAGGACGATGGCGCCCGCTGGTCGCTGAACGGCACCGAATGACGGCCGACGGCCGGAGAGGCGTCAGACCTTGACGAACTTCAGCGTGAAGCGGTCGCTCTCGCCGATGGCCTGGTACTTCGCGCGGTCGACGTCCTTCAGCCGGTAGGTCGGCGGCAGGGTCCACACGCCCTCGGGGTGGTCCTTGGTGTCGCGCGGATTGGCGTTCACCTCGGAGCTGGCGGCCAGACGGAAGCCCGCGCGCTCGATCAGGGCGACCGCGTAGTCCTGCCGTACGTAGCCCGATTTCATCTGTGCCTGCTGCGACTGGTCCGTGCGTCCGCGGTGATCGACCACCCCCAGCACGCCGCCCGGCTTCAGGGCACGGTGGAACGCGTTCAGCGCGTCGGCGGCTTCGCCGCGTTCGATCCAGTTGTGCAGGTTGCGGAAGGTGAGCACGAAGTCGGCCGAGCCGGGGGGCGCGACGTCGTGACGGGCGCCGTTGAACTTCGTCACGCGCACCCGGCCGTACAGCGCGGGTTCGGCCTCGAGGCGTGCCAGCAGGCGCCGATGGTCGGCCAGGTACTGGACGGGTGCCGTCTCGTCGCGGCCCGCGGCGATGTACAGGCCGCGTTCGCGCAGCCAGGGCGCGAGGAGCTCCATGTAGTACCCGGCGCTGCCCGGCAGGATCTCCACCACCGTGCTGTCGGGCCGGATCCCCAGGAACGCGATCACCTCGAGCGGATGCCGATGCGGGTCGCGCGCGACGTTCGACGCGGTGCGGTGTCGTCC
>ENA-UPTA01003351-UPTA01003351.1-activated-sludge-metagenome-genome-assembly--contig:-NODE-3351-length-15810-cov-5.200317_pt1 | contig 15810 bp, 8 predicted proteins | sample MGYA00238184_ERZ773361 | MGnify/ENA primary metagenome ERZ773361 (study PRJEB29100, sample SAMN05720205) | activated sludge metagenome | isolation source: anaerobic digester from wastewater...
GTTACTGCCGATATCGATACCATTAACTTATTGTGCGATGGCGACCCGGTACACACAACATTATCATTAAGTGGAGAAGCACCATATACTTATACGATTGAAGGAACCACCGTTGTCGATGTTCCTATCACTGGAAACAGTGTTGATATTACTACCGGGTTAAGCGCTTCGGTTACCGGATACCAGAACCGGATTATTGTTAACGATAACTATGGTTGCGAAAACGATGTATATGTTACTGCATTTCAGCCAACACCATTGGTTGTAGGGTTGCCTGTAGTAATTGACGAAACCTGTAGAGAAAAAGATAACGGGCGTGTATCGATCACTGTAACTGGTGGAACTCCAGGACGCTACGAAGTGCAGTTAGGCGATAAAATTCAAGGCTCTTCTGATGGCGTTATTGAATTCTATAATATTCCTGCAGGAATTTATAACATGACCATTAAAGATAAAAATGGTTGTTTCGCCCAGAACCCGCCTACCAATATTGAAGTTAAGGAACCCGCTGATCAAATGGTGGTAAGCTCTTCAATTTTGAATCCTATTAAGTGCTGGGGCGAACAAGCTGAGGTTCAGTTGAATGTAACCGGAGGTTGGGGAACAACGACAAAAATATGGTTGTCAGCCTACGGGTATACTGCCGATACTATTGTTTCAGGAAATTCTTTATTTGTAAATTCAGGGAATTATACCATAAATGCAAGAAACAATGATGGTTGTACAGCATCAGCCCCGCTGAATGTTTCACAGCCATGGCGGTTAAGGCTTCAAGTTACCGAGAAGAAAAATGTTTCTTGTAATGGTTTCGACGATGCACGTATTGTAATTAAGGCTACAGGGGGCACACAACCCTATTCGTGGGATCTTGTTAACAGTGGAAAACCGCTGACGCAATTTGCAGGGAATGATGGTACTGCAATTATAGAAAATGAAATAGAAGCCGGAGTTTATCCTCTTTTAGTGCGAGATGTAAACAATTGTGTTTCGAACATAGACAGTATTACTATTACCGAGCCAGACCCGGTTGTGTTTACCGTACGCCAGGGAAATCCTATCGACTTGGTTGATTGCTATGGTGGAAATGATGGGCAATTTGTACTAACAGCTAACGGAGGAAACCCCGGCGGTTATAGGTCATACATTGCTCCATTGAACGGTACTGAAGCAGATGCTGCCTATCCAACCATTGCTAATCTTACTGCCGGTGTATACACATTACGTGTTTCCGACATTAGCGGATGTACTTCGGATGAAAAGTTAGATACGATTCATCAGCCTGATGAAATAATTATTAACTCGGCTTCGATTGTTGATAGTGTATTATGCTTTGGCAACCAAAACGGTTCAATAGAAGTAGATGCAGTTGGTGGTTTACCATACGGCTTACAGTATAAATTAACCGGAGTCGATTTTCAGAATTCAAACGTTAACAAGAATTACCAGAACTCAGCGCTAATAGAAGGCCTTCGTGGTGGTGATTATTATGTATATGTCAGAAATAGCAAAGGAAATTGTGAACAGAAATTTGCTCAGAAAATTACAGTGGTAAATCCAGATTCTGTATTTATCAGAAAAATCAACAAACTGGATGTGACCTGTCACAATATGCAAAATGGTAGTGTTTTTCTTGAAGGAGAAGGAGGTACAGGAATGTTGACCTATCAGTTGGTAGGAGCACCATCACGCATATCTCCTAACCCCAATACTACAGGACGTTTTGAAAGCCTTGGCGAAGTAAACCAGCCAAGTACTACATACAACTATAGAGTAGAAGACAGAAACGGTTGTTATAAGAACGGAAATTTCTCGGTTATTAACCCTGAAGAATTAGTGTTTAGCCTCATCGAAAGCCATCAGGTATATTGCAACAATCAATCGAACGGATGGATAATTGCCAAAGCGGTTGGCGGCATGGGAAGCTATACCTACAAAAACGATCTGGCAGCTGCCGATACAATACAAATTAACCGCGGAGAGTATGAAAACCTGAATGATAACAGGGTGAAAATTCTCAAATTAGCAGGAGGTCAGTACCAGCCGATGGTTATCGACAAAAACGGATGTACCGATACTATATCAACACAAGTAACTATTGTAAACCCACCGCCATTGAAAATAGCCATGGTAACCCCAGGCGAAAAACGGTGTTACGATAGCAAAGACGATTCAACCATTATCGTTCTTCACGAAGCAGATTTTGGAACAAGGGGAGAATACACCTATACAGTTGATAATTGGAAACGTACCATTACTACCAAGGAATTGGAAGCAATTTTTATAAACCTCCGCGATACCATGATTTATGCGCAGGTAAAAGACACAATGGGGTGTGTTGCTTCCTGGGAAGATTTAGTGCTCGAATGGCCTGATGCATTCAACGTTGCTATTAAAAAATTACCTATTACCTGTTGGGATAACCAATACGGAAGATTAGCCCTTGAAATTGAAGGCGGTATTCAGCCATATTACTTTGGTGTTGACGACATTGCTTTTGCCAATCCAGTAATAGTTGAAAAAGAAGTTCCTGGTGATGTGGTTCTTGACACTATTGTTGGTAAGCCTGAAAACAGGTATTTCTATATGAATGTAAATACTGACATTTATGTTAAAGATGCCCATAATTGTATCGCTTACAATACTCCGAATACCAATACTCAGAACCCATATTTCTATAGACAATATGTGTGGGAGCCTGTTGATACATTTGAAGTTCTCAGAGTAATCACCACTGCACCAAACTGTAACTACGAAGATGCTCAAATTTCGGTTGTGGCCAACGATAAAGGAGTTCCCAGTTATACTTATTGGGCAGAATTCCCCAATGGAGAAAATGTAGATTCTACATCGGAACGTTCGATATTGAAGGTTAAGCCAGATGAAATCTTGCTTTGGAATGTTGCCGATTTAAATAAATGTATCGCACGTATCGATCCTAATAAGTTTCCGCAAGGACGAAAGATATATATCCCAGCCAATGCAGATACTATTGAAGTTAATTACACTATAAATGATGATGAACGTCCTGAATGTCCGTTTACAAAAGATGGTATTGTCAGAGTAGATGTCAAAGGATTTGCAGAAGAAGGGGTAGAAGTTCGAATATTTAAAACAGACTCAACGTTCCTTAATTTCAATCCTTTCGATCCTTCGCACACTTATGTAATAACTCCAGAAGAAAGGGATTCATTTTATTATTACGAAAAGGAAAATGAGTTGACCGGCGAGATTGTTTACGGCGATACACTCTATATTGTAAACAACGATAGTATTGACTACTTGTTCGAAGTAGGAAATTACTACATCGAATATGAAGATATAAAAACAGGCTGTTTTGTAACAACAACATTCACTGTTGATCCGCAGGATACCATTTGTCCTGACAACTATGATCTGGTATTTTCGCCCAATGGTGATAACTACAACGACGAGTGGATACTCAATGACCTCGATCTTAAAAATGCATCGTTAAAAATATTTAATTCAGAAGGTGAGTTAGTTTATCATTTCCCCAAAGGAGGACTAGGATTTGCTTCAGGCGGTTTGAAATGGCGAGGGTTTGATGACAAGGATCGGCCAGTACCCGCGGGCACATACATGTATGTGTATTATATGGATGCTGTTGACACCAAAGTCAAGTATGGAACAATTACTCTAATCAGAGGAAGGGACTAACGTAAACTTAAATTAAAAGGTATGAAAAGATTTGTAACAATACTTGCAGTTTTGCTTACGTTAGCAGTAACCGGTCGTTCGCAGGAATTACAGCAATATAAATATGGCTTGTATGACGACTACTTTGTCAATCCGGCTTATGTAGGAACCCCGAACTATTATACATTGATGCTTGGGCACGACACAAAATTCTCGGGATTGAAAGGAATTTCTCCTCGTACATATTACCTTTCGCTGCATTCGCGTGTTGGGCAGGGCTACTTGTTCGAGAAAGGCGGAAAAATTAACAAGTTCTTCTCGAAATTTGGGAATACGGCTTTTGGTTTTCAGGGGTTCGTATATAATTACGGACCAAAGTTTGAATACAATTTAGGTTTAACTTACGGGTATCATATCGATTTGCAGCCTAATCTTAACACAAAGCTTCCTCGTAAACTTGTACTCGCTTTTACACCGCGCTTGATGATGGTGAATTATGACCGAAGCAGGTTTGTTGATGATGATGGCCAGTTACTTACCGATATAGATGACCCAATTTTCCCCGCAGATCTTGATGGCAACCTATTTCACATGGGCTTTAAGCTTGATGTGGGTGCTCTTTTCCAAACTACTTATTACGATATTGGGTTGTCGTGGTTAAACCTGAACAATGGCCGTTCAGGCTTTGAAAGCGACACTATAATTTATGGGCGAACAAAAGTCGAGAATGATACTGTTACAACATACACAGGGGGTTACGGAATTTATGACTCAATTTATTCATCGACTATAGGGCTCGATGCAAAATTGAAATTCCTTAACCTGATCAAGTCGAATAAATTTGATGTGAACTTTTTACCAAATCTTCGCATGTATTATAAACCAAATTCACGCGACTACGAAGTTGCTGCAGATTTCCGTTTCGATATGAATTTGTATGACGTTATTACCTCTGCAAGAAGAAAACTGATGTATAACTTACAGGCAGGTGCCAACGTGGTGTATACTCGTTTTTACCGCCCAACATTGGTTATTCAACCTTATGTGGCTTTCGATTTTTTGAACTTCAAAATGTATTACACCTACCAGTTTAACCCAAGCTTAAAAATTCCTGGGTATTGGGGACGAAACCAAGTGGCCTTTGTTTACCAGCTTGGACGCGACAAGTTTGATCGTGATTCAGACAAGAGCAGTAAACCAATCTTACGTAAGAAACACTAATAAAACATATTCGAAGGCTGGCAATTTGTCAGCCTTCATTTTAATGTAAAACCGGTATTGATATTTCATCGTTTATTGTTTTAATTATTATGGGAAAACATTGGCTTATCATTCTATTTCTCTTTGGCTCGTATTCTATTCAAGCCCAAAAACAATTAGTAGCGTTCAACGATTCCTGCCTGTATTATGAAGGGCGGATTTTATTTCATGATAAAGCAGCCGAACTTTCATGGCCGGGCACAAGCGTTACGATTCGTTTTATTGGGAATGAACTTTCAGCTACGATGGTCGACTCCGATACGGCCGATTATTATAATACAATTGTTGACGGGAAAGTGCATTCAATTATTCATGTTGGGACTGAGAAGAAAAAGTACAAACTAGTTTCGGGATTGACAGAAGGAGAACATACTGTTCAGCTTTTTAAACGCACAGAATGGGATAAAGGAAAAACTCTTTTCTATGGGTTTGAGCTACCTCCAGAAGCCCGGGTATTGCCTAAATTGGCGCCAAAAAAACGGAAAATTGAGTTTTATGGAAACTCCATTACTTGTGGTTATGCCAATGAAGATGCTGCCGGGCAAGATCGTTGGTATGGATATTTCGAAAACAACTATGAGGCATATGGCGCAATAACTGCGAGACATTTCGATGCCAATTATTCTTGCATCGCAAAAGGTGGAATTGGCATTATGGTGAGTTGGTTTCCGTTGCTAATGCCTGAAATGTACGATAGAATTGACCCAACTGATTCTCTTTCATCTTGGGATTTTTCAAAGTTTTCCCCCGATCTTGTAGTAATCAATCTTTTTCAAAACGATTCATGGTTGGTCCATAAACCAGAACACGAACAGTTTATTTTTCGCTTTGGGGCTAAGCCTCCTACGGAAACAGACATAATTCTGGCGTATAAAAAATTTGTTTCCAGTATTCGTGAAAAGTATCCAAATACACCGATAATTTGTGCTTTAGGGAGTATGGATGCCACACGCGAAGGCTCTCCCTGGCCGGGATACATTGAAAGAGCTCTCTTGCAAATGAACGATCCTGATATTCATACTTTGTTTTTCCCGTTCAAGGGGAGCAACGGTCATCCTAATGTGGCCGAACAGCATAAAATGGCTGATCAATTGATAGGCTATATTGAAAAAACTTTTGGATGGTAGTTCCTGAAGATTGAGTATTCATTGTTGAATCTGACTTTGTTCATCAACGTTAGAATTCGCTATCTTTTAATTCGTATAATAAGAAATCAAAATAGAGAGTATGAGAGCTTTTAATATAGTTAACAACCAGGAATTTGCGCATCTTTTTTTGATCTTTTTTTTGTCTGTGGCAATAGTTTCGTGTAAAAGCACCCCAATAAAAATTGCTTGCGTAGGCGATAGTATTACTGAAGGACATGGTCTTGCTGTTCAGAGCAGGACGGCATATCCTGTTGTTCTCGATTCTTTGTTGGGTGAAGAGTATGATGCTCTTAATCTCGGTCGTAGTGCCACCACACTTCAGAAAAAAGGGGATTTCCCATATTGGATTGCCAAAGAGTTTTCATCAGTTTTTACTTTCCATCCCGACATTATAGTGATAAAACTTGGAACCAACGATACAAAACCATATAATTGGAATGCAGAGAATTTTACTAACGATTATCAAGCATTGATTGATACATTTCTGACCATATCGCCTAAGCCAACGATTTTTTTATGCTATCCGGCTCCTGTTTTCCGCAGCAACTGGGGAATAAATGATTCAACAGTAGTCCATGGGGTGATTCCCGCCATTAGTAGTATTGCTGAAGCCAATAATCTGCAAATAATTGATTTGTATAAAGGATTGATAGACCAGTCGGTAAATTTTCCCGATGGCATTCATCCTAACGAAGAAGCAGCTCGCGCATTGGCGTTGCTGGTTGCTGGAGCTATTACTGGAAAATAAATCGGAACAAGGTTTTCAATAATCTTTATTTGCGGGGATGTTTTTTCTTCAGGTACTCGTACGTGGCGAGCTGTGATTGTATCGGGGGCAACTCGTTTTTGATCCGGATGTTTTCCCCATGGGAACCAATTTTGCAGGCTTTCACATTGTCGGAGAGTTGTATTTTTAACGTATCGATCAATTCTTTTTTCAGAGCCTCATCATAAACGGGGAAAACACATTCAACACGAGCATTCAGGTTGCGTTTCATCCAGTCGGCTGAACCTAAGTAAACGATAGGGTTGCCATTATTGTGGAAAATATAAGCCCGTGAATGTTCAAGAAAGCGGTCGAGTATTCTTATGATCCGAATATTTTTGCTGAATTTTTTTCCAGGTTTCAAAATGCATGTTCCCCTGATAATCAGATCAATTTTCACACCTGCCTCACTTGCACGGTAGAGCATATCGACCATATGAGTATCTTGCAGACCGTTCATTTTGAGTAAAATATACCCTTTCTTTCCTTGTTTAACATTCTCAATTTCTTGCCCGATCAATATCCCAAACTTGTATACAAGATTAAAGTTGGGAACCAGAATGTGTTCAAAATGAATTTGCAGTTCTTGTTCTTCAAGATAGAGGAACATTTTTTTTAAGTCTGAGATAATTCCTTCATGAGAAGTAAACAACCCATGGTCGCAGTATAAACGGGCTGTTTTTTCGTTGAAGTTTCCAGTGCTCAGATAGGCTTGATCTTTTAAATCGGGAAATCTCTCCTTATTTCGGATAACAAGAGCGAGTTTGGCATGTACCTTCAGCCCGGGAATACTGTAGATAATATGTATTCCTGCTTTGGTCATTTCAGCAGCATACTGAAGGTTGGCTTCTTCGTCGAATCGGGCTTTTAATTCGACAAACACAGTTACTTTTTTCCCATTTTCAGCCGCATTCATCAGTGCATTTACCACTGCCGACCGTTCGGCCACGCGATATTGTGTGGCTTTTATTTCGGTAACAGATTCGTCACGGGCGGCTTGTTCGAGGAACTTTAAAAAGTAATCGTATGATTGGTATGGAACACTTAATAAATAATCTTTTTTATCGATAGCATCGCTAATCCATTTGAATTTATCGAGTTCGGGGATTCGCAATGGAATCAGTTTTTCATTCTCGAGTTTTGGTGAGAGGGGGTTTGGAAAACGGAAAAAGTCCTGAATATTGTGGTAGCTACTGCCCTGTACTACAATATCGTTTTCAATTCTAAATGTGTGTATCAGGTAGTTGAGTATTTTTGAAGGCATCCGGCTATCGTATAGAAATCGGTTAGCTTCTCCCAATTTTCTCGATGAAGATATTTTTCCGATAGCATTGATGAGTTCTTCTTCTTCATATTCATCATATTCGAAGTCTGCATCTCGGGTAATCTTTATGGTGTACCAATCGAGAATAGTGTATCCGGGAAATATTTTGTTAATATGGCGCATAATTACATCTTCGAGAAACATAATGTAATGTTTGCCTTCCGTTGGTTCCAGTTCGATAAACCTCGATATGTTGTGATCTGTAGGGACTTTTATCAGCCCGTATCGTACCCGTGGTTTTAATTCTTTTGGGCGTTTGGGTTCATTGATCACCATTTCGGTAACAATATACCCTTGACCGGTTTTAAGAAATGGCCGTATCCGTTCTTTTATAAGAACAACAGGCTGGAGGGCACTTAAAATTTCGGTCATGAAAATCTCTTTTACCTCTTTTGACTGCTGCTCGTTAAGAGTTGCATTTCGTTCGAGAAGCATAATGCCATTTTCTTCCAGCTCGGGAATGATCTGGTTGTCAAATATGTCGTTGAAATAATTTAGGTATCCGTTTACAATTTCATTGATCTTATGAAGAACCCTGGCTGGTTGAACTTCCTCAATTTTAGCTGGAATAAGATATGCATTTTGCAGTAGCTGCCGGTAATAGCTTACTCTAACCTGATAAAATTCTTCGAGGTTGTTTGAGTAAATTGCCAAAAATTTTATCCGCTCGTATAACGGGATCGATCGGTCTCCGGCTTCCTCAAGCACGCGGTGGTTGAACGAAAGCCAGCTAATATCGCGGTTAAAATACTTGTATGTAGCCAATTTAAGGAATCTTTAAGTTCTTAATTCTTCAAAGTTATTCGTTTTAGGCGTATTCCCGGTTTTTGTAAAGAAATATTTTGTTGCTTATAAGTCAGGTTTTTTCCTAAGCATTTTCTTTTCGCTATCCTGCTTTTTTGTTTCAAGCCTCTTTTCTACTGATGCCCTTGTTGGTGTTGTCGATTTTCTGGGTTTTCTTGGTGTTAAAGCCTTGGTTATTAAATTGTAAAATAGTTCAATGGCAAGCTCTTTGTTTTTAAGTTGAGACCTGTCTGTTTGTACGGCAATTAAAAGTTCACCTTCGCTATTGATTCTGTTCTTAAGTTTCTTTAAGATTATTTCTTTTTCATTTTCAGAAAGTTGAGCCGATTTATCGATATCGAATCGAAGTTCAACCTTTGAGTTGACTTTGTTTACATTTTGCCCGCCAGGCCCACTGCTGCGTGACGATAAGAAGGTAAATTCGGCTAGGAAATTTCGGTCTTGTATGCCCATTATCTTGAAATGTTTTTTCAAAGATAGGGAATAGAATGATAGTCCGCCAATAGAAATACATCAACAAAATGCATAGTTAATAGTGAGCATGCAATCATAAATAGAGTGAGCCGATGAGATGAGTTTAAAGTTTTATAATGGAACATTGGGCAATTGCTTGTCTTTCAATTTTTAGTTTAAATGAGTTTATTTTGCCAACACAACTAACTTTACGTTAACAACACAAAAATAAATTGCATAAAACAATATTATAAGGCTAATTGTGCTACTTTTGCGCCGCCTTTAATGAAATCTAAAGTTTTAACGTTCATTACAAAGCACTTGTTCCAGGTAAAACTTTTTATAAGGCTTTAAGTTACTATTTAGATTTTTGTGTCTCCGACAAACGTTGGAGGATCGGGTGGGAACAGTGCTGAATATTAACCGGGTTACCCTGTGTTCTGTAGGTAAAACAGGAACGGGAAGGCCCTAAAACAATTTTTTATGTTATTTACAGAAATGGGGCTTTCCGAAGATATTCTTATGGGTATCAGGGAATTAGGCTTTGAGACGCCCACTCCGATTCAGGAGAAAGTTATTCCAATTTTAATTGAAAATCGTCGTGATATTGTTGGACTGGCACAAACCGGTACCGGCAAAACTGCAGCATTTGGGTTGCCCTTGCTGCAAAATATCTCGTTGCGCGACAATTATCCGCAGATGTTGGTGCTAAGCCCAACGCGTGAATTGTGCCTTCAGATCACCCGCGACCTTGAAAATTTCAGCAAATTTAAAAATGGGATCAAAATCGTTGCCGTATACGGTGGAGCATCGATGGACAAACAAATCAGTGCGTTGAAACAAGGTGTGCATATTATTGTTGCCACTCCTGGCCGTATAAACGATTTATTGAGACGAAAAAAAGCTGACTTGTCCAGAATTAACTCGTTGGTACTCGACGAAGCAGATGAGATGCTGAAAATGGGCTTCAGAGAAGAAGTTGATGCTATTTTAGCTTCTACACCAAACGAAAAGAACACGCTGCTTTTCTCTGCAACCATGTCGGCTGACATTGCCAATATTGCCAAGTCGTATATGAACGATCCGGTAGAAGTTTCGATTGGAACAAAAAATGCAGGTGCCGACAACGTGAGCCATATCTATCACATGGTACATGCCAAAGACCGTTATGCCGCATTGAAACGTGTAGCCGATTATAATCCCGATGTATATGGTATTGTATTTTGCCGTACTCGTCAGGAAACCAAAGAGGTAGCTGCTTCATTGATGAAGGATGGATATAACGCCGAAGCTCTTCATGGTGATCTCACACAGGCTCAGCGTGACTATGTAATGCAGAAATTTCGCGACAGGAACCTGAGTTTGCTTGTTGCAACCGATGTAGCAGCCCGTGGTCTCGATGTGAACGACCTTACTCACGTAATCAATTATAACCTTCCCGACGATTCTGAAAACTATACCCATCGCTCTGGTCGTACCGGTAGGGCAGGAAAAGAAGGAACTTCAGTATCCATTATCCACACTAAGGAGATGGGTAAGGTTCGTGAAATTGAACGGGCAATTAAAAAGAAATTCGTTCCGATGCCTGTTCCTGGTGGTCAGGAAATTTGTGAACGACAGCTTTTTAGCTTGATCAATCGCATGACCAGTGCCGAAGTTAATCATGAACAGATTGACCCGTATATGGGAAGTGTTTACGAAATGCTTAACGATCTTTCGAAAGAGGAGCTTGTAAAACGCTTTGTATCGCTTGAGTTTAACCGTTTCCTCAATTATTATAAGGATGCTGTCGACCTGACGGTAGAAGCAAGGGCTTCTAAATCGTCGAAGTTTGAGCGTTTCGAAAATGAAGGCTCCCGTTTTGAAGGTTCCCGCCATGGAGGTTCTCGTCACGAAGGGGATGATTCGTCATCACGGAGGCGGAGAAATAGCAACATCCCAATGACCCGTATTATCTTCAATGTTGGAAAAGGAAAAGAGATTTCGAAGAAAGATATAATTGAACTGCTGACTTCATCGGCTGGCCGTCGCGACCTTGATATTGGTCAGATTGAGATTTTCAAACGTGCTTCGTCGGTTGAAATTGACCGAAAACTTGCTCCGAAAATTATCAGTGAAATGAATCGCAGATTTTATAAAGGGATTAAGATTGATGCTGAAGAAAATCTTGAATTCAAAGGAAACGATTTTCGCGACCGCGATAAAGGTCCTCGTGGAAAACGCCGCGAAGGAGGAAAGAAACGTTATGAAGATGCGTATTAACCATTGAGGTATTTTGCGCTGCAAATGATATTACTAAAAAAGAGGCACTCTTGAGTGTCTCTTTTTTTTATATGTAATAAGTTGATAGACTATTTGTTGAACATTCGCAGCTTAATCGCGGTCAACACTTTTTTTGTATACAACGGAAAATCACCATTCATGATCCAACCATAATAACCCGGCTGATCTTTAAGTACTTTTTCAACCGATAACCCTTTGTTTTTCCCGAAATTGAAAATTTCAACACCATTTTCATCATAAACGATTCTGCCCATGAAGTCTACATTTCTATCAAAACTCGAGAATTCAGAAAGTTTTTCTACATCGTTTACAATAGGAGTCGATTTGCGGCCAAATGAGTCTTCATATTCTGCCCCCTGATAGCAGTCGAGTTGGGCTTTTAATACCTCGTAAGTTGCTTTGGTGTCGGCCATTGCACTGTGAGCGTCTTCCAACTCTTTGCTGCAATATAATTTATACGCGGCAATAAGTGTCCGTTTTTCCATTTTGTGGAAAATTGCCTGAACGTCGACAAATTTTCTTTTTTTCATGTCGATATCGACTCCTGCCCGCAAAAATTCTTCGGCCAAAAGCGGGATGTCAAAACGGTTTGAATTAAAACCCGCCAAATCGCAGCCTTCCATAAAGTTGGCCAGTGTTTTGGCCACTTCTCTGAAGGTGGGGCAATTTTTTACATCTTCGTCGTAAATGCCGTGGATTCGTGATGATTGTTCTGGAATGGGCATTTCTGGGTTAATGCGCATAAGCTTTTCTTCTTCGTTACCATCGGGATTTATTTTCAACAGGGCTATTTCCACAATACGATCAGAGGCAATGTTGATCCCTGTAGTTTCGAGGTCGAGAAAAATTAACGGGTTTCTTAATTGTAAGTTCATAGTTGTATATTAAAAAAAAAGCGCCGTTTCGTTCAGCGCTTTCTCGGTTTTGGCTTTATGAATTTATCATCATTGGCATCAGGAGCATCAGCACGTCTTCGTCGTCGATTTCTTTTTCGGCGGGGAGCAATATGCCCGCGCGCGTCGGGTCAGAAAGTTCTACTTTGACTTCGGCTGATGATAAGTTTGACAATATCTCGAGCAAGAACGACGATTTAAATCCAATTTCCATTTCGTCGCCTTCGTATACGCAGTTTATACGTTCTACGGCTGAAATAGAAAAGTCGATGTCTTGCGCTGAAACAATGAGTTGATTGCCAGATATTTTTAATCGTACAAGGTTGCTTGCTGCATTTGAAAATACTGAAACACGACGGAGCGTATTGTACATTTCAAGTCGGTCAACTTGCATCCTGTTAGGATTATTGGTTGGTATTACCGAATTGTAACTTGGGTATTTTCCTTCAACGAGCCGACAAATTACCTTAAACTTCGAGAGTTGGAAGAAGGCATTTTTTTCGTCGAATTCAAGTTTTATGTCGAAATCTTCTTTTGCTAATAAGTTTTTCAGTAGCGATGATGGTTTTTTAGGAAGAATGAATGATGATTCGATGTCGGCTTTAAAATCAGAACGTTTGTAACGAACCAATTTGTGGGCATCGGATGCTACGAAAGTTACATCTTCGGGCGAAATCTCAATCAAAATGCCGTTCATTACCGGGCGCAATTCGTCGTCGGCTGTGGCAAAAAGTGTTTTGTTGATACCGCTGAGGATAATGTCGTGCCCCATGCTGACCGATGTTGCCACTGATGCGTGAAGTTCGGGCAAGCCTGGATAATCTTCTCCATTTTGCCCCATAATGCTGAATTTTCCGTTCTCTGAAAAGATATCGATCGCGAAGGTTTCAGTATTGATCTGAAAGGTAAGTGGTTGTTCAGGAAATTCCTTTAACGTATCGATAAGCAATTTTGCCGGAATAGCAATTTCTCCAATGCCCTCGGTATTGTCGAGTTCGATCCATGTGATCAATGTTGTTTCTAAATCCGAAGCCGTGACAGTGAGTTTGTTCTCTTCAAGGCGGAAAAGAAAATTGTCGAGAATGGGCAAGGTGCTTTTGCTACTGATAACCCTGCTGATAGCAGTCAGATGGTTCAATAATTCGGTGCTGGAAACTACAAATTTCATTATATCAGTATTTTAACTTGTTATTTAAGGTTCGAAATAATTATCAAATATACATGAATTTCTTAAAGGAATTTTTGATTCAGTAATAAAAGTAGAATTTTTTATCAAAATTGCCAATTCCTTTTTATTCTCTTTTTTAGCGTACTTATTTTAGTGATAATACTCCTTTAATTATTTTGTCTTTTGCTGTAATAGTCAATCTATCTGGTTGTTATTATTGTTCAGTTTCGTTATATTTTTAAAATTAACATACTTTTTCTTTCGTAGCACTGAAAAAACAAGGCCAAATATGAGGAAAAAAGTAAGAGGCAAGGCCGTGTTAATCAATTGCCACTTTATTTTTTGGTCGCGAATTTTCACTTTGTCGAGTAACCTGAGTTTTACAACTCTCGAACGTAATTGCATAATTCCTGAATCGTCTGAAAGATAATCGATACAATTGACCAGAAAATCGCGGTTGCCGAATGTTTGTTTAGAATATTGGTCATAACCAAGAGGTTGTAGCTGAACTTGTCCGTTTCTTACTCTGGCTTTGTTTTTAATGATTCCACCGTCGGCAATTACAATCATTTTATTGTCGGGGCTGCTTTTTACCACTTCGCTCCGTTGAATGCCCATTTGCTCGGTCATTCGGTTTTGGAATGCCGACTGGAATTTTCCTTCAAGAAGAAGAGCTATTGGAATATTGGGTTGGTTGAAAAAACGTTGGTCAGGTGGGTTTGTCGCACTTAACAGGCTGACCTCAACAGGGGTTTGTATTGAGCGGGCATAAGGCGAGGTGCTAAGGATTACAGATTTTCGGAGTTCCGAATTTTCCCCAACCGCTTCGATTGAGCTGGTAAATTCGACCATTACATTATTAAGGTTTCGGCTTAGTATGTGGGTTGGTGAAGGTGTAGCTAATGGTGAATAATAGAAAGGAGCGGGGACCCAATTGGTGGCTTGCCCTGCCGGTGCTGTATTGACAGGGTATTGCATGCAAACAACATCTTGCAGTAAATCAGCATTTAGCCGGGCACCATACCTGAAGAGCAGGTCGCGCAGGTTCAGGTCACGTTCAAATGCAATGGTCGAAAAACCATTTGAAAGCGAATCAAGGTTGGCATATACCGGATCGATGCACCAGAGGCTCTTGCCTCCATTCATAATGTACTGGTCGATAAATAGTTTGTCTCTTTCTTCGAACTTTTCATTCGGATCTGCGACAATAAGTATATCTACTGAATCGGTGTTTTGTAACTCGGGGGCAGTAATCGTTTTTATTTTGTATTGTTCAGATAATGTGTATTTTAAATCGCCAGTTTCGTATTCATTTGCTTCGCCATGACCTGTTAGGAAAGCTACTATCGGGCGCTTGTCTTGCTGAAGCATTTTTATGGCTTTGATGAACTCGTATTCAAGAGTCTCAATAGATTGTTGCAGGTTCTCGTCGGCCGAGAGTATTGGGTTGTTTTTTAGCAGGTTGATAGCAATAATCTTGTTTGGGGTTCGTACGATAGCTCCAGGGAAAATTTGTTTGGTAGAAAGGCCTTCGTTGGTTTTATGCCCCAAATTAACCGGTTGTATTCCAGCTTCGATCAGGTCTTCAATATACTTGTTCCTTTCTTTGTCGGAAGAGATTTCATACACATCGAGAAGCTTGTAAAAGATTCGCTTAGAAGAGTATGCATTCAAGTCTTCGATTTTATCAATGATTTCTTGTTGAAAATTTCTCATTCCAGCAGGAAGGTCCCCGACAAGATACAGTTCGATGTTAATGTTGTCTTTCTGATTTTTAATGATTTCTTTGGTTTGCGGCGAAAGCGAGTACCTTTTTTCCTGAGTCAGGTCAATTCTGAAAAGCGGGATGGAAACAAGTACTATTGTTAAAGCTAAAATCCCCAATCCGGGCAATATCTTTTTGACCGAAATAGGCTGTTTTCTTATCATCAGGCCAGAAAGAAAAAGAAACAGCAGGCTGGTTAGTATAAAATAGAACAGGTCTGTCGAGTCGATAACCCCGCGGCTTATCGATATATAATGTTCATTAATTCCGGCTTCGATAAGAAATGATTTAA
>ENA-UPTA01003356-UPTA01003356.1-activated-sludge-metagenome-genome-assembly--contig:-NODE-3356-length-15793-cov-8.553120_pt1 | contig 15793 bp, 12 predicted proteins | sample MGYA00238184_ERZ773361 | MGnify/ENA primary metagenome ERZ773361 (study PRJEB29100, sample SAMN05720205) | activated sludge metagenome | isolation source: anaerobic digester from wastewater...
GTTCCTGAAGAAAATTCAAAAAAATTCGGCAACACCCTTATCATGGAAGATGAGCCAGCTGAATATAAAAATGTTGTGATGACATATGGCGGAAAAGGGAAAACATTCGTTTTCAGGCAGGGGCGTGACATAAAGATCGGCAGGAAGAACACAGATGTTTCAATAAGTTTTGACGAAGTTTCAAGCGAACATGTCCTTTTTGAAATGAAAGAGACGGGACTCCATTTCTGGAATAAGGGAAAGAATGGCACATGGGTCAACGGTGTGAAAATTGAAAGCGGCGTGCTTGAAGAAGGGAAATACCATTTCTCAATTGCCGGAAGACACGATGTCCTTATATCGGTGAATAAGGAAAAAACCAGTGAATCTTACTACATAGGAACTCTTGCCCCACAGTTTGAGCAGATTGAGAACTGGCTTAATCAGCCGGCTCTTTTTGCAAATCACCCGATAATACTTCTGACAGGTGAAAGTGGAACGGGCAAAGAGGTTTTTTCAGAATTCATTCATAAGACAAGCGGTAGAAAAGGACAGTTCATCACATATAACGCGGCAAGTATCCCCGAGACACTTGTCGAAAGCGAACTTTTCGGAACGGTAAAGGGGAGTTTTACGGGAGCAGAGGAAAGGACAGGAGCTTTCATTGCGGCTGACGGCGGAACACTTTTCCTTGATGAGATAGCAGAGATGCCGATGAACCTTCAATCTAAACTGCTCAGAGTTCTTGAAGACTGGATGGTGAGAAGAGTTGGTGAAAGCGGTACGGGAAGAAAAGTTGATGTGACACTGATTCTTGCCACGAACAAGGATCTCGAAAAAGCTGTAAAGGCACAGACATTCAGAAAAGATCTTTATTACCGTCTTGCAACTCTTCATTTGAATATTCCACCTCTTCGGGAAAGGAAAGATGACATTATTCCTCTTTGCAGACATATCCATTCAGCACTTAAAGGAAAAGACCTGAAAATTGAAAAAGCGGCAGAAAAGAAGCTTCTTGAACATGACTGGCCAGGCAATGTGAGAGAATTGAAAAGCGTTATAACACGATTCGCATATTCGGCTGGGGACACTTTCAGGGTGAAAGATTTTTAGGGGGGAGAAAATGTTTTTTTAAAAGAGTTTAACAAGTTTTGTCTTTTTTTTCTTGTTGCGGCTTTTCTTGTTTCGGGTTGTGAAGCACCTAAAACAAGGATCATAGCGCAGAAGGATGATGACGGGGCGATATCAGACATTGATGAAATTGATGACATTGAAAATAGTGATGCTGAAGAAAATGATACAGAAAAAAAGGATGATGTTGTGCATGATGACGATTCAGTGATAAAGACATGCGGCAACAGCGTTGTAGATACCGGGGAACTTTGTGACGGAAATGTAAAGAACTGCACAGAAATAGATCCTGTGAAATATATTGCAGGAAAAGCAAAATGTGGTGAAGACTGCCTGGGCTGGGATACTGAAACCTGTGAAGAGAACCCGTATGAATGCGGTAACGGCACAGTCGAAGGAAATGAGATCTGTGATGGCGGATTGAAAAACTGCGTTGAGATAGATCCTGTCAAATATGAATCAGGCAAAGCAAAATGTCTTGAAAATTGTACCGGTTATGATGTTGCAACCTGCGTTGAGAAGGAGATCCCAGACGAAGACACAGGAGATACAGGTAACACTGGAGATACAGGCAACACAGGCAACACAGGAGATACAGGTAACACCGGCGATACAGGTAACACCGGCGATACGGGTGATACAGGTGATACAGGTGATACCGGCAACACAGGAGATACCGGCAACACAGGAGATACCGGTAACACAGGAGATACGGGTAACACAGGAGATACGGGCACTCCCTGCGGTTCAGTAAAATTTGACGGAACGAGCGGATATGTTGAAGTCATCCACAATTCAGTGCTTAATTTGTCAGGAAACTGGACACTGGAAGCGTGGGTTATGCAGTACAGCACAGACGGTCAGATGCCGATAATTAGAAAAGGGAATACTACAACAAATCCGGCATATTACATTTACGGATATGAATATCAGATCTTTTTTCCAAGTAACGCATACGGCGGATATTATTATATTACTGATACTTCGGAATCTGTTACAGCAAACACCGGTTTTGACATCAACAAATGGTATCATGTCGCTCTTGTTAAAAACGGCACTGAATTGAAAATTTTCATAAACGGTGTTGCAGACGGAACTGAAACGGTTTCAAACAACCCGATGAACAACACTGAAAACCTGTTCTTCGGCTCAAGAAGATCAAGCACTCCTTCATATTTAGATGGTCTTATAGATGAAATAAGAATTTCTTCAACAGCCCGTTATTCTTCAAATTTCACTCCGGATAAGAGACTGAACAATGATTCAAATACCATAGGGCTCTGGCATTTTGAGGAAAAATCCGGAACTGTTGCGGATAATTCGGCAGGATTAGGTCTGGACGGCACTCTGAAAGGTGGAGCTACATGGACGAATCAGTGTGTTGACAACTATGAAGTTCCGGTTGTTGAAAAGGTGGATACCATCGGTTCAAGCGACACAGATTATTACGGAACTTCAAGAATGAGAGGCAATTTCTATTCTGTCACCAAATCTAAAACATTAACAAAAATAGAAGCATATCTGAGTCTGCCCGATGCGGGAGCGACAATATATTATGATATTTATGAATCTTCAGTTCTTAACGGTACTTATACCCACAAGATCTCATACACAGTTCCATTTACTCTCGGTGGAGCATCATTTTACAGTTCAGGAGCGATAGCAGTTGATCTTGAAGCCGGAAAATTTTATTATATCGGGACAAGATGGCAGTCAGAATCAGTTACATATTACTATAATTCTTCTTCAGAGCAGAGCTATGTTACCGACTTTGGCAAATGGGAACAGGGAATGATGAATGGAGTGGGAATAAATCCTTCGACATTCACTTATGAGAATACCGATATTGATTATGCTTATTATCAGCGACTTACGACAAAATAAGGAAAATATGTACAGACTGTTTTTTCTGACGGCGTTTTTTGTTGTTTTTCTTACAGGATGCGGAAAGGATATCACCCTTGTTCATGTCAACGATACCCATTCACACCTTTTCGGAAGTGAAGTCCACTGCAGATATAAAGGTGACAGTTACAATTTCACTTCGGGCGGACTTGATCTGATTCTGCAATCGGTTAAAGATATAAGAAAAGATAAAAGCAATGTTATGTTCCTTCATGCCGGAGATCTCATTCAGGGAACAAGATATTTCAGGGAATTTCAAGGTGCTGCAGATGTGGAAATTATGAACGAAGCCCGTCTTGATGCTCTTTCACTGGGGAATCACGAATTTGATAAAGGAAGTGAATTTCTTTCAGATCTTCTCATTAAAGCTCAGTTTCCGGTTATTGCCGCAAACATTGAAATGGACGATGATGTTCATCTGAAAAAAATTGTAAAATCTTATGTTGTGACCGGCACATGGCCTTTCAGAAACGGTGTGATAGGTGTTGTAACTCCGACAACCGGTGAAATTTCTTCACCCGGGCAGGGGGTGAGATTTACCGATCCTGCTGAAGCGGTAAGAAAAAATATTGCAGAACTCAAAAAAAGGAGAATAACCAGGATTTTTGTTCTAAGCCATCTCGGTTTTGAGGAAGATATAAAACTTGCACAAAATGTTGAAGATATTGATATTATTATCGGTGGACATTCTCACACAATGCTCGGATATACCGGAATTGACTGCCTTAATGTGAACGGCGACTATCCTCATATTGTGAAAGATCCGTCAGGTAGAAATGTTCTTGTTGTTCAGGCATGGGACCATGCAAGGGCTTTCGGAGCTCTTGAACTTGAGTTTGACCTGAAAGGGGAGATACAAAATTACAGCGGGAAAACGGTCTATCCTCTGAGAAAGGAAGAAAAAATTCCTTTTCAGATGATGCTTTCGCCTTTCAACGAGTTTTCATATGTCAATGTTGATGACGATATTAAGGAAAAATTCGACAACTATGAAGAATCTGTTTCAAAAGAGTTCAGCAGAAAGATAGGAAGTATTTCAGAAACTCTTGAACACTGCTGGGAAAAAGGAAGCGATATAGCGCCTCTGGTTGCGGAGGCGATACTTTGGAAAATGAATTTGGAGAACAGATCGGTTGATGTTGCTCTCCAGAATGCCGGCGGAGTGAGAAAAACCCTTAAAAAAGGGGATGTTACATTCGGAGAGGTCGCTGACACATTACCATTTTTTAACAATGTGATGCTCTTTAAAATAAGCGGTGCAGATCTTGTCAGTGCGCTCAAGAACAGTGTTGACAATGTGTTTTCAGGAATTCATCTCGGCTCGTTTCCCTATCTTGCCGGAATGGAGTTTGAGATAACAGACAGGAATGTTGATAATTTTAAAATAATTGAAAACGGGATCCCCATGCCGGTAGATCCTGAAAGAATTTATACAGTTGCAACAGATTCTTATATTGCTCAAGGGGGCAATGGATACGAAATTTTCGGAAATATCAGACAGAAAGAAATGACCCCCTTCATCGTAAGTGACATTTTCTCTGAATACATCAAAGAAAAAAAAGAGATCTGCAAACCCGCAAAAAAACACCCTGCGGCGGAATAGTAAATCTCTAAATTTTTCCCTTGACTTGCTGAAAATATTTTAATACAAATTGATCAGATTTCGGTTGGAAGCAAAAATGACAAAAAATTCAAATAAAGCTTGCTTTTCCTGTTTTAGCGGGATGATATTTCAAGAGACAAGATGGTAGGTTTTTTTGTAGGGGCGGATCACCGTATCCGCCCTTATTGTTTGCCCTTCGATAAACTCAGGGTGGGGAGGATTTAATGCGTAACACATTAATTATATTGCTTTTATTCCTATTCTGCTCTTGTACATCCTGCAACGGAGAGAACAGTTCAGACATAGACCACGAATCAGTAATAGATAAAGATTCGAATACTGCTACTGATTTAGATGTTGAAACAAACGACACTATTGATGAAATTTCTGATGATGATGCTGCAGTAACCGATCCAGATGTACTTGATAGTGATTCTATAAAACAGGACAAGGATGTTGTTGCTGATAAAGATAGCCAACCGGATGAATCTAACGACACTGAGATTCCTGATTATGATTATCCGGCTGGAACCGATGGAGATCCTGACTGTCCGAGTCTGCTGAATGCAGGATTTCCTTATAAAGACGGAGATGGCAAAATAACATTCTGCCGTAAATGTGATCTTCCTGCACCTGCAAATGACCCCCAGTGTGTAAGAAACCTATGGGAAATGAACAATCGAAGGATCATGGAGGAATATCCTGAAACATACTGCTATCCGCTTCCCTGTGATGTAACAGAAAAGGCAATAAAGAACGATGCTCCGACAATCGGTAAATGTGACTTTGATGCTGAATCAAAAATATATCACAACTCGACAGGAGTGTTTAAGCAGGGTGACATCTGGGAAGGGAAGATAGGTATGTACGCGACTGCAGGGAAGCAGGTTGACGGGAAGTATATTGTAATAGGGAGCCTTTTATATGATATTGCGAAGAAAGAATATACAATGGTTGCTTTTGCTGATTCAAAACAGGCATACAGATATAACAGATTCTTGTTTTATACAGGAAACACATATGACAAAAAGGGTTATATAGCTTCAGCGTTGAAAGTTGAAAACGGCTGGAAATATGAGATTGCATACTATGATCCGAATAACATTGAATTTCTTTATCCCCCTGCTATTGGAGAGAACTTTGTAATTATTAATGTTCAGAAAGTTGACGGTACCGGTCCCCAGGAAATATTGTATGCATCTGTGAATGACTGGAAGTGGACAAAACTTGGGGAAGGACTGATATATTATCCTCAAATTGAAGGAGACAGTGTATTTTTCAGTTATAACAGCAGTATATGGGCGTGTGACCTTACCAAATCCCCTGCAAATATTGAAACCGGATGCAGAAAAGTGAGCAAAGAAGGGGAAAAAGCAACTTCACCTGCGGTTAAAAAAGGGGACAAAAATTTTATCATATATACTTCAGGACCAGGATTTTATCAGGTATATATGGCAGATATAACGAACGATGAAACAGTTTATAAAAAAATAGAACTTGAAGTTCCCTCAGATCTGATCTCATTTATTCCTGATCAGTGGGAAGGAGATATTCTTGTTTTCTCTGAGCTATACCAGTTCTCACAGGTTGATGTGGATTACCGTATGTGCTATTACTCCATAAGCAAAGACAAAAAGGTTTGTTTTCCCAATCCCAGTCCATACGGCAACAGAATGGGGTATATATTCGGCGGAGTGGAAGGGAAGTACATCACTTATCAGCCGACAGGAGCGATAATACTCAAAGACATGGAGTGTTACTGCAAAGAATATCCTGAACAGTGCCTTTATGATGAATATATGCCGGAAACACCAGTTTTGAAGAAGAAATAACCTAAAACGAAAATCCCATGCTCAGCCCGTAAGTTTTTGAAACAGGATCAATTATCGGAGCAATGCTGTTTAAAGTTAAAATGGATGGCTCGGTATTTAACTTTTCCCATTTGGATGCTTTGGCAAGCATTATGGAACCAGATACAAAAGCAACAAGTCCGGGACCCAAAGATAAAACCTGAAAAGCATGACCCATTAAAATAGGAAGATTTTCAAACGGAACTCCACTGGTGCGCTCATTATCTTTTTCATATTTTTCATGATAATAGTTATAGCTGTCGAAAAAACCATAAACAGCTATAGCAAGCATTGGAAGAGACATGAGCATAAGCCCAACTCCACTGTTACGATACGATTCTGCCAAAGCTTTTTTGGTTTTTGCTTCAGCTCCTGAATAAATGAAAAACTCATCAGGAGTCGTTCCATTGTCTCCCTCGTAAGTTTTTGCACCTGTCGAAATTGCATTCGAAACTGCGAGATTTCTTTTTGATCTAAAGTTAGAAGCTATTCCACTTACAATAATCGATAACCCTCCGAGCATTGTCGAATATTGTGCAGCCAGCGAATTGGTTCCTCCTGCTTTATCGTGAATAAAAAGAGCGGCTCCGGTTGAAAAAGCGGCAGATCCGATGACAAAAGAAATTATTGAAAGAGCCTTAAATTCTAAATGTAATTGAGATAATCTTTTTGATTCATCCGCAGAAAGTTCTTGAAATTTATTGATCCCGGAGCTGTTAAGATTTTCAATTCTATTTTTATCTGCTTGAATAAATTTGTCGGTTGCTCCAGCTTTTTTATAGGCCAGCTCTGCAAGATAATACTTTCCCAAGTATTCATATATTGAAGCAAGAGTTTCGAGCACATCTTTGTCATGGTGGCATTTCAAGTGCATTTTTAACGACTCTATTGATTTTTCATTCGTTTCCAACGAGTTCGACACGGTTATGTTTTCCACATATTTTTTATAGGACTCAAATTCGGAAAGACACTCAGAATAAATATTTGAATTCATGAAGAAAAGAAGCATTAAAGCAAAAGCCGTTTTAACCATGATCCGCATTCAAAAACTCCCAAAATCAAACATTCAACCGATATCGTGACTTTTAACACAGATTTTTATTTATTGGAAGGAAAATATATTCCGCAACCCGATAATCCCAAAGATGTGAAGACGGGGAAAAGACTGGACGAATGACCCCCTTCATCGTCAGCGACATTTTCTCTGAATATATCAAAGAAAAAAAAGAGATCTGCAAGCCCGCAAAAAAACACCCTGCGGCGGAATAAACTGAAATAGTCCTTGACATTTTAAATAAAAAAGAGATTATTATTTCAAGTTATTTCTTTTTTATGTTATTAATAACACTAAAAGGAAACATGAGGTACGAAGAGTTCAGAAAGAATTTAATCCAAAAGGGAATATTTAATCTTAAAGATATTCACATTCTTTTTCATGACTTTGACTTTAGGCGGCTTTTTGAGTGGCAGAAGAAGGGTTATGTGTCTAAAATAATTAACGGATTTTATGTTTTTTCAGAGATTGAGATAAATGAATCAATGCTTATGAAAATCGCAAATGTGATATATTCTCATTCATACATAAGTTTTGAAACTGCTCTTTCATATTACGGTCTGATTCCGGAGTCTGTTTATCAGATCACTTCAGCTTCAACCAGAAAAACTAAAATATTCAACACTTTATATGGTTCTTTCAGTTATCGTTCAATTTCACCGCAACTGTTTTTTGGATACATGATCGATCCCCGGAATGGTTACATTATTGCTTCTGCTGAGAAAGCACTGCTTGATCATCTATATTTCAGAAAGCGATTTGATGAAAACGATCTATACGAGTGGCGGTTGAATATTGATGAGTACAGAAAAACGGTAAATGAGGAGTTGGTTGAGAAATATCTGCGGATATTCAACAACAAGTCGCTGAAAAGAAGATATGACATTTTAAAGGAGTTTGTCAATGCTTGATTTTGAACTTATCCTTAAAGAATTTTCTCCGCTGGAGCAGCAGTTCAAACGGAATGTTCTAAGGGAGTATCTTCAGTACAAACTGCTTGATATCATTTATAAAAGCAATTATTCAAGCTCTCTTGTATTCCTTGGCGGAACTGCTTTGAGAATAGTTCACGGCAACACCAGATTTTCCGAAGATCTCGATTTTGACAATCTTGGAATGAGCGAAGCGGATTTTATAAAACTGAGCGATTTTATAAAGTATGAGCTTGAACTTGACGGCTATGAAATTGAAATGAAGCAGGTTTTTAAGGGGGCATATCACTGCAATATCAAATTCCCCGATCTCCTTTACAGAGAAAAACTTTCACCGGTGAAAAGTGAAAAGATCCTTATCCAGCTTGATACAGAGCCGCAGAATTATGAATATGAACAGGAAAAATTCATGTTGAAAAAGTTCGCACTTTTCAGATTCATTTCAGTTGTTCCGGTTTCAACTCTGCTCAGTCAGAAAATTGCCGCACTTCTTGGAAGAAAAAGAAGCAAAGGAAGGGATTATTTTGATGTGACATTCCTGATGTCAAAAACGATGCCGGACTTCAAATATCTTTCCGTAAAACTCGGCATAACGAATACAACTCAATTAAAACAGACACTTATTGAAAACGCTGAATCAGTCAACCTCAAAGAACTTGCCGCCGATGTCAGCCCTTTTCTCATAAAAAACGATCAGATCGACAGAGTTCTGATGTTTAAGGAATTTGTTGAATCGCTATGATGAAAGAAAAAAAAGGGTTTTCGCTTGAAGCATTCATTTTTTTTATGATTGTGGCAATTGCGGCATATTTTCTTTTTTTCAGGGATGATGAAAAAAAATGGCCTCCGGGAATTCTTGTTGATTCTGCTCCGATGCAGATAAATCTGGAGTCAAGCAAAGTTCTTGATTTGAAGGATTATACAATCGTCACAAAAGCTGAATTCAAGGCAAGTGCCCGTGTTTTAAGCGAAAAAAGATACAGGTTTGATGACGGTGCCGATCTTGTTCCGGTCGATCTTGCCCTTGGATGGCTTGAAATGAGCGATCAGTCAGTCCTTAATGAACTCAAAATAAGTCAGTCAACAAGATTCTATTTCTGGAAAACAAGAGGAAGCGATCTTCCTGTACCAAGAGATAAAATAGAACACAACAGTGCAAACATGCACATGATCCCGTCAACAGAGAAAATAGAAAAAACTTTAAAAGTGATCGAAAGAGGCGATATAATAAGTTTTGAAGGATATCTCGTTGATATTTCTCACAAAAACGGCTTCAGCAGACATACCAGCATGACAAGGACGGACACAGGTCCCGGTGCCTGCGAAATAGTTTATCTCACATCGCTGAACATTGACAAAGTTCCTGAATAAAAGATCTCTCATTTAGAATTGTTGACACTTTTTTGAACATTTGTAAAATTCTTCTGTAATTGGAGAAAAAGCAATGAAAAAATTTCAACTTGACCAGTTGTCAATGATAGTTGACACAGGTGATTATGTTTTGGCGAAAGAAGCTGTACTGCAGCTTTTTGATTTTACAGGTCTTGACCGTGATCTGGCAAAAAAAGCGTCATTGATATTTGATGATGTGCGCGACCTTTATGAAGGAAAATATGAAGGTTACCGGGCGTGTGACACCGAATATCACAATTTCAGACATATCATGGATGTCCTTCTGGCATCGCTCCGTCTTACCGATGCGGTGATCCTCAGTGATAATTACCTTTCCCACGAAGGGATCTTCATCATTACGGTCGCCGCTTTAATGCATGATGCCGGCTATATTCCTGAAACATCAGATCCTGTTGAGAATGGTGCGATATATACAAACATCCATGTCGAAAGAAGCATTGAGTTCATGAAAAAATATATGAGATCAAAAGGTTATCCAGCTCTTCTTGCCGACAAGATAGGTCAGGTGATCCTTTCAACAGAGCTCAAAGTGGACCTTGACAAAGTTCCCTTCATCACCCCCGAAGTCCGTAAACTTGCAAAAATTCTCGGAGCGGGAGATCTTCTGGGTCAGATGGCCGATAGAGTATATCTTGAAAAACTTCTGTTCCTTTACCGCGAATTCAAGGCAGGCGGAGTACCAGGATTTGATTCTGAAGAGGATCTGCTTGAAAAGACGATAGATTTTTATAAACAGATGGAAAGACGGTTTAAGAACGATCTTGAAGGGATCGATCAGCTCGCAATACTTCATTTCAAGGAAAGATACGGAATCGAAAGCAATCTTTATCATAATGGAATGAACAATAATATCAGTTACCTGCACTTCATTCTTGAAAATCACAAAGGAGAGCACAGAAATTATCTCAGAAGGGACGGACTGGTCTCAAAACTTTAATTTTCTAAACATTTTTTGAAGGTTTTTTTAATAGATAGTCGGGATTTGGTGAATACATCGCTCTGAAAATATTCTTCACTGCATCGGGATTCCGTTTTTCAATTGTTTTTATGATATCTTTGATGAACATTCTTTCCGATGTGCTGTCAAACGGGCATTCTGACGGAAAGGTTCTCACTTCGCTCTGTTCACTTTCAGCCAGGATCATTTTTTCATCAATGTACACCATCGGCCTTATTATTCTGTATTTCCCGCCGAAAAAAGGATTATCCGGTTTCATCGCCTGAAAACTTCCTGAATAGAAAAGATTGAGGAGAGTCGTCTCAATGAAATCGTTCCTGTGGTGTCCGAAAGCTATTACATTTCCTCCGATCCTGTCGGCGAGATCGAATATTGCAAGTCTTCTTCCCCTTGAGCACATGTAGCATGGTTTTTCATCACTTTTACTTATCACGCGGTCATAAATATCTGTTTCAACAATATGGAACGGCACTCCAAGTCCTAAAGAATAGCCCCTGAGATATTCAGCGGTTATGTCATCATTTTCAAAACCGGTTTTAACAAAAACGGACGAAAGCTTGAAATCATTGGTCGTCTGGATCTTTTTTCTTGTAAGGAGCTTTAAAAGGACTGAACTGTCCTTGCCGCCCGAAAGACCTGCAATGACATGATCGCCCGGGTTTATCATATTATAATCAATTATAGCGGCTTCAAGGCGTTTATGCATGTTTTGAAACCGTCTGGTCTCTTTCCCCGAAGGGTTTGATCCATTCATAAACGAGACATTATTTATATTTGCCGGCAAGTCAATATCACATCAAAAATTAAGAAAAATCTCACTGATCACAGAATATTAACTTTATCTTAACACAATCTTAACAATCGGGGTTTATTAATATTCACGACGGCAGGAGCCGAATGGTTTTTTAACAGATCCGGGAGAATAAAATGGATTGGAAAACGGTGTTTTTTCAGGTGTTCGGAGGACTCGGTCTTTTCCTCATGGGAATGAAGATCATGAGCGAAGGAATGCAGAAAACAGCAGGTGACGGATTAAAAAGGATCCTCAATTATCTGACGATCAACAGATATGTGGCTGTTTTTGTCGGATTTCTTGTGACGGCAGTTATTCAGTCAAGTTCCGCGACAACGGTTATGATCGTCGGTTTTGTAAATGCAGGACTGATGACTCTTACTCAAGCCATCGGAGTCGTTCTCGGAGCCAACATCGGAACGACCGTAACCGGCTGGATCGTAACGCTTCCGATCGTAAAATGGGCGCTTCCGATGATCGGCTTTGGTGTAATGCTGAGATTTTTCAGCAAATCCACCAAATGGAAGTATACAGGAGAGATAATATTCGGTTTCGGCATACTTTTCCTCGGAATGACAACAATGGGAGACGGGTTCAAGCCGTTAAGGTCAAACCCCGATTTCATCAACTTTTTCAAACTTGTGAGCGGATCATCTTATGTTACTGTTTTTCTTGGTGTTTTTATCGGAACTGTCACAACTGTAATTGTTCAGTCAAGTTCTGCGACGATTGGTATCGCCATTGCCCTTGCGACACAGGGGCTTCTTACTTATGAAGGGGCGGCGGCACTGGTTCTCGGTGACAATATCGGTACCACCATCACAGCACTTCTGGCGGCGATCGGAGCAAATCATCATGCAAAAAGGGCGGCTGTCGCCCACACTGTTTTCAATGTGATGGGTGTCGCTGTAGTACTTATATTATTCTATCCGTTCGATCATTTTGTCGACTGGCTTGTTCCGGGAATGCCCGATTTTGTTATCCAGACGGCGGAACAGGCGGCAAAATATAAGATGGATATCGGTGCCAAACCGTATATCGGAACCCATATTGCAATGTTCCACTCTCTTTTCAATATAACTAATGTGATAGTTTTCACTCCGTTGATCGGTGTTCTTGCAAAAGTTGTTACTTTTATTATCCCGACCCCGAAAGAAAAAGAGAAAAAGGGAGCTTTCAGATTCTCCCACATTCACTTTGAACTTATTGATACTCCGGCAATAGGTATTGCAGAATCACAGAAAGAACTCATTGCAATGGCCAACAGAGTTAAAAAGAACGGTTTGAGAGTGCGTGAACTTTTCAATGACAAGGAAGTCGCGCCGGAACTTTTTGCAAAAATAGAGGAAAACGAAAACCTTATAGATGAATATAGAAAAATGATAACATCCTTTCTCCTTTCACTGTCTCAGAAAAGTCTTTCAGAAAGGGATTCCCATATTGTCGGTAATTTCATAACTGCAGCGGCCAATCTTGAAAAGTTTGCTGATTTCCTTGCAAATATTGCAGTTCAGTTCAGAAGTTTCAAAGATAACGGGCTGAAGCTTTCCAAAAAGGGGCAGGAAGGACTTGCGTCTCTTACCGATAAACTCATGAGTTTCTTTGACGATACTGTAAAAACACTTGAAGTTGAGATTAAGGACACAAATGACTTTCTGAAAAATGCCGAAAAAAGAAAAAGAGAGCTGAAAGCTGAAATAAGAGAGGCAAAAATATCCCATTTCAACCGGCTGAAAGAAGGAAAGTGCATGGAAGAGGCATCGATGATATACATTGAAATGCTTACCAACCTTGATGGAATGGCTTCGCAGGTGCATAACATCGCTGAAGTGGGTGCAGGGCACAAATTCTGGACTTAAGCATAATAAATTGTAGAATTATCAAGGATTTCCGGGAGGAGAACTATGAGTAGAGAAAGAATTCTTCTTGTTGATGATGAAGAGGACATTTTAAATCTGGTCAAGTACAACCTTGAAAGAGATGGTTACAAGGTTGAAACAGTGACTACCGGAGAAGCCGCAGTGAGGGCGGCAAGGGAGAATGTTCCGGATCTCATACTGCTTGATCTCATGCTTCCGGGAATGGACGGTTTTGATGTCTGCCGCATCCTGAAAAACGACAAGAATGTCATGAAAACTCCGATAGTCATGCTTACTGCAAAAGGTGAGGACAGCGATATAGTTGCAGGACTTGAGCTTGGTGCAGATGATTACATCACCAAGCCGTTCAGTCCGAGAGTTCTGATCGCAAGGGTTAAAGCCGTTCTCAGAAGGGATAGCAAGGTAAAGGAAGGGAAAAGCCCGTTGATAAAGGTCGATGAAATGGAAATAGACACTGTCAGACACAGGGTCGCTGTCAGCGGAGAGTCAATAGATCTTACAGCTACGGAGTTTGATATTCTTGTCTACCTTGCAAGAAGGCCTGGCTGGGTTTTTACAAGATCGCAGATAATCAACGGTGTAAAGGGTGATGACTATCCTGTTACTGACCGCTCTGTTGATGTCCAGATCCTCAATTTGAGAAAGAAGCTCGGTGATGCGGGTGTCAATATTGAAACTGTCAGGGGTGTCGGATACAGGTTCAAGGATCAGCAATGAAGATAAAACTTATATGGCAGCTCCTTCCCACATACATTTTTCTTGTAATATTTTCAATAGCTTCTGTAACTTTTTTCATCTGGGATGCGGTAAAACGGTTCCATGTTGATCAGACGGTCGTGGAGTTGAAAGCAAAAGCAGTCCTTCTTGACGAGATCTATTCAAGGGGAATTGATGAAAACTCTGAAGAAACAGACCTGCTTCTAAAAAAAACAGGCAGTTCAATAGGAACAAGGATAACGCTTATAGCACCTGACGGAAAAGTGTTTGCAGATTCAATGAAAGATGCAGTCAGTATGGAAAATCATGCAGGCAGGCCTGAAATAATCGAGGCGCTGAAAGGGGGGACGGGAGTTTCAACCAGATATTCATCCACACTCGGCAAGAACATGCTCTATGTAGCCATTCCGCTTAAGAAGGATGGACAGATAAAAGGGGTTACAAGAACATCGCTTCCCGCTCTAAGTATGGCGGAAACGCTTGAGCCGATGACTGTGAAATTCATTATAGCCGGAGTTATGACAGCGTTCATATCAATCCTTTTTTCATTCCTTTTTTCAATGTTCATAATCAAACCGCTTAAGAAAATACTTAGAGGTGTCGAACTTTTCGGTCAGGGTGAACTTGACGGGAAACTTGATGAGAGCACGACTTATGAGTTTTCAAAACTTGCAGAAAATATGAACCAGATGGCAACAGATCTGAAATACCGGCTCAACACGATCACCCGTCAGAGAAATGAGCTTGCAAGACTTGAAAACATAAGAAAGGAATTTGTCGCAAATGTGAGCCATGAACTCAAAACTCCGATCACAAGCATCAAGGGCTATATCGAAACGCTCAGGGATGGAGCGATAGATGACCGTGAGAACGCTCTTGAATTCATTGAGATCATATCAAGACAGACAGAAAGATTGAACAGCATAATTGAAGATCTGCTCTGTCTTTCGAGGATAGAAAAGGATAATGAAAGTCAGGATGTTGAACTTTCTGTAAGTAAAGTGAGACCTGTTATAGTGAACGCAGTGAACTCGGTACTTGCAATTGCCGCTAAATCGAATGTCACTGTAAATATTGAATGCAGTGACGATCTCAATGCAAAAATAAATGCGAGACTTCTTGAGCAGGCAGTCATAAACCTCATCGACAATGCTGTTAAATACAGTGAACCGGGATCAATTGTGGAAATCTCGGCATATCAGGACGGGGGAAAAGTGACAATCAAAGTGAAAGATCATGGCTGCGGAATAGAAAAAGAGCACCTTGACCGGCTTTTTGAAAGATTTTACAGAGTTGACAAGGCAAGGAGCAGAAAGCTCGGAGGCACCGGTCTCGGACTTGCAATAGTCAAGCATATCGCCCAGTCCCATAACGGTTTTGTAAATGTCGAAAGCACCCCCGGCAAAGGGAGCACTTTTTATATAACTGTTCCTGAAAAATAGAATCAGTAATATTATTCTTTTTTATTATCCTGCTAATTTGATATTTAATTTATAACAGATATAATTCCCCGTTAAGATATCATTCATTCTAAGAGGTGGAAAATGATAAGCGAACTTAAAAAGGCGATGATGAAAG
>ENA-UPTA01003362-UPTA01003362.1-activated-sludge-metagenome-genome-assembly--contig:-NODE-3362-length-15772-cov-3.990583_pt1 | contig 15772 bp, 15 predicted proteins | sample MGYA00238184_ERZ773361 | MGnify/ENA primary metagenome ERZ773361 (study PRJEB29100, sample SAMN05720205) | activated sludge metagenome | isolation source: anaerobic digester from wastewater...
CCGAGATCTACACACCGCTATACTCTCTTTCCCTACACGACGCTCTTCCGATCTAGACCCTGCATTGCTGCCGTGATCGCCTCCTCGGAGGCGATCATCGTACTGGACCGCCGTGTGCTTGTTCCCACCAGAGGCTGCAGGGAGCTACATAGGCTCCGCACGGAACCTGCACCATCCACTGTGAGAACGAGGCGCCCGTCAATCACACGAAGCCCTCGGTAAAGTTGGTCGTAGTCCAAACGGGTTATGGCTTTTCCCTGTTTGACCGAGCGCAGCCGAGTTTCGGTTGCAGGATCGGTCAGTCCAACGACTCCACCATGGGCCTCCAGGAATCGTCTGCCGGCATCGACGGCATCGGTTCCGTACATCTGGACGGACCCGGCGATCAATTGACGCACGCAATCCCCGGACCAGATGACAGTCCATTTGGCCTGACTGGCAGATTGCAGGGCTGTCACAGACTGAGATACCGCCCCGTTGGTCGGCGCGGCAGCTCGGCCAGACGAAGGTAACAGGAGCAGTGCCAAAGAGAAGAAAAGCGCGGAACGTACCCGATCCATTTTCTCCAGAGGACCCTTTCTGTTCATCAAAATATATATCTTAGCGACAATCTTTTGTCTAACCAATGGCGTGCCTTCTTCAAAAGAATCTTCCGGAAACCCGGTGAAATCTGTTCATGTCCACTCGTCATGCAATGCCGGAACGGAAGTTCCGTTGACCCGAGTGGATTCCGGATGGAGAATGAATTTCAGAGATCCGGAATCATGAGAGTGATACTGAACGGCAAAGAACGGGAGATACCCGACGGATTGACCGTGGAGGGCCTTCTGGGTCATCTGGATGTCCATCCGCAGCGAATTGCGGTCGAGATCAACCGGGTAATAGTGAAAAAGGACCGATTTGCCGAGCTTCACTTGCGGCCGAACGACGCAATCGAAATCCTGCAATTTGTCGGCGGCGGTTGATAGAAAGGAAATGGATATCCATCATGCCGAATGCGGATGTTTTGAAAGTAGGCGAAATAACGCTCCACTCCAGACTCATTGTGGGAACGGGGAAATACGAGACCTTTGAGCTGATGGAACGTGCGCTGGCGGAATCCGGAACCGAGATGGTCACGGTGGCGCTGCGTCGGGTGGATTTCGATGCCAAAGACCATCTAATGAATCATGTCGATCCGAAGAAATATGTCATTTTACCAAACACGGCAGGATGCTATAGCGCAGAAGATGCGATTCGTGTGGCTCGCCTGGGGCGGGAAATGGGCATTGGGAACCTGATTAAGCTGGAGGTGTTGGGTGATCGTGACACGCTTCTGCCGGACCCGGTGGGCAGCCTGGAGGCGACGCAAGTTCTTGTGAAAGAAGGATTTACGGTGATGGCGTACACCAGCGACGATCCGGTGGTGGCGAAACGCCTGGCGGAAGCCGGGGCAACGGTGGTGATGCCCGCGGGTGCGCCCATCGGTTCGGGGCAGGGGATTCTCAATCCGAACAATATCCGGATCATCCTGGAACAGGCCACGACCCCCATTATTGTCGATGCGGGAGTGGGAACGGCTTCGGATGTTTCCCGCGCCATGGAATTGGGGGCGGATGCGGTTCTATTGAATACCGGTATAGCGGGTGCGAAGGATCCGGTACGCATGGCTCGCGCCATGAAACATGCCGCTATCGCGGGCCGGGAGGCCTATCTTGCCGGACGAATCCCGCGCAAGTTGTATGCAACCGCCAGCAGCCCCCTGCTGGATTTTTGAACGGATTATGCCGATTCCATCGGGGCACCTTGTCCTGAATTCTCAACCGAGGTGAACGCATCCATCGATGCCCAATTCGACCGAGCCTTTGCAAGCGGATTCCGCTTTGATTTGTCATTTGATTGTCGCCCAGCAACAACAGTATTCTCTTCAGAGAAACCAGAGAGTTCATTTTGTCGATGCGCTGCATCCCCTGGCGATTGCACCGCTTCGGGAATGGGATCGGACCCGTCGGGCGGAGGGGCGTCCACCAACCCTGGAGGAATTCCTGGAGGCGTATTGGCTGGGATTCGGTTTCCTGATGTGGCTTGCGGGATTCGGAGAGTTCTTCAAGTGTGGGAAGTGCTATCAATGGATAGAGAAGAGAGATCTCGCAACCCATGCCGAGCGTTGTGCCCTGGCCGTAACTCAGCGGGAGAATGTTATTCCCGATCCGCCTGAAGAGATTTACTTGTGCCCGGATGAGGAATGCGGATTCTGGGACACGGAATACACGAAGATCCGTGCTCCGCACCGCTCCAAAGCACACGGAGGAACGCATATCAGCCAGTCATTTATCCTGGAAGACGACCCGGATGTCATCCTGGATCTTTGGATGCAACGGTATACCAGCGAAGTGCGCGACATTTTCCGCTGCGAACTGTGCGACACCACGATCAGCGATTCCGCCGCTGCCCTGGAGCATTTTCTGGAACGTCATACAACGCCCCTTGCACAGGATGATATCTGGGGGCGATTGATTGCTCCGAAAGATCGTGAGACCGAACAAATCCTGGCAGATGCCCTTTCCAGGAGGATTCAGAAACAGGGAATTGAAGAGCTGATAGTCGCTTTCTCTCCCTCTTTTCAGCGGATCTATCGGGATGTCATTGCACGTGGCAATCCCGCCGTGGCGAATGATGCGGATTTCTCCGGAATTTTGAGGTGGGCCAAACCGGCGCAATTGCTGATCGATGCGTATCAGGCGATGAGCCGCTCCCCCCAGTATGCCTTGGATGCCGGTCCCTCGTCCAAATCTGCGCCGGCTGTGCCGTTTCCGGGGAAAAAGTGTCCGATTCGTTCTCAGACCGGTCATACGTCTACGATGAAGATCCGGCTGTGCGATCTGATCCATCAGTTTTCAAGTTGAGCGCAATCGTGATTTATGTCATCGGTGACACTGTTTCACTCACCTGGTTGGTCGATGGATAGAATCGTCGTTCGCAGAAGTTCCGGACCTCGCGCGTAATAGGCGTGTCCCAGCGCGTCGAAGGTGAGAAGAACTCCACCGTGCCCAATTTTCGTTGCAGACCACGTGTCGGGATCGAATGAAAGCAATCCTGCTCCACTGTTCGTGTAGAGTGTTCCCGCAAATGAAGCGATGCCGGTAATCCCGCCTCCAGGCCCAGGGTCATTGCGAAGAACCTTGCCGATCTCAGAATCCACCTGGATCAATCGGTCGCCGCACGCGGCCAATACTGTCCCGTCCGGCAACAGGTGGAGATGATTCACGATCCCCGATCCCGGTACGGGGATAAGATCCGCTACCAGCCGTTTCTCTGCGCAATCCCAGGCGAACAGGTGTGCATCTCTTTCCGGTGAATCGACCCCTCCCCCGGCGATGATCCAGCTGCCGCCGAGAATCCGGTTCTTTTGAGTATCCGAAATCAGGCAGGCGATGCTCTGGTTTGGGATGATGTTGCGAAAAACTTCGATCCGATCGGTTTCCGGATCGTAGATCGATAAAGCGCCGCCGATCTTGCCATAGGCCGGAATACTGCCGATATACAATTTTTCATCCGGTCCGATGACCAGTCCGGGAGTGCGGTATTGCTCGTGCCCCAGTTCCCCCAACAGGCGCGGATTTACGCCCGGATTCCATTCTTTGCTCGTGTCGTAAACCGATAGGCGGGCATACGTATAGGACGCCATGTACATCAGGGAACCGCTGTTTGCGAAGGCGTACACCTCGCCGCTCTGTGGGGGGATGGGATTGCCGAGGTCGGTTGTGATTCCCGTTTGAATCTCGGTGCGGAAAATATGGTGCAAGTTATAGGAACTGCCGTAGACAGAACCGTCCGGCCCGGTGTGCAGCGCAAAGACGTCCTGCCCGTTTCCACCCGCACCGACCTCTGCCTGGCCCACTATTTTTCCTGTTGTGAGATCTACGGCCGCAAAAAGCCCCTCCTGATATGTGAAAGCAATTCCCTCCGAGGAGATATCTCTTGTGCCGGGAGGAAGCTGGATTGTCTCGATCCACTCTCCTTTCTCAAAATTCCATCTCCCTGCGGTTCCTGCCGCATTTACCCAGACAACGCCATCCGTTCCGATCATCGAGCTCCCCGGGCCGAAATCACGAATCATCTCATTCGTCCGTGTGTCAAATACGATGATTCGATTATCGAAAAGCAGGAGCGCGTAGAGATACGGTCCCTCCCGCAGGAGTTGATTGACAAACGAGTTCTCCAGGTATTGTTCGGGCAGCAATTTCGTTCGTTCGCCGGTTTGCGGATTGAAATGAACCAGCTGAGCATGGCTGGCGATCCCGCAATAGACGGTTCCGTTCGGTCCGGGTGCGGTTCCGCTCACGTAACATTCCGGCGGATTCATTGCACCGAAGTCCACCAATTCTCCTTTCTGAAGATCGAAACCGGCCAGCCGGCCACCGCCATAAGTGCCGCCCAGTATGTACCGATTGTCGATATTGACCAGATTGTAAAGCCAGACTTCCGTGGGAGCGGGCCTGCCAAGATTCTCAAGCGTCTTCTTCTCAAGGTGATACCGATACAGGCTTCCATCTGTTACGGTTCCGATATAGATCCACCCATCCGGTCCCTGCACGAGGCCATACGTACCTTGCGTATCGACGGGGACTCTCTCCAGGGTGTTCGACTTGAAATCGAAAATGAAAACCGGCGCATCTCCCCCGGCGGACCAGGTGCCGGTCACAAGAAGGGGATGACGATCCACGGGATCGCGAGCCACCACACTGCCCCAAAGTGTGTGGGCCACCACCGGCGTACCGAGTGAAACCTCTTTCAACAGGGGTTTTCGTTCGGAAACGACGATCTCGGCAATGAGGTGGGAGGAACTTATTGCCACGAGCAAGAAAAAGAAGAGGGATTTTTTTCGCATGGGGACTCTGCCTTTTCAACCGTGTGGGATGATTCCAACCATCCTGTTATTTCGACCGACGCACCTGTCATTTCGACCGAAGGGAGAAATCTCATCGAAGAATCGAGATTCCTCACATTCGTTCGGAATGACAGTTATCCTGTTCGCCCGGTCCCTGCAATTCGGCGGACTTCTTTTTCCGCGATCCCCATAGGATGTCAATTACTCCCCATAAGTAAGAACCGAGAATCAGAAAAACCGGCCCCTTCAAATCCCATACGCTGAAAGACCGGCGGATCTCCACTGTCCGCTCAACGAGGTCATCCGATGGAAGCAGAGGCGTGTTCTGAATGCTGGACAGCACAAAAGAACAAAGATCCACAAACAACCAGATAAACCCCACCAGGCAGCAGCAGAGGATGAGAATGCCTTTGAGGAATTCGCGTCGATAAATCTGTCCCAATCCCGGCGCGACCAGTGCGGAAAGAAGAAGTGGAGTCATGAAAGTCAGTCCTTCGTGTTTCATCCCGGTTTATTCGGAATGGTCCTCTGTGATCCTGAACGGCAGGTCCAACTCTCGACTGTGATCGAATCGCCCGCGCAAACGATGTTGAACGATCTCGAACAGACCGCGAACCCAGTTTTCATAATGATAGTGTTTTTCTGTTCGAACGCAGCTCCGCGCGGCTGATTCTTCCCGTTCACGGGGATGATTCAAGTAGTAAGCGATCTTTTCCGCCAGATCTTCCTCGCTGCAGAAGGTCGGGACTTCATCCGGAACGGAATAGAAATCGCTGAGATTAAGCAAGGGATCGCAGAGTTGAAATCCACCCGCCCGTGCGACATTGAATACGCGGTCGCTCGGTGTATGCGTATTCCCTGGCGCGTGAAGATTGAGATTGATCGCGCTGGAGGCATACAAATCGGGAAGAGAATTCGGTTCGATTCTGCCCTTCAGGTGCGGGAGCAGCGGGGATCGTGGATTCAATGAGGAAGCATCTCCCGCGAAGATCCACGGTTGGAATCTCACAATAGATTCCAGCAATCGCTGACGATAGAGATCCGAACTCATCCGGTTCGCCAGAAACAGCACAGCCCATCGCGCCTGGAGGGAAAGCGGCGGATCGAAGTTTTTGACAGCCCTGTCCACCATCTCGTACAGTGTTGCTTTTCGTTCGCAGCGAATCATGCCCCGGACCAATTCCTCGACAACCTCCCACAGCCCCGGATAGGCACGTTCCAGTTCTGTCTTCTTCGTCTGGAAGTCTTCCGGCGGGATGCTGGTGATTCCTCCCACAAAGGACAGCGGGACTTCAAGATCCGCTCTTTTCCTTCCGCTCCGGCTGAAATGGGCGACAATGGGAAGGAAATCTGTCTCCACGTGGGTGTATTGCTCAAGGACCCCACTCATTTCCGCCATCGGCAGGACCACCAGGTCGTAGCGACCGAATTTCCCCCAGGTGGGTAGCTCGTGATCCACCATATAGACCGCTCGTGGAATCGGCAGCTCGTCGAAGACCTCCGGAAGCAGGTATTCCGAGGAACCGAACATGATCGTGACCAGCAGATCCGGTTTCGTTTCCGCGATACGATGAAGAATGTGATGCTGGAATACCGACTTGTCCGGATACTGCGCGGATTCCTCACAGATCTGTACCTCCAGGCCAAGCCGTTGCATGGCATCGGTGATGGATTTGAGTATCCAGCCGCCTGGCCGCCGGGGATAGAAATTCAGTCCCAACACCTTACGGATGCGAAAAAGATCATGGTCCTGATAATAACGTCGGATCTCCAACCGGCTGTTGGCGGTCTGGGATTGATGATGGGTGTTGTGAGAACTCCGTATGATCTCCGTTAAACCAGATAATGACGGAAATCCGGGTTGGTCTGCCAGTGCAGATCCTCCCGCAATCGTGTAGTAAACCTGTTCGGCAAGATGATGTTCCAGAAGGCAAGCGGGCAGTTGTTTCTGTATCTCAGGGCCGAGAAACCACAAGATCTGTTCCGATTCAAACAGGTTCCGGAAATCATACAGAGCCATGCCTGCAAACAGTGGGCTGAGCTCGTCCTGGATCACAACAATCCGTCGCGAGGGGTCCTGATCCAGATAATGCCGATTCGTGGCGATTGTAAGCCCCATACCTGCCTGATAGAGATAAAGAACTTGACCGCCCCAATCCCAGAATCTTGGGACCTGAATCATCAGTCGGTCAATCTCCCGTGCGACCGGCATATTGTTTCCATGGATGGGGATCCAGCCTTGAGGAGTGAGCATACGGCAGGCCATCCAGGGAAACTCGTCTTGTCGAACCTCAACCGGTCGGGATGGCTTGGCGGTGAAGAGTGGAGCCAGTTCGGGATGTGTTCTCTTCAGGAGGGCCAGGTTCTCCTGAAATCGCCCCTTCGGAAGACGCTCGAACGGAATCCACGGGCTTGTGTTCGTATGGCTTGGTCCGGCATCCATATCGGTTTGACTCCCAACCTCCGCATCGGTAACGGACTCCCTTGGAATGTGCTATCCTTGCATTGTGGCTGCAACGAATCTCACGCACGGGAGGACGGAACAATGAATCGCGCTATCCGAATTCTTTTCTCAATCGCATCGGTCTGTCTTCTGATTCTCACTGCAAACGATATCCAGGCGCAAGGGGCGGAGCTGGTCTCACTGGAGCTGGGAACCGGTTTTGACAAAGCAAGCCGGGCGGTGGCGAACAAGCTGCCGGTCGAGCAGGCAACCGTGAAGCGTTCTGAGAGTGCTCGGATGGTTTGCGCGACCACTCTCAAATCCGCCGGGAAAACTTATATTTATCACGTCTGGTTGTATCGGGGTGATGAACAAGTCGCCTCGGCAACAGAGGAGATTCAGGTTTCGGTTTATGACAGCGAGGCTCGCACAACCGAAAAGTATTCGCTGGACGAGCTTCTAAACCGGACGGAGGATCTTCGTGAATTGAAAGATGTCCGGGCGGCGCTGGTGATCAAACTTCCTGTGGGAACCGCACCTGCGTTCCGAACCTACAGCGTCAAAAGGATCGACAGCGTTCCTTCGCTGGGCGTGTGGGAATGCCGGGTGTACAGCGCGGAGGAAAAGCTGCTCGGAAAGCAGGCATTTACCGTCGTTGCGGAATGAATAGTTGGCGTTTCAGAGGGATTGCGATATACTTTCATTGTCCTGAGATTGAATTGATTTGACGTAATGCCACCCCGAAAAGGTTACCGGCAGGGTGCCGGTGTACTCTTTTTTCCCTCTGATCTGGGAGAGGGGCATTTCTTTCTCCCTCTCCCTCCGGGAGAGGGTTGGGGTGAGGGATTTCCGGGTGGCACGGGCTTCAAGCCTGTGCATAGAGAGAATGTGAATCTGCAAAGCAGTTCAGTTCCGGGACACAGCTCAGGAATCGGTTGGCGATGCCGATACCTATAATGAATCGGGCGGTTCTGCCGCCGGTTCCTGATTTCTTTGATTTGTGTTGTTCACCGCACGTCATGCTGGTTCGCCGATAGCGAACCCTCCTTGAGGACTGTTTGAGGGCGGAGAGCCGACCGGGCATTTTCTGCCGGTTCGGCTCATCGTGCACGTTCGCAACCCGGTTGTTGCGAATCACGGAAGATTTATGCCCAGGAGTGGTGTCATGCCGAGCATCCGCCCGCACGAGGTTCTGTCAGAGGCGTGGAACGAGATCGAGGAACCGCGCCGCAAGGAGATTTCCTCTCTGATTCTATTTGCCACGGCGATTATCTTAGCGCTTGCCCTGTTGACCGCCGATGTCGCCGATGTCGCCGGTGCCGCCGGATCGCAGGATAGCGGCGCGGCGATTCGGAACTGGATCGGCAAACCGGGTGCTTATCTGGCCTATGCCTGTTTTGCCTTATTCGGTTGGTGTGGAATGGCGCTTCCGATTGCCATCGGGTATATCGCGGTGTGCCGATTTCGCGGGATTCGGCGTTGGCAGATCGGCTGGGCGGAGTACGCCGGAATTGTGCTTTTGCTGGCGTCCAGTTGTTCCTTCCTGGCGGCATTCCGTCTTCTGAGTGACTGCGCCGATTCGGTGGAATCGGCTTGGCATAGCGGTGGGGCACTCGGTTTTTTCCTGGCTCACCGGGTTCTTGCCCTTGGGGAAGTAGGAGGGATGATTGTCAATGTGGCGGTCTGGGTGGTTGGCTTTCTTCTGGCCACACCGTTTCTCATTTCCGACCTGTTACGCGGCTCGTATCGGACAGGCGCGGATCTCTATGACCGATGGCGTCGCCCGGTGGATGAAGAAGACATCGAGCACGATCTGGAACCCCTGGAACCATTTGACGTGGAACCTTCCATCCGGACAAAGAATTCCTTTGATTCCACCCTGCTTCCTCCCCTGAAAACCATTGAGGAACTTGAGAGTGAATCCAATTTTCAGGAATTCGATGAGGAGCCGTCCCCCGCACCCAGAAATGGAGCGTCGAAAAAGAAACGCAGGGGTGTTGAGGAACTGGAACCACTGATTGTAACCAACGACACCCGCCACTCCCAGGAACGCGACCGGAGCGTCAATTACGTTGAGACTCCCAATAATGAGAACTATCAGCTTCCCCCTCTTGCGCTGTTGAAAAAATCCGCAGGCGGGCAGCCGGACTTGGCGCGGGACGAGATCCTTCACAATTCCCGAGTTTTGGAAAGTACTCTGAACGACTTCGGAATCTCTGCCCGTGTGGTGGAAGTGAACTACGGTCCGACCATTACCTGCTATGAACTCGAACCGGCCCCCGGCATCAAGATCAGCCGGATCGAGAACCTGGCGAACGATATCACCCGTGCGCTCAAGGCCTGCACCGTGCGGATTGTGGCCCCGATTCCCGGCAAGGGAACCGTGGGTGTGGAGGTTCCGAACAAGCACCGTTCCGATGTGTTTCTCCGCGATGTGTTGGGATCGGACGTCTACCAGCGACATCCGAGTAAACTCAAGATCGCGCTGGGAAAAACCATTACCGGCGAGCCGTTCAGTTTCGATCTCCGCCAAGCCCCGCACCTGTTGGTTGCCGGTGCGACCGGTTCCGGGAAATCGGTCTGTGTCAATTCCATTATCAGCTCCATTCTTTACAATGCCGCACCGCATGAGGTCAAACTGCTGCTGATCGATCCCAAGCAGGTCGAATTGGCCCTGTATCGTGACATTCCGCATCTGCTGTCTCCCGTGGTAACCGACCCGAAACGCGCGGGAGCCGCACTGCGCTGGGCGGTAGAGGAAATGGAGAATCGCTACCGTTACCTGAAACATGCCGGTGTGCGCAATATCGGCGAATACAACGAAAGACGCAAGCAGGACTACGCCAACGAGGAAATCGTCGTTCTCCCGTCGTTCTTGCCGTATATCGTCATCCTGATTGATGAATTAGCCGACCTGATGATGATTGCCCGCGCGGAGGTGGAATCCATGATTGCCCGGCTTGCTGCCATGGCCCGTGCGGTAGGGATTCACCTGGTATTGGCAACCCAACGTCCTTCCGTAGATGTATTAACCGGCGTCATTAAGAATAATTTTCCTGCGCGGATTGCCTTCCAGGTTTCTTCCACAACGGATTCACGAACCATTCTCGATATGAAAGGCGCGGAGTCGCTGATGGGGCGCGGGGATATGCTGTTCACCCCCGGTGGGGCGGGCCGACCGGAACGCCTTCAGGGATGTTTTGTCTCCAGTGAAGAGGTGGCCTGTCTCGTAGATTTTGTGAAAGATCAGCAAGAGGTGCAGTACATCCAGGACGAGTTTGTTCCTATTGAAGATGACAGAGAGAGCGAGTATGGCGAATTCTCTGATGATGACGACTATGACGAGCTGTTCGACGAAGCGGTGCGGATTGTGCTGGAGAATGACTCCGCATCCACATCCCTGCTTCAGCGTCGCATGAAAATCGGCTATGGCAGAGCCGCTCGCCTTCTGGACCTGATGGAAGACAAGCAGATAGTCGGTCCACCGCGTGGCAGCAAACCGCGCGAAATCATACTGCATAAAACACCGTAGGGGCGCACGGCTGTGCGCCCTTGGAGTGCGGCAGCGCAGCTGCCGCCTTCGATTTCACGGAAAATGCAGCGTCTCCCGAATCCGGTAAATCGGCTTCTGCCGAGACTCGTGGTAGATGCGAGTCAGCAATTCGGCGAGCAATCCCAGCATAATCATTTGTGCGCCGAGCAACGCCAGAAATACGGCCAGCAGCAAAACCGGATTTCGGTGCGCTTTCTGGTCGTTGAGGAATTTGTCTGCCAATACCCACACACCGCACAGGAATCCACCCCCCATGAACATCCCGCCGATGGCCCCGAAGAAATGAATGGGCCGCGTGATATAGCTCCCCATTAACTTCAGAACCAGCAAATCGAGCAGCACTTTCGGTGTGCGCTCCAGCCCATATTTTGCTTTCCCATGTTGACGTGGATGGTGGCAAACCGGTATTTCGCAGATCCGCGCTCCGAGTTGACGCCCATATACCGGCAGGAAGCGATGCATTTCGCCATACAGGGAGACCTCTTTCAGCAGGTCCGCCTTGCAGGCGCGCAGCGTACAGCCGATATCGTGTAATGGCAAGCCGGACACAGCCCTCACAAGCCGATTGGCTGTCCAGGAGGAAAACCGCCGAAGCAGGGAATCTCGGCGGTCTTTCCGCCATCCGCAGACAATTTCGTATCCCTCGGACATCTTCTCGATCAGGATGGGGATATCGACGGGGTCGTTCTGCAGGTCGGCGTCCAGCGTGACAATCGTCTCCCCTTTGGCAAAGTCGATTCCCGCCGCCATGGCCGCCGTCTGCCCGAAGTTTTTCCGAAAGACCAGCACCCGAATCCGGGCGTCCTGGCGTGCTAATTCGCGGAGGGTGTCGAGCGAGCCATCTGTGCTTCCATCGTCGATGTACAACACTTCATAAGCCTTGTCGAGCGGTTCAAGCGCGGCCACGAGTGCGGAATGAAGCGGCGCTAAATTCGATTCCTCGTTGAATACCGGAATCACAACGGAAATGTCCACAGTGTGGGATTGCTCTGCCATCGGAAATCCTCCGATTCTGTAGTCATTCGAGCATAGCAAGTCTATTTCCGAATGCCAATAACAGCCGGTCCGTTTTTCGTGTCCCTCCCCGGAAAACCGGGAAATCTGCGCCATTTCAGCAATAAATAGAACGGCAACTGAAAAAAAAAGGAAAGACGATGGAACAGCCTGCCACCAACCGAAACGAGTCACTGCGAATGGGAATGCTGCAAGTCAGGCGTCTGGCTTATGCCTTCGCCGAACAATCCCGGGATCTCTGGACGCTCCGGCAGCAATGCAGCGCGTTGGAGAAGGAGCGGAACGCCCTCGAAGCCGGTCAGGAACAACGACACGATTTGCTCGAATTGGGAGAGCAGTCTCTTCAGCGGCTCCGCAGGGAGACCGAAACGCGGATGCGTACGATTGTTCTCACCACGGGCAATGAAGAGCGACTGTCGGATCTGCAGAAGCATCTCGCCAGGCTGGACCTGCCGGTTCATGAGTTGACTTGTTTGCATGAACGGATCTCCGAGGAGTTCCGGCTTCTGTTTCCCACACGTCCACATTCGTTGACTACCGATCGACAGGCGGCGGTTGATGGGTCCACGGATTTCCTGAACGAATATCGTCTTCGAGGCGAATCGCCTCATTCCCACATTCCATTAACTGACAAGGAGAACACACATGGCACGGTCCGTAGATAACAACGGTGTCGGGGCCTTGTACGCCACGTTCCAGATCGACACCACCGCTGGGGCGTATGACCTCACGACAGACAACTTGTGCGACGCGGTATCCCTGTCCGCGAGCAACGAGGTCGATCACGGCTCGGACGGCGGGGTGCTGCTCGGAAGGCTGGAACATGTCGGCGACGGTCTTGCGACAGTACAGATTGCCGGCGTTGCCCGGTTTGCTGTCAATACCGGCGAGACCGAACCCGTCGTCGGGAACGGTGTAGTCGTGGACGGTGCGGGGAAAGTCTACCAGGCTCCCGCTATTGCCGAAGGTTCTGATGTCCCCGCCGGAGGAAATCCGGCACGCGGTACGGTCATCGCGGTGGATTCCACCAATCACACCTGCGATATCCTTCTGGGTTGATCGCATTCAACTCAATCAGCCATTCATTCAAGGAGAATTGACTATGTTGATTCCTGAAGAACAACGAACGGGATTACCCTCGGAATTGCAGCGCGCCGCCGGAATTCCACTGCATCCCGGATTGTATAGCGAAGCCCGGCAGCGCGGCGTTCCTCTCTCAAGTTACCTGGAGGAACTCGATCCCTCCGGTGCGGAATCGGCCCTGGATGCGTTCGAGCGGCAGCTGGCCCTGGCGGGCATCAAGGTCAGCGGTCCCGAATCCAGTATCATCGACCGATTCTTTGCCACCCAGGAAAGCGCCGTCCTGTTCCCTGAATTTGTCGCCCGCTCCGTGCGGATCGGCAAGGACGATTTTACCAAGCTGGGCAAGATCGTCGCAAATCGTACCCGCGTAGACGACAACACCTACAAGGCGATTTACATGGACGATTCGGTGCTCTCCGACAGCGACAAACGTCTTGCGAAAGTCGCCGAAGGTGCGGCCCTTCCGAAGATCGAACTGGAAACGGCGGAACATTCCATCCAACTCTCCAAGTACGGCCGCTACCTGGAGGCCACGTACGAGGCCATCCGCCGGAAACACGCGAATGTGATCGCGTACTTCCTCCGCGCGGTTGGAGTCCAGATTCAGCGTGACAAGTTCGCCGATGCCATCGGAGTCCTCATCAACGGCGACGGGAACGACAACGCGGCTTCCGTCATGGAAACCGCCGCCAGCGGCACGCTCACGTATGAGGACTTGGTGGAGTTCAAACTCTCCCTTGACCCGTACGAGATGAACGTCCTCGTAATCAGCCAGGCGATGGCGAAAACCATCCTGGGCCTGGATGAATTCAAAGAACCTCTTGTCGCCGAGAAATTCCAGAAGTCCGGTGAAATGATCAAGTTGTTCGGGGCCGAGATCCTGGTAGATGATTCGGTAGCCGATGACCTGATCGTCGGTCTGGACCGCCGGTTTGCGCTGGAAGAGGTATACGAAACCGAGGTGATGACCGAAAGCGAACGGCTGATTCGTCAGCAGATCGAAGGTACGGCTATCTCGGAAGTGGCCGGTTTTGCAAAGCTGATTCGGTCGGCCTGCAAGGTCCTCGACACCGTTCACACATAATCTTTCTAATGGTAGGGGCGACGCATGCGTCGCCCCTACCATTGCCTGAGACACTTGGAGAGAGAGGAATCTGCCATGGCGTTTACCAATGAAACCCTTGTCCGCCAACGGGGCCTGATGCGTCTGTTCGACGAGGTTCCGTCCGATCTGGTTAGCCGATGCATTGACACGGCGCACCTGCGAGTGACGGACGCGATTATCGAAGTCTCCGAGATCGAGCCGCCTTTGCCCGTCGTGGAAGCGGAAACGGATCTCGCCATGGCGGAAATTATCAGGCTGCTGGCGGTCTCCAGAGAGATCAATCAACAACCCTATAGAACCCCTGAAATTTCCTTGGAAAGCAAAGATCGGGCAGAGCGATATCTCGCCCTGGCCTCCCTGGAAGAACTGCAAGCCTGGAGCCGCCTGCAGCCTTACTTGAAGAATCCCAGCCCGCTGCCCTGGGCCATGGAATGCCCGCGCTGATTCGGACACTCCGTTCGGCGCAACAGGAAAGTAGAAGAATGATCCGGATTGGAACCTTTCTGTTTCCCGAAGATTCCTCCTGGTGGCGATCGGCTACCATGGAGGCGCTTTCGAAAGAGCGGCGCGAAATCGTGATCGAAGCCATTCTGTCCGATCCCGACAATCCAATCGCATTGCGAAGACAGATAGAGATATTCGAGCAGGAAGTCGAGCGCCTGGATCGCGGAGAGGCGGTCCTCTGCCTTCATCCCGGACGATTCTTCGAGGGTCGGCGACGCGAGTTGTCCGTTGTGCCGTCCCCGCGAGAAGATGCGGCTCGAATCTCCCTGAAGGTGCTGACGATTGACCGTTTTGAGCGCAGCGATGTGCTCCACCGCCTTAACGCGGATATATCGCCCCCGGGTAATTCTCTTTACATCCTCAATCGCGGCAACCACTTGACGCCGCCGTTGTTTCAAGTTCAGCCGGAAGAGGCAATGACGGGATTCCGTATCGACATCGGTGCGGAAGTATTGAACTACAGCGGATCGTTGAACTCCGGGGACATACTCACAATTGATTGCGAACGGGGGATAGCCCTGTTGAACAGCGAAGAGAACGTCACAAATCTGGTAGATGAATTTCCCCGGCTTTCGAGCGGATGGAGCACGGTAACTCTGCACAGTGAGGCTACTGTAGACGGTGCATGGGAAATTCAATATCGGGATCTATGGGTGTGAACGGAGGTCTGCAATGTACCATTCTTATCGAGCGGCGGAACTGACGGATAGCCATTTCAGCGGTGTGGGGGCGGATCTCGCTGCGATCAATGCGCTTGCGCAGATGCCTCTTCAATTGGAGGATGTCTACATCCGCAGCATGTATCTCTGCTCGGATCAGCCTTGCGAGACCGATTGGTCACAGTTTACCCCACCGGCGCTGGAACAGATTAGCCGCCTGGTCGTTGGGCAATCTGTGATCGGGGGGCACGACAGGCGTTCGCTCCCCCTGGCGCGGTTCTTCAAAGCGGCCGTTGTGCAAAAACCGGGGCCGGGTGGCGAGCCTTCGCATTGGGTGCAGGCTTGGTTCTATTGGCTGCGGAAGACCAGCGGGGCAACCGACCTCCTGTTGAACATCGACGGCGGCATTTACCGGGAGGTTTCCATTGCCTGGCGATATCGGCATTGGCGCTGCTCGATCTGCGGAAAAGAAGACGGGGTGTGCGGGCATCGTCCGGGCGAGCAGGTTGAGGATAGCCGATGTATTTGTCTTATTGATGAG
>ENA-UPTA01003363-UPTA01003363.1-activated-sludge-metagenome-genome-assembly--contig:-NODE-3363-length-15770-cov-8.979128_pt1 | contig 15770 bp, 17 predicted proteins | sample MGYA00238184_ERZ773361 | MGnify/ENA primary metagenome ERZ773361 (study PRJEB29100, sample SAMN05720205) | activated sludge metagenome | isolation source: anaerobic digester from wastewater...
TTAAGGAGCTGTGAACATGCCGATCCCGTCCAGTGCGCCGTCCGCATCCGGTCCGGCGCCGCTCGCCGCACGCATCGCCGTCGCGGGCTTCCGAAAGGTCTATTCCACGGGCAGCGTCGAGAACGCCCTCGATGAGCTGCCGCCGAGCGCCAGCGACGCGCTGCGCGCCACCTACGAGAAGATGCTGAAGACCGGCGGCGAACGCCTCAGCGTGAAGCCCGGCACGATGCCCGACTTCGACGCGCTCGAGCAGGAACTGCCCAATTTCGGTGAGGTGCTGGACGATCTGCGCAAGCAGATGGCGTTGTGCCTGGAGACGCAGGATCCGCTGGAGCTTGCGCCGATGCTGCTGCTGGGTGATCCGGGCATCGGCAAGACCCACTTCGCGCGGCGCCTGTCGGCACTGCTCGGCACCGGCTACGGCTTCGTGCCGATGAGCTCGCTGACCGCCGGCTGGATCCTGTCGGGCGCCTCGTCGCAGTGGAAGAACGCGCGCACGGGCAAGGTGTTCGACACGCTGGTGCACGGCGACTATGCGAACCCGGTGATGGTCGTCGACGAGATCGACAAGGCGTCGGGCGACACGCAGTACGACCCGCTCGGGGCGCTGTACGGGCTGCTGGAGCACGACACGGCCCGCGCGTTCGTCGACGAGTTCGCCGAAGTGCCGCTCGACTGCTCCGAGATGATCTGGATCGCCACGGCCAACGACGCCGCGCGGATCCCCGATCCCATCCTGAACCGCATGAACGTGTACGAGATCCCGGCGCCCGACCCGGCCGGCGCGCGCCGCATCGCGCAGAACCTCTACGCGGAGATCCGGGGCGCACACGCCTGGGGCACTGCGTTCCCGGAGCAGCTCACGGCGGCCGTGGCCGACCGGCTGGCCGGTGTGGCGCCGCGGGAGATGCGCCGCACGCTGATGCGTGCGTTCGGCAATGCGAAGCTGGCCGGCCGCGACGAGATCGACACCGCCGACCTCGCCGGCGACCGCTCGGTGCGACGCAGCCGGATCGGCTTCTGAGCCGTCGGGGCGGCTGCCCTCCCGGGCGGAGAGACCCGGGCGGAGGTGTCCGGGCCGGGATCCCCGCGCCGGGGTGCGCGGGCTGGTGCACACTCTCGGCCTTGCACTTGCACGGACCACGGGCGCGATGATCGTTCTGGGCATCGAAACCTCCTGCGACGAGACCGGCGTCGCGCTGTACTGCACCACGCGCGGCCTGCTCGCGCAGGCCCTGCACTCGCAGGTCGCCATGCACGAGCACTACGGCGGCGTCGTGCCCGAGCTGGCGTCGCGCGACCACGTGCGGCGCATCCTCCCGCTCACGCAGCAGGTGCTCGACGAGGCCGGCGCGAACCGCGCCGACATCGACGCGATCGCCTACACCGAGGGCCCGGGGCTGGCAGGCGCGCTGCTGGTCGGCACGTCGGTCGCCAACGCGCTGGCCATGGCGCTGAACGTGCCGGCGATCGGCATCCACCACCTGGAAGGCCACCTGCTGTCGCCGCTGCTGGCCGACGACCCGCCGCCGTTCCCCTTCGTGGCGCTGCTGGTCTCCGGCGGGCACACGCAGCTGATGCAGGTCGACGGGGTCGGCCGGTACCGGCTGCTCGGCGACACCCTGGACGACGCGGCCGGCGAAGCCTTCGACAAGAGCGCCAAGCTGCTCGGCCTGGGCTATCCCGGCGGACCGGCCATCGCGCGGCTGGCGCAGTCGGGCCGACCGGGTCGCGTCCGCCTGCCGCGCCCGATGCTGCACTCGAACGACCTCGACTTCAGCTTCAGCGGCCTGAAGACCGCGGTGCTGACCACCGTGAAGCGGGGCCTGGCCGACGAGGCGGCGCGCGCCGACCTGGCCTGCGAGCTGCAGGCGGCCATCGTCGACGTGCTGGTCGCCAAGTCGCTGGCCGCGCTCGAGGCCACCGGCCTGACGCGCCTGGTGATCGCCGGCGGCGTCAGCGCGAACCTTCGCCTGCGCGAGCAGCTCGCGCAGGCGCGCGCCGCCTCGGGCATCGACGTGTACTTCCCGGCGCCGGCCCTGTGCACCGACAACGGCGCGATGATCGCGTTCGCGGGGGCATTGCGACTCGCCGCCGCATCGGCGGCGCCGGCGGTACCGGACGCGTTCTCGGTGCGGCCCCGCTGGGCGCTGGACGCGCTGCCGGCCATCGACGGCTGAGGCGCGGGGTCCGCAGCATTGCGGCCGCTGCGGGAGAACCGCTGCGGGCGACCGCGGCGGGGGCATCGAAGCCGGGCGCAGCGCGCCGGCGGGTCTATGCGCGTTGCATCGCCGCCTGCGGCGGCCACAGCCACGCCGCGCCCCGCACGCCCGACGAGTCGCCGTGCCGATGGCGCAGCACCGCCGTGTCGACCGTGTCGGAGAACACGTGCGCGGGCAACCGCGCCGACAGGGCCGCATAGAGCTCGTCGACGTTGCTGAGCCCGCCGCCGAGCACGACCGCATGGGGGTCGAACACGTTGATCACCGCCCCCAGCGCACGCGCGAGCCGGTCGACGTAGCGCGTGAAGGCAGCCTGGGCGGCCGGATCCCCGGCGCGCATCGCGGCGACGACCGCCTCGGCGTGACCGTCGTCGCGCCCGGCGTCGCGGGCGAGCCCCGGGCCGCTGAGCCAGGTCTCGACGCAGCCGCGGCGCCCGCAGTAACAGGCCGGACCCGGACACTCGTCGTCGCGCGGGGCCGGCAGCGGGTTGTGTCCCCATTCGCCGGCGATCGCGTTGCACCCGCGCAGCACGCGACCGTCGACCACCAGGCCGCCGCCCACCCCGGTGCCGAGGATCACGCCGAACACCGTGGGCAGGCCCGCCGCCGCGCCGTCGACCGCTTCGGACACCGCAAAGCAGTTGGCATCGTTCTCGATGCGGACTTCACGCTGCAGCGCGGCCTCGAGGTCCGTCTTCAGCGGCTGCCCGATCAGCCAGGTGGAGTTGGCGTTCTTCACGCGCCCGCGCGCACCGATCGCGCCGGGGATGCCGACGCCGACCGTGCCGATGCGCATCGTCGCCCGTTCGGCGGCGTCGACCAGCCCGCGGATCGCGGCGATCGTGGCCGCGTAGTCGCCGCGGGGCGACGTGATGCGCTGCCGGTGCAGGAACCGCCCGTCGTCGTCGAGACAGGCGATCTCGGTCTTGGTGCCGCCCAGGTCGATGCCGATGCGCATGCCGGCGCCCGCCCGAGGCGCGGGTCAGCCCTTGCGGCTGCGCGACCCGATGCGGCTCTCCTTGCCGGCCATCAGGTTCGCGATGTTCTGACGGTGCCGCCAGATCAGCAGCGCGCTCATCACCAGGACGACGAGGCCGGTGCCGCCGGTGCCGAACAGGAACACCTGGTAGAACGGCGCGAAGACCGCCGCCACCAGCGCCGCCAGCGACGAGTACCGGAAGAAGAATGCGATGATCAGCCAGGTGAGCATCGTCGCCAGACCGAGCCACGGATGGATGGCCAGCAGCACCCCGGCCGCGGTGGCGACCCCTTTGCCGCCCTGGAAGCGGTGGAACACCGGAAAGAGATGGCCGACGAACGCGGCGAGCCCGGACAGCGCCACCGTGATCTCGCCGTAGCCGAAGCGCTGCGCGCACTGCTGCACCAGGAACACCGCCAGCCAGCCCTTGACCGCATCGCCGATCAGCGTGAGCAGGGCCGCGGTCTTGTTGCCCGAACGCAGCACGTTGGTGGCGCCGGGATTGCCCGACCCGTAGGTGTGCGGATCGGGCAGGCCCATGACCTTGCTGACCACCACTGCGAACGAGATCGAACCGAGCAGGTACGACAGCAGCACTGCCAGCAGGCTGGCGACGGATTCCATGGATGTCCTCGTGCGGAGTTCAGGCGTCGGAGTCGGTCCCGCCGGGCGCGGCCGGCATCGTCGCGGCCGGGCGGGACACGGGCGGGGCGTCCGGGTCGGACAGCGCGCAGTGTACCGGCCGCGCCTGCAGCACGGTCGTCAGCAGGGTCGGCGCGATGCCGACCAGGTAGCCGCGGCGCCCGCCGTTGATGTAGATGCGCTCGAGCGCCAGCACGCTCTCCTCGACGTAGACCGGCATCGCCTTGCGTGTGCCGAACGGCGAGGTCCCGCCCACCAGGTAGCCGGAGTGCCGCTGCGCGACGTCGGGCGCGCACGGCGCCACCGACTTGCAGCCGATCTGTCGCGCGAGGTTCTTGGTCGACACGGTGCAGTCGCCGTGCATCAGCACGATCAGCGGCCGCGCGCGCTCGTCCTGCATGACCAGCGTCTTGACGACGTGGTGTTCGTCGACGCCCAACTGGCGGGCGGATTCGGCCGTGCCGCCGTGCTCGACGTAGTCGTACGGATGCTCGCTGAACGCCGCCTTGTGCTTCTTCAGGAACTGGGTGGCCGGGGTTTCGGAGATGTGCTTCGCCATGCGGCGATTATCGCGCGAAGCCTGGCAGACCGAGCGCTCGGCGCATGGCGGATCGGTCGCACGAAGTGCGAGGCATCGGTCGCACGAAGCGCAGCGCCGCCGCGCGGCGGCGCCCCGCGCCGCGCGCGCGATCAGCCGGGGTAGAGCCCGCGCACCCGCGCATGCAGACGCGCCAGGCCCAGCAGCGTCTCGATGTCGGGCGTGGGCACGCCGCAGGCCGCGCCGATCTCGACGACCGACGCGACCAGCGCGTCGAGCTCGACCATGCGGCCGGCCTCGACGTCCTGCAGCATCGACGTGCGCAGTGCGCCGAGCGCGCGCGTGACCGCGTGCCGCGCCTCGGGGTCGACGTCGATGGGCAGGCCGATGCGTGCGCCGATCTGCGCCGCCTCGCGCATGCAGCGCGACAGGAAGCCCCGCACCAGGTCGTCGTCGAGGATGCGGTCGCCGGTGGCCCCGGTGATCGCCGACACCGGGTTCATCGTCATGTTGCCCCAGAGCTTGAACCAGATCTCGCTCTGGATGCGCGGCGCCTCTTCCACCTGGAAGCCGCCCCGGCGCAGCGCGTCGATGGCGGCCATGCTGCGCCCCGACTGCCCCCCGGAGGGCTCGCCGACGATGATCCGCTCGCCCATGCCGTGACGGATCACGCCGGGCTCGGGCGACGCGCTGGACAGGTGGGTGACCGAGCCGATCACGTGTTCGGGCGGGATGGCCGCGGCGATCGCGCCGCCCGGATCGACGGACTCGAGCCGCAGCCCGGGCGGGCGCTGCGCCAGCCCGTGGAAGAACCACCACTGCACGCCGTTCATCATCGACAGCACGGCCGTGCGCGGCCCGAGCAGCGGTCCGATGTCGTGCGCGACCTGGGCGAGCCCGGTGGTCTTGACGGTGAGCACGACGAGGTCCTGCTCGCCGAGGTCACCCGGGCGGTCGCTGGCCTCGATCTCGACGCGCGTGCGGCGGTCGTTGTCGCCGTCGCGCTCCAGCAGCAGCAGACCCTCACGGCGCACCGCGTCGAGCGTCACGCCGCGCGCCACCGCGCTGACGTGCTGGCCGCTGCGGGCCAGGCGCGCCGCGACCAGTCCGCCGATCGCGCCCAGCCCGTAGATGCAGATCTTCATGTCGGTCGGCTCCGCTTCAGTAGCGATACGAGGGGTCGATGCGGTCGACCTGCCGCACCAGGGCCTGGAACATGTCGCGGCCTGCACCGAAGCGCGGATCGAACTGCAGCGAATCGGCCGTGCACCGGCGCTGGATGTCCTCGGGCACCTCGATCACCGGCCCCATCGACGTGGACGCCAGCTGGATCTCGCATGCGCGGTTGAGCAGCCACAGCACCGCGAACGTGCGCTCCAGGCTGTCGCCCCAGGCGAGCAGCCCGTGGTTGCGCAGGATGACCGCCGGCCGGTCGCCGATGTTGCGCACCAGCCGGGGCCCTTCGTCGGCGTGCACGGTGATGCCCTCGAAGTCGTGGTACGCGACCTTGCCATGCAGCTGCGCGCTGTAGAAGTTGCTCATCGACAGCCCGGCCCGGCTGCACGCGACCGCCATGCCGGCCGTGGTGTGCGTGTGCATCACGCAGTGCGCACCGTCGATGCCGGCGTGGATGGCGCCGTGCACGGTGAAACCGGCCGGGTTCACCGGCCAGTCGGAGTGCCCCACCACCCGGCCCTGCAGGTCGATGCGCACCAGGTTCGAGGCGGTCACCTCGCTGTAGTGCAGCCCGAACGGATTGATCAGGAAGTGCCGGTCGGGTCCCGGGATACGCACCGTGATGTGGTTGTAGATGAGCTCGGTCCAGCCGATCATCGCGAAGATGCGGTAGCAGGCGGCGAGCTGCACGCGCAGCGCCCATTCGTCCGGGGTGACGCTGGCGCGCGGGGGCATCGGCAGGGCGTCGGTCATCGCGTTCACTCCACGGGGAATTCGCAGTTGATCTGGCCGGTGCCCGAGCTCGCGAAATACGGGGTGATCACGTCCACGCCGCGATCGTAGCGGTCCCAGCCGAGCATGCCGAGCAGCATCGCGGTGTCGTGCATGCCGCCCTCGCCCACGCAGCGCTCGGCATACCGCGGCAGCATGCGCGTGAACGTGGGCCAGTCGCCCGCGCGCCAGAGCTCGACCACGCGCAGGTCCACCTGCCGGTAGAACTCGTCGCTGATCTCGTGCATCGCAGACTCCGGGCTGCCGTTGTCGTTGAAGCGGTGCGACAGCGACCCGCTCGCGAACACCGCCACCGTGCCGTCGTGGCCGCGTTCGATGGCCGTGCGCAGCGCGGCACCGAACCGGCGGCTGTCGTCGAGCGCGTGCCAGTTGCACCAGGCGGCCACCGACACCACGCGGAAGTGGCCATCCGCGTTCATGTAGCGCATCGGCACCAGGGTGCCGTACTCGAGGCCCAGCGAGGTGTCGTGATGCGCGCGCGTGGCGACGCCGGCGTCGGTGGCGGCGCGCGCGATCGCCTGACCGAGCGCGGGGTTGCCGGGATACGCGTACGGCAGGTTCCTGATGAAGTGCGGCAACTCGTTGCTGGTGTACGTGCCGGCGAAGTGCGGCGCGCAGTTGACGTGGTAGCCCGCGTTCACCAGCCAGTGCACGTCGAGGACCACGATGGTGTCGACGCCGCGTGCGCGGCAGCGGCGGCCGAGCTCGCGATGCCCGGCGATCGCCGCATCGCGGCAGCCGAAGTGAGGCCCCGGCTGCTCGGACAGGTACATCGACGGAACGTGGGTGATCTTGGCCGCGAGTGCGAGCGTGCCCATGTCAGACCCCCAGCCGCTGGATGCCGTGCGTGCCGAGCGCAAGCGCCACGTTCTTGGTCTCCATGTAGAAGTCGAAGCTGTAGTCGCCGCCGTCGCGCCCGATGCCGCTGGCCTTCATGCCCCCGAACGGCGTGGGCAGGTGGCGCACGTTCTCGGAGTTCACCCAGATCATGCCCGCATCCAGCGCCATCGACACGCGATTGGCACGGCCGACGTCGCCGGTCCACAGGTAGCCCGCCAGCCCGTAGGCCACGCCGTTGGCCAGCTCGATCGCCTCGGCCTCGTCGGCGAACGGGACCACCGTGAGCACCGGGCCGAAGATCTCCTCCTGTGCGATGCGCATCGCGCCGCGCGCCTGCGTGTACAGCGTGGGCTCGACGTAGTTGCCCTGCGGCGAGATGCCGGGCGCCGTGCTGCGCCCGCCGCCGACCGCGATCGTCGCGCCCTCGTCACGCGCGATCCGTGCGTAGGACAGCACCTTGTCGCAGTGCCGCGGATGGATCAGGGGACCGACCTCGGTGGCCGGGTCCAGCGGGTGACCGACCTTCAGGCGCCGCACGCGATCGGCGAGCCGCGCGACGAAGCGGTCGTGGATCGACGCCTGCACGAGCAGCCGCGACGAGGACGTGCAGCGCTCGCCGTTCAGGCTGTAGATCATGAACACGACGGCGTCGAGCGCGCGGTCGAGGTCCGCGTCGTCGAACACGATCACCGGATTCTTGCCGCCCAGCTCGAGGTGCACCCGCTTGAGCGTGGGTGCGCCCTGCGCCATCACGAGCCCGCCGGTGCGCGACTCGCCGATGAAGGCGGTCGCGCGGATCGCCGGATGCTCGGTGAGCGCCTTGCCCGCGGTGTCGCCGATGCCGTTGACCAGGTTGACCACGCCGTCGGGCACCCCGGCCTCGCGCATGATCCCGGCCAGCAGCCAGGCGCTGAGCGGGCTCCATTCGGCCGGCTTGTGCACGACCGTGCAGCCGGCCGCCAGCGCCGGTGCGATCTTCCACGTCGACAGCATGAACGGCGTGTTCCAGGGCGTGACGACCGCCACCGGACCGATCGGCTGACGCACCGTGTAGTTCAGGTGCGTGTCGGTGGGCAGCGACAGGCCGTTGGCGGCGTCGGGCGCACGGTCGGCGAAGAAGCGGAAGTTCTCCGCGCCGCGCAGCGCGGCCTTGCTCATGAAGCGCCAGGCCTGGCCGGTGTCCATGCATTCGACCAGGGCGATCTCGTCGGCGCGCGCCTCGATCAGGTCGGCGACACGATGCAGCAGCCGGCGCCGCTCGGCGCCCGGCACCAGGCGCCAGGTCCGGAACGCCCGCCGGGCCGCTTCCGCGGCCTGGGCCACCTCGTCCGGCGTGGCGTCGCGGACCATGCCGAGCAGGCTGCCGTCGACGGGCGAGCGGTTCTCGAACAGCGCTCCGGCCCCCGGCAGCACGCGCCCGTCGACGAGATGCCCCAGCGGTCCGGCCGCAAAAGGCGCCAGGGCCGTGCGTGCACGCGCGATGCGCGCCTCGAGTTCACCCGTCGAGGGCGACGTGCCGTGGGTCATGGATGTTCCTTTCCCGCCTGGCGGGCCGCGACGTAGTCGTGCAGGTTGTTGTGCTTGAAGCTGAGCTGCGGGTCGAGCTCGCGGACCTCCAGCGACAGGCCCAGCGGAGTGGTCGCGAACAGCGGCGTCAGGTGCGCGACCAGCGCGTCGAACACCTGCTGCGCCGCGCGCCGCCGGGTGTCGACGTCGCGCCCCGCACCGATCATCATCGACACATGCACGAAACCGTTGTCCGGATGCCCGTCGGCGATCCGGTAGTGCGTGCGCTCGGCGGCGCGCGTTCGGGTGCCGCCCAGCGGAAACACGCCGGTCGCCAGCGCCGTGGTGTGCAGCGATTCGAGCAGCGCGGACAGGCCGATGCAATCACGCAGGTTGGCGGAATACTCGACGACGATGTGGGGCATCGGCAGCTCCGGCGGCTTTTGGTTAACATGTTAACTATCAGGTGCCGCGCGGGCAAGCCCTGCACGGCGACGCACAGCACAGCACAGCACAGCACCGCACAGCACAGCACCGCACAGCACCGCGACGTACCGCGACGTACCGCATCGGATCGGATCGGATCGGATCGGATCGGATCGCATCGCATCACAAGGAGACTCCGGCATGAGACTCGTCAGCTTCGTGCGCAACGGCCGTCCGTCGTACGGCGCCGTCCTGGTCCGCACCGATCCGGGCGGCACGCCCGCGCCCGCACCCACCCTGCCGGTCGTCGACCTGGGCGCGCGCCTGCTCGCCTATCCCGACCTGCGCGCGCTGCTGGCGGCCGACGCGCTCGACGCGGCCCGCGCGCTGTCGGTGCGCGCGAACGTCGACTGCACGCTCGGGGACGTGACGCTGCAGCGCCCGATCCCCTGGCCCGAGAAGATCGTGTGCGTGGGCGTGAACTACGCCGAGCGCAACGAGGAGTATCGCGACGGTGCCGAGGCGCCGAAGTACCCGAGCCTGTTCGTGCGCATGCCCGATTCGCTGGTCGCGCACGGCGCGCCGGTGCTGCGCCCGCCCGAATCCGGACAGCTCGACTACGAAGGCGAGATCGTGATCGTCGTGGGCCGCGCAGGCCGCCGCATTCCCGCGGCGCAGGCGCGCGCGCACGTCGCCGGCCTCACGCTGATGAACGAGGGCACGGTGCGCGACTGGCTGCGCCACGGCAAGTTCAACGTCACCCAGGGCAAGAACTTCGTCGCCAGCGGCGCCGTCGGCCCCTGGATCGTCACCACCGACGCGTGCCCGGACTTCACCGACATCACGCTGCGCACGCGCGTCAACGGCGAACTCCGGCAGGACGACAACACCCGCCGCATGATGTTCCCGTTCGATCGGCTGATCGAATACGTCTCGACCTTCATGCTGCTGAAGCCGGGCGACCTGATCGCCACCGGCACGCCGACCGGCGCGGGCGCACGCTTCGATCCGCCGAAGTGGCTGGTGCCGGGCGACACGGTGGAGGTGGAGGCGACCGGCATCGGCGTGCTGCGCAATCCGGTCGCCGACGAGCCCGCCGCCTAGACGCACGCCCGCGGCGCGCGCACGGACCGTTGCGCGCCCGGAGAATGGCGCGCAACGCGCGAATCGTCACGGACGCGCCCGGTCGGCCGCCCTACAATCCGCGCGCCGCGTGTGCGGCGCCGGGAAAGGACATGGGCGACATCCGGGTGCTTGCGCTGTATCCCGGCTTCCATCCGGAAGCCAACGAGATGGCCATGGTCTGGCAGCAGGCGTGCGCGCTGGGCGGGCTGCGCGTGCTCGCGCTTGCGCCGGCGCTCGACCTGTTCAAAGGCGCCCGGTCGGCGCAGCAGCGCCTCGACGCGGGCGCGCTCTCGGTCCGCTGGCTCGACGACCAGCAGCACCCGCTGCGCGTCACCGAGGATGTCCTGGCGCAGGCCCGGCAGTTCGCGCCCGACATCGTCTTCGTCGCCACCCGCGGCAATCTGCCCGCGGGGCGGGCACTGGCGCAGGCGCTCGACGCGACGCTGGTCGTGCACACGGAGTTCTTCTTCACCGACGCGATGCTGGTCAACCGGCGCGAGTACCTCGGCGTGCCGGCGCTGATCCCGCTGGCGGCGGCACGCGCGCGTCGCGCACTGCGCAACGGCCCGGCAGTGGTGTACGTGTCCGATCCGCCCGAGCGCGCGCGCTTCGGCGGCGAACGCACGCTGCAGTACCTGCCCTGGCCTCACCCCGCGCCGCCCGCCGGATCGGAGGCGGTCGCGCAGGACGCGCGCGACGTCGACCGGTTCGTCTACATCGGCTCGCTGTCGCGGATGAAGGGCGCCCGGCGACTCGGCACGTACCTCTGCCATGCGGCGCAGACGATGCCCGACCTCAAGATGCTGCTGATCGGCCCGCCGATGGATCCGGAAGGTCGGGCGGTGCTGACGATGCTGCAGCAGCGCCTGGGCGCGCGGCTGGACTACCGCACGCACGTGCCCCGCGAGGAGGCGATGAGACTCATCGCGCGCACGTTCATGGTGTTCTCCCCCGGCGACTTCATGGGCTGGGGCCAGATCGGCGATGCCTGGTGGCGCGGGACACCGGTCGTCGCATGCCGCCCCCACTACGACCTCGTGCACGACAGCAACTGCCTCGTCGTGGCGTCGGCCGCCGACTTCGCGCAGACGGTGTCGCGCCTGCGCGCCGACGTCACCCTGCGCGCGCGCCTCGCGCAGGGCGGCCTGGAGACGGTGGCACGGCATGCGGTGCCCGCCGTGGCGCACGGGCTGCACGCGTCGCTGACGGCACTGATGCGCCCGCCAGGGTGATCACGCCCCGTCCGGCGGCGGCGCGAGGCGCGACCCGTCCCAGCCGAGCAGTTCGGCGAGCCGGCGCGTCACCCACCAGGCTTCGCCGGGCGTGACGCCGGCCGCGCCGCCGCACAGCCCCGCCTGGATGCGCTCGAGCACGTCGTCCTCGGAGATGCCGAGGTCGAACAGCACGGCCTTGGCCTGATCCTCGAGCATGTGGGCCAGGTCTTCGCAAAACTCGTAGCGCTCGGCGATCTCCTGGCGCGCGGCGGTCGGACGCACCCGACCGCGCGGCACGTACAGCACCGTGAACGACTCCGGGATCAGGATCTGGCTGTCGTCCGACACGACTCAGCCGCCCCCGATGCGCGGAATCAGCACCACCTCGCTGTCGGGTCCGATCGGCTCGGCGAGCGCATCCTGGTGGATCTCGCCGTCGATCGCGATCGCCATGCGCTGCTGCACGTGGGCCCCCAGCCCGGGAAAACGCCGCTCGAGTTCGGCGATCAGTCCGCCGACGGTGCGCGCCTGCACGTCGATGACGTCGGCCGTGCCGGTGAAGGCACGGACCTCGTCGACCGCGGACAGCAGACGCGCCACCGTCGTCAGCCCTCGCCGTCGAGCGCGGCGAGCAGCCGCGGCGGCGAGATCGGCAGCGCGCGCATGCGCACGCCGGTGGCACGCTGCACGGCGTTGGCCACTGCCGCCAGCGGCGGCACGATCGGCACTTCACCCACGCCCTTCGCGCCATACGGATGACGCGGGTTGGGCGCGGACTCGATCAGGATGGTGTCGATCATCGGCAGGTCGGAGGCCACCGGCATCCGGTAGTCGAGGAAGCCGGGGTTCTGCAGCACGCCCTTGGCGTCGTACACGTACTCCTCGTTCAGCGCCCAGCCGATGCCCTGCGCAACACCGCCCTGCAGCTGTCCTTCGACGTACGCGGGATGGATCGCGCGCCCGACGTCCTGCGCCGCGGTGTAGCGCAGCACGGTCGTGCGGCCGGTCTCGGGGTCGACCTCGACGTCGCACACGTGCACACCGAAGCCGGGACCCGCCCCCTGGGCGTTGAGCGACACCTCGGCGGAGATCGGCCCGCCGGTGCGCGCGCTGCGCGACGCGAGGTCGCGCAGCGACAGCGGTGCAACCTCCTTGGAGGCATCGGTGCAGTACGCGGCACCGTCGCGCCATTCGACCTGGTCGGCCTCGCACTCCCAGGTGAGCGCCGCACGCCGCTTCAGGTCCTGCACGACGCGTTGCGCGGCCTGCACGACGGCCATGCCGGTGGCGAAGGTGACGCGGCTGCCGCCGGTGAGTGCCGAAAACCCGATCGCCGTGGTATCGGCGATCGTCGCGCGGACGCGCTCGATCGGCAGGCCCAGCGTCTCGGCCGCCATCATCGCCATCGAAGCCCGCGACCCGCCGATGTCGGGGTTGCTGGTGATGACGGTCGCGCCACCGTCCTCGTCGACGTGCACGGCGGCCGACGACTCGCCGCCGATGTTGAACCAGAATCCGGCGGCCACGCCGCGGCCCTGGTTGGGGCCGAGCGGCGCGCGATACTGCGGGTGCGCCTGGATCGCCTGCAGGGTCTCGACGAAGGCGATCTCGCGGAAGCTGGCGCCGTAGACGGCCTTCATGCCGGGCTTGACGGCATTGCGGATGCGCAGGTCGATCGGATCCATGCCCAGGATCACGGCGAGTTCGTCGATCGCGCTCTCGACACCGAACGCTGCGATCGGCGCGCCTGGGGCCCGGTAGGCCGCCACCTTCGGACGGTTGCAGACCACGTCGTAGCCGGTGACGACCGCGTGCTCGATCGCATAGCAGGCCAGTGCCGCCATCGAGCCCGCGCCGACGGGCGAACCCGGGAAGGCACCGGCCTGGAACTTCAGCGTGACCTCGGCCGCGACGATCGTGCCGTCCTTCATCGCACCGAGCCGGACCTCGACGACACCGCCCGAGGTGGGGCCGCTGGCGAGGAACACCTCCTCGCGCGACATCACCATGCGCACCGGCCGGCCGCACTGCCGGGACAGCGCCAGTGCCACCGGCTCGAGGTAGACGGTGGTCTTGCCGCCGAAGCCGCCGCCGATCTCGGCGGGATACACGCGGATGTCGCGCAGCTCCAGGCCCAGCACCTTCGCGCACATCGCGCGCACCGCGAAGTGCCCCTGGCTCGAACACCAGATCTGGTGCTGACCGTCGGCGCCCGCCCAGGCGACGCACGCATGCGGCTCGATGTAGCCCTGGTGCACCGGCACCGTCACGTAGCGCCCCTCGTGCACCACCTCCGCCGCGGCGAAGCCCTTGGCCACGTCGCCGCGCGCGACCACGGTCTTCTGCGCGATGTTGGACGGCGTGGTGGGCCTGGGCGTGACGCCGGCGGTGAACAGGCGCTCGTTGAGCAGCGGCGCGTCGGGGGCCATCGCGGCCTCGACGTCGATCACGTGCGGCAGTACCTCGTACTCGACCGTGATCAGGTCGAGCGCACGCTCGGCGATCTCGGACGACACGGCCGCCACCGCGGCGACCGCGTGGCCCGCGTACAGCACCTTGCCGCGCGCCAGGCAGTTGTCGGCGACATCGACCAGCGTGGCCGAGCCTTCGCCCTGCTCGAGCGCTTCCGAACCGACGCGCGGGAAGTCGTCGGACGTGACGACGGCCTTCACCCCCGGCAGGGCCCGCGCCGCGCTCGTGTCGATGCGCAGGATGCGCGCGTGCGCGTGCGGGCTGCGCTTGACCCGGCCGATCAGCATGCCGGGCAGATGCACGTCGGCACCGAAGACGGCGCGACCGGTGACCTTGTCGGCACCGTCCGGCCGGATCGGACGCTGACCGACGACCTTCAGCCCGGTCGCGTTGGCGGCATGCGTGGCGTCGTTCATCGGGCACCTCCTGCGGCGCGCATCTGGGCGGCGGCATCCATCACCGCGCGCACGATCTTGTCGTAGCCGGTGCAGCGGCACAGGTTGCCCGCCAGCCAGTACCGGACCTCGGATTCGGTGGGGTCCGGGTTGCGGTCGAGCAGCGCCTTCGCCGCCACCAGGAACCCCGGCGTGCAGAAGCCGCACTGCAGCGCAGCCTGCTCGAGGAACTGCTGCTGCAGCGGGTGCATCACGCCGTTCTTCGCCAGCCCCTCGATCGTCTCGACGGTGCGGCCGTCGGCCTCCGGCGCCAGCATCAGGCAGGAACACACCAGACGCCCGTCGACGATGACGGAGCAGGCACCGCAGTCGCCGGTGCCGCACCCTTCCTTGGTGCCGGTGAGCTGCAGTTCGTCGCGCAGCGCGTCGAGCAGACTCTGACGCGTGCCGCCGAGGAACTCGACGGGTTCGCCGTTGACCACGGCCTCGATCCGTACCCTGCTCATGCCTGACCTCCCTGCGTCGCGCGTTGATGGGCGATGCGGGCCGCGCGGCCCGCGAGCACGCCCGCCACCTGGGTGCGGTAGGCGATCGTGCCGCGCTTGTCGTCGATGGGCCGGCAGGCGGCGCGCACGGCCGCCTGCATGCGCTCGATGGCCGCCGCGTCGAGGGTGGACCCGACCAGGGCGGCCCCCGCCGCGTCGACCCGCAGCGCGGTGGGCGCGACCGCGCCGAGCGCCACGCGTGCCGCCGTCACGACGCCGGCCGCGTCGACCGTGAGGTTGACGGCCGCGCCGACCACCGCGATGTCCATCTCGGTGCGCGGGATCAGGCGCAGGTAGGCGTCGCCCGAGCGCGCGGGCCGCGCCGGCAGGCGGATCGCCACCAGGATCTCGGCCGGCGCCAGCGTCGTGCGGCCGGGCCCGGCGGGCACGGCTTCGATCGGGCATTCACGCCGACCCGCGGGCCCGTCGATCAGGGCGACGGCCCCCGCGGCAATCAATGCCGGCACACTGTCGGCGGCCGGAGAACCGTTGCAGAGGTTGCCGCCGAGGCTCGCGCGGCCCTGCACCTGCTTGGAACCGATCAGCGTGGCCGCCTCGATCACCCCGGGCCAGGCGCGCGCGAGCGCGGCGTGCTCGCCGAGCACCGCACACGGCGTGGCCGCGCCGATGACGAAGGCGCCGTCCTCGCTGCGGACCCCGGCAAGCTCCGGAATGCGCCTGAGATTGACGATCAGGTCGGGACGCACACGGCCCGACCGCAACTGCACCAGCACGTCGGTGCCCCCGGCGAGCAGCCGGGTGCTGCCCCGCGCGGCGGCGAGCGCCGCCACCGCGGCGCCGACCGTGGCGGGCTCGACATAGTCCTGTTCGCTCACGCCTGTCCCCTCCTCGTCCTTGTCGTTTCCGGCAAGGTATCACGGGGACCTCGGCGGCGCCG